>Ga0209848_1000522_pt1 | contig 14816 bp, 14 predicted proteins | sample OrgsoiDNA_201062_FD_185810 | JGI IMG/M metagenome (GOLD analysis project Ga0209848, IMG submission 185810) | Permafrost soil microbial communities from the Arctic, to analyse light accelerated degradation of dissolved organic matter (DOM) -... | ecosystem: Environmental > Terrestrial > Soil >...
CTGAGCGGTCTGCTGGACGGTCTCGCGAACAACATGGATCAGGTCGCCTCTACTCTCGGCGTTCTGGTGGGTATTGGCGCGGCGCGCTTCTTTGGCAACATGGCGTCAGGCGTCGGTACAGCCACGACGCAAATGATCGCAGCGCAGCGGGCTGAAGTTGCTCTGGCTGCTGCACAGGTTCGCGGCACGCAGATTTCCACAGCCCGCGCCCGTGCAACAGTTTACCGAGCTCAGCAAGCTAAGGCAGCAGCCGTTAGCGCTGACCAACAAGCCGCAGCAGAGAGAAGATTAACGGCTGCACAAGCTCAACTAACAAGAAATATGGCTGCCCGCGAGGCAGCGCAGACCCGTCTCAACTCAATTTCATCGATAGGTGCTCGTCTCGGGAGTGGCCTTTTAGGCGCGGTTGGAGGAATACCGGGTATTGTTTTAGGGATCGGCGCTGCATGGCTTTATACATCGCAGCAAAATGAACAGGCGAGAAGAGAGGCCCAAGAATACGGTAAGGCTATTGAAGATATTAGGCAAAAAACCAAATCAATGGGCCTTACCGATGCATCAGATAATATCCCTAAAGCACAATCTGCCTTTGCGGAACAAAATAGACTCATTGAGGAACAGAGTAAGAAAGTTAAATCTCTTCAAGGCGACATAAATACATTAAATGAGGCTCGTAATAACCCTTCATATAGTGGCTATGTTAAAGATACCGATTTAATTAGTTCGGTAACAGCTGTAACAGCAAAGCTTGCGGTTGAGCAAGAACGTCTTAATCAGATGCAATCAAAGTCTGACGAAATTCAGTCTGTTTTGGCTGGTTTGGAATATCGCCGCATTGAATTAATTCGGCAGCAGGCCGCCGAGCAAAATACCGCTTATCAGTCCCTGTTGATGATGAACGGCCAGCATACTGAATTTAACCGCCTTCTCTCCCTGGGTAACACGTTGTTGCAGTCCCGCGCCGGTCTGGTCAATTCGCCGATGCGCGTGCCGCAGGCAGAAGTTTCAACCAAGGATCAGCAGAGCTTACAGCAGAGGCAGCAGCAGGCTGAGCTAGCAGGCCTGACCGGTCTGTCGAAAGTACGCAAGCAGGCGCAGTTTGATTTGGAGAAAATGGGGAAAACTGGCGCGGAAAATGCCACGTACTCCATCCAGTACACCAAAGCCTTAGAAGACGAATACAACAATACCCAGCGGTTAGCTGATGCCAAAAAAGGCGCGAGTGCCGCAACCAAAGAGCAGAACAAAGCCGAGCGGGAAGCCGCGGCGCAGGCTGAGCAGTACACGCGAAAGATGGCCGATCTGAGTGTGGCGATTGAGGTGCAGAGGGTCAGAGCGACTGAGGGTGAAAAGGCGTCCGAACTTTACGCTGCGTCTCACCAGACCGGTACCAAATGGACGGAAGCGCAAATCAAGGCGATCCGCGAATCATCTGAAGAACTGGCGAAGTGGAATCAGAAAGCGGATGAAACGGTCAGAAAGCAGCGTGAGCAGGCCGACGCGCTGAAAGACCTCACGGACGCTGCCAGAAAATACCGCGACGAAACCGCACTCACAACGGAGACGGCTGGCCTCAGTGACCGTCAGCGTTCTCGGTTTGATGAAACGCAGCAGGTTAACCGGGTTTTCGCCAAAACCGACCAGGGCGCAGCTGCTATCTCAGCACGCAACGCTGCACTGACAGAACTGGACAATAAGTATAAGGCAACGGCGGCAGCTGAAGCTGACTGGATGTCCGGCGCTTCTCGGGGTTACAGCAACTGGCTGGAAGAAATCAGTAACGTGTCCGGCACTGTTTCCGATGGTGTTAAAGCCACGATGGATAGCGCCTTCTCAAATGTGACCTCCATGCTCGAAGGCAACAAAGTCAGCTGGAAGTCATGGGGCGTTTCTGTTCTGCAGATCATCGAGAAAGTGGCGCTCCAGATGGCGGCGGTGAGCCTGATGGGCGGAAGCAGTGGCAGTTCAGCGTGGGGAGGCCTTTTGGGTACGATTGCCGGTGGCGCGGCCAGTTACTTTGGCGGCGGTGCCGCGGCATCCTCCTCAAATGCATTTTCCTCAGGTTCTTACAGCAATCTCTCGTTCAATGCGAAAGGCGGCGTTTACGACTCCCCATCCCTGAGCTCTTTCAGTAACGGGGTATACAGCTCACCCACTATGTTCGCCTTTGCGAAAGGTGCGGGCGTATTTGGTGAAGCGGGGCCAGAAGCGATCATGCCACTGACTCGCGCTGCAGATGGCTCATTGGGTGTCAGGGCGCTGGGTTCAGGCGGTTCAGGATCAGGCGGTGCCCCGCAGGTTTACATCACGATAGACAGCAGCGGCAATGCCAGTACGGAATCCTCGGGCGGCTGGGAACAGTTCGGCACGCAGATCGCCAACTATGTAAACCAGTTATATCAGCAGAACAAGGCGAAGGATTTGCGCCCGGGCGGCGACATCTGGAACGCAATGAAAAACAGCAGGTGATCATGGCTATTCAAACATTCACGTGGTGCCCACGCTTAAATGCCGAAGCCGATACTACATTTCGTACCAGGAAGGTGCAGTTCGGCGACGGATATATGCAGGTTGCTGGCGATGGTTTAAACACCAAAAGTCAAAAGTGGACGCTTAGTTTCACCGGTAATGAAAATTACATCGGTGCGATTAAAACGTTTCTGGATGCGCATCAGGGGACAGCGGCATTCCTTTGGAAACCGCCGCTCGAACCATTGGGCATGTTCCGCTGCGACACCTATAAACCCACGGCGCTCGGTGCGGACAAATTCAACCTCGATGCCACTTTCGAACAGGCGTTTAAACCATGAGTATCAACAGCGATTATCAGAAACTTGAGCCGGGCAATACTGTCAGGCTCTTTGAAGTCGATGGCACGGCGTTCGGTGTTGGCGATATTCTCCGGTTTCATTCCTACAACATCCCACACACCGAAGCGGAAATCGAAGCGACAAACCCGGTCAGTCCGATCCGTTTGAATAAACCGGTATTGGATAGTCGGGTCACCTTCACCCGTGCTGGCGCTGCCAGTTACATCGGGCAGGATGGGAAAATATACCAGGCAGCAGCGAACCAGTGGCCACTTGAGTATTTGGGTGGTGTAGTTAAAGGGCGGAATGAACCTGAGCCAGCGGCGACAAATTACCTAAAGTATTCAAATGTCATAGCAAATTCACTCTGGGTAAAAGGTGGCATGACTGCGACAGCAGCGCGGCCATCGCCTGACGGCGGGTCAACGGCTTCGAAACTAGTGCCACTTACCACCAATGCGACTCACCAACTTGTCCAGAGCGTGGCCGGGGCGTATTCACTGGGCGACGTAATAACAACCTCTATTTTTGCAAAAGCCAATGGATTTAATGTGCTGCAAATTCTTTGGGGTGGAGGATCAACAGGATTAAATGGCGGTGCATTCGCCAACTTTGACCTGTCCACTGGGCTAACGAGTGGCAATGCTTCAAATATCACGATCATCGCTCTCTCAGGTGGCTGGTACCGTTGTTCTGCCACGGCTACTGTTACCGGCAGCGCGGATGGTGCCAACAGCAATGCCGGGTATGGCGTAATTCAAAATCTGTCACAAGGAAGAAGTCCTACTTGGGCCGGTGATGGTGTCAATGGTATTGATGTTTGGGGGGCGCAAACAGAGAAAGGAAATAATCTCTCCAGCTATATTACCACTGCTGCGGCAGCTATAACCCGTGGTGCGGCCACAGCTAATATTCCTTCAAACGGCGCTTCCGGGGTAAAAATCACATACTCAACCGGGGAGACAGCGAGCCTTTCGTTCGGTTCTGCGAGCTCTGTTGCATTACCGGCGGCAAGCCAGCCGTGGGGAACACGTTACATCACTAAAATTGAATATATCGGTGGCTCCCCCTCATATGACGAGTCGAAACTTCCCGCCAAATCAATCTGGTGGCAGGGTATAGAGTATGCGGCATGGCCTTGCCAGATAGAGGGGATTGAGTCCTCAACTACCGGGAGCAGCGCACAGCCGAAGCTAACCGTTGCCAATCTGGACGGCTCTATTACCGCCTTATGTTTGGCTTACGACGACATGCTTCAGGCCAAAGTTTCCATCCATGACACGCTGGCAAAGTATCTCGATGCGCGAAACTTCCCGGAGGGTAATACATCGGCGGATCCGACACAGGAAAAGCTGAAGGTTTATTACATCGACAGTAAAAGCGTAGAGACAAAGCTTCAGGTCGAATTCACCCTCAGCAGCCCGATGGATTTACAGGGATTACAGATCCCAACACGCCAGCTGCATTCCCTCTGCACCTGGTCTATTCGCGGTAAATACCGTTCAGGTGACGGCTGCGATTATGCCGGTACCCGCTATTTCGACAAGTTTAACAAACCGGTCAGCGACCCTTCTCTGGACGTATGCAGCGGAAACCTCACAGGCTGCAAACTCCGGTTCGGGGAAAACAACGAGCTTTCCTTCGGCGGTTTCCCTGGCACATCTTTACTTCGGACATGATCATGAAACAGAAGATTATCGATGAGATTATGGCTCATGCCGAGGCCGAGTATCCGCGGGAATGTTGCGGCGTGCTGGCGCAGAAGTCACGTGTCATAAAGTATTTTCCCTGCCGTAATATGGCCTCAGAACCAACGGAGCATTTTCATCTCGATCCTGAGGGCTATGCTGGTGCTGAGGACTGGGGAGCTGTTATCGCCATTGTCCACAGCCACCCGGACGCGACCACGCAACCGAGCGAGCTGGATAAAGCGCAGTGTGATGCCACTGAAATACCCTGGCATATTGTGAGTTGGCCAGAGGGGGATCTTCGCACTATCCAGCCACGCGGCGACCTTCCGTTGATTGAACGCCCGTTTGTGCTGGGCCACAGTGACTGCTGGGGGCTGGTGATGAGCTATTACCGGCAAACGCACGGGTTAGAGCTGAAGGATTACCGCGTTGATTATCCGTGGTGGGAAAGTCAGTATCCGGACAACTTCTATCAGGAATGCTGGCACGAATGCGGATTCAGGGAATTCTCAGGAGACCCGATGCCGGGGGACATGGTGATCATGCAGGTGCAGTCGGATAAGTGGAACCATGCGGGGATTTTACTCGAGGGGAATATGCTTCTTCACCACATGTACGGCATGCTTAGCCAGCGAGTGCCTTACGGCGGTTATTGGCGCGAAAGGACGATGTTGATTGTCAGACACAAAGATCTAATTTAATGACTTGCCTTGTTTTACATGAAAGCTATGATCAGTTTATCAAATTACAAGGACATAGCATGAAGAAGATTATTTTAGCGCTCTGCATAATAGCGACATCCGGCTGCGCCACATCGGCTATTTCACCTGATAAAGCATCCCTTGTTCCTTCGAATCGTGTTTTTGCATTCCAAAACTCCAACGAAAATAATCCCGTACTGACCGTTGTTAGAGACACAGGAATGCTTGGTAGCGGTTGTTTCTATGGATTATATGTTAATGGGGAAAGAGCCGCGCTCTTAAACACTGGTGAAAGGGTTGACTTACACCTTAAGCCTGGCGAATGGAATATAGGTTTTAAAGGGGAAGGTAAAGTATGTATTTCTGATGATTCATTGTCAGAAAAAGAAATTAGCCTTTCGGCAGGCCAGCATAAAGCTGTGAGGTTATTTGCCGACCTTGGCGGCAACCTTGAAATAAAAGCTGTCACACTTCCAAAGTGATAATAATTTAATTTTTAAAAGGCCGCTTATGCGGTCTTTTTTTATGGTGGAATCTGATGAAAGAAGTTATGACACGCATTGAGTTATCGGGATCCCTCGGGCGCATATTTGGCAGATTTCATAGCCGTTCTATAAGTAAGGTATCTGAAGCAACTAGAGCATTGGCAGCGACCTTGCCTAACTTTGAGCAATACATGAAAAGCAGTAAAAAGAGAGGGATAACCTACGCCGTATTTAAAGACAAAAAAAATATTGCTGAGGAAGATTTAGGGTTTCCCGTAAATGGTGAGATTATCAGAATCGTACCAGTAGTTATTGGAAGTAAAAAAGCTGGTATTTTGCAAACGGTCTTGGGAGCAGTTTTAGTTGCGGTTGGCGCGGTAATGATTGTTTTATCTGGCGGTACTGCATCCCCATTGGCCGCGGGTCTTTTAGCTTCAGGCGTGGCAATGGCAGCGGGTGGCGTGATTCAGTTGTTATCCCCCCAAGCTTCCGGCCTCGCCAGTAAACAAGACTCAGCTAACCAAGCTTCCTACGCGTTCGGCGGAGTGACGAACACTGCCTCACAGGGTTATCCGGTTCCTCTTGGTTATGGCCGCCGGCGTGTGGGTGGCGCGATCATATCAGCGGGCATTTACGTTGAAGATCAGCAGTAAATCCCTCCAATTCCTTTAAGGTCACCATTCGGTGGCCTTTTTTTATGGGCTCAATATGGCAACAGCTACCGCAATCAGAGGCCGCAAAGGCGGCAGCTCTTCATCCCGTACGCCTGTAGAACAACCCGATGACCTTCAGTCAATTGCGAAAGCGAAAGTCTTAATTGCCCTTGGCGAAGGTGAATGGGCGGGGGATTTAACTGGTCAGAATATTTATTTAGATGGAACGGCTCTACTCAATACCGACGGTTCCAGTAACTTTAGCGGCGTGGCGTGGGAGTTTCGCGCTGGCACCCAGGCTCAAACTTATATTCAGGGGCTGCCTGGCGCCAATAATGAAATCAATGTCGGTACTGAAGTCAGCAGCGCGACCGCTTGGACGCGAACATTCTCTAACTCTCAACTGTCCGCCGTCAGGCTTCGCCTCAAATGGCCGTCACTTTTCAGACAGCAAGATAATGGGGATCTAGTTGGTTATAGCATCAACTACGCCATAGATTTACAGACAGATGGTGGCACGTGGCAAACCGTTGTAAACACCTCTGTAACCGGTAAAACAACCACGGGTTATGAGCGAAGCCACCGCATTGATTTACCCCAATCAGGTAGCACATGGACGCTGCGCCTGCGTAAGATAACTCAGGACGCCAACAGCGCCAAAATCGGCGATACGATGACGCTGCAAAGTTATACCGAAGTTATCGACGCCAAGCTTCGTTATCCCAACACCGCGCTGCTGTATATCGAGTTTGACTCCAGTCAGTTCAACGGATCAATTCCGCAGGTTGCAGTGGATGCAAAAATGCGCGTCGTACGGGTGCCTGATAATTACGACCCTATCACTCGAACCTATTCAGGCACCTGGCAGGGGAATTTCAAGTGGGCGTGGACTGATAATCCAGCGTGGATATTTTATGACATCGTTGTATCCGATCGGTTTGGATTGGGTGATCGCCTAACGGCTGCCAACATCGACAAATGGACTCTCCATCAGGTTGCTCAGTATTGCGATCAGATGGTCCCTGATGGCAAAGGCGGGGCGGGCACGGAACCACGCTATTTATGCAACGTCTACGTGCAGAACAGAAACGATGCTTATACGGTACTGAGAGATTTCGCAGCCATATTCAGGGGGATGACATACTGGGGCGGAGATCAGATTTTTGCTCTTGCAGATATGCCGCGTGACGTGGATTACAATTTCACGAACGCCAACGTTGTCGATGGGCTCTTTACTTACTCAAGCAGCACGTCAAAAACGCGTTATACCTCTGCGCTCGTTTCATGGTCAGATCCTGATAATGCTTATGCAGACGCGATGGAGCCAGTCTTTGAACAGGCGTTAGTCACCCGTTATAAGGTTTTCAACCAGCTCGAAGTAACCGCCATTGGCTGTACCAGACAGTCAGAAGCAAACCGAAAGGGTCGCTGGGGCATCCTCACCAATAACAGCGATCGTGTCGTGAACTTCTCTGTAGGACTTGATGGTGATATTCCTCTGCCCGGCTATGTCATCTCTGTTGCGGATGAAAACTTATCCGGCAGGGTGGCGGGTGGGCGAATCAGTTCCGTATCGGGCCGGGTTGTTACCTTGGACAGGGCACCAGACGCAAAGGCTGGCGACAGGTTGCAGCTGAACTTACCGACCGGTATTTCTCAGAGCCGAACGATTCAGGCCGTTAACGGAAATATAGTCACCGTCAGCACATCCTATTCCCAGATACCTGAAGCTGAAAGCGTTTGGGTTGTTGAGTCTTCCGATCTGTACGCTCAGCAATACCGAATTACGACTACGGCTGAGAATGACGATGGTACTTACAGCATCACAGGTGTTTTGCATGATCCGGATAAATTTGCCCGTATCGACACTGGTGCAGTAATCGATCAGCGGCCAATCAGCGTTATCCCGCCGGGTAGTCAGTTTGCGCCCGCTAATATCCAGATCAGCTCTTACTCTGTCGTCAACCAGGGTATCAACGTTCAGACAATGCGGGCCACATGGGATACGACGGCGAACGCTATCGCGTATGAGGCCCAATGGCGGCGCAACGACGGCAATTGGGTAAACGTGCCGCGAAGTTCTACCACGTCATTCGAAGTGCCAGGCATCTACGCTGGCCGCTATCTGGTGCGTGTGCGAGCTATCAATGCAGCGGAAATCTCCAGCGGATGGGGATACTCGCTTGAAATTACCCTGACGGGCAAAGAGGGTAACCCGCCGAAGCCAGTAGGTTTCGCGGCCACAGGCATTAACTGGGGAATTCAGCTGAACTGGGGCTTCCCAGAAAATACCTCTGACACGCTGAAAACAGAAATCCAATACACGCCGAACTCCGATCAGTCGAACCCGCTATTACTGTCTGATGTCCCATATCCACAGGCAATTTATACGCAGCTGGGATTAAGGGCAGGCCAGGTCTTCTGGTACCGCGCTCAGTTGGTGGATAAGACCGGGAATGAGTCAGGGTATACCGATTGGGTCAGAGGCATGGTGAACGATAATGCCGACGATTACCTCGGTGATATCGCGGATGATTTCCTTAGTTCTGCTGACGGCGACCGCCTGACCAGCAATATTGAAACAAATATTGAGGGGTTGCTGCAGAATGCACTTGATAACAATTCTTCCGTTGATCATCAGTTCCAACTTTACGGAGAAAACAGAGCCGACATCCTGACGGTACAAACGACGACTGCGGATCTTGAGAAATCGTTTGCTGAACAGTCAACGCTGGTTTCTGCTCAGTTTCAGGCAGTGAATAGTCAGGTCAGCGCGGTAGGGGACAAGGTAAATTTAAATACCGCGGCGCTCGAGCAGAAAATGACATCCGTGTTTGACAGCTCAGGCGGCTCTGCTATCTACAGCATGAAGGCTGGCGTTAATCTCAACGGGGATTATTACGATGCTGGCATGACGATTGCTGTTCTTGCTCCTTCCGGACAATCAGTAACTACGCGCATTGGATTTAATGCTAACCAGTTTGTTGTTATGAGCGGCAGTGGTGGGGCTGCGTATTCACCATTTGCCATTGTAAATGGACAGGTGTTTATCAGTGATGCGTTCATCCAGGAAGGAACGATAACTAACGCGAAGATTGGTAATTTTATTCAGTCAAACAACTATGTTGTTAATTCGGCAGGCTGGCAGTTGAATAAATCTGGAACGTTTTATATTAACGGCTCGTCCGGCACCGGCCGGATGGTGATCACCAATAATATTATTGAAATTTTCGATGCAAATAACACTAAGCGTGTCCGAATGGGTCTTTGGTAAGGAGAAAAAAATGCCCCAAGGCATTCAATGCTGGGACGCGGCAGGAAATTTAGTAGCTGATATTGGCGATTATAATTGTCGCCTACTGGGAACGGTTAATATCACTTCGCCTGTGGCTGCAAACCCTGTCATCACAACATCATTTTCTGGCATGACAGCAGCGGGCAGTTTTGCTGTGATTGTAGCAACGTCAAACGCTGCATATCCTTCAAACCTTTATGCGTGCAGGGCGGTAGATGGAGGTTTCAATACCTATCTTCTGACAACCACTCTGTCGGTTGCTGTGACTCTTACTGTCTATCTGTATGGATTTCTATGAGTGGATTCGAGACCTATAACACCGCCGGAGCTTTAGTTGTTAGCTCTGACTTCACGGGAACTTACTTGAGGGATAGTAAAGCCTACGGTGCGGTGACCGATGCGGGTTTTTACAGCATCAGCACCCCAATCGGAAATGGAACGGATATGGGATATGTAAGCAATCCTTACCCGGCTGATGCCAACCTGCTTTGGTTCAAATTTAACAATGGCGCGAAGATGATGTTCAACGGGGGGCAGCCTTACGGGACAGCCAATTCCGGTACAATGGCGCGAACCGGCGTGGATGTCGCTACAACCAGTGGTTATCTCGATGTCTTTAATGCAGCTGGCGCTTTGGTTTGGTCGGCTGTCACGGCAGCAAAGATCCCGAGGGTGTTGGGTTTTTTTGATATCCCTGCCGGTTTCGATTTGGATAACTCTGTTTACTCTCAAAATATCGGCTCAGGAACTTATCTACTCGCCAGCGCCGCACCCTCTAACCTCGGAGGTGACGGCGGAACGTCGGGATATTCAGGCCTGATGTTTTCTTTCTCAGGAGGAGTTTTGAACGCATTCTGGCCAAGACAGAATCAAAGAACGTGGGCCGCTACCTTGAAAAATTATGGCTTGAGGATCCCATATGCAATCATTCCCAACATTTAATTAGTTATATTTGTCGCAAAGATCGCATTTTCGATTTGAATAAACACGACAGCGGGTTTTATATATAGAAAAAAGGAAACCCGATGAAAAGCACACTATTTATATTATTTGCATTAATACTTTCTGGATGTAATACAGGTAATCATAAAGTTACATATCCGTTCCGAGCAGGTGAACTACGTGTATCAGGAGATGTGAGCGTTCTTTATGATATCAATGAAGAGGGAAGAACAAGAAATATCCGAGTAATAAATGCAGAGCCAAAAAATTACTTTGAAAAGGCAATAAAGCAGGACGTATACAGCTGGCAGTTTGCCACAAATAACCCCCGTAAAGACGTCAGGCTTGATGTTTCATATCGCCTGGACTGAACTCACTAATCATTATGAGCCCGCTTCGGCGGGTTTTTTATGCCTGGAGCAAAACATGTCGGCAGGAACCATCGCATTAACCAATAACTCTGCAACTGTGTCGGGTACCGGAACCGCGTTTACCACCGACTTAAAAGCAAACGACTTTATCGTCTTTATTGTCGGCGGTGTGACGTATACCCTGGGTGTCAAAGCTACAGCATCCGCAACATCACTAACGTTAATCACACCATATGGTGGACCAACCGCCACCGGTAACGCATGGACAGCGGTGCCGAATGCTACCCTTGTTGGCATAACCGCGCAAGTTGCCGCCGATGTGGCGAAGGCTATCCGCGGCTTGAATTTGGATAAGGCCAACTGGCAGCAGGTCTTTAGTGGAACGGGAACAATCACAGTCACGTTACCCGACGGTTCAACTTATACCGGCCCCGCTTGGAATAGCATTACAGCTTTAATTGCGGCTAAGGCGGCCAAAGGCGCAAACAGTGATATCACCTCACTTTCTGGTTTGACTACTGCGCTAAGCGTTGCTCAGGGTGGGCATGGTGCAAAAACGGCAGCAGCAGGGCTTGCAGCCCTCGGCGGGGCACCAACTGCCGGACCGGTGTTCACCGGGGGTGCAACTATAAATGGAACTGTTGCTATCGAAGGGACACAGTTAAACCTTAGAGCTTCCGCATCGTCTGGCGGCTGGCCGTTCTTCGTCACTTTTATGGCTGGTCAGGGTAATAACCTTGCATATTCTCGTATTTACTCCGAGAACAGTGGTGATTTGACAATGGCCACGGCTGTTAATGGTAGCCCCAAATATTTCCAACATACTGCCAGTGGGGATCTTCTGGTTCCTAGGAATATTCAGTGTGTATCCCTTACCCAAACGTCTGACCGTGATAAGAAAGACTTCATCACGCCGATCCTCAATGCGCTGGATAAAATTAACGCCATTGACGGCGTCACCTTCACATGGAAGACGGACGGCACACCATCAGCGGGTGTGATTGCTCAGGATCTGATGAAAGTGTTGCCGGAAGCTATTGGCTCGACCTTCGATGAGAAAGACGAGTACGGCACCGAGGAACAGCGGGTAGAGAAGGAAGTTGTAGACGAAGAGGGCAACACGACCAGCGTGACTGAAACGGTCAGCGTGACCAAGCTGGTCCGCAAGCGTGACGAAACGAAACGGTCATACACTGTGGAATACAACGGTGTTATTGCGCTGGCCGTGCAGGCTATCAAAGAGCTATCAGAAAAGGTTGCAGCAATGGAAGCTTACATTGGGCCTGAAAATCTGGCCGCCATGTCAAAAGAACCCACCACATAATTTCTTGCCTTGCCGATCAGCGGCATAACAGAAATGTCACTGATCGGACTTTCCTCCTCATGTTACTCATGATTATACTGTATGCATGAACAGTATTTTGTGAGGTGCTTATGCCCAAATATTCCGACATCAAAGGCGCGTTTATTCGAAGCGTCACGCAGGATCCCAAGAAAGGACAAGTTGTCACAACAGAACGTTTTGTTGCCGAGTTGGCGAAGGTAAACCACTTCTGGTCATTAAGTGAAGCCAATGAATGGATTACGCACTATCAGGGGTTCTTCAGGGACTATTCGGATCAAGAGGGCGAGAGTAAGCGCTATTTTCTGAAAAACATGGGCTACGTAAAGTAAGGAGGAACTATGGGATTTCCATCACCTGCAAGCGATTACGTTGAATCGCGAATCGACCTGAACAAAGTCTGTAACTGCACCGGCCCGGCATCTCGCCTGTACATCGCCGAACGGTACCACGGCAAGCATATCAACTCCGGCACGATGCTGCTGATAGACCCGGCAATCAAACCGGTAGACGGAAATCTGCTGCTGGCGCAAATCAACGGCGAGATGGATGTGTGGCGTCTGGTGACGATCCTGCGCCGTGGGCTGGAGTCACTGGCCGACAAGAACGTTTTCATTGAGTTCGGTGAAGCATTCACCGATGACGAGCTGGTGATCGAGGGGGTGGTGACGCATATCATCTACGATGCCAGGAATGATGTTTTCGACGATACGCCGTGCATTTAAAAAAAAAGCCCGAGTTAACGTCGGGCTATCAGTAGGTAGGTGTTCATGGCCTTGGCAGGCTTGCTGATCTTGTGTCAGCTGACATGATAATAGTGCAGGGCGGTGATTTTGCCAGATTACGGGCACAAAAAACCGGCTCACTGGCCGGCCTGCATTTGCAAAATATATAGGAACATCTAGCGCCAAATATCTTAGCGCTACCCTTATGGTATGCCACTGAGGTCAGATAGATACCCAAAACGGATTTAAGTTTGAGTTATGCGTGGGGAACCGGTGTAGTGATTAGATTTTTTTGCAAAAAAAAGCCCGCGTTCACGGCGGGCAAAGTATCAAAGCTATCAACATTACTTGCACTTCAGGACGGTAGTCATATCGCCCATCACAGAGATTAGACAAAAACCTAGGGACTGCAATTCCACAGGAAAAAAAATGCCCACCAGGGGAGGCGAGCATAAGGGATAAAGTTTCCAAGGTTATTCCGTTTCGTAACTGTAGTTACCTACAGATGAGGCTAATAATAATCAATGAATACAGTACTTGCGTGTAGGAAAAATCTGCTTTGCCTCAAAACGAACGAAAAAAAGCCCGCTGTATGGGCGGGCAGAATCAAGGGAAGAATGCTGTAGCCTTTGCAGGCTTGCCGATCTTATGTCAGCTGTTATGAGATTAGCGTAGGGCGGTGACTTTGCCAGATTACAGGCACAAAAAACCCGGCTCGGTGGCCGGGTTGGGATATTTACCAGGTATGCGGTCTTGACCGGAAGTGCTCACAAACGTGTTCGAGATTGCCATTGCGAATGCGTTCATACTGATTCACGTGCACTTCTTTGTTCGCATTATCAAACAGTTGATTCAGGTTATATGTAGACATTTTCAGTTACCAAGTTTAGCGAACACCATCAGTCGCTTGATAAATTTGCCCATAACCGCTAAGGTAAACACCGATGTGTATTAGACCTAGCAATGGCTCCCGTAAGGGTGGTCAGGGTTTATCAGTCGTAATGTCCAACTCCCCAGTCCGACATTACTCTGAATTTGCATTACTGAGGCCGAGCGTAAACCTTCAAAATTGAAGCGATACGTTCGGCTTCTTCGTTTGTGAGGTCTGTTGGCACGCCAGGGATCATCAAAATCAACCCATCACGAATCGGTACTGGAATGTCAATCGTGTTGGCATGGGTAGCGTTTACTTGAGGTTTAGGATTTTCTGCCTTGGGCATCGCGGATTCCTCAGGAGATTTGATACTATTAGGATCGTTCAAAAAGGCGGTATATAAACGAATAGCTTGGTTAATACGGCTTTTATAGCTGCTCTTAGATGCATTACCAATTTGTGCACCAGTACCTTGCAAATACGCATCAACCGTTTCATCAACATTGATGAGTTTGAAGTCTTCAGTTTCAGAAGGTACGTATTCCAGCATGCGGGGTACTGTTTTCATATTTTTAAGGGTGTTAGCACCCACGCCACCTAGCATTGGCAGGGTAAACAGAAAACCCTTGAAAGCTTCTAGTGAGTTAACTTCTTTTTCCATGTTAATCCCCTTCATCATGTATGGGTGGAGATTACACACATTGATTCTAACGATCAATCGAAACTTTTCGATCGTCCGCACCTTTTTGAATCAAGATCGAGTTGACTTGTGTTGGATGGTGTTAAGTGGTGTTAGATAGGATTAGTTGATGTTAATTAAATCATAGCTTCATGAGAATTTGAGTGGGGCATAGAAGTACCGGCCAGCATACTCAACTACGAAGACTCTGACCGGGTCCTGTCATGACGGAGAAAATTTAATTTTGG
>Ga0209848_1000526_pt1 | contig 14802 bp, 13 predicted proteins | sample OrgsoiDNA_201062_FD_185810 | JGI IMG/M metagenome (GOLD analysis project Ga0209848, IMG submission 185810) | Permafrost soil microbial communities from the Arctic, to analyse light accelerated degradation of dissolved organic matter (DOM) -... | ecosystem: Environmental > Terrestrial > Soil >...
GCCATGGTCAGGCAACTGGCCGAATTGCAGGGCGGCGCGGTGGCCGTGGCCAGCGCCGAAAGGCAGGGCGCGCGCTTCGCCGTCTGGCTGCCCATCCGCGCGCCGTCGCCGGGCCAGCCGCGCGCGCCCCGGCCCGCCCATGCAGCGCCTACACACTAAAGGAAGTATATGGCCAAGATACTGGTGATCGAAGACAATGCCGCGAATATGCGGCTGGCGTCCCTGTTGCTGCGCAACGCACGTCACGAGGTGCTGTGCGCCGTCGACGCGGAACTCGGCCTGGCCATGGCGCGCAGTGCCGCTCCCGACCTGATCCTGATGGACATCCAGCTGCCGGGCATGGACGGCCTGGCGGCGACCGCGCTGCTCAAACAAGACCCGCACACCGCGGCCATCCCGGTCATCGCGCTGACCGCGCTGGCCATGAAGGAGGACCAGGAAAAAAGCCAGATCGCCGGTTGCGACGCCTACATCGCCAAGCCGCTCTGCTACCGCGACTTGTACGCCGCGATCGACGCCCTGTTGCCGGACCAGGTGGCGCGATGACCATGCCCATCGCCCCCACCATCCTGATCGTCGACGACGAGGCGCAGAACCGGCGGCTGCTGTCGGTGCTGCTGCGCCCGGAAGGCTATCTGACCGAGAGCGTCGCCAGCGGCGAAGCGGCGCTGGCGACCATCGCCCAGCGCGCCCCCGACCTGGTCTTGCTCGACATTATGATGCCCGGCATCGACGGCTACCAGGTCGCCACCATCCTCAAATCCAACGCCGCCACCGCCAACATCCCCATCATCATGGTGACCGCGCACGGCGAACGCAGCGCACGGCTGGCGGGGCTGGACGCGGGCGCTGAAGAGTTCCTGACCAAGCCGGTCGATCGCACCGAGCTGTGGCTGCGGGTGCGCAATCTGCTGCGCCTGAAAGCCTTCGGCGACCTGCAGCAGCACAGCTTCATCCTGGAAGAGCTGGTGCGGGCACGCACGGCCGACCTGCAGCGTTTCCGCACCGCGATGGACGCCACGGCCGACGCCATCATGCTGATCAGCCGCCACAGCATGCGCTTTGTCGAAGTCAACGCCACCAGCTGCCGCATGCTCGGCTACACGCGCGAGGAAATGTTCGCCATCGGGCCGCAGGCCCTGGGCGCGGCGACCCGCGAACAGCTCGAACAGGTCTACGACGACCTCATCGCCGGGCAAGCCGCGCTCGCCCCCAGCGAAGCGACGCTGCACCGTAAGGACGGCGCGCCGCTGCACGTGGAAATACAGCGCCAGGCGATACGCTCGGGCAGCGACTGGATCATCGTCAGCGTGGTGCGCGATATCAGCGAGCGCAAGGTGGCGCAACAACGCCTGCAACACCAGGCCCACCACGATGCCCTGACCGGCCTGCCCAACCGCACGCTGTTCTACGAGACGCTGGACCAGACACTGGCGCAGGCCGGCGAACAAGGCTGGAAGGTGGCGGTCATGTTCATCGATCTGGACCACTTCAAGAACGTCAACGATACCCTGGGCCACGCGGTCGGCGACGCCCTGCTGGTGCAGTTCAGCACCCGCCTGCGACGCTGCGTGCGCTTGCGCGACACGGTCGGCCGCCTGGGCGGCGACGAATTCGCCCTGATCCTCGTGTTGCAGGAGGGCCACCAGCCGGCCGCGCAAGTGGCGGCCAAGATCCGCGAGGCGCTGCGCGGGCCGTTCGACTTGCTCGGCCACGAGGTCGTCGTCACCGCCAGCATCGGCATCACCATCTATCCCGACGACGCCGTCGCGCCCGACGTGCTGATCAAATACGCCGACACGGCCATGTACCAGGCCAAGCACGCGGGGCGCGACACCTGCCGCTTCTTCACGGCGCAAATGAATGCCGACATGCTGCAGCGGCTGGAAATGGAATGCGCCTTGCGCAAGGCGATAGAGAACGCCGAGTTCGTACTGCACTACCAGCCCAAGGTGCACCTGCTGAGCGGCGCCGTGGCCGGCATGGAAGCGCTGCTGCGATGGGAGCGGCCCGGCCACGGCCTGGTGGCGCCGGGCGGATTCATGGGCGTGCTGGAGGAAAGCGGATTGATCGTGCGCGTGGGCAGCTGGGTCATCGGCGCCGCCTGCGCGCAGATCCGGCGCTGGCTGGACGACGGCGTCGGCGCCATCCCGGTCTCGGTCAACGTCGCGGGGCGTCAATTCGTCGAGGGCGACCTGGGGGCCGAGGTATTCCGGGCACTCGAGCACTATGACGTGCCGGCCGAGCTGCTGGAACTGGAGCTGACCGAAACCTCGCTGATGGCCAACACCGAGCGCACCATCGCCTGCCTGCGCGGCCTCAGGGACAAGGGCGTGCGCATTTCGATCGACGACTTCGGCACGGGCTACTCCAGCCTGGCCTATCTGCGCCGCTTCCCGATCGACAAGCTGAAGATCGACATGGCCTTCATCCGCGACGTGACCCGCAATCCGGATGACGCCGCCATCGTCCGCGCCATCATCAGCATGGCGCACAGCCTGAACCTGGTGGTCATCGCCGAGGGCGTGGAGACGACGGCGCAGTTGAGCCACCTGCGCCGCCACCACTGCGATCAGATCCAGGGTTACCTGTTCAGCCGCCCCTTGTCGGCGGCGCTGGCGACGCAACTGCTGGTGCAGCGCCGCTGCCTGCCGCCGCCGGTCCAGGTCGGCGTGCCGGAGCGGCCGCTGCTGATCATCGACGACGATCCCTATATGCGCACGCTGCTGCAGATGGTGTTCGAGGGCACGGGCTATCACGTGCTGGCGGCCGCCTCGGCGGCGGAGGGTTTCGACATGCTGGCCAAGAATGACGTGCACGTCATCCTGTGCGACCAACGCATGCCGGACATGGAGGGCATCGCCTTCTTCGAGCTGGTCAAGCTCATGTATCCGGCCACCATACGGATAGTCCTGACCGGGCACACGGAGTATGAACGGATGATGGCGGCAGTCAACAGCGGCGCCATTTCCCGCTACTACACCAAACCGTGGAACAACGATGTGTTGCTTGAAAATGTGCGCAACGCCTTCCAACAGTACCGGGGCGGCCACCTTGATGCAGCGCTGGGCGGCGCTGAAAACGCCGCCCCAACGGCCTCGCCGCTTAGTTGAACTTGCTGAAATCCGGCTTGCGCTTCTCGAAGAAGGCGGTGAACGCCTCCTTCGCTTCCGGCGCGGCCAGCATGGCGCCGAATAATTTGTTTTCTTCGGTGATGGCTTGCTGGATGGCGCCGTTGCGGCTGGCCTTCATCAACTGCTTGGTGGCGCGCACCGAACTGGCTGGCAGCGCGACCAGCTTGGCGGCCTGGCCCTGCGCGAACGCCAGCAAGTCGGCGGCCGGCAGCACTTTCGATACCAGCCCCATCTCCAGCGCCTCCTGCGCCAGGAAGGCTTCTCCCAGCATCAGCTTTTCGGCCGCGCGCGGGTAGCCGGCGATTTGCGTCAGCAGCAGGCTAGACCCGAATTCCGGACACACGCCCAGCTGCGCGAACGGCATCGAGAACTTGGCGTTGTCGGCCGCATAGACCAGGTCGCAATGCAGCAGCAGCGTGGTGCCGATGCCGACCGCCGCGCCGGCCACCGCCGCCACGACCGGCTTGGTCGCGCCGCTCAACGCCATCATGAAACGGAATACCGCACGTTCTTCGATGCCCGCGCCATCGGCCGGACGGGAAGTCTTCATGAAGTCCTCGAGGTCGTTGCCGGCCGTGAAAATCTCCGGCTTGCCGACGATCAGGATGGCGCGCACCGCCGCGTCCTGCTCGCCGTCGTTGATGGCGTCGGCCATGCTCTGGTACATCGCCGACGTGATCGCGTTCTTGCGTTCCGGGCGATTGAATTCGATCGTCAATACGCCGCCGGCCTTGCTGCTCAAAATATCCATGTCATCTCCAATTGAGAAGGGCGCGGCGGAAATCCCGCAGCGCCCTTTTTTATAATTTACTGCGCGAGCTTATACGCGTTCGAAAATCCCGGCCGCGCCCATGCCGGCGCCGACGCACATCGTCACCATGCCGTACTTGAGGTTATTGCGGCACAGCGCGTGGATCACGGTGGCGGCGCGGATGGCACCGGTCGCGCCCAGCGGATGGCCCAGCGCGATCGCGCCGCCCATCGGATTGACCTTCGCTGGGTCCAGGCCCAAGTCGCCGATCACGGCCAGCGCCTGCGCGGCGAAGGCTTCGTTCAATTCGATCCAGTCCAGCTGGTCCTGGGTGATGCCGGCCGCCTTGCAGGCTTCCGGAATCGCGAACTTCGGACCGATGCCCATGATTTCCGGCGGCACGCCGCGCACCGCGAACGAGGAGAACTTGGCCAGCGGCGTCAGATTATGCTCGCGCAGGAATTTCTCCGATACGATCAACAGCGCGCCGGCGCCGTCCGACATCTGCGAGCTGTTGGCAGCCGTGACCGAACCCTTGGCGGCGAACACCGGCTTGAGTTTGCCCAGCGATTCGATGGTCGAATCGGCGCGCGCGCCTTCGTCGGTGTCGACGGTGCGGGTCTTGATGTCGATCTGGCCGGTGGCCAGGTTGGGCGTGCGGGTGATGATTTCCACCGGCGTGGTTTCGTCCTTGAAGAAGCCGGCCTGCTGCGCGGCGATGGCGCGGCGGTGCGACTCGACCGAGAACGCGTCCTGCTGTTCGCGCGTGACCCTCCACTGCTTGGCCACGTTCTCCGCGGTCAGGCCCATGCCGTAAGCCATGCCGACGTTTTCGTCGGTGAACATATTCAGGTTCATCGATGGGTGGTGGCCCATCATCGGCACCATCGACATCGATTCGACGCCACCGGCGATCATGGCATCGGCCTCGCCGACGCGGATGCGGTCAGCGGCCATGGCGATGGCGGTGATGCCGGACGCGCAGTAGCGGTTGACGGTGACGCCGCCAACGGTCTTCGGCAGGCCGGCCAGCAGCACCGATTGACGGGCGATGTTGAAGCCCTGTTCCGCCTCCGGGAACGAGCAGCCGATGATGGCGTCGGTGATCAGCGATGGATCGAGGCCGGGCGCCTGCGCCAGCGCCGATTGCAGCACGCGCACCAGCAGGTCGTCCGGACGGGTTTTGTTGAACATGCCGCGCGGCGCCTTGCCGATCGGGGTGCGGGTGGCGGAGACGATGTAGGCGTCTTGAAGTTGTTTGCTCATTTTATTCTTTCAAAAATTTTTGATCGAAGTTCTGTCGAATACGGAGTAACGCTTAGCGCTTCTCGGATAAATACCAATCCACCTGGACCTGTGCCGCCAGCGTGCCGGCCGCGTCGAAGATGTCGACTTCGACCGGGAACGCCACCTTGCCCTGCTCCTTCAATTCCGCCTTCAGCGCGGCCAGGTCGCCCGGCACGCGGCCGATGGCGCGCGTGGCGCCCTTGGCCACCTTCTGGTACTGGATGCGCGACTCTTTCGCCACCGGCCGCAGGCCGACGATCAGCTCCGCGAAACCGCCGGCCATGGCGGCGCCGGACGCCGTCTCGGCCAGCGTGAACAAGGCCCCGGCGTGCTGCGTGCCGAGGTGGTTGTTCAGCTTCGGATCTTCCGGCAGCGACACCGCCGAGGTGCCGGGGCCGATCTCGTCGATGCGTATGCCGAGCAAGCGCACGAAGGGCAAGGAGTCCATCATCTGCTGCTTGATACGTTCATACACCATGCTGGGCCTCACGCGGAGTAGTAGCTTGAATGTCAGAGAGAGCAGCGACATAGGTCTCGTGGCTTAGTTGCGGACTGGTTTACCGGTCTGCATCATGCCCATGATCCGCTCCTGCGTTTTTGGATGGTTCAACAGTTCGAGGAAAGCTTTACGCTCCATGTCGAGGAACCACTGCTCGTTGACCATGCTGCCCTGGTCGATGTCGCCGCCGGAGACGATTTCGGCGATCATCTCGCCCAGCTTGAAGTCGTGCGCGGAGATGAAGCCGCCGTCGCGCATGTTGACCAGCTGCGCCTTGATGGTGCCGTAGCCGTAACGACCGGTCACCTGCACCGGCGTTTTCAGCGGCGGACGATAGCCGGCGTCGAACATGGCGCGCGCTTCGACCTTCGCCACGTGCAGCAGCTCATACGGATTGAAGACGATGACGTCGTCCTCTTTCAGGTAGCCCATGGCCTGCGCTTCGAGTGCCGATTTCGACACGTTGGCGGTGGCCGCGTTGGTGAAGCCGGCTTTCAGGAATTGCAGGATGTCGTTGCCCTTGGCTTCCTTGAACGCGCGCACGGCCGCTTCCTTCAAGCCGCCGCCGGCCGGGATCAGGCCGACGCCGACTTCGACGAGGCCGATGTAGGACTCGATCGAGGCCACGCGCTTGGATGAGTGCAGCGCCATTTCGCAGCCGCCGCCCAGTGCCAGGCCGGCCACCGCGGCGACCACCGGCACGTTCGAGTACTTCATTTTCATGAAGGTGTTTTGCAGTTCGCTGATGATAGGGTCGACCGCTTTCGCGCCGCCCTGCATGAACGCGGGCAGTGCCGATTGCAGGTCGGCGCCGGCCGAGAAGGCGCCGCCGTCGGCCGCGTCGGCGCTCCAGATCACCAGGCCCTTGAAGTTTTTCTCGGCTTCGGCCAAGGCCATCTTCAAGCCGTCGATGACGCCCTGGCCGATGACGTGCATCTTGGTTTTCAGCGAGATGACGAGGACCTCGTCGCCCGAGTGCCACAGGCGCACGGAGTCGTCTTCGAAGACGGTGGTGCCGGCGGTTTTGCCGTCGGCGACGCCGCTGCCGAACACCGGCGCGCGGAATTGCTGACGCTCGTAGACGGCCAGCGAGGAACGCGGCACGAACGATTTCGAGATCGCCGAGTACGAACCTTGCGGCGTGTGCACGCCGCCTTTTTCGGCGACCGGACCTTCAAACACCCAGGCCGGCAAAGGCGCGCCGCACAGCGCGGTGCCGGCGTCGATGTCTTCCTTGACCCAGGTCGCGACCTGCGACCAGCCGGCGGCCTGCCACGTTTCGAACGGGCCGACGTTCCAGCCGAAGCCCCAGCGCATGGCGAAGTCGATGTCGCGCGCGTTGTCGGCTATCGTATCCAAGTGGATGGCGATGTAGTGGAACGCGTCGCGGAAGATCGCCCACAGGAACTGGCCTTGCGGGTTGGTCGATTCGCGCAGCGCCTTCATCTTCTTGACCGGATCCTTTTCCTTCAGGATGCGGGCGACGATGTCGGCGGCCTTGCCGCCGCCGGCCACGTATTCACCGGTGGCGAAGTCCAGGCGCTGGATCTCCTTGCCGACTTTTTTGTAGAAACCGGCGCCGCTCTTTTGACCCAGCGCGCCTTTTTCCACCAGCTTGGCCAGCACCGCCGGGGTCTTGTAGACGGCGGCGAATGGATCGTTCGGCAGGTAGTCCTGCATGGTCTTGATCACATGGCCCATCGTGTCCAGGCCGACCACGTCGGCCGTGCGGAAGGTGCCCGACTTGGCGCGACCGAGCTTGGCGCCGGTCAGGTCGTCGACCACGTCCGGCGACAGGCCGAATTTTTCCGCTTCGTGGATGATGGCCAGCATGCCGAACACGCCGACGCGGTTGGCGATGAAGTTAGGCGTGTCCTTGGCGCGCACGACGCCCTTGCCCAGCGTCGTGGTCAGGAAGCCTTCGAGCTGGTCGACGATTTCCGGCTTGGTCGACACGGTCGGGATGATTTCGACCAGGTGCATATAGCGCGGCGGGTTGAAGAAGTGCACGCCGCAGTAGCGCGCCTTCAACTCGTCGTCGAAGCCCTCGGACAGCGTGGTGATCGACAGGCCCGAGGTGTTCGAGGCGAAGATGGCGTTCGGCGCGATGTGCGGCGCGACCTTTTTATACAGGTCGTGTTTCCAGTCCATGCGCTCGGCGATGGCTTCGATGATCAGGTCGCAGCCCGCCAGCAGGTCGAGGTTATCCTCGTAGTTGGCCACTTCGATCAGCGCGGCGTGGTCCTTGTTGCCGAGCGGCGCAGGCGACAGCTTTTTCAGGTTCTCGATGGCGCGCAATACGATGCCATTTTTCGATCCCTCTTTTGCCGGCAGGTCGAACAGCACGACCGGCACTTTGGCGTTGATGCAGTGGGCGGCGATTTGCGCGCCCATCACGCCGGCGCCCAGGACGGCTACTTTTTTAACGATGAAATTGCTCATGTCGATTCCTTTATTTTTTCTAAAACAGGCTTAGAACAGATCGGCGTCGAGCGCCATCAGGTTGGCGGCGCCGGAACGGGCCTGACGGATCAGGGTCGCGGTTTCAGGTTGCAAACGGCCGAAGTAGAAGCGCGCCGTGGCCAGTTTCGATTTGTAGAAGCTGTCGCCGCTGTCTTCCTTGGCCAGCGCGATCTTGGCCATCTGCGCGAACAGGTAGCTGTAGATCATGTGGCCGACCACGCGCAGGTAAGGCACGCAGGCCGCGCCCACTTCGTCCGGATTCTGGAAGGCCTTCATGCCGATTTCCATGGTCAGCTTGGTGACCTTGTCGCCCAGGTCGCCCAGCGGCGTGATGAATTCGCTCATCGCCTCGTCGGTGCCGTTTTCTTCGACGAAGTTTTTCACCTTCTCGCCGAACTTGCGCAGCTTGGCGCCGTTGTCGCCCAAAATTTTACGACCCAGCAGATCGAGCGACTGGATGGTGTTGGTGCCTTCGTAGATCATGTTAATGCGCGCGTCGCGCACATACTGCTCCATGCCCCACTCGGCGATGTAGCCATGGCCGCCGAAGACCTGCATCGCGTCCGACGTGGCGATCCACGCGTTGTCGGTGATGAAGGCCTTGATGACAGGCGTCAGCAGCGCCACTTCGTCGGCGGCTTCCTTGCGCACTTCTTCGTCGGGGTGGTGCAGCTCGCGGTCGATCTGCAGCGCGACGTAGGACGAGAAAGCGCGCGCGCCTTCGGCGTAGGCTTTGCCGGTCAACAGCATGCGGCGCACGTCCGGGTGGACGATGATCGGGTCGGCTTGCTTGTCCGGTGCCTTCACGCCCGACAGCGAACGCATTTGAATGCGGTCCTTGGCGTAGACCAGCGCGTTCTGGTACGCCACTTCGGTCAGGCCCAGCGACTGCATGCCGACGCCCAGACGGGCGGCGTTCATGAACACGAACATGGCGTTCAGGCCCTTGTTCGGCTGGCCGATGATCCAGCCCTTGGCGCCGTCCAGGTTCATCTGGCAGGTCGAGTTACCGTGGATGCCCATCTTCTCTTCGATGGCGCCGCAGGTGATCGGGTTGCGTGCGCCCAGCGTGCCGTCGGCGTTGGGCAGGAACTTCGGTACCAGGAACAGCGAGATGCCTTTCGAGCCTTCCGGCGCGTCCGGCACGCGGGCCAGCACCAGGTGCAAAATGTTTTCAGCCATGTCGTGCTCGCCGGCCGAGATGAAGATCTTGTTGCCGGTGATGGTCCACGAGCCGTCGGCCTCGGGCAGCGCTTTCGAGCGCAGCATGCCCAGGTCGGTGCCGCAGTGCGATTCGGTCAGGCACATGGTGCCGGTCCACTCGCCCGACACCAGCTTCGGCAGGTAGACGGCTTTCTGTTCCGGCGTGCCGTGCTCTTTCAGGCACTCGTAGGCGCCGTGCGACAGGCCCGGATACATCGACCAGGCCTGGTTCGACGAGTTCAGCATTTCGTAGAAGGAGTTGTTCAGCACCACCGGCAGGCCCTGGCCGCCGTATTCAGGATCGCAGGCCAGCGCGGCCCAGCCGCCATCGACGTACTGCTTGTACGCTTCCTTGAAGCCTTTAGGCGTGGTCACGGTGTGCGTGGCGGCGTCGTGGTGGCAGCCTTCGCGGTCGCCCGAGTGGTTCAGCGGGAACAGCACTTCCGACGTGAACTTGGCGCCCTCTTCCAGCACCTGGTTGATGATGTCGGCATCGACATCGGCGTAGTCCGGCATGGCCTTGAGTTCTTGTTCGACGTTCAAGAACTCGTGCAGCACGAATTGCATATCCCGGATTGGCGCGACGTATTGACCCATGATTTTCTCCTGATGACGTATAGCTGGTAGTGTTGGCGATGGCCGCGACGAACTGCGGCGTGATTATTTACGGGATTACTTAACGGTGGATTCCTGCTGCGCGGCCGCCGGCTTCAGCGACTGCGGGTTTTGATAATTGTCGATCAGACGGTTGAAGCCGATACCGGCGCGATCGAGGCTGCCCGGCATGCGCAGGAAGCGCGCATCGTGGTGCAAGCCGAGGATCAGGCCATACATCTCGTAGACCAGCTGCGCCGCGTCGGTGTCGGGCTTCAGGTCGCCGCATTCGATGGCCTGGCGCACGCAGCGCAGCAACGCGCCCTGCCAGGCCTGCACCATGGCCATCAGCTCTTCGCGGATCGGTCCCGGCCGGTCGTCGTACTCGGCCGCGCCGCTGATGTAGATGCAGCCCGACGCCACTTCGACGCTGACGCGCTTGACCCAGCGCGCGAACATCGACTTGAGCCGCAGGATGCCGCGCGGTTCTTTGACGCTGGGGAAAAACACTTCCTGCTCAAAACGGTGGTGGTACAGTTTCAGCACTTCCAGCTGCAGGTCTTCACGCGAGCCGAAATGGGCGAACACGCCGGATTTGCTCATGTTCATTTTGTCGGCCAGCAGGCCGATGGTCAGGCCTTCGAGACCGTCGCGGCTAGCCAGGTCCAGCGCCACGTCGAGGATGGCGGCGCGCGTCAGTTCACCCTTACGCATGAATTTGATAGAAGTATTAATAATGCACCAAGTTGACGGTCAGATAGAGGGACAATCATTGTCCCCCAGATCAACGCTCCGTGTGAAAAAAATTGCGAACGCTCGTACTATTATCCACTCAGTGATAAAAGTCAAACTCTTACGCCGGAGTTAGAGGTGCGGTTCTATTGATGCTTTATAGCAAGGCATTCGAGGGCGCGCCGTAGCGGCCGCATCACCGGCTCATTCGTCGCCACGGACCTTGCTCAGCGCGCGCCGGTCCTGCTTGGTCGGGCGGCCCTTGTAGTCGGCGCCGGGCTCGCGGAACAGCTTGCGACGCTCGAGCTCGGCCAGCCGGCGCGCGATGCTGGCCTCGGTTTCCCGATACAGCTTGCGGGCGATGGGCGCGGCGGCGCGCACGTCGGACAGCCCCAAGACGACCACATCCCACTGGTCGGCGCCATTATCGATGAATAATTCGTCGTCCACGCGCAACGCCCGCGCCGGCTTGACCTTGTCGCCGCCAACCTTGACCTTGCCGCTGTCGACGGCGTCGCAGGCCAGTGTACGGGTTTTAAAGAAGCGCGCGGCCCACAACCACTTATCGATACGAATATTGTCGCTCAAGCGTATTTCCCCACGGCGAAGACGCGCATCAGCAATTTATAGCAGACGAAAGCGATTTCGTAGCCGATGCGGCGGAAGCGGCCGACGTGCTTGAAGTCCTCAAGGTGCACGACGACGCCGTCGGCGATGGCCAGCTCGATCTGCGCGCGCAGGCTCTGCGCGAAGGCGGCGTCCTTGATCACGACATTCGCTTCCTGGTTCAGGAACAGGCTCAGGCCATCGACATTGCTGGAGCCGACGGTGGCCCAGTGCTCGTCGATGACCGCCACCTTGGCGTGCAGCTGGGTCTTGTGGTACTCGACCACCTTGACGCCGGCCGCCAATAATTTCGGATAAAACGAGTGCGCCACGGCGTCTTGCAGCCAGATCTCGCCGACGCCGATCAGCAGCACCACCTCGACGCCGCGCTCGGCCGCGCGGGCCAGCGCGTGGCGGAACTTGCGGCCCGGCGCGAAATACGGATTGGCCAGCAGCACGCTCTTGCGCGCCTTGCCCAGCGCCTGCAGATAGGCGCGCTGGATGGCGACGCGGTTGCGCAGATTGTCGCGCACGACGAAGCCGGCCTGCACCGTGCTCTGCGCCGCGATCTTGTTCACCTTGCGCAGGTCGCGGTACAGGCCGATGCGCTTGAACAGACCCATCTTGCCGAGCCGCGCCCACTGCGCCTGCGCCTCCTGCTCGATGGCCGCCACCAGCGGGCCGCGCACGGCGACGGCGAAGTCCCAGCGCGGTGCCGACAGCGCGACGTTGTGGTCGTAATCGCAGAACATGTCATCGTTGATGTTGATGCCGCCCACAAAAGCCACCTGGCGGTCGACCACGCAGATTTTGCGGTGCGTGCGCGTGACGCCGCGGCGGAACCAGGCGTTGAAAACGCGGTGCTCGACCTTGGCCTCCAGCAACTGCGCGTGCATGGCCTTGATGCGCGCGTTGCCGGTGCCGAACCAGTCGGTGATCATGCGCACCATCACGCCGCGTTGCGCCGCCGCCATCAATGCGGCCTGCACGCGCTGGCCGGTCTCGTCGCCGGCGAAGATGTAGGTCTCGAAATAGATTTCGTACTGGGCCGCCTCGATGGCCTCGATCAGCGCGGGAAAATAATCGGTGCCGCAGCGCAGCAGCGTGACTTCGTTATCGGCCAGGAAGGTGACTGGACGCATGCGTCAAACCAGCGTCAGCGCCGAGACGATGGGCGCGTGGTCGGACAGTTTCGCCCACAGCGTGCCATGCATGACCTCGGCGTGGTCGACCTTGAAGCCACGCACATAGATGCGGTCGAGCCGGAAGAACGGCAGCGCCGCCGGGAAGGTGCGCGCCGGCGTGATGCCGTTTTTGCGCGGCGACAGCGCCCGCGCCAGCTCGTCGAGCGTCGAGCTGCCGCCGATTTCGTCGAACACCTCGACCACGCCGAGCGCGTTGCGCAGCTTGGCACCGAGCGTGTTGCGCCAGTCGTTGAAATCGCCGGCGATGATGACCGGCTCGCCGTTCGGCGCCGACGCCATCACGGCTTCGATCAGCGCCGCCGTCTGGCGGCCGCGCCCGGCCTCGAACAGGCCGAGGTGGACCACGTAGCAATGCACCTGCGCGGCCGGCGTGTCGAGCACGCAGTGCAGGATGCCGCGCTGCTCGTAGGCGTGGTCGGAGACGTCGTGGTTGTGCATCTGCGCGATCGGGAAGGCGCTCAGCAGCGCGTTGCCGTGGTGGCCGTGGTCGTAGACCGCGTTCATGCCGTAGGCCGTGTGCGCGTGGCGCGACTCGCCGGCCAGGAACTCATGCTGCGCCACCTCCGGCCAGTGCTTGTGGCCGTGATGCTCGGCGCCGTATTGAGCCGCGTTCAAATCGTGGCGGCCCTGCACTTCCTGCAAAAAGACGACGTCGGCGTCGAACAGGCCGATGGCCTGCTTCAAGGCGAGCACGCGCGGCTGGCTGCGGATGGCGGAGACACCTTTGTGGATGTTGTAAGTGGCGACGCGGATTTTCATGGGGATATTCTAACCCCATAAGCCCGGTTCCCGTCACACAAGCCGAAGCAAGCGGATTCCTAAGCCATCCGCTTGACCGTGGTGTCGCGATGCCCCATCAGAAGATGCTCAACACTGATGTCCTCGTCGAGGGCTTCCCAATGCAAACCCTGGCCGCCGCCGCTGAAAATGTAGTTGCTGCGCTGTTCAGGCGTGGCGTTATGCAGGCGCGGAAAATAGTTCAGCGGCACGCCCAAGATCCGGCCGTCGGCCAGATGGAGCCACATCATTTCATCATCGAAGCTCAGTTTCGATGCGGATGCCTCATTCATCAACATATCCATTCCAGCGATCGATAAATTCGCCGCGCCGCTCACGTACAAGGCGCAACAGCTCGCGAAGATTTTTCAAAGGAATACCTGACGAGCGCCCAACCATCACTTCCGGCTCCAGCCATATTTTTGCCGTGCCGCCGTGTCCACGCACATGAATATGCATCGGCTCACGCGGTATGCCTTCGCTTGAAAAAAAGAACAGCGTATAACCTTTGTAGCTGAAGACAGTAGGCATGGCAAGCGCAGCTGACGATCAAAACGGACTCTGATCGTAAGCCGGGCAGCCGGTCGCTTATTTGTGACAACGCAGGTTCAGCTTAAATGACGAGGGAGCTGCAGGATCGCTTCGGCGTTCGAGGAGGAGAAGCATTTGTCGGCCGCGTCCAGATAGGGCAGCCATATGTGGTTCAGGTGTTCGCGCGGGCTGAGGGTGATGACGGTGTCGCGCGGCACTTGCACGCTGAAGACGTGCTCGGTGTTTTCCGTTACGCCGGGCGCGTAGCGGTGGCGCCAGACCGGGTAGATGGTGTAGATGTTGGACAGCTGCCAGTCGCGCAAGACTATGGATACGCCATCGGCGACGATGCCGGTCTCTTCGTACAGTTCGCGCGCGGCGGTGGCCGGCAGCGGCTCGTCTGGCGTGTCGAGCGAGCCGGTGACGGATTGCCAGTAGCCGGGCCGGTCGGCGCGTTCGATCAGCAGCACGTCCAGCGCGGCGGTGTGGATCACCACCAGCACAGACTCGGGGATTTTATAGGCCATGCTCAAGTAGGAAGTTGGTCACAGCGCAGTATACATTTATCCGCCCGCGCCGGCGTCCGGAATAGAAAAAGGCGCGGTCGCCCGCGCCTCTCAGCATCACAGTTTCACGCGCGGGCCGCCGCAGCGGCCGCGCGTTAGCCGGCCCGCTTAGCCGGCCACCTTAGGCTCGGCGGCGCGCAGGCGGATGTGCAGCTCTTTAAGCTGCTTCTCGTCCACTTCCGACGGCGCCTGGGTCAGCAGATCCTGGGCGCGCTGGGTTTTCGGGAAGGCGATCACGTCGCGGATCGAATCGGAGCCGGTCATCATCGTGACGATGCGGTCCAGGCCGAAAGCCAGGCCACCGTGCGGCGGCGCGCCGTATTGCAGCGCGTCGAGCAGGAAGCCGAACTTCAGGCGCGCTTCGTCGGCGCCGATCTTCAGCGCGCGGAACACTTTCGACTGCACTTCCTCGCGGTGGATACGGATCGAACCGCCGCCCAGTTCCCAGCCGTTC
>Ga0209848_1000528_pt1 | contig 14784 bp, 19 predicted proteins | sample OrgsoiDNA_201062_FD_185810 | JGI IMG/M metagenome (GOLD analysis project Ga0209848, IMG submission 185810) | Permafrost soil microbial communities from the Arctic, to analyse light accelerated degradation of dissolved organic matter (DOM) -... | ecosystem: Environmental > Terrestrial > Soil >...
CGAGCGCTCGATAGCTACCATCGATGCGTTGCCCTGCGATGTGCTGGTCTCCGCGCATCCGGAGGCGGGCGGTCTATGGGAACGCAAGGCCAAGCAGGCGGCCCTTGGAGATGCCGCGTTTGTCGATACCGGTGCCTGCCATATTTATGTGGAGAAGGCACGTGCGGTCCTTACCCAAACGCTCGCCGCTGAAGCGGCCCAGGACAAAAAGAACGTAAATCAAAATTGAAGATGCGAGCTGACCTGTGAGAAATAGGAGCGAACCACTCCAAAGGTCAGCTACGTCCACTTTGAGGCGACTGTCGGCCAACAGCGGACTTCGCCAGTATTAATACTGAAAATATGAATCAGCAAATTGTACTTAAAGATGATGCCGGAGAATTTACTGTTTCGGTTTTTCATGGACCTGACGCATCCCGGACTGTACTTTTTGCAGTGGGTGGAGGAGGGAACCCGTGCCGCCACACGCCACTGTTGAAGATGTTGGCTGAACAGGGATGCACGGTGGTAGCGCCCCATTTTGAGCGGATGACTAGCCATTTGGTCCCAGCTCCCGAGCTGGCCTTGAGAATTCGGCGCATCCGCCTCGCACTTGACTATGCATCACGCGCGGAACAACGTGTCTACGGCGTGGGGCATTCAATAGGCGCGTCCATACTGATTGGTTTGGCGGGAGGTCAGCTATGGATGCACGGCGGTAAGCGATTGGAATTTGACGCAGGCAAAAGAATCGAACGAATGGTGGTGTTCACCCCAGCAATGGATTTCTTTGTAGCGCCTGGCGCTCTTGATGAGGTCCGCACTCCCATACAAGCCTGGGCTGGTTCGCTGGACTCAATTACGCCGCCTTCGCAGACTATATTTCTCAAAAGCTCCTTAGGTTCGCTTGTGGACGCCCGCTTTATAGAGGGCGCAGGCCACTTCTCCTTCATGAACGAATTACCGCCAAACGTCGTGGATACCGTTGTTGAACGCGAATTTTTCCTCGCTCGGCTCAATCTAGAAGTCAGCAAGTTCCTTTTCTGCTGAGACGCGCCTGGTACCCTCCCCCCGGATACACCATCAACGGAGCTCAGTCAGAATTCGACTATGTGTGGGTACGAGAAAGGCCGCCACCGGTCAGTTACCGAGTACATGACGGCCTGTGAGCTGTCAGAGTGAGAATATGTGCATTTTCCTTTTCGACAAGATGGTATCCTTTGCACTACGGACCGCGTCCGGCAAATAACAGCCTTACGGAGATATGCAGATATGAATAAGAATTTACTTCTAACTTGGCTTTTTCTTGCTTGCAGCCACGCCAGTGCGCAAGAGCCAATCCAGCAATTTTCTACAGCACTGCGGCCCATCTGTATGAAAGTGGTAGAAAAAGACATGGTTCGGGACATGGCTAAATTTTCAAGCGTTCCTTTAAATGCAGAAACGGTTTGTGACTGCGCAAATGAGCGTTTGATTCGCGACCCTGTTGCCAAACGTCTCGCTAATCTGACAAAAGACGAAAGACGTGTGCTTCCGAAAGCTGAACAGCTGCATATGTATTTGTCGGCCGAATTTCTTAGCGCGAGTCTGGCTTGTTATGCAGAAGCCATCCGTGTTTCTGCCGAACATATTGACGTCATTCCTTAAATGGACGGCACACGGCCAGTACCGGACTATGGCGATGAAACGTGGGGAAAATTGTGAGCAGTAATTCTATATATGCGAAATTTTTAAAAGAATTGAATTATGTTGGCGTTATGCAGAACGGGGCCGAGTCAATATCCGGAATTAATTCAGTTTCGAAGTACATGAAGGATATTGAGGCGAACAGTTCATGGAACAAATTGGCGAAATCGATAACAACGAGCAGCATAATCTCAGAGCATTTGAAAAGCATCGATAAAAACAACTCATGGAGAAAATTGGCTGAATCGCTATCCGCAGGCAGCTCCATTTCAAAGCATCTAAGAGATATCGAAGTAAACAATTCTTGGAGCAAGCTGGCCAAGTCGCTAACGGCAAGTAGCGCAATCTCTAAGCACCTGAAGAGCATTGAGTCAAACAGCTCTTGGGGGAAATTGGCTGGGCCCCTTTCCGAAAAAGACTCTTTCACAAAACATTTAAAGTATATTGAAGAAAATAGCTCATTGAGCAAGTTGACGAAGTCGCTCGCCAATAGCAATTCCATCTTCAATCATATCGAAGAAAATAGCTCGTGGAACAAGTTGGTGAAGTCGCTAACTGCGAGCGATGCAGTTAGTCGTCACCTGAGGAACATCGAAGCGAATAGCTCATGGGAAAAATTGGCTGAGTCGCTATCAGCGGGTAGCTCAATCAATAAATATCTAAGAGAGCTGGATGGAGTAAGTTCAGTCCCCAAGTGGGCAGAGTCCCTTACTAGTAGCAGAGCATTTGTCGAGTCGTTCGAGCGTTTACAGCAAGCAGACTACATAGATTCGTTGTTAGAGGATATCGGACAGCACACTCCGACTTCATCCGCGAGCATCGACGCAGAGCTTGCCGCAGCAACGGACCAAGACGTAGATGAAGTGCTACGACAAATGGCTTCGGCAGAATCACCACTTGGCTTCTCTAAAGCGCTTGAAAAAGCCCCTTGGGTTCTTAAGTGGTTACTTCTTTCCATCTGGGTGGCCTTTGTTTGGCCGCTTTTAATAGGGACTGCCAGTGGTGTAATAGGTAATCTGGTTACTCCTTATGTTCAAGCATACCTGGAGGAAACCAAAGCGACTCCCCAACGAGAACAGGTAAAAACTATAAAGAAGCTTTCGTTTTCAGAGCTGGGAATAGAACTGAGCGATTATCGCTTTGTTAGTGCAAACATCCTACTTCTAAGGGCCACTCCTAATGCAAGAGCACCGATTGTCGGCGAACTTAAATTTGGACAAGTGGTTAATGTATTGTCTAAAAGCCGCGACTGGACGGAGGTAACGTACGAATACGGCGACGGTACGAAAATTCAAGGATGGGTGTTCACACGATATACGGCAAAATTCAGAAGCTAAAATATTGACACATTATAAGATGCAGTCCGCTTTGGGGCGTTAGCGGACATTCATTTTGACGAAATTTCCCTATTCGGTGACTGTCGGACGTTTTAGGCTGAAGAAAAAACCGTCATAGCAGTACTACCTGTTACGACGGTTTAAATAATTATAATTGTTAGCCTTTGCGGCCTGGTAAAACACGAACCAGAATGGATATGGCGTTGACCAGCTCTTGTTCGTTGAGCGTGGATAACGCGTGTAGACCAGCTCTCACAATGTCACTTTTTGTCGCAATGTGGCCAGCTTTGGCCGCTTTAGTTCTCAGTTCAAATATGAGGGCTTTATCCTCCGGAGGCATCGAGAACGTGTCCCGAACGACGCGCGATGCGGTCTGTATGGCGATAGAGGGACTGGATGGCAGTGGCTTTATCAACATAGAGTCGGCCTTGTCGAAACGTTCTTGTACGAATCGTTCTTGCTCATCAATGCTAGAGCGTAATTTGCTGTCGAGCGATTTTTTAGTCATGCCTGCTCTCCCAGCATGGCTAATATTTCGTCAGTCAGAGCATTTACTTCATCGGCGGCCTGCTTACCTTCTTTGCCGAGGCTGCCGACCGCTAGTCCCTCAATTATCGCCTCTTGGTAAGCGACACGGTTGCTAAATCGGGATTTCAGTACTGGAATCCCAAACGTGTCTAGTTGGCTGAGGATTGCTCTGGACAGTGATGTACGGGAGAGACGGTTCGGTAGTATATATGCGCGGAGTTCCGGATTGACCGTCTGAGCTATCTCAACCAACTTCTTCACGCCTAATGCAGCCCATACATCGGGAGGCGAGGGGGGCTGGGGAATCAATGCGAGGTCTGCTATGAGCAAGACGGACTGCGGTGCCGTCGATTCCAAGTTTGGTGGAGTGTCGACGACGATGAAGTCGTAGTTGTCCAGGTGCTTCTGGATTTCCCGATGAATTTTAGCGCCATACTGTGCCAAATTGATGACGGCTGCCGGAAACGGGATTTTGTCGGGTGCCGACGATGACCATGCCACTGAACTCTGCTGCGGGTCCGCATCAACCACTAGGACTCGATGGCCACGACTAGCTAGGGCGCCTGCCAGGCCCATGCTCGTGGTGGTCTTTCCCACGCCCCCCTTCGGATGTACAACTGCGATGATTTTTGCCATATGATTCCTTTATACGTTGTTTGTGGTATGACCGGTACTGGTGATTCATACCGTCGTAACGGTGTAGTGACCAGTTTTAGATTTCCTGTTTGATACTTTGGCCTTGCACCAACGTATAGCGATACCAATATCTGGCAATGTTCCCCTCAGAGCGTAATAATTTTTAACTTACCCGCAGGAGTAGCAATTATTTCAGTTCAATCTGGCACATATTTTTTAATTAAATACTTAAAATAAAAAAATAAACATTTAAATAAAGACGGCAAACCATTTGGTTCGTGAAGTTATTACTTAAGAAGTTTCATGAAGAGTTTTTTTCTTGAGAAATTCAAACGTGCACCTTCACTGTCTTCGACAAAAAGTGTTCTTTGTAAAGTCGCCTCTGAGTTGCCAGTGGCCGACTTCCACATGGGGGATACCGTCTTTAATTGAGAAGTATTCAATAAAAACTTTCTAATTTAATAGTCTTTAGGCGAAACATCCCCCACGCCGTAGCGTGCTTGTGGGGACCCGCCGTTCGTCTGACTCATGACGTAACTTTTAGGCATGTCGGTCGTATTGCAGCGCCGACACTTGGCTAGACTATCAGCGGCCTGCTTGCCGCCCCGTTCACCCTCTTGCCATTCCACCCAGGTTCCGCGCCTTGAACACCCGCTAGCGCACATTTCATCGGTCGCGGTCGTGTTGAGCCTCCCATCCCGATACTGAGTCTAGGCATTGCCCAGGGCTATTTTTAGATTTTTAGCAATTATTTTTATGGGTGAGAGTTCACTTCACCTCGGGGCAAGGGGAGCGGTAACTTCTGCACAATGAGATGTTTTAGTGGGAATTTTGTGTTCGTATAGAAATATTCTTGACAGTGAATTTTCCGTATGCCATGATTGCCCTACTGCATCACCTTTCACAACCGGCAATCTGAAAATTGCCGCGTCACTAGAATTTTAAATCAAATGAGAATGGCTCTCATTTTTAAAACTTCTATCTGAAATAAATTAAACAACATTTAAATATTAATCAATTTGCGCGTATGCCTCTTAGGCCGCTGCATTGCTCGAAAACTACGCACAACGCGTAGGCCTGAAGTACCTCTTTAACAATTCGATACGTTCTACAAGATGCTTGCGGCAGCCACTGGGAGCAACTAGAGGACTTTATTGCCTGGCCATTGCGATTCAGGCGAAGGAAATTCATTGCCTGGCGCAGACGCGCTGCCAGCGAGGTTGGCCATGTTGCTATACAGATTTGAGAACTTAGTGCAAAGGCTAAAGAGCTGCTGAAGAGTAGGCCATATTGACGGACGGTAGGGGTTAGACACCTCGCCACTACTATTAAATTTTGAGGATATTAATATGAAAAAGGACACTTTTATTGAGTTGGACAAAAACGTATCCGGCGCCGTCATTGCTCGCATTTATTTCGGCGGGAATGAGGTTTTTGCGGCAGCTCATCCGGGAACAGTTGCAGCTGCTCTGTTCGCACTCGGAGTCGAGGGTTTCGTGTTTCATCATGGGGCCGGTATCGAAAGTGTCACCTCTACCGACTCGAACGGCCAGTTTTGCTGTCTGCTTCCTATCGCTGAAGACCACTTGGGAGAGAAATTCGTTGACGCGATACTTATGTTCCACACTCTCAGCTTCAAAGATGGTGTACCGAACGATGGGGCCGCTGACATTCACTTCCGCACGGCGGTGCACCATTTGCCGGAAGTGTCCGTGGTGAATGTTCCGACGACCCCTGCGCCGCCAGGGTTCAAAAAGGACTTACGGGAGCGTAATAAATACGTGTATTTCCCAAACTGCTGATAATTCAAAACGCCGCTAAAAACGGCGTTTTTTTCGTAGTCTATTATAGACCGCCAGTCATTTGTGCCAATTGCAGCGCCAATGGCTGCGGTGCAGGTGTCACCCAACTAGTTTCAAAGATATCGGTCCCCGCCACACGCAATTCTGTGCTTGGCGATGTGCCATATCGCTATACAAAAAAGAACACTTTATGAGAGAAATTGATTGCATGGAAAACAATACTGAAATGTCCTATCGCGTGTTCCCTGTCGATAACACGAAGGGTCATCGAAACATCATTTTCAAACTTGCGAATTACACTAGCCAAGCGTTACAGGCGCAAGTCGAATTAACAACGAAATCGTTGGGCATGGCTGCGGCCGTAATAGACACGTCGAACGAAAGCGATTTGCGGCGTTGGAATCGATTGGCAAAACTTGCTACTGAGCTTGTGGATGCTCGCCTAGGATTGCGTGTAGCGATGGTGAACTGGTCAGACGTCGTAGAAGACGAGGACGAGAATCGCCGGAGGGCGGGTGCCCTTTTAGCAGCCGTGGCCGAATTTGATGAGGTCACAAAGATTTTCAACGATTTCGGTGCGCATTTCTAGGACCCGGCCGCATCGTGGTGTGTCCAGGATGTGGACATAATTAATGATTCAATATGACGCCGCTATATGCGGCGTTTTTTATGCGCAGCGCTTTATGAGTTAAGTATTTATATGTGCTAGAAGATGTGTTGTTTATCTGCAACGCGTCATGGTGTCTCATTAAAATAGCTAGACATCAGAAAACCGTTAAATAATTTGAAGATAATCTAACTGTGGTGTTTTTATTGCTTTTTATGCGCTATTTATTGTCAGGGATGAACTTTTAATTTCCCTTGGCGTATGCGTTAATAGCTACATGCCGACGCAGATATGTCGACGAAACTCTGATGAAGGAAATTAAATGTCGTTAAAAAAAGAAGTGTTTGTTGGTGCCCATGATTTTTATATGCAGGAATCGGACGGTATTCGTTTTAGCTACGATGAGAATGGGGCGAGCCTCAAAATAGTTATCCCGTCACCTACACCAAACGAGGTGATGAACTATCGAACGGGGAGGGCTGAGTTCGCGCTATATGAGCATGGCGGCGTGATGTTTTTTATGTCACGTTTCGGTACCGAATATTGGTCAGATGCTCCGTACAGTATTCAGCTATTGCCGCCCGAATCCCGCTGCATCAACCCGGACTTTCAGCCAGGCCTTCGATATACGCTCGCGGTCCAGCTTGTTGATTCGATAAGCGGCAATCAGCGGGGTGCTCGCTTAGTTACGTTATCGCCAGAGTTCTCTCTGGCATTGCACAGGGCGATTGAACTGCAACTGCGTAGTGGCTTGAGCCGTGCGCAATACGACGCCGCCATTAACGAAGCCTACGTAAAGTTCCCTCAATCGGTGGACATGCTCAGGAAGGTATTCGTCCAATGTACCGGTGGCCAGTGAGCCGGGCTACCGAAGTAGCGGACCTTGACCAACTTCTAACAATACCGGTTGCGCTCTTAGCCAGCGGTCTCTGTGCAAAATAATTATCTTTTGGAGTAAAAAATGACTGAAAAATACGTACTGAATTTTGATGATGCGGTAGATGAGTTTGATTCGACATATGAACTGGTGCCTCCTCCCGCCCTGACCTCGGATGACGTTCAGGAAGAAAACGACGCCGCACTTCAGCGTGCACTGGCCAGATTCAGCGCCTCCGCTGACGGTACTGTCGGTTCCGAATACCGATTCCGTGCAGAGTGCCAGCAAGATGTAGACCTATTTATGCATGCCATTTCTGCCTACGTTGAACGTCCTTGGACGATTACCCGCGACGAATCTGGGGGCTTCCCTGACGTGGAAGTTCAATTCTGCTTGACCAAAGCAATTCGCCCTCGTTCCTTGCTCTGGGCCGCTAATACCGTGGTCGATGGGCACGTGATAGTACAGACCTTGGCATTGGCCGAGGATTACACCGGAGAGCGCGATATGGACCTGAATCCAAATATCCATTGCGTCGAGTTATCGCCCATTGAGCAGGAGACGATACAAATGTTCCTGTCCTCCAGCGAGTACTCCCAGCGGATGCGGCGTTTGGTCGAACACGCTGAAGAGCAGGCGGCTAGCATGGCCTTGGCAATTGCTTATGTAACTTCGGCTCCTCCGCCAATGATACAGGTTGGTTTGCTGAGATGCTGAAACTGAGCGCATAGGCAGCGGCGAAACAGAACCCGCCGGAGGGCGGGGGGGGTGAGTTATATATTTATTAATTTTAAGTAAAGTAGAAAGAAACAATGAATCAATTTACAACCGCATGTAGCGGCACAATCAACATTCCGCAGCAAGCTCAAAACCATTTGCAGGCACATCCAAACGTTCTCGAACATTTACATGAAGCCATCGCAAAAATACATCTCCCTGTAGCGCGGAAGAAAATTGAGTGTGAGATTGACATGGGGCGACTTATTGGCCGCTCCGGTGTAGTCAAGACTGCTCCACTCCAGAACGGTGAGCAGGCACATTTTGCTCTACGGGCGAATCGCAAGCAGCCATCGCGTGTTGCCGAAGTTGGCGATGTTGGGGACGAAACGTCGAGGATTGTGGTGATAGCCCGGCCTAGCCAAATCGAAGCCCAATATGACCTCATCACGGCATGGATTGGAACGTTGGCAAAAAAAGAGCCCTGGGATGGAAGCATTGCCGAACGGAAGGAGTTCAACGATTGTTTAAATTATTGGAGTTCTACTGCATTGGTATATGACCCTAACACCATGGGGCCAGTGTTTGAAAGTAGCTGGACGGAAGTGCTGTCATCCGGCAAGTCTCGATTCCTATAAATTCGAAAAGTAGCGGTCCTACCAAACAATATTATATCTCGGATAAAAATGAACAACTTACCAACAATCAAAGAAGTTAATACAGAATTACACCTATACGTCCCGTACAGCCTGAATGCAGCATTCAGAGCCATTTTTAAGACAGCGCGGTGGAACCCAACCGGGAAGGTCTTCGTGGTGAAGGCGACCACGCAAAACGTAAACAAATGGGCGCAGTTCCTCGAGGCTATAAAGGGTGCTTCGGACGCCTTGTTCATGGCAGACGAGGCGGAGGCTACGGCTGCCGAGGTGGCTAGCGCGGTGGCCGAAGCGCAGCGGCTGATTGAAAGCTGTAAGGAACGCGCCGCAGCTGCGCAGCGCAACATGACCAAGGCCCAGGCACAACTAGCTGAATTGAGGCCAGTCGCCGACGAAATGCAAACGTTGCTCGAGCAGACAATGGCAGCGGCGGCGACAGTACAGGCGGAGCGCGACCTTGTGATTGCGCCAGTCCTGAAACTCTACGAAACTCATCAGCTGTCTCTGGCGCTGGATGAAATGGCAGCTGGTGCTCGAAAGGGTTTTGCAGGCAAAGAACGCTGCGGCAGAGCTCAGGAAAAAATCATCGCGGTCAAGCGGGCGCTTAAAAAGATAGGTATTTTTGTACCTGCGATTGAAGACCTAGTGGACGTCTCTTTGAATAGGTCCGACAAAATGCTTGATTGTGTCGAGGCGGTCCGCGCTACACACATCACCGGCATTAAGCGCATCGTACGAAATCTCGAAGTCTCCTAATTCGGGGGCCGCCAGGTGGAGGGCTCTGCTGATGGGGCCCTTCCTGCTACCGGTTTAATGGTTCTAACGATGTTAGCTGTTCGAGCCGTTCGAACCGCATGAGCCGTATGAACAGTGTGAGGCGTATAAACAGGACGACGATATGAGCGATGTGACCGTGTGAACTCATCTACGAACAGTAAGCGCCACTTGGACCGCTTTAACATATGGACTATTTGAGCGGATTGAGTGGCGATTTAGCCAAAGTCCGGCGTTGATGCTGGTCTTGCTGTGTTTGTCGTGGTAAATTGCGTCTAGATTTAACAAATGAAAAGTAATTTTTTTCAGCCCATTTTTTACAGAGGAAACACGATGTCGACATACCAAGAATACACCGCAAAAATCGCTGAACTGCAAGCCCTTGCTGAAGCCGCCCGTAAATCCGAAATCGCCGACGCCAAAGCACAGATTACTGCCATTATGCGTGAATATGGTTTGACATTGAATGACTTGGGCGGTTCCGTCAAAACTAAGGTTGCCAAGGAGCGAGTGCCTGTCGCGGTGAAATACGCTGACGGGCAAGGTAATACCTGGACAGGTCGTGGCCGTGCGCCGACATGGCTGGCTGGCAAAGACAAAGAGCAGTTCTTGGTAAAGTAATAATCGATTGGCGGACGACAGAACAGTTGTCCGCAGTTGGCCTGCTGACCTGACTGTCCGGTAGTAAGTCCTTTCGTCTTTCAGTTCCCTCATTTCTCAGGCGTATCAGGCCAGCAGAGATTCCTCATCTCGTGATAGCGCCTTCGCCAGTTTCTCGACATTGTCGAGAGATATCGCCACTACCCCGCGCTCAACCTGACTCACGTAGGTGCGATGTAATCCAGCCTTTTCGGCCAGTTTTTCCTGTGATATGCCCTGGGCGATGCGTTCGGCCTTCATATTGTTGGCGAACCGCAATCTCAAAGTACGACCATCTTCAGATACCTTCTGGTTTCGCAATATCGACTGCAAGCGCTCGAGGTTGTCGAGAGACATATTCTGCACAGCTCGTTCAATTTGGCTTACATAGCTGCGATGGAATCCTGCCCTTTCAGCCAGGGCCTCTTGAGACATTCCCAATGTCTCGCGGCTCTCCTTCAACTGCGCAGCACAGCGCTCCCTGAACGTTAAATTTTTGATTGATGTATGCGACTGGCTCATCCTAGGCAGGGTCGCGTAACACTTGTTTTAAATCTACAGCTGTTAGCTCTACTGTGTTTACTTCTACCGTGTATGCATCTACAATGAGTTGCCTTGTGGTAATTCAAAAATTGCCACTGTATTCGATTTGTTGTGCCCACGGCGCATTAGCACGGGGGAGCGCTTGAGAAGCGTCTTTTTGGAGTTGTCTGTCTTGGCTCCATCTACATTCTTACTGGGCCCTTTGACGAGTATCAAATTTTTGATGGCGTCATGGCGCTGCCAGCTGATGATTTTTTACAGGAAAATAGGATGCGATTTAAGAAAAATTTCTCCCTGGCCTGCGCCGTAGTGGCGCTGCTCCTTGCTCCGGCAGTTTCCTTCGCCTACACATCAATCGCGTTGGTCAAGGATTACCCGATGGATAGTAACGACGTAGTTTGGAATGCCACCACTCAGAAGGACGCTGATGCTAGTGCGATTAAAGGTTGTCTGGCTCATGCACAAGAAAGCGGTGTGCCCAAAGCAGTGCGGAAATGCGTAGTTGTACTTCGCGAAAAAAATCCTGGGTTTGGCTCGATTGTCTGCGGGCGGTCCGGTTGCGGCTGGATTGCCGGTGTCGCAAACAAGCAAGATGCGGTAGACCTTGCATTTCAAGCTTGCAGCAAATACGGCGAATGCCCCGATACCGGACTCACGGCCTGGGAGGACGTCGTTGGCTACCCTCCGGTGGCCCAAGCAACCTCGCCTGCGAAAACGGCATCGTGCACGCCTCCGCCTGGCCGAATAGTTCGCTCCAGAACCTCATGCAATAACGGTGACTGCACTCGGACATACGAGAACGGCTGCCAAGTTCAATTCACTGCGGCCCAATGCTTTAACCCTTTTAACAATAATTGGGAGTGGAAGCCGGATGGATGCTAGGCAGCTAGGTACTCTCGACTTGTTTCAACACCTGTAACTCGACATCGCTGCTCGTACGCCAGCTTTGTGAGGATTCATAAATTGAAGATGGTTTTTGCTGTATTCCTTACTACCCAATTCGACGGTCAATGCCCGTTTGACTAACCACAGAAAGGCCCTTTGTGCGCATAACTACAGCTGTTGTAATCGCAATTTCATTGAGCATCACGGCATGTTCCACCAATCCGGCTAACCCGGGGCATGATGGAATTCATCTTTGGGGCGGTGGCACCGTGTCAACTTCTGATGCGCAAAAAATCAAGGACCAGTTGACGCAAAACGCGAAATCGTCGACAGCCAAAGCTGGGGCCCAGGAGGCGCTCGATAGCGAGCCCGTGCCGGGCACGGTTGTCGTTGGAAACGTCGGTAGCCTGCGCGCACTGGATGTTGCAGCTCGCCCCGACTTCTATAAAAAAGCCTACGTCGTAGGTGCCCAAAAATGGCATCCAGGCCAACCGACGGTAATGACCGAATCCGATTTCACTTCCAAGGTTGCTGGCTATACCGGAATCGTGCTCTGGTCGGTACCTGGCGTAATTTCCAGCCGTAGAACTGTCGCGGTATATGAGGCTGACGTGCCTACCATTGATTTCCCCAGCCAGGGGATGGCGAGCTTTTGGGGTACTACGGGCGACTTGGTTGTTGCACGTCAAAACGTTGATGGCGTCTACTTTATCAATCAGGTTTTGTGCAAAAAATCGGCGGCAGATTACAGCAAATGCGAAGACCAGTTTGCACGTGGCACGTTCGACCAGAACACTGGTGAAGAAGTTGGTAACGACAGAGCTCCGAAGAGCGGCGGCGCTCGCATTGACGTCACGACTTTCCGGACCGTACCTAAAATTTAACCTATCGAATCGAGGAGTACATATGAAAAAATCGACCGTAGCCATCGTCGTCATCGCCGCAACTGCACTCACGGCGTGCAGCACTGAACAAGTAGGCCAATTTGCACGAGCGTTGCAAACGAATGGTCCGCCGACTTCAACACAAAAGGTTGTACAGCCATCGCCACAGCCTAAGGCACCGCCAGTTTCGCTGGTCTCAGCGGGCACACTGAATCAGTGCCGCACCGAGGTTTCTCCGAATCGCGACGCTCTCCTCGTTACTGCTGGCCACAACAACGCAAATCAGTATTTCACCTGCACCGTCGGTGCGCCGATGACGATTGGCCGAGCCATCGCATCGTTCAACGCGCACCTGATTCCAGTGCTGTGCGATATGTCTAAACCGATTGTCAGCACCCCAATAGATGAAGATATGAGCATCATCAACTGTACCTATGTCGGTCCGGCGCGGCTGCCTCCGAGGGTCGATGACCTTCCGCTGAAAGTAATTTGAAGGGTCACCTGCCGCACTAAATTGTTTGCAACCCATCACGTATTCAAACGCGTTTAAGGACTTAGAAATTGAAGAAAGCATTCGCATCAGTATTGGCCTTCGCCTCCGCAGCACTTGCCCTCAGCGGTTGTGGCGGCGCCCTCGGCGGCAGAGATTCGAACATGGACGCCCAGTTTCGCGGTGCGTTTCAAATGAACGTGGTGACAAATCAATGTGCCATTACGACCACCGGGTATGACGCAAATCTTGGCATTCCGACGACCGTGTATCACCTCGGCTATGACGAGTTAATTTTCGGCAGCGACAATACCGGCTATCGCATCTGCGGCCAAGGCGTGTGGGTTGGCAAATTTACGGGCTCGATGACTCAAGCAGCTAGTGATACCAGCGCTGGTAACGCGGCTGTCAATTTCACGATTTACGACAACAGCGGCAAGCCCAGCGGTCAGACCGGCTCAATCACGGGAACAATCCTTGGCACCGGCGGGCCTGTGGTGTCGACTATGTCGATGCAAAATTCCGCGAACACGGACGTCGACACACGACTGACCACGGGCGGCGTAAATGAAGCTTATCTCAATTCAATTACGGGTTCATACAGCACGCTCGCAGGGGTGTACAACGGCAAATCAGCAGGTACGTCAATGACGATTACGGCAGGTGGTTCAATTTCCGGAAAACTCGTCCAAGGTTTGTTCAGCGGCACCATCACCGCATTCCATGCTGACACCCAAGTCCACGACGTGAGCGTGACGTTCACTACAGCGGCGGGTGTAACGCAAACGATGGCGGGTGTCATCGGTCCCTATGGCGCCCTTCCGGGCACTATCGATGTTGACGGAACGAGTCTGCTGCCGAATGGCGACGGCCACCCGGGTGTCGTGATTGCATTGTCTGGAAATGGCGCTGCATACGCTGACGTGTTTGCACAGAAATAGAACTGGTGGCGCTGCCGCGCATGGAGCGCCTTTGACACGCCGTCGGAGAAACTGAATGAATATTCCTGCTGATTTTCCGCATGAGCGCAGGGGCGGAAGCCATGCTGGCGGACAGCCAACGCTCGCGGTATGCCCAGATGCCACAACCGGGGCGTATACCGACGGCACCAGTGAGGCGGAAGTACAAGTTCGCTACGAAATCTGTGCGGACCTAGTGGACCAGCTCGTGACGAAATGCCAGAAAAATAGGGCCACGAAATATGCCGCGTTGTCCGAGGTCCAAATTTTGGAGCGGCTCTTAGCTCAACTCCTTGGCACGCAGTGGGGTAGCGATGCCGAAATGCACTGGGTAATTCGCCGAGCCGCATTTGAACTTGGATGGGCCATTCCCGAAAGCGCCGCCGCACTCCGTGCCATGCTGGGAGAAGTCTAATGCTCAGCATTCGCACAAACACGGCAGCAATCTCCGCCATCAACGCCATCACCAGTTCAACCGCAGCGGCGTCATCTGCGCAAACTCAACTGAGCACAGGGTATCGCATCAACTCTGCCGAGGACGATGCCGCCGGTTTGCAAATCGCGACACGCCTCAAGGCTGAGGCAAGTGGAACATCGGTGGCCCAGCAAAACATCATGAACGGCATATCCATGATGCAAAGCGCCGATGGCCTAGCCGCGACGATGGTTTCGATATTTTCCAAAATGAAAGACTTAGCAACACAGGCCGCTGACGGGTCTTCAAGTCAAGCGGACAAGCTTGCATTGCAAGGCGAATTTAACGCGCTTTATGGCGACGCATGGTC
>Ga0209848_1000533_pt1 | contig 14695 bp, 19 predicted proteins | sample OrgsoiDNA_201062_FD_185810 | JGI IMG/M metagenome (GOLD analysis project Ga0209848, IMG submission 185810) | Permafrost soil microbial communities from the Arctic, to analyse light accelerated degradation of dissolved organic matter (DOM) -... | ecosystem: Environmental > Terrestrial > Soil >...
TCGGTCATATCCCGCCGATGGAAGCAGAAAAAGCCTACTATGCTTCACACCCTGGCAAAGATCTGGCAGCGTGAACAGAGTTCAAAAACTCTCCAAGAAAACCGGGGCGGTTCACTTCTTGGGCTTCAAGGAGCCTGCATCGGATATCCTTGGAATAAAATCTAAACGGTTCATTGTGATCCGAGGCTAGATCCTTGATGAACTCAATTCCCTCATCGAGAAGGAGTTTTTCCTCAAGAGACGACTCATCGAGAGAGGTATCATTTATAGTGGCTCTACTCTGTTCGTCCACAATTGCACCAAGCTCTCCTACAGCAACACCAATGAATCTCTCAAAATCTTCATTGCGCGATCCGTCGGGGTTTAAGCAAATTTCAACAAGGTTTTCTTTAGAGACAACCCCATCGCGGATTGCAGCAAGGAGGAACATCCGGAGGGTATAATCCCCCCAATTGTCTAAAATAGATTTTATTACAGGAAGATAGAGATCGACATCACCCCAATCTTCGTCGTTGTCTACTGCCTTATGTTGACCTATCGCCTTGTGAACATTCTTGACGGCCTCTGCAACATGCTGATCACCAACGGGCGCAACAGGATTGATCTCAACTTCCCAGTCGTCCTCAAATTCAGCATCCAAGGGGAAGGGATCTAGGGAGAGAGAATCGACGTCTAAAACATATCGTGTTGTTGCCTTAGGGAAGATGAGCTCGGAGTGATATTCAGGAAAGTTAGGTATATTCTTGCCCACTGCATGGGATTCGCTCCCCGATGCCTGGCCATCAGATATTTTATCGAAGCAAGAGGATATCTCCTCCTGATTTTCAGTAATCACTTCCTCTGACTCAGAAGAGTCCAAGGGTGACATATTGAATGCCTCACTTAGTATCCCAACTGTTTCGGGGCAATTGGCTCGTAAGGCATACGCTAGAGCATTCATTCCTTTTGAATCGACAAGCGCCGGATTTGCCCCCGCGTCAAGTAGAAGCCTTACAGCTCCGCTGTTTTTCTTAGATGCGGCAAGGATCAGAGGCGTTGAGCCACTACTATCGCGGGCATCCAAGTCATCACCCCGAAGAATATGAAATGTGATCGCAGCCTCTACGCCCGAGATGGCCGCAAGTCGCAAGAGCGGATTGAGATTTCCCACTGTGCTATCCAAGAGACGACTCTACATGATCGAGGCCCATATGCATCAGCGCAGATTGTCATCCTCAAGGGTAAAAGGAGGGATATCATATTCTTTGCTTCGCTAACAAAGCAGAGATAATCCTTCAACTCAGTAATAAGTGTCCCAAGGACTAACCGATATTGTCTTTACCGAGAATGACGAAGCTCTTGCTAATGCCCCAAGGGGCTTGCTAAGGATAACGGCGCTTACTTCAGTGCCATACCCATTGTGTATCTAAAGGATAGTAACCCATCAAATCCACAAAAAACCAGGTTTGAACAATTTAGAGTCTAAAATATTGATGTAACTCATCGTTTTAATAATCAATTGATAACAGAAAAGCATTATGGACTCAACGAACCATTGTCAAAGGTTCTTGCTAGATTATTGTGGGTGGCTATCTTTTACCTTATCAGTTAGCTAATACGACATGATTTGCGAGGCAGTATGAATGTCAAGGGTTGTTGTTATGATAATGCCTGCGTGGAAAGCTTTTTTCACTATCTGAAAGTGGATTGCATCCCCGCTGAACGGTCTAGCAGTCAAGAGGCGATGAAAATAACGGTGTTTGATTATATTAAACGAGATTATAATCGCTGGCATCATCACAGTACCCGTGTGAACTCAGCCCAAAACCGTTTGAAACCAAGAACCTCACTTAGCCGTATGCCCACTATCTATGAATAGGATCAGAACGGATGGCCCAGCAAAACTGGTAGTGGTATTACGATCAGCTATTTAGGTCCATGGTTCAAGAAAAATATTTCCCCCAAAAATAGTCAACTATTTAAAAACAGGCAAAACAAGTAGAATCAACCATGATGAAGCCAAAATGAATAACCTATTAAAAAAATTACTAGAATACAGGAATCTAATGATGCAAAATAAAAAAGCACCCAGTCAATATATTAAAAAACAGAATAATAAGGTAAAATCATGAACTCTTTGATGCTAGATGAAAAAACTGAGAATGGAGCCTACTGTTACTTAGCAAAGGTTTCATTACATGAGTATATAAATTCTGTTGGCGAGGATTATTATAAATATGAAGTTCAACGAGGCCTCGTTAACAATAGGTATTTAGATAAACTTGTAGATACAGTACTGACCTCACGACACATACCAATAATGGTAATTATAACCGATGATATTAATATTTCATCTAGCAATGAAATAACAGTAAATGATTTCAAAGTATTAGATGGACTACAAAGAACTCATCGATTAGTTTCATTATGGAAGACATTCTTATTAATCAAGGAAAATTACGAAAGCATTATTAATGGTGACATTAAAAAAATAAATTTTAATTCAAAATTAAAAGAAATAGATTCAGATCCAACAATATTTGATAGCTTATTATCATATATAAAAGTACATGGTAATAGTAGTATTGATGTTTTTGTTAAAAACCATATATGGATTGAGATTTGGAAAGGATTGACATTACAACAACAAATACAAAAAATGTTGCTATTAAATGCTGGGCATAAAAGTGTTAACGTTAAGCATCAATTAGAATTGGTATTTTTACGTCTTATTCCAACTATAAAATTAATAGCTCCAAAAAAATTCTCATTACTCAGAGAAAAAGACATAAGCGCTATGGAATATAGCAAAGATAGAAAATTATTTTCTTACTATTTACCACATGTTATTGCTGCACTTGTCTCATTGATGAGAGGAAAGCTAATAACCACAAATAGTGATCTTATTAACACAATTACAAATGATAATGAAGATGGTCAATTCCAACTACCTGATGAATTTAGTGAACGTCTTTTGAATGAGTTTGTTGTTTTTTTGATTGCACTTGACGAGGAGTTATATAAAAAATATGACAAGATAGGTTTATTGTGGTTAGGTAGGGAAGTATCTATGATTGGCTTATTTAGTGCTATAGGAAATTATGCAATAGAAAATAAAAAAACACATGAAGAAGCATTAAAAAGGTCCAAAGACGTAATGATTGAATTAACTCGCTGCCTAGACCTAAAAAAGTTTGAGATGGAAAGAAACAATGTTGATCTTGGTAAGGTCAACATTGGAAACATCAACAAAAAAGCCATCTATCAAGCTACTACAGAAATCCTTAATGGAAATTTCAGTCCTGCAAAATGGAGTAATTATTTTGGAGGTAATAAATGAATTCGCTAAAGGATTTACTTGAGCATTATATGTTAAAGATTTTAGATTCCGTTAATGAATTTTCATATGGGTATCCACACGCAGCAACGGAAAATTGGTTTACAAATTTTGATTTTTATTTTAATGAGGATATTAAAAAACTAATCAACTTGCTAAATAATGATGTTTTTTCAGATGAAAATATGGATGAACTAAAAAATCTATTAATTAGCAATAAGGAAACTATTAGTAATTATAATATCTTTGACTATGAGTATTATTATAGGGTGATAATGTGTTTAAAACTAATTTTTGATTCATCGTCTATGAACGGTCATTTTTTTTATGAAAAACAAAGGTTTTCAATTTATCACAGCCATGAAAAATACATAGATACATTGTGTGTAGAACATATTAACTCAGATCAGAATAATTGCATTTTATATATAAATTTCATTGATGTAGATTGGACATCCAACCTCGTTTTTGATGGAATAGGCAAAAATTTATTTCTTACTATGCTAGCTCTAATTATTGATGATAAAAGTAAATTCCAAGAGAGCATTATTATTTATTCAAATGGTAATAATACAATAACAGAGCGGAATGCAGTGGCTGCTCTCAAGCTAAGCGGAGTTATGAAGGGCATCAAGATCAATACGAAGGTGATAACAAATAGACAGATAAACTATCCAGCATCTGATGACCTAATTGTAGGGAGTGACTATCAGCAGTTTGATGATATTCTTTATATTGCTGGGGAATATAATACAAAAAGTGAGCTGATTGACAAATATATTTCTATTTATCATATTATAGAAAACTTCATGTTTCGATACCCCATTGCAAAACTTTTACATGAAAATACTACTGGCAAGATGTTCAGCATAAGAGAATTTAATAGATTGTATGGGAAAACATCTGAAAAAGAAACGACTGCACTGAATGATTTTCTTGCTCAATCGTATGACTTGGAAATTTCTGGTAGAAAGATAAAAAAAATAATATCTGATAAATACAAAAACTTAAAAAACACTCCAAGCTTTAATGTCAGTGAATATAATAAGTTTATTGACAACTTAAATATACGAGGGAAGGATGTTCATTATAGTATTTCGCAAACGGATCAACAAATAACATCGATCTTCTCAAAGTTACTATATCAGACTCGTTGTTCAATTGTTCACAATAAAGAAACAGAGTTTCACATTCTGAATTCAAAGGTGAATGCCACAGTTAAAATTGTACTAGACTCTTTTCTTATGGAATGTATGGAGCTTATAGTTTTTTCAACAATGATAAAAAATAATACAATTGTTTGGTATAGAGAGCAACATTTGGAATTGTATTCATCCTAAATATTCTTAATAGTGCCAAGTACTATTGCATAGTACTTGGCACTAAACTAAAAAATACATCATCACGCAAAATCCATGCCCATAAAATTCAACATTAGTATCGCAACCCATTTTATATAATGCTCTAGTGGCGATGTTTTTGATTAAAGATTTTGTTGAGTTATAATCATCCATAAAAATAAGCCTAGGCGTTCCATTGGTTTCGTCGAAACAAAAAATTAAGCAGCTACAGAAACTAACAGCGCTAGCGCTGTTAGTCCCCTTCAGAAAAACCACATTAACTTAAGCGCAACAACCCAAACTTCCTCATGCGCCATATTCCCATCACGCTCTAAGTTATCCATGTAGTCGGCATACCACTGCAGCATCCACATCATCCATAAAATACTTCACATAGTGGTAGGTACGTGTACTCTTCTTATCCGTATGAGCAAGCTGCATCACATACTCCAAGCGGGATTGTCGCCTTGCTCATGCAGATGGTACTTATGGTGTGGCGGAAACCATAGCCGATCACAACCCAGGCTTAGCAAAATCAAACGGGCTCACCCACCCTTCCCGATTCGCATCCAAATAATCAGCCCACCACTGCAGCATTAGCCTGCGCTCATCCAGATGCTCTGCCTTATGAATGTAAGAAGCACGTACGGAGTTACGCTCCTGATGACTCATCTGCCGCTCAACCGCATCCTTAGACCACATCCCCGACTCAATCAATGAACTACATGCCATGGTTCTAAAACCATGGCCACAGACTTCCACTTTCGTATCGTAGCCCATTACCCGGAGTGCATTGTTCACCGTGTTTTCACTCATCGGTTTACGAGGATCGTGATCGCCAACGAAAATTAAATCGCGATTACCATTTAGTCGTTTTATTTTCTCAAGGACTGTAAGGGCCTGACGAGATAACGGCACCAGGTGCGGCGTATGTATCTTTGAGCCACGGCGAGAGTGTTTAACGCCTTCCAGTGGTTCCCGATCTGCCGGTATCGTCCACATTGCTGTCTCGAAGTCGATCTCTGACCAGCAGGCGAAGCGCAGTTCACTTGAACGGATAAAGACCAGCAGCGTCATTTCTATAGCTAAACGAGTGAGCAGTCTACCGGTGTAGGTATCGATACGGTGAAGTAGCTCAGGAGTACGGCTAAGTTCTAAGGCGGGACGATGTTGCCGTTTTGCTGTAGCGACGGCTCCAGCCATTTCCTGCGCGGGATTATAATCGGTCAAACCGCTTTGTACGGCATAGCGCATAATTGCTGTCGTGCGCTGCTGTAGGCGCGAAGCCGCCTCAAGACGCCCTGACTTCTCTACCGCTTTGATGGGTGCCAGCAAATCGCGAGTTTTAAGTTCGGCAATATTACATTTACCGATAGAGGGGAAGAGGTTTTCCTCAAGGGTTTTCAAAACACGATTGCTATGATCCTTTGACCGCTTCTTATTAGTCGCATGCCATTCAATCGCAACGTCTTTGAATGTTCGAGTTTCTGGTTGCTCGATCTTATCTGTTTTCTTTTTATCACTTGGATCGATGCAGGAGATACCATCATCTGTTGGTAGATGCACATCAATACCGGTTGCTCTGCGGGAACTAATAGAGAAAAAGGTAAGTCACTGCCAAATTCCAGACATAAAAAAAGCCACCCGAGGGTGACTTGATTTTCATACTGTACTAATGGTGCGAAGGCCGGACTCGATTTTCACACTCAATAGACTGATATCAATGAAGTTTATAAAAAGTCATAAATAGTTATACCCACACTTGTACCCACAAGTTAAAATCCGTACAAAAAATAGACATTGCGAGTAGGTATAAAGCCATACCAGTAGAACACCGATATGGCTATCAAAGCAAGATTCAGGCAGGTAGGAAAGTTTTCTTCAGAGACATCAATTCGCATCCGCTCAGAACAAAGTCAGATGTGGCCGCGAGTTGGACATTAAACTTACTCTTGCGATGCTAGTTCCCATGGCAAATCTCTGCGTCTATTTACTGGTTTCAAAGTACCCTCGTTTCTCAATTGTTGAGCGGCCCAACGAATGTCATATTGCCACGTATACAACATATCTCCCGAATCTCTAAGCTCAGCCTCGTAGCTGTCCCATACGTACTTTGAAACTTCACGTGGCCAAGCACTACCACCACGTTCCCGAAGACACTCAACGATCCATTGTTTCATGCTTCCCCTTGTTACCGTCATAGCATCTAACCTTAACCAATTGATAGATAGTAATTTCAGCATCTCGGTAAAAACAACCATTAATGCAACACAGCACTATGTGCTCCATATTTTTAAGCATCATATATTGTAGTCAATCGATACCCCATTAGTGCGATCAGCAGTATGAACAACAAAACCGATCAAATCTTTCATCACTTTAGGATGAGGGTGGTGCTTACTTCCCGAAGCACAATGTAAAAATTGGGCCGGAGCCAGTAATCCTGCATTTCCACTTTTCCATGAATGCTGAGAGCCGTGATGAGGAACCTGAATTAAACCAATCTTATCCCAGCGTTGTAGGCCTAAGTGACTCTTGAGATCTGCGATCACGCTACTAGTGAGGGTAATATCGCCAGTGCACAAGGTTGCCAAACGCGAAGTTGGAAATAGTGGATATTGTAGATAAAACAGATAAGTAGGATAAAATGGATAGTTTTGCACTTGGGAGTTACGTATTACACAAAAATCGCTGACATTATTTCGAGTGGGGGCTGTATACATACAAAGTGATATATTATTTTTTGCCTTACCTGTTTGGCCGAAATGTTTCTCGTAGCAACTCTTCAATGTCTTACGCCATCCCAGAGGCATAGTCGAAGATGGGATATGCAGATTAATTTTTTCGATTGTATTTTGAATATCTGCTTTCACATCAGTAAGAGGCCTGCCTGACTTTTTCGCACACCATTGCCCACCCTTTTTTACAATGAGCCCCAATTCTTTGAAATCTTTCTCTGCATTATAAAAAACAAATTCAAGATCACTCTTATGGGAATAAATAGGGTGATTATGTCGCACAGTTTTGATCGTTGTCCTACCCGGCATAGAGCGTTGGTTAAAAGTAAAGTAGTTCTCGCTAGACGCCCTAGGATCATCGTCCTTTGGGAAATTATCGGAGACAGGACTAGGCCTGTCAGAACCTCCCTGAACGAGTACAACTTCGTCAACCTGAACATCAAAATCTCTGGATGCTAGCCATTGCAGTGGATTGAGTTGTAAAAGAGCTGTGGAGGAGGAGACCCCTTTTTTTCCAAGAACTGAAATTTCGCGTACGCTTTGGGCCCACTCAGAGAAAGGAAGAACCAACGATTTTACATGATTATGTTTGAGAAGTGTTTCAACACCATTTACGTGATCATCATCAAAGTGGGAAAGAACCAGCATGTCAATGTAACCGGGCCACCCCTTATGCATGGTGATGTCCCTGAAGATGCGGTTAAGAGTTGAGGGACTGGTGGAACCACAGTCATACACCCAATTAAACTGCTTACCGTCTCTCCAGTTAAAAATAGAACCCGTTTTGAACGTCCCATTACCGACAGAGTGAAAATGTTGAATTACCTTAATATTTTTCATTTTATCTTCTCTTAGCCAATCATGCAAAAATGCCCTTCCCGTTATCGTCTTGAATTGAACCAATCTTCAATTGTTTTTTTGCGTTTGATACAGTCCCATCCAACTACATCAGTAATACGGTCAAATACTGGTTTACCATGAGGATCAACGATGATCACTTTAGCGTGCCCGGTAGGTTCCTCTCTGCTACCATCTGTCTTCAGGGCCCCGAAATCCTGGTTATGAAAACCACATCGCAATATGAAGCGAGCGTGAAAATCAGCTGGTGCCAATGAGTATCCAAGGAACCGAACTTCACTTGCAGTGCTTAAAACAGAAACAGTTTCTTGCCATAAACGCTGAAAAACATCCCCTTCAAACTGTTTTGCATATACAGGAGGGACAATTAATGGCATGTATTCACGCTTTGTAGATTTCGGTGAGCGATAAGGACGAAAGGCAAATACTTTGTCTTTCCCAGTACCTGTCAGGTCTATTTTTTTCTCATCTTTAATATATTTCCCTGTGCGCATCTCGTACCAGTTTAATGAGCCGTGTGGCTTAATCAGCCTGACACGATCTTTATGTTCACCAAATCCATAACAGCTCGAATCAAGATCCTTCCCAAAGAGAAGCTGATCAAGAACCAGATCCCAATTGAATGAAATTACTTGTGCATTCTCCTCCTTCATTTCTGAAACTAACTGTTTCAACCATTCTGGAGGTTTTTTTAGGGCTATGTCTTTTAAATCATGGAACCATGTTGCCAATTCAAATAGAAGGTCTTGTCGCTGATCTTGCAGTTTTTCAGATGTGAAGTTTCCTGTTGCTGGTCTACTGGAATCAAATAATTGCTCATTTGCCTGCATTTCTGAAAGCAACTGCTCTATGTTTGGGTATGTTTCTTGCAGTGCGGGATTAAAATTTGGATGGTGAAACCGTATAATTTTACTGAGGTCATCTGCAATCTTCTTTTCCTCGAGTCTCCCCCACATTTTTGGTAGGAGATTGCCTATTGTTGGAAAGCCTAAACCGGCAGAAAGACCGGCACCGATGACATAAACGATATTTGGGCGTTTGTTACTCATTAGGTCCTCGCTAAGCATGCGTCATTAAAGCCTATGAATTATAACAGAATTATTAATAATCAAAATCATGAAAGACCAAATTACCAGCAGTAAGCACAAAGATTACTTATTGAACCGCCCTTGTAACCCTTGAGACTAAACACTTTGAGAAAGGTAACCTGGATGACAAAACATAACCGATTCCCCCTTGAGATTCGTCAACGTGCTGTTCGCATGGTTCTGGGATAATAGGACACCGACAACTCACAATGGGCCACTGTCAGCGCCATTGCCCCTAAACTCTGCAGCCCCCCTAGACATTGCGTATCTGAATACGTCAGCAGGAACCAACTGATGATAAGCCAGATACCGCGATCAAGATTGCAGGTAATCACCTTCATTGCTGTTTCTGTTTTCTCCATAAGCCAGCAGCCGCAGCGAAATTCTTGTCACATGGCCCATGTCTCTTACCATTCAACCACCAATGCACTGGTGGTTGCCGAGATGCCTTCAAGCTGGCTGATAAGGGTTTCAGTCTGTGCCTGTGCTGCGTTACGTCCGGAAACGATGCGCTCAACATTGGTTCGAGCAGATAAGCTCAGTATGGTCAGTTAATACTTCTGGTTCTGTCTGCATAATGTGTTTTCCATGCATATAAGCAAACACGCCAGCCGGGAATGGCTGGCGCATTATGCGGCGAGGCGAAATAAGAGAACGTTCGGGTGTGAAAATCAGGAAGGAGACTCGGAGAATTTAATTATTCATCAGCCCGGTTGCTCGTCTGGCACGAAAAATATCGGTAAAATTAATGAACGGTGTCGATTCATGGAAGGAGAAGCCACTGCGATCAATGCGCAGCAGACCATAGCGTTCGACCACAAAATTCACGGCATCTTTCAACGAAATACCGGATTCGATATGTTCCTGAATAACCGACTCATAGTGGAACGGAGTGTCATTAAGCCTCAGGCCGTAATGGCGCTCAAACAGATGCGTCAGAAGTTGTTTCCAGACGACCACGGGTGATGGACAGGGCTGAGCCTCCCGCGTCGGGGATATGGGTAAAGTTTGCATGGTTATTATCTCGTACTGTGAAAGGAAAGGGACTGTGAAGGCGTTGAGGTAACCTAAGGATAAATTTCGGGTTTTTATGCTGTTACTGAAGGTGCCGGATAAATAGTGATGTAGACGTAGCCGTGCGACCCGAGTGTGTCGGCTTCGCAGGTCAGGCCATTGTGGTTCAACGTGATACCGCGCTGGTGGCGAGGATCAAGCTCACTTGAGAGTAATGCCAGTTCCAGTTGTTTCATTATCAGCGGGAATGCCTGATCCAGATGTCGGGCCTCATCCTCGCTGAATGCGCCACTAAAATCTGCACGATCAGCCAGAAAATGCAGGCGTTGGCCTTCTTGTACCAGTCTTGCGCCAAAGCATGGTGTGATGTCGCGCCGCACTCCCCATTGCGGATTGGCGATAGGATCCTTCGGTGGGGTCGCCGTGGATGGTGTAGGTTTCATTTCAGTATTCCTTTCGTGATAGGGGAAAACACGCTACCTCTGACCGTCGATAAAACGCTCGCAGTAAAGCATGTCACCGTCCGTACCGATGGCACAGGGCCAGTGTTTTCCTTCAACCAACCGGCTGCACAACGATAAACTGCCAGGGTAATGGGTGAGGTAATAACATTCAGTACAAAGATCGTCATCGGTAACCGGGCGACCGTAGGGTCTTTCACTGTCGGACAAAACATCTATTTTTGGCATTTATTACAACCAACCACGCTCGGCAAAAGAAATCACGTCCTTACCTCCCACAACGAGGTGATCCAGCACCCGGACCTCCACCAGGGCAAGCGCGTTAACTGCCCGCTGAGTGACCAGCCGATCTGCCTCGCTGGGCTCTGCATAGCCAGAGGGATGGTTGTGTGCCAGGACCACGGCAGCGGCATTGTGACGAAGTGCTGCTTTGGCAATTTCACGGGGATGGACTTCGGTACTGTTGATACTGCCGCTAAATAGCGTTTCGTACTCGAGCAGCCGATGTTGGTTGTCCAGAAACAGCACCATAAATATCTCACGCTCCAGTCCCGCCATTTTCAGCCGTAACCAGTCACGGGTGGCATGGGTTGAGGTAAATGATGCACCAGGTTCGCACAGGTGCTGCTCCAACAGGGCCAATGCCTGTTTTATGGTCAGCTGCGCCGAAAACGGCAGTGCGGACGGAAACAAAGTGAGTTGCTTCTCCATGGTAAAAATCCTCAGTCGATGATGTGCATGATGGCGCTACATTCAGGATGGCGAAGGGCATAGTCCCGCAGACGGTAATAATGTTCGGTCATGGCATCACACTCGGTACGGCAGGCGTGGTGGCTGTACGTCATGAGGCAGGCGACAACTCCCGCCGCGTCACGGCTGACGGTTGCCTCGTTGCCGTTGAGCTCATTAAACAACACATAGTCCTGCTCAGTGTTCGGCACTATAAAGGCACCGCCATTGGACAGGGTATAAAATGCCCAGCAGTCACCGTGGTATTCTGCACATAGCCGGTCAAGCCAGGCGAAAATACGGGGCTCCAGCGTTATCCACTGCGGGATGCTGCCAAAGTGCTCCGGCCAGAAATGAATACGCGCACTATCCGCAATGGGCATGGCCTGAGGTGTTGTCGTGTCAGTATTGGTGTCAGAGTTGTATTCAGCAGACATGATGGATCTCCTTGCTAGTCAATGTGCTAAAAGGTTGGGTGAGGCAGAATGTGGTGGTTTTGTATTCCAGACAGAAACGTCGCTACTTATCGAAAAAGGTCAGCATATTCTCCGCCATCACCCACAGGGCGCGGTTCAGTTTTACATCGCCATCAATGCCTTTTACGGCGCGACTGCGGGTACGTTTACCAGTGGCCGTTCGGGCAACCCACCCTTAATCAAATTCTCCTGAAGACGATTGAAAACCGTCCACAGGTCATCGCAACTATCCTCATGACGGCGTGACGTCAACAACTGCGACACGGTCACCGGCTGGTGCTCTTCGCCAAACCGATAGCGCAGTGCGGCATTGGCGATAGCCCGCCGTGCCGGGGCCGGTAATATCAGCGACTGCATCGCATCACGTTTTTCTTCCACCCGGTCAAATATCCCCAGCACCTCGAAAGCGCCTTCAATGACGTTCTCCACCACGTTGCCCCGATGTGGCACACGTACTTCACCAAACGACTGACCGCAAATCAGCCCATTTTGGCAAACTGACCTGAAGAGCCCCGGCAGCATCTGATACGAGCTGGAGCCGTCGTGGGAATTGAGGAGGATTATTTCCGGCACCTGATGCCCGGTGATTTGTCCGGCGCGGCGCAGGCGCAGCATATGCTTGGTATGCTCGCGTTTATTTGGGTCACGTACGCGGGTTTGACAGGCAAAGAACGGCTGGAAGCCTTCACGCTGCAGGTTGTCTAAAAGTGAAATAGTCGGGATATACGTATATCGCTCACTGCGCGACTCGTGTTTCTCTTCGCTGAATACGCTGGGAACGTAATGCGCAAGTTCATCACGGGTTAACGGACGATCGCGGCGAACGAGATTGACCGCACCAAAGCGGCTGGCTAATTTCATGATTAAATCCTTATCTGGTAGAAAAAGAAAAGGGCTGCCCCTCCCGAAGGAGGAACAGCCCTGTCAGTGCAGTAATGTATGACTGGCTATGTATTTACCGGTGGAGGTTTTGGACCCGTTTTATCTAGGCTGTAATACCACTGTTATTTCCAGTTGAAGGTAAAGGCACCTTTACTGGTTTGTACGCTTAGCTCCAGAGGACGACACTGAGTGAAGTTGCTGTTACTGGGTGTGGTAAAGGACAGCGTCTGACCGTACCCCAGACGCTTGTTCACATTCTGTCCCCTCCCCGACATTGAAATCAGACAGTTACCCCGGTTCAGGGTGATTGACTGGATAGTGATGTCATTTTCAAGGCTGGTCAGCGTCAGTTGCCAGACTGGAAAATTAACTTTCGGGAGATAAGTTCCCTGTGCATTGACAGACAACGGTGCATTATCCGCCAGCGCAGGAAACGCGACGGCAAGTAGTAGGGTGGTAAGCAGGGTTTTAAACATCATTAAAATTCCTTATTAACAACGACTTGTATTCTGGCACATAGGCCAGATGCAGCATCAGAAGCCATTGGCCTGGGCAACCCCGTCATCCGCCAATGCGTGGCTGATGTTGTTCACCACCGTATGAGGGTCGAGCTTTACCTCTGCCAGCAGTTTTCCGGTGTCCTGAGCGCCCTTAAATACATAAAGTGAAGCTACTGGCTCTCCCTCATCGTTTGTTCCGACGGATACCTGGTAGCGGGTTTCTCCGTTAAGAACAGTGAATTCCTGAATACTGATGACCTGATTGATCTCGTACGCGTAAGTGGTGCTGGCCGCTGGAACAGTGATATCCATTTCTTTATTTGTTGCTCCGGTTTTGCCAAAGGAATAAGACACGTACGGGGTATCAATGCAGATTTCGACTTCTTTGTTATGGTTGAGCGTCTGCGCATAAAAGACCAGCTTTGCACAGCGCGGACCTTCTGCCTGGGCAGCGTTCATACATGACAGCAACAGCCCGGTGCTTAACAGCAGAACGCTCGCGATACTTTTTAATTGATCTGTCATTTTCATTCCCCCAGTTCGGGTAATACGACATAAATATCCCTGCCTCTGACTTCAATGGTCATTGGCTCCTTGTTGCCGGTGTTCATCAGTGCCTGAGCCCGATAAAAACGCCCGCTGACCTCTTCCTTTAAATCTGTTACGCGAATACAGCGTTCATCAATACCTTCACGTTGCATGATCTGGCTAACAGTAGAACAGGCGCTCTTTGCAAGTTGTTCGGTGCCCGACTGCTTTTTAAAATAATTACCGGCCACGGCTGACAAAACGGTGCAAATCAGCCAAACCTGTAACAAACGCCAGGGTTTCCCCTGACGCTCGTCCCGTTGTCGCAGATAAACCATCGGTAATAGGAAATATAAAAATGAAGGTGCGCGTTTTTCTTGTTTCATCAAGCTGAGTCGGTCCAGCAGCACCCAAATAAGGGAAAGCACCATATACAGGCCAAGGGCAATCTCTTTAGGGCAGAAAATGGCGAAGGGTACCCAGAGTACTGGAAGGCCAATGGACAAACACCAGGCGTAGGTGTCTTGCTTGAGAAACGGATAAGGTTTCAACATAGAGAAATATTCCTTTATTAATAATTGATTAGAAAATATTGGGATTAAACGGCCTCCCCCAGCGAGGGATCGTATCGGGATGTAATGAGGAGGGATAATCGTTAGTGAAGATCAATAAACCGAAACCGATCGTTGAAATCTATTGATATTAACGATCATTTAATCAATATTGATAGTCATAAACTATTATTGGAATATATTCGATCGGCGA
>Ga0209848_1000541_pt1 | contig 14547 bp, 16 predicted proteins | sample OrgsoiDNA_201062_FD_185810 | JGI IMG/M metagenome (GOLD analysis project Ga0209848, IMG submission 185810) | Permafrost soil microbial communities from the Arctic, to analyse light accelerated degradation of dissolved organic matter (DOM) -... | ecosystem: Environmental > Terrestrial > Soil >...
CGGCTTCATCCGCGCCCAGACCATCGCCTATGACGACTACGTCCAGTACAAGGGCGAGGGCGGCGCCAAGGAAGCCGGCAAGATGCGCGCCGAGGGCAAGGAATACGTGGTCAAGGATGGCGACGTGTTGAACTTCCTGTTCAACGTCTAAGTAGGAATCATCAAATCACGGCATTTCAAGACACCTCAGAAATGCCGCCAAGCCCCGCAGATGCGGGGTTTTTTACGTCTGTTCATCTCAAGCAATCTCTTTGCATCTCATTCTAAACCGGGTACGATGCCGGGTATGGGTTTGCGGTCACGGTCAATTCGACCGGGTATGAGCTGCCATAGGGGAAACGATGCTGAATGACCGAGAGTGCAAGAACGCGAAGCGCCGGGACAAGCCGTATAAACTGCCCGACGGGAATGGCCTTTACCTTGAGGTCAAGCCCAATGGCGTGAAGGCGTGGCGGTACCGTTTTGAGCTCCGCCAGGGCGACGTCGTTAAGGAGAGCGTGTTTGCCATCGGCACCTATGCATCGCCACCGTCGGCCGAGACGGCCGAGCAGGCAGCGGCCCGGCGCGCCGGCGGCGTGTTCACGCTGGCCGAGGCGCGCGACGAGCGCACCAAAGCGCGGGCGCTGGTCAAGCAGGGTATCAATCCAGCTCACAGCCGTCAGCTGGACCGCATCAAACGTGAGCAGGCCAACGCGACCACGTTCGAAGCAGTCGCCAAGGAGTGGTTGGCGCTGAAGGACTGGGAGGACGTGACGAAGAAGCGACGACTCGACATGCTCGCGCGCGTTGTGTTCCCCAAAATCGGTGCGTTGCCAATCGCTGCGGTGACGCCGGCGCATGTGCTTGACGTCCTGACCACCACGGCGAAGCAGAACGGACCGACTGTGGCCGCCGAGGCGAAACGCAGCATGTCGGGCGTGTTTGAGCTGGCCATATCCACGCTGCGCGCCGCCACCGACCCGGTGCACCCGGTACGCAAGGCGCTGCCGCCCAACAAGACGCAGCACAAGCGCGCTCTGACTACAGACGAGATTGGCGCTTTACTGCGCGCCGTCGACGGGCACGGCGGCCGGCACGAGACGCTGACGGCATTCCGGCTGATGTGGTGGACGCTCTGCCGGCCCAGCGAAGCGGCGGAGGCGAAGTGGGACGAGTTCGACCTGGAGGCCGCAACCTGGCGCATACCGGCCGAGCGGATGAAAAAGCGCGAGGCGCACGCCATCCCGTTGCCGGCGCAGGCGGTCGCGGCGCTGCAGGCGCTCCACGCCATAACGGGCCGCCATGCGCATGTGTTCCCCGGCCGTGACAACAGGGAGGGGCCGATGGCGGTCGCCTCTTTCCGGCAGATGCTGAATGCGCTGAAGTGGGCTGGCAAATACAGCCCGCACGCCACCCGGACCACCGGCAGCACCAGGTTGAACGAGTTGGGCTATCGCTCTGACTGGATTGAGCGCCAACTGGCGCACGCCGAGCCGAACGCGGTGCGACGCACATACAACCATGCGGATTATATTGCCGACCGCGCGCAGATGATGGCCGACTGGGCGAACCTGCTCGATGCATGGAAGGCGGGTGCCGACGTTGTTCCTATACGGAAGACTGCATAGGCACTGAACAAGTTTAAAGCACCAGTATAGGTTAGCTCCCGAAAAGCCGGCTCTTCACCGGCCTGGCTGGTGCCCCGATTCCTGAAGAACACCTTGAAGGGGTGTGCATGGACAATCCGTTTCCTCTCGGAGTAGATAAATTATCGTTGTGGCGCCTTGCTTGTTCTGCATCAGGACAAGATTCTCACAGCATCGTGCCGAACGATAAAACCATTCACGAGCTGCAACAACTCTGCAAGTTCCTGATTGTGAATGGCGGTATCGAATGGGCGACCATATCCCCAGACTTTCCGACCATCTACCGCTTAGATAGCGGTGACGCAATGGAAGTAGTGTCCGCGATGGCGGGGCGTCCCGAGGCAACTCAGAATTGGGGTGAGGCACTGCGCCGACTGACGCGAATTGACGTCCGGCGCGAATACTGGGGGCTGTATCGCGCGCATGTCGATGCGGCACTCACCATCGCCGCGCCTGCCCGCGCTGAAACGTTCAACCAAAGGCAACTCACTGCAACGCATGTCATCGAGGTTGAAGCAGGGGGCGAGCGCCTCTTGGCCTGGGATATCGCTAGCCGAATAGCTGAAATATTAGCGCCGGCCCCAACGTCCGGTCCCAAGACGATATTGGTCGGCCTTGAAAAAAGATATCGCATTGGCGAAGGTCGATTTCGTGACGAGAAATTGACACCTGATGACTGGGGCCTGCTGAATGCCATTTGGGCTGGCCTGCCAGATGTGAAAGATTCGACCCTTGAGCAATTCCAAGAATATAGAGAAGCGTTTGAATCGATGGAGAACAAGCCTGAGTGGGCACTTCAGGCGAATTTTGAAAATCTCCGAGACGAAGCTAAAGCAAAAAAAGCGAAGATTCGTTCTGACCATGCTGAGCTGATTGATGCGGCGATAAAAAATGGTACGTTGCCGGCGCTGACTGATACCAGAACCAAAGCGGACAAACTATGGCTTGGAGTGACGGTCTCGATTGAGGATGCCTGTAGCTATTTGAAGCCCCTGGGATTTGAGTTGAAGGAGGGCGATGCGTTGCTGGTAACGGGCTACTCTGCTGGCCCGAGCGCTACACAGGGAGGAGCGTTACCGGCTGGGCCTAGCCCATTTCAACGGGCTGCCGCGCAAGATTCTGCAATTCTTGCTGAGATTGCCAAGCGAGGGTATAACCCGCTGGCATTGCCTAAAAACAAGCCAGGGAAAGCCGGGGTGAAAGCAGAAATACGGGAAGCGTTGGGCAATGATGGCATTTGGGCCGGCAGTACAATCTTTAAAAGGGCGTGGGAGCGTCTAACAGGGAACGGCGATATCAAAATAAATGGCTGATTTTAGTATCCTCCTCCACTTTGGGGGATACCGGGACGGTTGCGAGGGAGGATAGTTGCCATACGACCATGAATCATCTTAAACACGCAGCAATGCGGAAAGGTGTTCATCATGGCGCAACCTGTATTCCCTCCTCTGGAAACGGTCACCAGCCCTACAGTCGACAACGCGGCGGCGGCCTACTATCTCAACCGCAGCAAACAGACAATGCGCTTCTGGGCCTGCAGTGAGTCCGGTCCGATTCGCCCGTTGCGCATCAACCGTCGCCTCGCTTGGCCCACCGCCGACATTCGCCGCTTGACCGAGGTGGGCTTCTAATGGGCGCCGCTACCAATCACGCGGAACGCCCCGCTATGGTCTTCATCCGCCAGGCTGAGTTGGTGCCGGGCATGGTGCCGTTCTCGCCGGCGACCCTGTGGCGCAAAGTGAAGTCGGGTGAGTTCCCGCAACCGGTGAAGTTGTCGGCGCGCGTGACCGCGTGGCGCCTTGAGGATGTGCATGCGTGGATGCAGTCGCGCACATCGGCCGGAGGCGCACAATGAAAAACGCCCCCACCGCAAATAACGATGAGAGCGCCCCAGACAAGCGCGATTCTACACCAGGAACCTTCCCCAAGCGACGCAATACGGTAACGGCCGGCGTACTCGCTGCCTTGATGGAATCGAAGACCATCACGGGCATGGACGGCGTCTTTTCCATGAGCAGCACCAGGCTGGCCGCGTTCATCTTCTACCTTGAGCAGAACTACGGCTGGACGATTGAACGTCGCGATTTCGCGACCGGTACCAATGACGGTCGCGAATCGTGGGTGACGCAATACTGGCTGCTTCAGGCGACCATTACACAGGCGTTCGACCTGGGCGCCCGCGATTGGGTTGATGGCGTCAATGCAGCCAGGGCCGAACGTCGCAAGCTGGCCGCCAAGTGCAAAATCGAAGCCGCCAAGAAGAACGCCCTGCGCACCAAATTCCGCAAGCCGGACCCGCGCCAAGCTGGACTTTGGGGCGACTTCTAATGCGCGCCGCCATGGTTCGCGGCGTCATTCAGGTGCTGCACATCATCCCACCGCCAACACCGGAATGGCTGTTGCTCGCCACTCTGGTGTGCGCTGCCGCCCGGGGCTGCACATAATGGAGGAGATGCAATTCCTTTCCGTCAAGCCGCTGAGCAAGAAGACGACCCGCGCCAGTTGCGCGGATGTCGTTATCCTGAACGTGATGCGTCACAACGCCAGGGAACTGCAAGCTGAAATCGGCGTCGGCGCGGATTGCGGGATAGACGCAAGCCGCATACACCTGAACGTTACCCTGTACGGCGCGGCCACCGCCGATGGCGTGGCCATGGCTGCACGCGATGCTATGCGCGAGCACGGTATTGTGGCGCCACGTAAAAATGCGACGCTCGGTATTGAGATTATCGTGAGTCTCCCGGCTGACTTGGACATCGACCACCAGGCATATTTCCGCGATGCGATGGCATGGGCTCAGCAGCACTACCGCGTGCCGCTGCTGAGCGCCATCCTGCATAACGACGAAAGCAACCCGCATTTGCACCTCGTCTTGCTCCCGGTCCGTGACGGCAAGCTGGTGGGTTCCGAGCTGCTGGGCGACCGCGCGACCATGAAGACAATGCAAAAGGACTTTCACGAGCAAGTCGGCAAGCGGTACGGCCTGCGCATGCCTGCGCCGAAGAAGCTCCACAGTGCCGCCGAACGTGCCGCTGGCCTCACGCTGCTGCGCGCCACCCTGCAAACGAACAGCGCTTTGACCGACCGCGCCATCGATGCGCTGCTGGTCCCGCACGCCAAGTACCCGGAACCGTTATTGCTGGCGCTGGGCCTGGCTATGCCGGCGCCGCCGGTCAAGGGTTCTTTTGTGGCGATGATGACTAAGAAAATGCGCCCTGAATACCCCAACAGGAGTTTTACGAAATCCGCTATAGGAGATTTTGGCCCTGACATCGAGGGCGATTTGATGGGTGAAAATAAAATGTCCTACCCTGTGTTAGGACATTCCGTTTCCTCGCCAGATTTCCCACCCTTCCCCGAGCAGCCATCGGCCACCATCACGCCCACCACCAGCCAGCCAAGCGACGAAAAACACGCGGCAAGTCTGCCGAAGGCAGGCGCGCAGTGGAGCGCAGCGCAACGCAGCACCAGCGATATCACCAGTGCTACCGGACAAATCCGGAACACCAGTTCGGCGCAGGTTCAGACCGTCAGTTTGGCGCAGCCGCTGAAGCCGGCCGTCGGAATAGCGCCGACCAGCAGCATGCCACCCGACCAGCGCCAGCCAGCCGACACCCTCCGCAAAGTTGCGGAGACCCCCGAGCCACCGACCGCCGGCCCGGCCGCAACCGTCAGTGACGGGCCAACGAAGCGCGCACGCGCCGCAGCGAATCGCCAGCCGGCCAGCACACCAGCGCCAGGCGAACATGCAGAGATGGGCAATTTGGTGCTGGCACAGCAACCGACCAGCGCGAGCACCGCGCCATTGACCACCATGAGGGCCGTCCAATTTCTGGACACCCTGACCATTTCGCAGCAGCCGACCAGCATCACGTCAGCACCACGCGAGTCTGCCGAGAACACCAGTTTGGCGCAGATGCGAGAACTGGCAGGGCCGGCCACCCCAGCACCAGCAACGGGTATCGAAAACCCCTTGCACGCCCCTGAAGCGCGAGCAACTACCCCGGCCACCTGGCCGCCATATGCAAGCGCAGCGATAAATTCCACCACTACGGCGGCCACCACCAGCACCGCCGCACCGGACGCGCCGCAACAGGTCGAGCACCGCCAGCTACGCCCGCGCGACGAACGCGCCATGGCTGTGCCGCAGGCCGGCGACAGTGAGCATTCGGCCACCGTGCTGCGGCCACTCGTCGATGAGGTGCAAATCCCGCACCCCACTGGGGACCACCACCAGGCCAGCGCTGCCACGACTTCGGACGGATTACGTACGAAGCAGGCCACCCCATGCCCAACCCCCAATGGGGGCGCTGAAACTGCACCCCCTGCAGCAGGAACGGCGCCACATGCCGAAGGCGAATACCAGCGCCAGCATGATGACGACCACCTGGCCGAATGCTGGGACGAGCAGCACGGCGAGTTCGTGACCGTGCCCAGCACGCGGGCCAGGCCACCGCGCAGCCGGCCAGCACTCCAGTCGGATGCTTCAAGCAATGCTCCAAGCATGCCCCGAGCATTGCCGGAGGCGCGCGCATCGCCGACAGCCCTCGCGCACCAACTGCTGGCCATCGCCAGCACCACCTCAACAAACGAAAGACCAAAACCATGAACTTGAATCAGTCCTACCTCATCGCCGCACCCCGCCAGTCATCCGCCCGCCGGCCACGCGGCATCGTCAAAATCAACGGCACGCCGGTCAGCTTCCTGAGTGCGACCGTCGAGAACAAGTCCCACTTCTCGGCCGACACCTGGCGCGTGAAGCTAGAAGCCTGGGGGCAGCCTGAGGGTTTCGGCATGGCCTACTGGGCCGATGCGACCGATGTGCAGGTCGAGATTCTGTTTGGCGACCTCGCCGACGGCGACGACGTCAGCGCGGCGCCGACCAATGTCACATCGGTTATCCTCGGCCAAGTCGACGATGTCGAAATCAATCCGCTCGACGGCGACTCGCTCATCATCAGCGGCCGCGACCTGACGGCGCGCCTCATCGATACGAGGACCACCAGCAAATATCCGGACCATATCGCGTCGTGGATTGTGACCACCATCGCCCAAAAATTCGGCCTGGCGACGAACGAAATCACGCCCACCACGAAGGTCGTCGGCCAGTATTACAACGGCGCCTACGCGCAGTTGGCCCGAAGCATTCCGGCCTGGGACTTGCTGGTCTTCCTGGCGCAGCAGGAGGGCTTCGACTGCTACGTCCACGGCAGCACGCTGTACTTCGGCCCACCTCAGGCGGATACCGATACCACGCCGACCATCATCACCGTGAGCGGTGGAATGGGCGATGGCATCCAATCAAACGTGGCGCGGCTCAAGCTTCGCCGCTCGCTGACACTGGCGCAGAACATCAGCGTCACCGTGCTGAGTCATAACACCTGGAGTGGGACTTTGCGCGGGGTCGCCACGCGCATAGGCAAGAAGCCAGCGACATCATCCGCATCGCAGGCCGCCGAGCGCGTCCAGCCCTACGTGGTCAGCATTCCTGGCTTAAGCCAAGCCGAAGCTGACCGCACGGCCAACGCGATACTGCTCGACATCACGAAGTTCGAGCGCACCTTCGAAGCGACGATGCAGGGCGACCCGCTGCTCACGGTGCGGCGCCGCGCGGTCATCCAAGGCACGCAGACATCGTTCGACCAGTCCTACTACATCCAGCAGATAAGTCGCACGCTGGACTTTGAGGGTGGTTTCGCGATGAGCGTCATCGGTAAAAATCATTCGACGGAAAGCAACCCCGAAGTTTGAGGGGAGCAGAACGACCGAGCATGAACCGACGTCATCGATTGGGATATCGAGATGAAGTTGCTGCAATACGTGGAATGACCGGCGGCTATTTTGAAGAGGGTACATGGTGAATGCACGCGCAGTCCTGTTGCAGGAGATTCTTGAGGGAGCCGAGCGGCTGAACCTGTCAGAGCCCGCACGCGCCCAGCTTAAACAACTGGTCCGCCGAGTAGGCATTGCGCACGGCATCGCTGGGATGGCGCATGCCGAGCAAATGGACTATGCCGGCCAGTTGCTTCGTGCTGGCGTCTCGCGCGCGACCGCCCGTGACCGGCTGATGGCGCTCTTCCGGATATCGAGACGCCAGGCCTACAGCGTGATTCAAGATTTCCTGAACTGTGCAGAGTAAGCCCCTTTTTCTGCACGACGTTCTGGTCCAATGGGAGTTAGAACTAATTTCGGAGGTATCGATGTCGACCGCAATAGACCTGGCCAAATCGGCTAAAACGAAAATGCAGACGCAGGCCTTGCTGACGCTCAACGAGGTTGCCGCCATGCTGGACGTGGCTCCGAAAACGGTCCATGCCCTGCCGCTGCAGAGCATCCGGCTGGGCCGGTTGCTGCGCTTCGACCCGAAAGACGTCCGTCATTTGATTTCCCAGAGCAAGGAGCCGTTCATTGCGCTGTCTGTTCGGTAAGTAGCGATGGCAGCGCTCCCCGCCGCATCACTCCACATGCGAAAGTGAAAAATGACAGTTGATTACAAAATTTCCTCCACCCTTACCGTCCAAGATAACCTATCACCGGTGCTTGAGAAGGCCATCGGTGTTGCCATAAAACTTAGCGAGCAGATGGCATCCTTGACGAAGACCGTGATGAAGGCCGGCAGGGTCTTTGAAACGTCGGCGGCAAGTGCTGAGCGCTTTTCGGAGCGTTCGGGCAGCGCCCTCGGTAAGTTCACGGCCGAAGCCGCACGGGCAAAGTCTGCAGCCGAGGGTATGAACAAAGAGTTCGCCAGGATGGCGGCTCAGTCGATGAAACAGGTGCAACCTTTCACCGGCGCCGTGCCGGAGCGCTCCAGTGTAGAGCGCCATGTTTCGATTTTCGAAAAAGAATATCGAACGAGTGGAGTGGAGCGCGCTATGGATGCGGCTGAGCCATCGCGCGTCAGCACGAACCGTCAACTCGCCCCTTTTGGTGCTGCGTATCGCTCGTCCGATGCTGAGCCGGTCCGCGACTTCACGATGGTGCCGGCACAACCAGCCATGCGCCAGCAGCGCGAAGTCGCCAACATCGGCGAGAACATGCGCCCTGCCTGGAACGAGAAAATCGAAGGCCCGCGCGTCATGCGGGACATCGGCGGCAGTTCCATCGCCGACGAGCCGGTACGTAACCGCGCACACCCTGGCTTGCGGCCCGACGCAAATACGTTCGAAAATGGTTCGAGCTACCCTGTTGCGATAGCAGCCGGTGGCGGAGGCCGCGTTCCACCCGGCCAGGCTCTACCAGGCGCATATGGCCAGCCTTTCATGCGCCGCGTGCGTGATATCGGCGGCAGTTCCATCGCCGGCGCGGGAGGCGGCGGCGCCGGTGTTCCGCCAGGCATCGGCGGTCCGGAGGCTGAAGACAACCCGGACAAGGTAATGAAGACTGCTGGTATGGGTTATGTCGGCGGCAAGATGAAGGGTTACGGCGACCGCATGTTCGACAGCATGAAGGAGCCCATCGACAAGGCCTTGGACCTCGAACGCATCACCGCCGGCCTGCGCCAGAAGGGTCTCGGCGACGCGCAAATCGCCGATGCGATGAAGTTCGTCCGCGCCACGGAGATTTACGGAACGTCGATTGTCGAGCGAGCGCGCATTTTCAACGAAGCGCAGGGCTCGTTCCGCGAGTCGGGCATGTCTGGCGCCGGCGCGCTGACGGCCGCCAAGACCATGATGCCGGCGCTCGCCGGCTACCAGGTGGCAATGGCCACTCTCGACGAGAAGTCGCACGCCGCCGCCGAGGGCTCGTTCAACCAGTTGAACAAGGTGGTGGAGCTGATGGGCGGCCTGACCGACCCGAAGCGCGCGCAGTCCATCGTTGATTCAGTGTTCAAGGCTGTCCAGTCTAGCGGCAAGATGATTTCCGAGCGCGACATCCGCATGTTCACGACGCAGGGCGGTAGTGCCGTGTCGACGCTCAACGACACGACCATCTTCGCCGGGTTGGAGCCGCTGATGGGCGAGTTCGGCGGCAGCGCACTAGGCACCGGCATGAACACGGCTTTCCGCAACCTGTCCGGCCTGATGGCTCACCCGGCGAAGATGATGGTCGGCGAGGCCATAAAGATGGGGCTTTGGGACCGCAAGCAAATTCAATTCAACAGCCAAGGCGGCATCGGCAAAATTCTCGACCGCGACAAAATGGCCAACCCGGAAATCATGGGCCTGATGCGCACCGACACCATTGGCTTCGTCAAGGCGCTGATGCAGACCTACCAGACGCACGGCGTCACGACTGTGGAAGGCCGCGAGCGCGAAAACGAGATTCTGCTCGGCCGCACCGGTGCCAAGGTCTACAACAAGATGATGCGTCAGTTGGAGGTGATGGAACGCTCCGAGGATGCATTCAACGCCTCCAAGGGAACCGGCCAGACCAACGCAGGGCAACGGGACTCTCCGATGCAGACCATCATGGAGGCGCAAAAGCGGTACGCGGACCTGCAGATGGAGCTGGGCATTGTCGTGCTGCCGATGCTGATTCATGGACTGGAGGTGCTGATTCCGCTGATGAAGTCGGCCGCCCACTGGGTTCGCGAGCACCAGACGCTAGCTAAAATCCTCGCAGTCGCCTTTGCCGGCATCGCTGCGGCGATGGTGTTTGGTGGCTCGGTGCTATTGATGCGCGCCGGGTTTGAAGGGCTGGGTGTCGCGTTGAATCTGCTCACCAGGGGCAAAGGCGTTGATTTGCTGTCGGGAGCTCTGCGAGCGATGAACCCGAACCTGGGCGCATCCGTTACCGCAGTCAGCAAGCTTGGAGTCGCCGCCGGCGTCGCCGCCGCCGCCTTCGCCGGCTGGGAACTGGGTAAGTGGATTTACGACAACGTTATCGGTGGCTCGAAGTTGGGCGACTGGATTGGGAAAATGGAGGCTCACGTTCTGGCCGCGTTCGGCAACAAGGGCGCGCGTGAGGCGCTGGACGTGAATGAGCGCACCGGCCCGGCCAAGCCAGACGCTGCCCACGAAATCGTCTCATGGAAGCGCAACGCGACCCAATGGGCCGCCGCCGGCGGCGGTGCCGACCCGCGTGATGCGACATGGGCCGCCGCCATGGGCGAAATCATGGCGAAGAAATTAAATGGCGCCAAGGTCGTGATGGAGGGTGAGCAGGTCGGGCGCCTCGTCACCGACCACATGGGAAGCGAAGCAAGCCGGCCATCGACCGGTACCAGCGGGTTCGATTCCAGAATGAGCGTGCTTCGTCCGGACTATGGATACTAAAACCCACGTCAACAAAGGAAATTACATGGAACACAGAACCGTGGGACAGCGTGAGGCGAATGAATTTCACGACGCAATCGCCGAGGTCGGCGCCGAAATACCGTACCAGAACGCCGCCTACGAAATATTGCTGGCTGGCGCCGGCGGCGTGCACCTGCATGGCGCACCTGACGGCTACGATGCCGCGCTGTCTGCCGGCGCCAGCATAGTCGCCGACGATTTTCGAATCGCACTGGAGCGCTTCCGGCGGGCCGCTGTCGACTTCTTGGGAGAGCGTCCCTATCGCGATGAGGCGATGACCGACTACTTCCGGCGCATCGCAGGCATCGCTGGGCTGGGCGTTGAGAGCATGGTTGCCACGATGCGACGCAATGGCATCCGCCTGGCAGCGTGAGCCGGTGCCATTGCCGGCTTCCGGAGGTTGCCAAACGACAGGTTGCCAAGGTGGTTGCCACGGAAACGGTGGAAACTGGTCCAGTTACCAGAGTCGGTTACCACTGCGGTTACCACGGCAGGTGGCCGCTGGATGAAGACGACTTACCTTGACACAGCTTGACGGATTGAACTGATGGCGAAACTTCCAACTGCTGTAAAACTGCATATCCTCACTGCGTTGGCGTGCTTCGAGACGCCTCAGCAGGTGGCCGCCTCCGTCAAGGAGAAATTCGACATCGAAGTCAGCCGCCAGTGCGTCGAGGGGCATCACCCGGAGCGCAGGGCCGGTGCCAGGCTGGACTCCAAATGGCGGGCTGTGTTCTACGGGACGAGAATGCGGCTGCGGGCCGAGCTCGACGGCATTCCCATTGCGTGCCAGTCGTACCGCCTGAAGGTGCTGGGCAGGATTGCGTTGCAGGCCGAAGACATGGGCAACCTGCAGCTGGCCATGCGCATTATCGAGCAGGCCGCAAACGAAGTCGGCGGCATGTACGAAGTGAGGCGGTAGCAGTCGTGGCAGGCACCCAACACCATGGAGAATAAAAACATACTTTTATGGCAATTTATTAAATAGGCGCTATCATGAATTGAATAGCAGAATTAGTTTTCTTGTGGCAACATACGATTACCTAGATATGCGAGGTGGGGATGTCGAACAATCAGCCGACGTGGGACTTCAACCTATACGACATAGGGTTCCCCCGCCACGCTACGGACATCTCGACTCCAGCCAGAAAGGCAGCTGTCGTCTTTGAGGCTTCTGTCAGGAATGATTGTGTCGAAAACGGCGCCTTCTTTCGGCATGACGGAGCGGTGATTTTGCAGAAGGTCGGCTTATCGGACCGTATCCCGTTTTCACTATCGGAGCTCAATCAGGCAACGGGAAGCCTGTTTTCGCATAACCATCCCGACGGACTTTCATTTTCGGCCCAAGACGTCCAGCTAGCGATTGCATACCGGCTTGTGGAGCTGCGAGCGGTTTCGCCTCATTGGCGCCACATCATGCGACCTATTGCGAGTTGGCCGAGTCCGGCTGCGATTATTGCCGCGATTCGTGCGGAAACGCACCGCGCACACGCCGATGTGCGTGCGATGATGCAAAGTGGGCAGCTGTCCAGTAGGGATTGTCAGTGGGAGCTTCAGCACCAAGTTTGGGCGCGCATCTCACGTAGTTTGAAATTTGAATACCGCAGGGAGGCATCTTAAATGAACACTGAAAATTACTTGCCTGAACTTGAGGATGTCTTGGCGAAGCTCTTGCCGCCACCTGGTCTTGAGGAGTGCGTGGTTGTAGAAAGCCAAGGCTTACTTATCTGGATGCGACCTGAGGACATGGGCCCGGGCGAGGCGATATGTTTTTATGATGGCGATTGCCGCGAAGTGCTTCGACCTGATGACCCAAAAGTACGATACCGATTCTCATAGCAATTTCGATGCTAAACGGGCGGCTCCAAAAGCTAGTGCGCTACCCGAACTGAGCCACTTGCGGGGACCGAATATCGCCGAATACAGCCGAAATAAGTTCGCAGATAAGTGCGCACTTTCGACGCAGTTTTGCGATGGCCGATGAAAGCGCTTGCTCATAGGGGAAATCACCATATATTCGGGCAGGAAACGGCCTGATATCTGAACGATTCCGACGCGGATAGGTGCGCACTTTGGTTCGCAACTGGCGGCTCATAAAGCCGAACGTGCGCGGCATATCGCCGAACGCCGGCTGGGCGGTACGCATGGGCAGGTACGCACGGACGAGTACGCACGAAAACGGCTGTATTTTTGCATCTGGCGAGCTAGACGTTATCTGCCCCTGTCCTTGCTCTGTACCTTCTCCTCGGCAACAACACCCACGCCGTCGCGGTACTTTATTTTGCAAGATGCATTCACCGTAGGCATTACACCTTTGAGCAGAGCCAGAGCATGGCGTACCGACACTCCCCGTCCTTTATCTTGTATGACAATACCATCGTCAATCGATAAGATTGGGCCTGTGTGTTCGCCTTCTGTAACAGCCTGGGTGCGGTACACTTCTGCGGCGCATTTCGCGTCGGCTTCGGTGGAGAAATCATAGCCGCTAGATTTAGAAACCCCGTCTGCGGTAATGAACACCCACCGCCATTTTCCATTAACATTTTCATCTGCTGCAACTGAATAATCCATAACCGCTCCCATTTTTCTATATTGCAGTATGGCATGTTCGTCGGAGTACGAGCACTGCTGATTTGCCGCCGACAGTCGCCGCAGTCGCGCTCGACGCCGGCGGCCGGGAATGGATGGCGCGCCGGCCTTGGTCGGCACTTTGACGCGTCACTCACGCGTGCCGCACGCGTCGACGCCAGCTGCTGGCGCTGGTCAGTAGGCGATGCTACGAACATAGCACCGTCGTTGCGCCATTACCGGAAAATCTGGTATCGGTCGCATGGCCAAACTCTGCGCCGGCACAGAGTTTCGTGGGTGTCCTCAATTCTGAGGAGACGGCCGGGTGCGGTAAATCCTGCATCGCATGGCGCCGGCGCGCTGACCATAGTCATGCCGCGATTTCAAATCCGACCAAGTCGATATGGGAAAGCCCATATCGCCGGCGCCGCGCCCAGCATTCAAGGGTCACAACGGATGTGGCCCCTCGCGGTGTTGGCAGATACGGGAAAATCCCGTATTTAGAAACGAGACGCGGCGGCGCGCTGGGCAGTATGGGAAATTCGGGGTCAGCTCCGTCCTGACCCCTCGCGGGATGGCCGCCTTGGCAAAGTGAGATAATCCCACATTGGGGGCGGCTGCATGCCGCGAAGGGCATTAATCGGGCTAACCTCCTTCCCCGCCGATTGCGAGTGAACATCGGTAACTTGCAAATTTGCGCGTCGCTCAAGCCTACTCGCAAACGCCGCGCCGGCCGCCGGGTGCCCCGGCAGAGATAGGCTCAGATTTCAGCGTATCTCGATGGCCCGAAGATTTGGGCCGTCTCGCACGGCGGCGCGGGAACGCTCGCGAGGGTTCGCGACGCCTCGCGAGGACCGCCGACCGACGGTCGCACCAAAGCACACCATTGGTGAACGGCAGAGCCACGTCGCTGGCAGTTCAAAGGGGGCGCTGTTTATGCGCCTCCTTGTCGAATGGACATGGGGGTAGCGATTCACGATGCCCTTGCAGTGCCGGCGCCGACTGCATACGAAATTCGTCGGCAGTCGCATCGAACGCAAGCGAACGCGCGCGAACGCATCCGCACGGCGTCCGCACGGCGTCCGCATTCTGTCCGCAATTTGTCCGCACCGGAAGCG
>Ga0209848_1000545_pt1 | contig 14307 bp, 9 predicted proteins | sample OrgsoiDNA_201062_FD_185810 | JGI IMG/M metagenome (GOLD analysis project Ga0209848, IMG submission 185810) | Permafrost soil microbial communities from the Arctic, to analyse light accelerated degradation of dissolved organic matter (DOM) -... | ecosystem: Environmental > Terrestrial > Soil >...
GGTCGGCGGCGATTTCGGCGCGGCGCGGGTGGCTTCGGCTTGGGCCAGCGCGGCGGCGCAGTCGGTGTCGGGCGCCTTGTGCAGGTTCACCAGCGGCAGCAGGGCGGCCAGCGGCGTGACGGCACTGGCCAGCGCGACGGCGGCGCCGGCCTTCAAGGCCAGCGGGCCTTTGTACGGGCCGACGTCGGGATGCTCGAACGTGCCCTTGGCGTACAGCGGCGAGCGCAGCGACAGGATGCGCGCGCCCTTGGTCTGCGGGCGAACGTCGAGGTTCAGCGTTTCCTGCGTCAGGTCGACGTCACCATTGATGTCGACGACGGCGTTGTCGGTGTCGAGCACGAAGCGGCGCGTGTCGGCGCGGCCGTTGGTGACGGCGAAATCGCTGATCATGCAATTGAGCTTGACCTGCTCGTCGCCGAACAGTTTGACGAAGACGGCGTTGGCCACGTTCAGCCCGGCCGCCTCCAGGATGAAATGGCTGACCGAGCCGTTGCTGACGACCGCCGCCGCCTCGCCGTTCGACGTCGCCAGCATGGTCGAGACGGAGTTGCCGTGGCCGGTGAGGGCGGCGTCGCCGTTTACTTCGCCGAAGCTGGCCTGCATCGATTTCAGTTTGGGGAACAGCTCGCGCACCTGCAGGTGGCGCGCGGCCAGCTTGACCTGCGCGGCGATGGCGCTCTTGCGGCCGTCGAGCGAGATATTGGAGGTGACGTCGCCGCCGGCCATGCCGAAGTCCAGCGGCGTCAGCGTCAGCACCTTGTCCTTCATGTGGATCTCGGCGACGACGTTGTCGAGCGGGATGTCGTGCGTGCGCACCAGCCGCTTGCCGCTGAATTTGACGTCGGCGTCGAGCGCGCCCCATTGGGCGGTGTTGAATTGTTCGACCGGCAGCGCCTTGCCGTCCGGCTGCACGGGCGCCTGGCCGCGCGCCACCTTGGCGTCGTTGCCGTCGGCGCCTATGGTCGGGCCGAGGTCTTCCAGCCGCAGTTGCTGCGACGTGATGGCGCCGCGCAGCAGCGGGCGCGGCGAGCGCGGCAGGTATTGCAAGGTGCCGGCCAGGTCGCTGCCGCCGACGGTGCCGCTGAAGTCTTGATAGGTCCAGTCCCAGGTGTCGGCCCGGTGTTTGCCGATCAGGCGGCCGTGCGTGGCGTAGGCCGGCGTGGCGGGCAGCAGCACGCCGGTCAGCGGGTACAGGTCGGCCATGCTGGCGCCGGCCAGCGACAGGCGCAGGTCCAGGCCGGTCGGCGCGCGCGGATCGGTCAGCGTGCCGGCGATGGCGATCTGGTTTTTGCCCAGCGTGGCATGGGCCTCGATGGGATAGACGGTGTCGGCGTCCTCCAGTGCCAGCACGGCGCCGGCCTGGCCGCCGCCGACGATGGGCGCTTTGCGATAGCTGCCGCCCAGCGTGAACCGCATGCCGTATTGCGGCGCGCTTGAGGAGGACACAGTGCTTGATGGCGCCGTTGACGCGCTGCTGGACGATATGGCCGATGGCGCTGCGCTTTGCGCACCTTGCTGCGCCGCGCCTTGGCTGCCGTTCTGCGCTGCGTTGACGGCGATCGAGCTGGCGTCGGCGCGCAAGTCGAGGTCGATGCCGTCGTCGAGGTAGCGCAGCTTGCCGTCGTTGAAGGCGAGCCGCTGGAGGTCGACGCGCCAGGCCGATGGTCCGTTGTCCTTCAAGGTCCAGCTGTTGCTGCCGTCGGCGCGGCGTTCCAGGGCGATGTCGGGCGTCGTCAATGTCAACCCGGTCAGCTCGACGTTTTTGCCGAACAGCGGCAGCAGCCGGACGGCGACGACGACGCGGCGCGCGCTGGCCATGTGCGGACCGACGCTGCTCCACGCGGGATTGCCGATCCGGACGTCGGTCGCATCGACCACCAGTTGCGGCACATAGCGCCGCCAGCCGTGTTCGTGCGTGGAGTCGCGCCGCAGGTGCAGCGACAGGTCGCCATTGATGGCGAAGGGCCGGCCGGTGCTGTCGCTGACTTTGCGGTTGATATAGGGCCGCGCGCGATTCCAGTCGAAGGTGGCGAGGATGGCGATGAGTGCCACGATCACCACCAGCAGCGAGGCGACGCTCCAAAGAACAATCTTGAGTGGCTGGGCGTGGGTCATGGCGATAAGCATGTCGGGGCGTTGATTCAACGATAGCCCGATGGCCGCCGCGCGACAGTGCGCTACTTCACGGATGGCTGAGGTGCGCGCCGAGTGCGCCCGCCGGCCGGTATCGGCTCGCGCGGTCCGCGTGGCGCGAGCCCGGTGTCAGGTCTGCAGCAGGGAAATCACCAGCGACGACATGCTGTTGCTCTGCTTGAGCATGGCCGTGCCGGCCTGTAGTTGCAGTTGGCCGGTAATCGCGTTGGCGCTCTCGGCGGCGTAGTCGGTGTCTTCCAGGCGGCCGGTGGCGATGGTGGTGTTGGTGCTGATGTTGGCCAGGTTGTTGTAGGCGTGGTCCAGGCTGTTCGACTCCGCGCCGAGCGCCGAGCGCACGGTCGAGACGGCGTCGATGGCGCTCGACAGCGACGTGATGTAGCTGCCGGCAGTGCCGCCCGTCATTTCGGTGCCGCCGGTCGAGGCCGCGCCGGTGGTGCCGTTGTATTCGGTGGCGGCAGCGGTCAGCGCCGTGTCGAGCGCGGTCATCTGCGTGCCGAGCGATATGGTGGCGGTTTCCGAGGCGCTGGCGCCGATCTGGAAGGTGACGCCGCCGTTGCCGTCGGCCTCGGCCGTGGTGAATTTGCCGGTGCCGGTGTTGAGCAGCTTGGTGCCGCCGAAGGAGGTGTTGGCGATGATGTTGCTCAGTTCGCTGGTCAGGCTGTCGTATTCAGCCTGGATGGCGGTCTGGTCGGCGGCGGACGAGGAGCCGTCGGCGGCCTGGGTGGCCAGGTCTTTCATGCGGCTGAGGATGGACGTCGTTTCGTTCAGCGCGCCGTCGGCCGTCTGCATGATGGAGATGCTGTTCTGCGTGTTGCGCATGGCCACGGCGATGCCGCTGGTCTGGGCCTTGAGGCGGGTAGCGATCTGCAAGCCGGCCGCGTCGTCCTGCGAAGAGTTGATGCGCAATCCCGTGCTGAGGCGGGTCTGGGCGATAGACAGGGATTTTTGAGTCGCCGTGATCGCGTTCTGGGCGACCAGCGAGACGGCATTGGTGCGTAGGCTGAGCATAAGTAACTCCCCGCGTCGGACTAGTTGAGCAACAAAAAGATGGGCGACATCTCTTGTTGTTAACTATACTCCCTACCGCGCTGGAATTGCTACTAAGACATGGCGACCAAACGAATAAAAAAATTAAATATTGCGATGGGATTTATTCCGGCTGTGCGTTTGAGGTGGCGGCCGCGCCGCGGGTCAGCGTGTAGTGGCTGTCTTTGCCGGAGGCACTGGGCTGGCCGCGCCATCCCTGTGCCTGGTAAAAGCGATCGGCGCGGGTGCCGGCGCCGGTGCTCAGCCGGACCGTAGCTGCGCCGCGCTCGAACAACCAGTCGACGGCGCGCGCCAGCAATAGACGACCTATGCCCCGGCCCTCGTAGCCGGGCTGGACGAACAAGGCCCAGATCGACGCGTCTTCCGATGCGGCGTAACTGAAGCCGACCAGCCGGCCGTCGATTTTGCAGGTCCAGCCCCGGCCCAGCCGCTGCAGATAATCCTCATACATCTGGCGCGTGATGCGCGACGGATCGGACAGCACATTCTCGGTGACGGCGAGTCTCAGCACCGACATGGCGTCGATGTCGGCTTCGGTGGCGAGGGCAAATATCATCATCGTATAAATAATATAAATAGTATAAATCGTCAGGGAGCCGGCCGGTGCTGCTCGTCCAGCGCATTGATGGCCTGATGCAGCACGCCGCGCACTGAACTGGCCGAGGCCGCGTCGATGCGGCCCAGGTCGAGATACAGGTCCAGGCCGTCGGCGTGCTGGCTGAACACCTGCACCGTGGCGCCGCCGGCGTCGAGCAGGCCGTCGATGGCGTAGGGCACGACCTGGCGGGCGATGCCCTTCATCGACGTCGGCGGCAGCGCGTGGGCGGCCACCAGCTCGCGCACCAGCGCATAGGTTTCGTAGCTGACGACGATGCCGCCGGCGTCGGCGATCGCCTGCAGGCGCGCCGCCAGATTGGCCTCGGCGCCCAGTATCGTGTAGTCCATACGGTCCTGGCTACCGAAATTGCCGACGTTGCAATAGCCGGTGTTGATGCCCATGCGCACGCGGAACGGCTGCTCGACGCCCAGCTGGCGCCAGCGCACGTTCAACCGCGCCAGTTCGTGCTGCATCTCGATGGCCATGCGCAAACAGGCTTGCGCGTCCTCGGCCGCGCCGCGCGATTCCGGGTCGCCGAAGAAAATCAGGATCGCGTCGCCGATGAACTTGTCGATGGTGCCGCCGTGTTTCAGCGCGATGGCCGACATGGCGGTGAAGTACTGGTTGATCAGCTCCGTCATCGCCTCCGGCTGCAGCGATTCGGTCAGCGCCGTGAAGTCCTTGATGTCGGAAAAGAAGATGGTCAGCTTCTTGCGCTGGGTGCTCAGGGCGACGTCCATCTGGCCGCTGAAGATGTGCTTGTATATCTGCGGCGACAAATAGTGCGCGATCTTGCTCGACACGGCGGCCAGGAAATGATTGGTGCCGGCCAGTTCGTCGTTGATGCTACGGATGGTGGCGTTCTGGCGCCGTTGCAGCAGCATGAAGCCGAGGCCGGCCGTCGCCACGGACAGAAAGTAGGCCAGGCTGTACTTGAACGACCACAGGTTGGTGCCGATGGCGTCGTTGATCTCCACTTCCTGCAGGCCGCGCACGTCGCCCACTTTCCAGTCCGTCTTCGGGCTGTCGGGATGGCTGTTGTGGCATTCGACGCAAGCCGTGCCCATCAGCACCGGCGAGATCAGGCGCACCCGGCTGTTCAGGCCGGACGCGTCGGAGCGGACGATGGGCGGCTGGTCCGGATGGGCGCGCAGCGACGTCAGTGCGCTCTTTTCGAAGTCGTCCAGCACGTGCGGCGCGCGGCCGCGGAAGGGGTAGTCGGAGACGAAGCGGTAGCTGACATTGGACTGCTTGTCGGCGATGACGCGGCCCAGCTCCAGCGACAGCGTGGCCGGGATGGGGATGGCGCCGGGGATGGTTTCGTAATTGTGGGTCACTTGCGTGTGCTCGCCGTGCGCGTCGAGCACGCGGCCGACGACGTTGCTGCCGTAGTAGCCGCGTATGCTGCTGATCATCGAATTCAGGTCGACGGCCTGGCGGCGCAGGCTGACGCGGGTCATATTGCTCATGTCTAGCCAGACCGCCAGCGGCAGGCCGGCCAGCAGCAGCACCAGCACCACCAGCGCGGTGCGTTCCCAGCGGTGGGTATTCAGTTGAGGCGAGGGTGGCACGGCGCGGTCTCCGGAGGTGGGGCGAAACCGCGCGATAGTAACATGCAGGCGAACCGGATCAGCAGCCGTGCCGCCAGAAATTGTTCAGTGATTGATTGCGCTGATGCCGGGACGGGACGGCGCTCAGGCCGTGTGCATATCGGGCGCGGCGACGGTGTCGTGCGGGACCGCCGCGCCGGTGCGGATGATCCAGCTTTCCGGATACGGCTCGCTGGCGAAGCGGTTGTGCTTGGCGACACGGCTGAGTTTTTCCAGCGAGGTGGTCGGCGTCAGCGCGGTTTCCTTGCCGGTCAGCGCGTCGAGGTGCCAGAAGCCGCCGTCGTGGTGCAGCAGCAGCGGCAGCGCGGCGGCGTTGGGCGCGGCGACGAAGGACGGCATCGGATAGCCGGGGTGGGTTTCCGGCGCCAGCAGATAGAAGCATTCGGCCTGCGCGCCGCCGTCGATGCGGTGCAGGATCACGCCATGCTTCATGATGGCCGTCACCGACAGCACGACGATGCCCTTGATGCTGGCGCTCAGTTCGATGCGCATGCCCAGGCGCAGCGGCGTCGGCTTGTGCTTGCCGGGCCAGACGCCGTCGAGCAGGATGCCGTAGCGCGACACGTCCTCGATTTCAAAACCATGGCGGGTGCGGCGTATCACTGCGTGGCGGCCGGACAGGCGGCGCGTCAGGCCGCTGCCGTCGGCGCCGTTGTCGCCGTAGTGGTTGAGCAGCACGTCGGACTCCGGATCGACCAGCTCGAAGCGGCCGAACACGCATTCGTCGAGCGCGAACAAGCGGATCTGGCGCTGCGTGCCCGGTTCCGGCGCGGCGTTGACCAGGCAGGCTGACGTGCTCGGGTGCGGGTGGACCGCCGAGGCGGCCGGCATGTCGATCTCGATCAAATCCTCGTCCCAGGCGATGGTCGAGAAACCGAGGTCGATCTTGCCCGACGGCGTGCCCAGGTCCAGGTGGGCGATGCCGGCGTTGCGCGCCGTGACATCGATATCCATGCTCTCGCCGCCCTGCGCGGTGACGCGGGCGATCGAGGCGTCGTCGGCCATCACGCGGACGTTCTTGTGGGTGCTGAGGAAGATGCGGTGGATTTCGGTCAGCGTCGCGTCCAGCCGCGGCACCAGGATCACGAAGGTGCAGACCCATTTGCGCGTGGCCAGGCCGGTGTGCTGGCTCAGTAGTTCGATGGCGATCTGGTATTGGCCGTGCTCTTGTCCGCGCGATGAAAATTCGACGAACACCGGCCGCCATTCGCCGCTGGTCGAACGCACGAACTGCTGGCGCGACGCGCCGTTGGGGATCAGGTCCGATTGCAGTTGCAGCGACAGTTGCGGCGCGCTCGTGGCGGGCATGCCGCGCAATTCCATTTTCAGCGTCTGGCGGCCGCCGGCGGCGCGCGGGTCGAAGCCGCTGATGTGCAACTGCGGCCGTTCGGCCGGCGCGCGCAGGAAGGCGCGCGGCGCCTGCGTGTAGGCCGGCGCTGGGGCTGGCATGCCCTTGCTGGCCGCCGAATCGGCCGTGAATGCCGCGCCCGCCGATCCGCCGTCCGCCACCGCGCCGGCCGGGTCGGCACGGTGCGAGCGCAGCGTACTGAGCAGGTCAAAGCTGGACGACAAGGCCGCGTCTGGCTGGCCGTGGCCGCCTTCGCAAGCTTGCTGTCCGGGCATGACCCAGTACGTGCAATGCGGGTGATCGGGATTACTGCATTTGTTCATGGCGTCGGAACCGGGAAAGTAACCGAGAGTTTATGCGCTTTTGCCGCTCCTTGGCAATCGAACTGCTCCATGTTTGCGATATATTTCGGTCCGCGCCACAGCGCCGCCACTTAAAGCGCGAACAGCGCTACAAATACGGCGTTGACCGTGGATTTGGCAGTGCCGTTTCGTCAACGTTATCGTTTTGCTGCGGTCCCGGCTGCGGAAAACGCAACACGATCGCCGTCAGATTATCGACATGCAGCTCCGCCGGCGGATGGGCGCTGAATTCGTCGAACAGCGCGGCCAGGATGTCGGCGGCGGGGCGATCGGCGTGGCCCAGCAGCGCCGGCCAGCAGGCGATCCAGTTTTGCGGCCGGGGGCAGGCCCAGAAGCCGTCCGTGGCCAGCAGGTAGACGGCGTCGTGGCGCACCGTCAGCGCGCGCCGGTCGACCATCTGGTGCAGGAAGGGCGGCAGATGGTCGGCGTCCAGTGCCAGCAAATCGTTGGCCAGCACTTGCGGGTTGGCGAAGGCATTACCCAAAATGAAGGCCTGCGAAATCTGCGCGCGGTGTTCGCCGTGCACCTGCTGCCACCATTCCTGCGCGCCGAGCAGGCCATGCAGCGCGAACGACGTCGCCGGCACGTGGTCGATGGTCAGCGGCGCCACTTCGCTGGCGCTGATTTCGTAGAGCCGCGAATCGCCGACGTGGTACAGCAGCGGCGCCTGGCCGGGCGGGATTTCCAGCAGCGTGAGCGTGGTGCCGGGGCGGCGGAAGTCGTCGTTGTCGCCGGGATGCTGGAAGTGCATCTGCAACTCGCTGTGCAGCGCGTCGAGGCGCTCGCCCAGTTGTTCGAGGGTGGAGCAGGCGGCGATCCGCAACAGGCCGGCGGCCACCGCCTCGGCGGCCTGGCGTCCCTGGCCGTGGCCGCCCATGCCGTCGAGGACCGCGACGCGCACATGGCCGCGCGGCCAGTCGTCGAGCTGTACGCTGCGCTGTTGTTGGTCCTGCATGAAGACGGCGCGGCCGCTGGCGTCGATCAGCACGAAGTTGTCCTGGTTCTCCGGCTGCTGCAACAGGCTGACGCTGGCGCGGCTGTGCGCCGCCACGTCCAGGCCGGGACCGAAGGCCAGCGTGTCGCTCAATGAAATCGTCGTTGCGGGCATGGGGCTGGATGTCTTGGCCGAGAATGGCCACAGCATAGCCGAAATGGCGCGCGCCGGGCTGGCCGATAGGCGTGCGGCGTTCATTCGCCGCTCCGGCGCAGCCACAGGCTGCTGACCCAGCCGGTGTTTTCCGCGCCGTCGACGACGGCCTTGATCTGCCACCAGTCGCCGTCGCGCGCGCCGGTCGGCGTGACGGTGGCGCCGGTCGGCACCACGGCGATGCGCCGCGCATGCGTGCCGGCCGAGGCGCGCAGGTTCAGGTAGCAGTGCACCTGGAAGGGCTGGCCGGCGATCAGCGCGCTGGCCTGCGGGCCGCCGGTGGCCGGTGGTTCGACTACCGCCGGCGGCAGGGAGACTGCAACGGCGGGCGCCGTTTCGAGCGCGCCGGCCGGCTTGATGGGGACGAAGCACAATATCAGGCTGCCGAAACCCCAGGCGCCGACGACGAGGATCAGCAGCGCGCGCGCGTTGGGGCGCTTCCACCAGGCGCGCGGCGTCAGGTAGGCGGCCAGGATCAGCGTCAGTATCAGCCCGATCGCGAACGCGCCGGCGCCATAGAATTTTTCGGGCTGCATGCGATCTCCTGTTCTGGTTAATCAGGCGTCGAAACGCAGCACGTAATGGCCGGCGACGAGGTGGTGGCCGGCCGGCAGCAGGTAGGGCGCGTCGGCGCTGGCCTCGCCGATGGCGGCCACGAAGTGCATTTTCTCGTCGAGGTGGTAGAGCGATTGCGTGGCGGCGAGCCGGCCGATTTTGAAGCCCTGCGGCGCGGCCTCGAAGCTGAAGGCGTTGCGCGACAGGCCGATGCGGTCGGCGCTGGCGCCGTTGTCCGCGTCGGCGTCGCTGCGGCGCAGGAAGCGTGGCGAATCGAGCACGCGCAGCGCGGCCAGCATCGCCGAGCTGCGGCCGAAGGTGAAGCGCGCACCGCTGGCCACGGCCACGGCGACCGGCTGCGCGAGGCATAGCGTGGCGCAGTAGCGGTCGGCCATCGCGGCCGGCACGGCCAGCAGCGCGATGGCGCGCGCGTCGACCGGCGCGAAGCTGGCCGGCGCCGTGATGCGCTGGCGGCCGGCGGCGGTGCTGGCGTGGAGTTCATCGGCGGCGTTGACGGTGAAGCGGATCGCCTGGTCGGCGTCGCCGTCGGCGCATAGCGCCAGCGCGCTGTTGAACGGCAGCTCCAGCGCGGTGGTGCCGGTGTCGCGGTAGCGGCTCAGGCGCGGCAGCGCCAGCGCCACGAGGCTGACGCGCTGCTGCGAAATCGGCGCGTAGGTGGCGTCGCTTTCGCCGAATTTATTCAGCGGCTGGTGGCTGATCGGGACGGCCGTTTGATCGGCGCCGCGCTGGTCGCGGGTGTCCATGCGTGGTTGATGTTGGGAGCTGGCGACGGCGGCGGAGCGGCTTTGCCAGACGGCCGGCTTGGATGGCATCATGATCGATGGCGCGATCGACGGCGCCATCATCGGCGCCGATGCCGCCGCTGCGGGCATGGGCGTTGACTGGGGCATCGCAGCGATTGTGTGCATCGCCGGCTGGCGTGCCGACATCATGATCGGCGTGGCCGACTGCATCGCCTGCGGCAGCGGGCCGACGCGCGTGACCTTCAACAGCAGACGCGGACTGCCGCCCAGTTCATCGATGCCGCCGCGCGTCGACTTGATGGTGTAGTAGTCGCCGCGCGCATCGTATTGGCAGTCGAAGAATTCCTTGGGCCGCATCTGGACGATGGGCGGCGCGTCCGGGCCGTCGTTGATGATCAGCACCGCGCCCTCGGCGCCGAACGGCCAGGCGCTGGCGACGAAGCTGGCGTTGGCCTTGTCGCCGCCGATCAGCGCCAGGCGCTGGTTCGGGTAGATAGGGCAGACCGGCTGCCAGATGGCGCTGTCCCGCGAGACGCTGACGTTGTAGAGGATTTTTTCGTCGGCCGCCGGCAGGTAGACGGCGTGGCCGAACTTGACTTCGATCTCGCCCGGCGCCAGCGCATCGGTGCCGACGACGTCGTAGCGCACCTGGTCGGCGCCGAGCAGGTCGCCGAAATCTTTCTGGTGCAGCGCCGTCAGCGTCTGCGCCAGGTCGCGCGCCTTGGCGCCGCGCGTCAGGTGATAGTCGTCGTCGACTTCCTCCTGCGGCAGCATCAGCGTCACATGCGAGAAGCAGCGCGTGGCGGCGCGGCCCTTGTGCTCGCGCGGGCTGCGTTCGAGCAGGTCGCGCAGCAGCGGGCGGCGCGAGAACAGCGCCAGTCCCGGCGCCTGCCAGATCGCCTCGGCGTTGAAGACGTCCGGAATGCGGCCTAGTAGTTCGTGTTGGACGTAGATCGGCATGGTTCATTCTCCTCTAAAGATTGCGCGCTGATCGCACAGAAGGCTAGCAGGGGGCACAGGAAAAACAGCAGGTGGCTGCCGCCGGCCGACAAAAAGCTCATCGGCTGGCCCATGATCGGGAAGATGGCCAGGTTGGTGCCCCACGACAGCAGGAAGTGGCCGAGCACGAAGGCGGCGCCGCCGCACAGCATGAAGTAGCTGAAGCGCCCGGAGCGCGCATGGCGGAAGTCGCGCGCGGCCACGCTGGTCGAGTAGGCACGCACCGCCACCTGCATGATGCCGATCACGAACGCCGCCTGCACGGTCCACAGCAGCAGGGCGCCGAGCAGGCCGTGGCGGTTGAGGAAGAACGAGGCGGCGAAATCGTCCTGCACCGCCGGGATGCGCATCGCGCTGCCGGCAGTCTGCCCCAAGGTGCCGAGGCCGAGCAGGTGATCGCTGCCCCACCAGCCTCCCTCGGTGATGGCGCGCGCGCCGAGCAGCAGTTGCTGGCCGGTGTGCGGATGTTCGGCCGGGTCGAGCCAGACCAGAAAACGGTCGGCATAAAAGCCCCACTTGATCAGGTCGTCGGTGCCGACGCAGCGCATGTAGACGATGCCGCCGACGGCCGCCAGCACCATGCACACCAGACCCGCCGCCAGCAGCTTGTTGCGCGCGGCGACGGCGTAGGCGAAAGCCATGGCGGTGCTCCACACCAGCAGCAAAATCAGCGGCGAGAAATCGTCGACCTGCACCAGCGCCATGCCGAGCAGCGTCAGGAACAGCAGCGCCGGCGCGATCAGCTGCAACCAGCGCGCATCGACGCCGACCGGGCCGGCCTGCGGCGCGTGCCAGCTGAAACGCAGTGCCAGCGCGTGCGCGGTCAGCGCGGTCAAGGCCAGCTTGGCCAGTTCGACCGGTTGCAGGTCGAAAACGCCAGTCTCGTCGCCCCACAAAACCTCGGCGCCCATCGCGGCCAATGCCACGGCCGCGAACAGCGCCAGCAGCCATTCGATGGTGCGCTGGTCCACGTGCGCGCGATAGCGCCTGGCCCAGATGCGCCACAAGCCGCCGCTGCCGACGCCGACGGTCAGCAGCGCGGCGCTTTTCTGGAAGTAGTTGAGCCACGACGATTCGTTCACGCCCAGCCCCAGTTCCAGCTGCATCAGCAGGCCGACGGCCAGCAGCACGACGGCGGCGGCGCTCATCAGCGATAAGCGTCCCGGCAGCATCAGCCACAGATACGATGCGCCGGCGGCCAGCGCCAACGAGCACGCGGCGCTGGGCGGATGGCCGGCGCGTTGCAGCACCAGCGCGGCCACGCCGCAGGCCAGCAGGCCGGCGGACGCGGCCAGCGCGGCTTGCCACTGCCAGCGGCGGGCGACGGTGATGGAGGCGATCATCAGCGTCATCGTCAAGGCCAGCGCGGGCCATAGCGCGGCGCCGTGGGTGCCGGTCCACAGCGCGCGCTGCTGCCATTGCCAGTCGATTTGCGGCGGCAGCTTCAGTTGCGCGACGTTGAACAGGGCGATGCGGCGGCTCGGCGCCAGTGTCAGACGGTCGGCCTGCGCGCCGAGCTGAAAGCGCGTGTGGCCGACGATGATGGCGCTCACGCCGGCCAGTGGCAGCTCTTGCTGGCGCAGGTCGATGGCGGTGGCGGCGGTTTGCAGTGTCAGCGCGGCGCGGTCGCCATCAGGGCTGCCGGCCGACAGCCGCAGTTCGCCGTCGTTGCGCGCCAGGTAGGCCGAACCGGGCGTGACGCCGTCGAGGCCGAGGCGGTTGTCGCAATAGACGTTGCCGCCGAAGGACAGCGCGTGCGGCACTGTCAGCATGCGCGGCATGGCGCGGTTCCACAGCGCCAGCGCGCGCGCGGAGATATGCGCGTCGGGACAGCTGGCCTGCGCGAGGCCGTCGCGGTACAAGGTGGCGCCGTCGTAGCGCCAGTGCTGATTGTTGTGGGTGAAGCTGATCTCCTGCGCGGTTGATGTCTCGACGTCGAACGATTTGTTCTCGACCAAAAAGCGCTGGCCGGCTTGCAGCGTGACGCTGCCCATGCGCTGTTCGCCGTCGGCGTATTGCAGCACCACTTGTTTGGTGGCGCTCAGGTTGCGCAGCATCCAGCCGCCGTCGGCGTCGCGGCGCAGGGCGAGGTGATTTTTATCGGCCTGCGGTGCGGCCAGTTCGCGCTGGCCGAGAATCAGCGTCTCGCCGGGTTTCAGCTGGACCGTGATCAGCGATGGAAACCATGCGGCCGGCGCGCGCCACAAGCTCCATGCCTGCAAGCCGCACAGCAGCGCGAGTACCGTGATGGTGGCCGAGAACGCGGTGATCGCGAACGCGCTGGCCGAGCGTGTGCTGATCGCGCGTGTGACAGCGGGGAAGGCGATGGTGCGGAACAGTGGGCGCAGTGCGAGGTTCATATCAGCTTCCGTGAATATTGGTCCAGCCGTTGTCGGCGGTCGGCCGGCCCATGCCGCGTATCAGGTCGGGCAGGGCGTGGTGAGGTTTGTCCAGCGCCTCGCAGGCGGCGGCCAGCATGCGGCTGATCTGGATCGCGTGGACCGGGCGGCGCGCCGGATCGGTGTCGAGCAGGGCGCGCAGCAGCGCGAGCGCGGCATCGGCCGCGTGCGGATGCGTGGCGGCGATGCGCTCGACGAAGCGCGCCTCCTCGTCGGCGTGCAACGACGGCGGAATGGCGCCGTCGTTGGCGCGCCTGAGCACTGCAGCGCCGGCCGTGTGGTATTCACGATAGGCCGCGCCGCAGTCGCTGCAAAAGCGCAGCGGCTGGCCGCCGGTGACGAGGAAGTAAAAGATCGCGCCGAGCGAAAAATAGTCGCTGCGCGCGCCCGTCGCGTAGCCGTCGGCGCCGCCGAAGAACTGTTCCGGCGCCTGCCAGTTGGCGGTGCCGGCATACGAATGCGCGTCGACGTCGCCGAGCAAACGGTTGGTGCCGAAGTCGGCCAGCTTGACGGTGTTGAGGTGCTCGTCGAGCAGCACGTTGGCCGGCTTGAGGTCGAGATAACGCCAGCCGTATTGGTGGACCTTGGCCAGCGCCTGATTGATCTGCGCGATCCAGTTCAGGATGCGCGGGAAGGCGATGCTGTCGCCGCGTCCCTTGACGGCGGCGACATGCTTGCCCAAATCGGTGGCCATCAGTTCCAGCGCCAGCACCGGCAGGCTGTCGTGCCAGCCGCTGTCGAGCAGGCGCACGATGTGGCGCTCATCCCATGGTTCGAGCGACTGCAAAAAAGCGATTTCGTTGCTGGCGCTGGCGATCCAGCGGGTTTGCTGGGCCGGCAGCGCGCGCGCCATCTGCTCGCGGTTGATCAACTTGATGGCCACGTCGCGCGTGGCGCGCGGGCCGCTGGCGCGCCATATCACGCCGTAGGCCGAGCCGGCGATCTGTTCGCGCAGGCGGTAGTGGCCCAGTTCCAAGGTGATGATGGTATCGGCAGCTGTCATGATCTCCCCGTCGTCGGCTTCTGTCATGCCGATCTTGCGGGGGGCGGGCGAAACGGCGGCGACTGTTTTGAAAAAAACAATTGGGGGAGCTTTTTATTTGTGGAGCGGAAAAGGTGTAAGCCGCCTGCGCGGCTTACACGTGAGATTCGAAGACTCTACGCGTACTCGCGCGAGGGCGGCCTGCGCGACGTAGGCGAATCTCACCCTTTCCGCCAAGACATGCTAACATCCCCGAATCATGGGAAATACAGCAAAATCAAAGCAAAACGGAACGGTCGGTGTGTACAAAACTGTGCTCACCGACATGGACCTCTACCTCAA
>Ga0209848_1000547_pt1 | contig 14268 bp, 10 predicted proteins | sample OrgsoiDNA_201062_FD_185810 | JGI IMG/M metagenome (GOLD analysis project Ga0209848, IMG submission 185810) | Permafrost soil microbial communities from the Arctic, to analyse light accelerated degradation of dissolved organic matter (DOM) -... | ecosystem: Environmental > Terrestrial > Soil >...
GGAATATAACCAGTACCGGCCACATTCCTCATTAAATAACCAGACTCCGGAAGAATTTGTCCGAAGCCTGCAAACAGACCCGGATCTCTGATTTATCCTGGCATCAATATTGGGAAGGGATCAAACAGACCCGGATCTCTGATTTATCCTGGCATCAATATTGGGAAGGGATCACTTGCCTGCTTAGGCCTTTAATCAGGTGGGTTCTTTTTTAAACGTTAAAGAACAGTAAATATATTATGTTCATTCTTGGGTGTAATAGTTACATTGAAGCTTAAATATTAACATGTTTTTTGCGTTGGCTAAAAAGCCATTCAACTTTATTTGTAATATTTAAAATGTTTTTAATTCATTATTTTCAATGAGATAACCACTAAACCACCCCTTTAGCCTACGTTGAATACGTCCCTAACACCCCCCCTTATGATCCAAGTCAATTTTTACGTTATACTGCTTTGCTAGTATCTCGTTGTGCAGTAGATAACCCTTAAAGAGAGAGTTACTGTGAAAGCTGACAACCCCTTCAATTTATTGTTACCCGCAGCAACAGCGAAAGTCGCCGAAGATGCAGGTGTTTATAAAGCCACTAAACAACCGCTGAAAACGTTTTATTTAGCGATCACTGCTGGCGTCTTTATTTCCATTGCTTTTGTTTTCTATATCACATCAACCACTGGTGCTGCGGCCGTTCCTTTTGGTCTTGCAAAACTGGTTGGGGGGATCTGCTTCTCACTTGGCCTGATGTTGGTCGTCGTTTGTGGTGCTGACCTCTTCACGTCTACTGTACTCATCGTTATTGCTAAGGCCAGCGGCCGCATAACCTGGGGTCAACTGGCGTGTAATTGGATCAACGTCTACATTGGTAACCTCATTGGCGCACTGTTTTTTGTCGCACTGATCTGGTTCTCTGGCGAACACATGGTTGATAATGGCTTGTGGGGGCTGAATGTTCTCCAAACCGCAGACCACAAAATGCATCACACCTTCATTGAAGCTGTGTGCCTCGGTATTCTGGCTAACCTGATGGTCTGTCTTGCGGTATGGATGAGTTACTCTGGCCGCAGCCTGATGGACAAAATGTTCGCCATGATCCTTCCCGTCGCTATGTTTGTTGCCAGTGGTTTTGAGCACAGCATCGCCAACATGTTTATGATTCCTCTCGGTATTGTCATCAAGAACTTTGCATCGCCTGAGTTCTGGCAAGCGGTTGGAACCACGCCAGCGCAATTCGCAGAACTGAATATCAGTAACTTTATTATCGACAACCTGATCCCCGTCACTATCGGGAACATCATTGGTGGCGGTCTGATGGTAGGGTTAACTTACTGGGTCATATATCTCCGCGATGAGCAGCATCACTAAGTACTGTGGGATGCTTGTCACGACAGGTTTACAAACCGATTTTTAAAGAAAGCCAAATTAGAAGGTAGGTGCATAATGTCCAAGCTCAATGAAAAATTGACCAACGCATGGCAAGGTTTTAGTGCTGGCGACTGGCAGAATGAAGTTAACGTTCGTGACTTCATCCAGAAGAACTACACCCCGTATGAAGGTGACGAGTCATTCCTGGCCGGTGCGACCAAAGCGACCTCTACGCTATGGGATAAAGTAATGGAAGGCATCAAACTGGAAAACAGCACTCATGCTCCAGTTGATTTTGATACCGACGTTGCTGCAACCATCACCTCTCATGATGCGGGCTACATCAACAAGTCCCTCGAAACTATCGTGGGTCTGCAAACTGACGCACCATTGAAACGCGCCCTGATCCCGTTCGGCGGCATCAAGATGGTTGAAGGTTCATGTAAAGTTTATGGCCGTGAACTGGACCCCGCGCTGAAAAAAATCTTCACCGACTACCGCAAAACCCATAACCAGGGTGTATTCGATGTCTATACCAAAGACATCCTGAATTGCCGTAAATCAGGTGTTCTGACCGGTCTGCCAGACGCCTACGGCCGTGGCCGTATCATCGGTGACTACCGTCGCGTTGCGCTGTACGGTATTGATTTCCTGATGGCTGACAAATACAAACAATTCCTGTCACTGCAAGATGATATGGAAAATGGCGTAAACCTGGAAATGACCATCCAGCTGCGCGAAGAGATCTCAGAGCAATACCGTGCCCTGGGCCAGATTAAAGAAATGGCTGCCAAATATGGCTGCGATATTTCTACACCAGCAACAACCGCTCAGGAAGCAGTTCAGTGGACTTACTTCGGCTATCTGGCTGCGGTTAAATCCCAGAACGGCGCTGCAATGTCCTTCGGTCGTGTATCGACCTTCCTTGACGCATTCATCGAACGTGATATCAAAGCAGGTAAACTGACTGAAGAAGCGGCTCAGGAACTGATTGACCATCTGGTTATGAAACTGCGCATGGTTCGTTTCCTCCGTACTCCTGAGTATGATGAATTGTTCTCCGGTGACCCTATCTGGGCAACTGAATCTCTGGCAGGTATGGGTGTTGATGGCCGTACTCTGGTTACTAAAAACAGCTATCGCTTCCTTAATACCCTATACACCATGGGGCCTTCACCAGAGCCGAACATGACCATCCTGTGGTCAGAAAAACTGCCACTGAACTTCAAAAAGTATGCGGCGAAAGTCTCTATCGATACGTCATCTGTTCAGTATGAAAACGATGACCTGATGCGTCCTGACTTCAACAATGATGACTACGCAATTGCTTGCTGCGTAAGCCCGATGATTGTTGGTAAACAAATGCAGTTCTTCGGCGCGCGTGCCAACCTGGCGAAAACCATGTTGTATGCAATCAACGGCGGCGTTGACGAAAAAATGAAAATCCAGGTTGGCCCTAAAGAAGCGCCAATGATGGATGCCGTGCTGGACTATGACAAAGTCATGGAACGTATGGATCACTTCATGGACTGGCTGGCTAAACAGTACGTGACTGCACTGAACATCATTCACTTCATGCACGATAAATACAGCTATGAAGCGGCATTGATGGCGCTGCATGACCGTGATGTTTATCGCACCATGGCATGTGGTATCGCAGGTCTGTCAGTGGCTGCTGACTCCCTGTCTGCTATCAAATATGCAAAAGTTAGCACCATTCGTGACGAAGACGGCCTGGCTGTTGACTTCAAAATCGAAGGCGAATACCCGCAGTTTGGTAACAACGATTCACGCGTAGATGACATTGCTTGTGACCTGGTAGAACGTTTCATGAAGAAAATTCAGAAACTGCGTACCTACCGTGGCGCTGTAGCAACTCAGTCTGTTCTTACCATCACCTCTAACGTGGTTTACGGTAAGAAAACCGGTAACACCCCAGACGGTCGCCGTGCTGGCGCGCCATTTGGTCCAGGTGCTAACCCAATGCATGGTCGTGACCAGAAAGGTGCTGTCGCCTCTCTGACTTCCGTTGCAAAACTTCCGTTTGCTTATGCAAAAGACGGCATCTCTTATACTTTCTCTATCGTGCCAAATGCACTGGGTAAAGATGATGACGTTCGTAAAGCTAACCTGGCTGGTTTGATGGACGGTTACTTCCATCACGAATCAAATATCGAAGGCGGTCAGCACCTGAACGTCAACGTAATGAACCGTGAAATGCTGTTAGACGCGATGGAAAATCCGGAAAAATATCCGCAACTGACCATCCGTGTCTCTGGTTACGCAGTGCGTTTCAACTCGCTGACCAAAGAACAACAGCAAGACGTGATCACCCGTACGTTCACCAAAACGCTGTAAGATTATCTACCCGCAATAAGCAGGTATAAAACTAAGGCTCCACACCTGTGGAGCCTTTATTTCATCTACCGTCTCAACTATCGACATTCTCGAGTAGACTGTTTTGCCAGATATCTCCTACAGGCGGATCTCTGGCAAAGCAGTTCCGCAGTGCTGACTCAATCAACCTTGCTGTTTGTCTGTTATTATTAGCTGGTAACCACAAGACCAAACTCAATGTGATAATGGCACCTTTTCAGTTTATCTCTGCCAGGTCAGCATCCGCGCGTTTTAGACTGCAACCTATTGGTCAATATTGGAGAAAAACCCGCAATGTCAGTTCAAGGTCGTATCCACTCTTATGAATCCTGTGGCACGGTAGATGGCCCGGGTATACGTTTTATTGTTTTCTTCCAGGGCTGCCTGATGCGTTGCATGTATTGCCATAACCGGGATACCTGGGACACGCACGGCGGTACAGAGATCAATGTTGAGGATTTGATGAAGGAGGTGGTGACCTATCGTCACTTTATGAATGCCTCTGGTGGTGGTGTCACGGCTTCCGGTGGTGAAGCAATCCTGCAAGCTGAATTTGTGCGTGACTGGTTCCGCGCCTGTCAGAAAGAAGGTATTAACACTTGCCTGGATACCAACGGTTTTGTGCGCCGCTATGATCCAGTCATTGATGAATTACTCGATGTGACCGATCTGGTGATGCTTGATTTAAAGCAAATGAACGATGATATCCATCAGAATTTGGTCGGTGTATCCAACCACCGTACGCTGGATTTTGCGCGCTATTTGGCTAAACGCAACCAACGCACTTGGATCCGCTATGTCGTTGTCCCGGGCTGGTCTGACGATGATAAGTCATCACATCTGTTGGGCGAATTCACCAAAGACATGACCAACATCGAGAAAATTGAACTGCTGCCTTATCATGAACTGGGCAAGCATAAGTGGACGGCGATGGGTGAAGAGTACGGTCTGGACGGTGTAAACCCGCCGACCAAAGAGATCATGGAAAGGGTGAAAGGTATTCTTGAGAGCTACGGACATAAAGTGATTTACTAATTCTGAAACTCAACTTACTCACCATAAAAAACGCCCGGACAGTCTTACTGCCGGGCGTTTTTTATTGACCAAAGAGTCACTCGGGGAAGATCTGTCTGACGTAGGATTAAGCTGCTGCCACTGGATTTTGGTGCTTGTCGGCCTTACGTAACAATGCCACCAAATAAACCAATGCAACGATGGCAATCATCACAAACAGTAGCCGGTCGGAATAGCTTTGCATCAGCATGGCGGTCATCGTTGGGCCAGCCAGACTGCCAATGGTGTAACTCATCAACAGCGCCTGATTCATTGCCACCAGTTCGTCTGGATTGACCTTTTCGCACGCCCAGGACATAGCCACCGGATATAGCGTAAAACCCGCGCAACCCAGAATAAACAAGGTGGGTGCCATTGCGTACCCGCTGAGCATCGCTATACTGCCCAAAATCACCACAAAGACCTGCACCCGTAAAACAATCAGACGACCATAGCGGTCGGCAAGACGCCCGACCGGCCATTGGCCAATGATGCCTGAGCTGACCAGCAACGCCATCCAATAGCCCACGTCTGCATCGCTCATCCCCTGATGATTCAGGAACAGCGGCATCAAACCATACAGTGACCCGAGAATTATCCCCGAGATAACGCAGCCATTAATTCCCAACCGCGCGCTGCGGCGCTTAAGCATAGGCCACACGGTCATACGCGGCTGCCCGCTGTCCTGATTGATGATATGGGTGAAAAGTAGCGGCAGCATAGCAATCACAATCAGTGACGTGACCCATGGCAACACATTAAGCAGTTCGGTAGAAACCATACCGAGCATCAACTGTCCGAAAACTGTACCGATGTAATAAATAATCATATAGGCCGCTAACAGCTGGCCGCGATTTTTCACCGTGCCGCTGCGCAGTAATGCGCTCTCAACCACGACCCAAATCAGTGCGCATCCCATACCTGCAACAAAGCGCCAGCCAATCCAGCTCCAGAATGTCATGGAGAGCGCCAGACCGGCGGTGGCGATCGCAAACACAATGCAGGAGAGATGATAGCTGCGATTAAACCCGATTCGTTTGATCAACGCACCGGCGATCAGTGTGCCGACCAAATTCCCGGAATAATACGAGGAACTGACGAGTCCGACTTGCCAGGTTGGCAGCATGTCGTGGCTCAACCAGAGAGGGACAAGCGTATTGAGAACAGCAATAGAAACCGTCAGTAACAGGAGCCCACAGAGCAATAATATTACCGGGCGAGAATAGGCGGACATAGGGCGTTGGCGACCACGAATGCGAAGAAATTGCGCGCATCATGCCACCAGCGGATTAAAAGTCAATCAGGTGAAAATCGGCATGAGCACGAACTGCGGGGCAATGATTCAAATCACTCATCAATCATGGGGAACAATGTCACAGGCTTACTAAACACAAAGTAATATCACCATGATAACAAACAAGTTTACATTTCCCACAGCCATTACAGTGCGTATTATCGATGATGGGTTGATTCTGTTGATTAAAAAATATTGCCGTGCGCGGACACACAATTTCGCACATCCGGCATAAATCATCCAGCCGCCCCAGGCATTGGTCAGAAATCACCGGGCGCAGGCCGGTATCCATGACCGCACTGAAGTCCAGCGCCCCACTATGGCAGATCGCTGTACAGGCACCGCAGAAATCACATTCGGCAAACTCGATATTCACCTGCGCTTTTCCGCCATCCAGAGCAATGATCCCCATCGGGCATGCATCGCGACAAGCCCCACAGCCATCGCAGGATTGTAAAAACAGCGGTTCTACGGCGGCTTGAGGTGGACGTGCCACTCGTCGCTGCAATGCCTCCGACTCAAAGCCGTGCTGCAAGGCTCGTTGCCCAGGAGCGAGTAAACCGCGAAACAGCCCGCGGCGACTGACCGTCCTTGAACTCATCCAGGCACGATAATAAGCCGAGTCGCGAGAGTCACTCATCAGCGATATAGCTCATGCTCAACTACTGCGTGTGTACATTGCTGTTGCCATCCCGTCAACGTGATGCGGGTTAACTGAGCAAGGCTCTGATACAAAGGATGCGCAGCGCCCTCCTCTAACAGGGTCAGATAACGGAAAGACCAGGGGAAAAGATGCATTGCCAGAAACTCGTTGAGCAGAGCCGGAGAGTTTTCCGCCAACCAGGCTGACATCATCAACATCAGACCGATGTGATCCTCAGGTTCAGCCTGAGTCCGATTGGGTTCGATACCGTGATCACGCATCCATTCCCGCAGGTCAAGGGTGGAATCACCAAACAGTACGCTTTCACGATCCAGATAAACCGATCCCCAGGGTGGTGCAGGCAGCGCATAGGGGCCAACAAACAGGCGCTGGAAAGCCTCTGCATCAGGCTCTTCATGGGTTGTAAATTGCGCTAAAAGTGTAGCAATAGGTTGCAGATCCTCTGGCTCACCATAAGGCCACTCTTGCATCCACTGATTGCTCTGCAACCAATGGATGAGGGGCAGTGCCTGCACTGAGTTTGGCGGAAAATATAAGAGCGAACCTACGATTTTTCCTGTGGCGGCGATGGCTTCTACTGACATACGTCACTCGCTTTGAAAGCGCGCATTGCAGCGAAGCAATGCGCGAGAGATAAAGGATTAACTGCCAATTGTCATACCTACGGTCATATGCAGACCATAGAAAACGGCACGCCCGATTAACTCACCGGCAAACACCATAACAAAAGCCAGCGTCAGGGAGGCCACCGCAGGACGGTTACGCTGAATCAGTGGGCAAATCCAGCAGCCAAGACCAAGAACAACCAGCACCAGACGCGCAACACTCAACGCGCCATATTGCGGTATCAGCGCAGACGCAGCCTGAACCGAGCTGTTGATCATCGCCAGGCTCGCACTCTGCATCACCACGGCCGCCATGCTGACAACCAGTGCAGCGACGCTTACCATCGGCAACAAACGTAACGTACAACTTTGGATATTGGCTAAACGCAGCAGCAAAGCACCGAGCAGCGGTCCACCAATCAGGACCGTCAGGACAAAGTTCAGTGAGGTATACGCATTGTCCCATGTCGGGACCGTATCAATTTCATAAACCCGGCACATGGCGTAAACAAAACCCACGCCCGCCACCATGGTGATCACCAGCCAGACCTTACCTAACGCCTCAGGCATTTTATTCAATACGGCCAGCAGCCAGTAAATGCCTCCCAGCGCAAAGAACAAAGAACCACTGCCGATTTCGTTACTCAGTGGCGATGACCCCAGACGATTCAATGAGTTGAACGCCCTAAGTGGTGAACCAAGGTGCAGCACGGAGGCGATAAAAGCCACCGCCATCAGCACCCACAGGAAGAACATTGCCAGGTGAATTCGGCGCATCTCTTCCTGAGTGCGTTTACTGAGCAGAGCCAAGGCTAAGACGATAAAGCCCCCCACCACACACTGCCCTAAAACGGTAAAGACCATCAAAGGCCATTCATGCCATCCGTTTCCCATCTCAGACCTCCTTCGGGTTAGCAAGATATCCAGTGGTATCGCCTACCGGACGGCAATTCGCATTGGGCTTAATAACAATATTCGGTTTTGTGAACTGCGCACCAGGCAGAGGCGCAACCTGCGCCAGCGTGCCGTATTTCTCCCGCAACTCTTCGATCGGTGCCATGTCCAGCGCGCGTAATGGGCAGGATTCGACGCAAATCGGCTTCTTACCTTCGGCCACGCGTTCGTAACATCCGTCGCATTTGGTCATATGGCCTTTCGCGGCGTTGTATTGTGGTGCGCCATACGGGCAGGCCATGTGGCAATAACGGCAGCCGATACAGATATCTTCGTTAACGACGACGAAACCGTCATCACGTTTATGCATTGCGCCGCTCGGGCAGACCTTGGTACAAGCCGGGTCTTCACAATGGTTACAGGCAATCGACAGATAGTAGGCAAAAACGTTCTGATGCCAGCCGTCGCCGTCCTGCTGCCAGTCCCCCCCCGCGTATTCGTAGATACGTCGAAAACTGACATCAGGTGTCAGATTCTTAAAATCTTTGCACGCCAGTTCGCAAGTCTTGCAGCCGGTGCAACGACTTGAATCAATATAAAAACCATATTGGGTTGTCATGATTTATTCCTTTAAACCTTCGCCACTTGCACAAGGTTGGTATGAGAGGGGTTACCTTTCGCCAGGGGTGAAGGCCGTTGAGAAGTCAAAACATTGATGCTACCTGCACGGTCGATTTTGTTACTGTCAGGTGAGTACCAGGCTCCCTCTCCCAGCGCAACCACGCCCGGCATCATACGCGGCGTCACTTTGGCTGCGATCTGTACTTCGCCACGGTCATTGAAGATGCGGATCATGTCGCCATTGCTGATATTGCGCGAACTGGCATCCAGAGGATTGATCCACATCTCCTGACGGCAGGCGGCCTTCAGGACATCGACATTGCCGTAGGTCGAATGGGTGCGGGCTTTATAGTGGAAACCGGTCAGTTGCAGCGGATAACTGCTCGCCAGTGGGTCATCATAGTTTTCAAATCCAGCGGCATAGATCGGCAGCGGATCGATAATGTCATCTTTTTCCAACTGCCATTTCGTGGCGATATTGGCCAACTCAGCGGAGTAGATTTCGATTTTACCCGATGCGGTTTTCAGAGGATTGGCTTGCGGATCCTGACGGAAAGCTTTGTAGGCGACATGGTGCCCTTGCGGATCGCGCTGCTTGAAAATACCGTGTTGGCGGAAAGTGTCGAAGTCCGGCAAGGCGGGTATCGCCAGCATGGATTGCTGATACAGATGGCGCATCCACTCTTCCTGAGTACGGCCTTCAGTGAACTTCTGCTCAACGCCCATGCGTTTAGCCAGTTCACTGGTCATCTCATAGATGTTTTTGCATTCGAAACGCGGTTTGATGACTTGATCGGCAAAAATGACGTAAGCCATATTGCCCGCCGAGGCGTCCAGACAGAAATCCATCTGTTCGGATGCGGTACAGTCGGGCAGGACGATATCGGCATATTTTGCCGAAGAAGTCATGTGGTTATCTATCACCACAATCATCTCACACTGCTTGTCATCCTGAAGAATGTCGTGAGTGCGGTTGATATCAGAGTGCTGATTGATTAGGCAGTTACCGGCATAGTTCCAAATAAATTTGATGGGAACATCCAGCTTATCTTTGCCCCGAACACCATCTCGCGTGGCCGTCATTTCAGTAGCGCGGACAATCGCATCCGTCCACATGAACATGGAAATGCTGGTCTGAACTGGATTTTCAAACGTAGGCATGCGGACAAACGGCAGGCTATAAGAGCCTTCACGCGCGCCCGAGTTTCCGCCGTTAATTCCCACATTACCGGTCAGAATGGCCAGCATCGCAATGGCGCGGGTGGCTATTTCACCGTTCGAATGACGCTGCGGTCCCCATCCTTGTGAGATAAAGGCCGGTTTTGCCTGGCCTATTTCGCGCCCAAGCTTAATGATTTTGTCGGCTGAAATACCGGTGATCTTCGCCGCCCACACTGGGGTTTTGGCAATGCCGTCCGCGCCTGCGCCCAAAATATAGGCTTTATAATGCGCATTAGCCGGTGCGCCAGCAGGCAGGGTTTTCTCGTCATAACCAATGCAGTATTTATCAAGGAACGGTTGATCCACCAAATTTTCGGTGATCATCACGTGCGCCAACGCGGCAGCCAGTGCACCGTCCGTACCAGGACGGATCGGCACCCACTCATCCTCACGGCCAGCACCGGTGTCGGTATAGCGCGGGTCGATGATAATCATCCGGGCATTGGATTTCTGCCGAGCCTGTTCGACGTAATAGGTCACCCCGCCGCCGCTCATTCGCGTTTCACCCGGGTTGTTGCCGAACAGCACCACCAACTTACTGTTTTCAATGTCTGACGGGCTGTTGCCATCAGCCCAGCCGCCATAAGTGTAATTCAAACCTTCGGCAATCTGCGCTGAGCTGTAATCGCCGTAGTGATTGAGATACCCACCGCAGCAGTTCATCAGGCGCGCAATCAGTGTAGAACCCGGTGGCCATGAACGGGTCATGGTGCCGCCTAAAGTTCCGGTGCCGTAATTCAGGTAGATCGCTTCATTGCCATATTTGCTGATGATATCTTTCATGCTGCCAGCAATGGTATCGAATGCCTCTTCCCAACTGATACGTTTGAATTTACCTTCACCGCGTGCGCCTACCCTTTTCATCGGGTATTTCAGGCGATCGGGATTGTAGACACGACGGCGCATCGAACGGCCCCTCAGGCAAGCACGCACCTGATGCAATCCTTCGTAGCTGTCATCGCCGGTATTGTCGGTTTCGACATAACGGATCTCGCCGTCTGTCACATGCATTCTCAACGGACAACGGCTGCCACAATTCACCGTACAGGCACTCCAGACCACTTTCTGATTGGCCGGTTTGCTGCCAGAGACTGCTTCTGTCGCCAGTGCATGACGAAAAGGGAGTGATACTCCCCCCGCTGCTGCTGCCAACCCCACCAGAGCGGAACTTTTCATCAGCGAACGACGGCTGATTCCCTCGCCTTTGGTTGATGTCTCTTGCTTCTTAATCGACATTACTTTGCTCCTCAATATCCCCCGCATAAAACGTTCAGGGGGATAAACATTGATGACGACTTCTGCGGGAGGGAGTCTTTGCGTCCCCGGCCTCGCTTATACTTTTTCTATTTGAATCAGGTTGGTATGCTGGGGATTGCCTTTGGCCAGCGGCGACGCTCGTTGGGTGGTGAGCGTATTCATGCAGGCACCGTGATCGACGCGGTCGCCGTTCATGTTGGCCTGATGCCACGCACCCTGCCCCATCGCCACCACGCCTGGCATAATGCGTGGCGTCACTTTGGCCGCCACCCGCACTTCACCGCGATCGTTGAAAACTTTCACCTTGTCGCCGTTTGCGATGCCGCGGGTTTTGGCATCCAGCGGATTGACCCAGACTTCCTGGCGACAGGCAGCCTGCAACACATCAATGTTGCCGTAAGTTGAGTGAGTGCGGGCTTTGTAATGGAAGCCAAACATCTGTAGCGGGAACTGGCTGCGTTTCGGGTCGTCCCATCCTTCGAACGTCGACGCATAAATCGGCAGCGGGCTGATGGTTTCATCTTTTTCCAACTCCCACTGCGAGGCGATGTCAGCCAGCGCAGAAGAGTAAATTTCAATTTTCCCTGACGGAGTTTTCAGCGGATTAGCCTGCGGATCCTGGCGGAATTTTTTGTAAGCCACGAAGTGCCCTGCCGGATCTTTACGCTTATAAATACCCATCTCGCGCAATTCCTCGTAGGCCGGCAATGTCGGGTCTTTCAACAGCATTTTGGCGTAAAGATAGTGCAGCCACTCACGTTGGGTACGGCCCTCAGTGAATTTAGCGTAAACATCCGGGCCAAGACGGCGCGCTACTTCGCTCATCATCTCGTAGATGCCTTTGCGTTCGAACTTGGCGGTAGTCGCTGGCTGAATGAATATTAGGTAGCCCATATTCCCGGCGTAATCGTTGGGAATAATATCTTCCTGTTCGACAGTCATCAGGTCAGGCAGCAGAATATCGGCATATTTTGCCGAAGAGGTCATGAAGTTTTCCAGCACGACAATCATTTCGCACTGTGAGTCATCCTGGAGAATGTCATGAGTTCTGTTGATGTCAGAATGCTGATTGGTGATGGTGTTTCCGGCGTAGTTCCAGATAAACTTGATCGGCACATCAAGCTTATCTTTGCCGCGCACACCGTCCTTTTTGGCCGTCATTTCGGGGCCGCGTACAATGGCATCAGTCCAACTGAAACAGGAAATTTGCGTTTCCACCGGGTTTTCCAGCACCGGCATACGTTCGATAGTGATGGTGTAAGTGGATTCACGCGCGCCGCTGTTACCGCCATTAATGCCGACGTTGCCGGTTAAAATCGGCAGCATGGCAATCGCACGGGAAGTCAGCTCACCGTTGGCCTGGCGCTGCGGCCCCCAGCCCTGGGAAATGTACGCCGGTTTGGCCTGTCCAATTTCACGCGCCAGTTTAATGATACGGTCAGCGGGGATACCCGTGACGTGTGAGGCCCATAACGGCGTCTTGGCCGTGGCATCTTCACCCTGACCGAGAATATAAGCTTTGTAATGGCTATTAGCAGGCGCATCGGCAGGCAAGGTTTTTTCGTCGTAGCCGATGCAGTACGTATCAAGGAATGGCTGATCGACCAGATTTTCGGTGATCAACACATGGGCAAGGCCTGCGACCAGCGCGGCATCTGTGCCAGGACGAATAGGGATCCATTCATCTTCACGCCCGGCGGCGGTATCGGTATAACGCGGATCGATCACAATCATGCGCGCATTCGAACGCTCACGCGCCTGTTCCAGATAATAGGTGATCCCGCCACCACTCATGCGTGTTTCCGCCGGGTTGTTACCAAACAGCACCACCAGTTTGCTGTTTTCGATATCCGACGTGCTATTACCGTCGTTGCTGCCGTAGGTGTAAGGCATAGCGCAGGCGATCTGCGCCGTACTGTAGGTACCATAATGGCTGAGGAAACCGCCATAACAGTTCATTAGGCGGGCGACCAGTGAGGCGTAAGGCGAAGAGCGTGTAATGTTGCCGCCCACTACACCGGAGGTGTAATTGATGTATACCGCTTCATTGCCATATTTGGCGACAATACGTTTCAAGTTGTTGGCAATGTCGTCGAATGCTTCTTCCCAACTGATACGCTTAAATTTACCTTCACCGCGCTTACCCACGCGTTTCATCGGATAGTTAAGACGCTCAGGATGATTCATACGGCGACGCATTGAGCGTCCGCGTAAACAAGCGCGCACCTGATGGTCACCATATTCGTCATTGCCGGTATTGTCGGTCTCAACCCAGTACACTTCGTTATCACGAACGTGCAACCGCAGGGCGCATCGGCTGCCGCAGTTTACAGAGCAAGCGCCCCAGACTACACGCTCTTTGCCATTCTGGGTTTCGGCAGCGACAATTTCAGCCATAGCTTTGCGGCTGAAAGGCAATGAAACGCTGCCTGCAGCGATGGCCAGTCCTGCCAGCGTGGATGTTTTCATCAACGTTCGGCGGCTGATCCCCGCTTTCTCTGGGGTTATTTCAGGTTTAATTTCCGACATGCTACGCTCCGGTAAGTTGCTGCTTCCTGTTGCTCCGTCCTGTCCCACCGGTAACAACACCGATGCCTGTAGACCTTGGCGAAGAAATGAGCGGGCCGGGGAAAGCGTTTAAATTGGAGTATCAGCATACCCACTCAGATTGCATGGATACTACTCACCATGAGGTAGGAAACTTTGTTTGCTATCAAAAAAGGAAGGATTGAACACCAGTGATTAGTAAATTCGTCGCACCACGCACTATTTCACACATAAAAATCTATGGTCACCCCCGTTTTTGCAACACCGATTTTGATTTATGATGGGCTTGCTTAAATCTATACGGCGTCTGATGGGCAACACTACGTTGCCCGCGCCACGATGAAGTCCGCGCCTGCAGAACCTTAAAAAGCGGA
>Ga0209848_1000551_pt1 | contig 14184 bp, 12 predicted proteins | sample OrgsoiDNA_201062_FD_185810 | JGI IMG/M metagenome (GOLD analysis project Ga0209848, IMG submission 185810) | Permafrost soil microbial communities from the Arctic, to analyse light accelerated degradation of dissolved organic matter (DOM) -... | ecosystem: Environmental > Terrestrial > Soil >...
AGCAAGCAGCAGCAGCTGGTGATAATCAAGGAACAGCTCGGCAATTTGCGCGACCTGGCGCACGACGGCTATGTCCCACGTAGCAAGTTGCTGGAAATGGAGCGTCTTGCGATCCAGACCCAGGGCTCGATAGCGGAGGATAGCGGCACGCTGGGGCGCGCGCAGCGCCAGGTCGCCGAACTGCTCTTGAAGAAGGCCCAGCGCAGGGACGAATACAGGAAAGAAGTGAGTACCCAATTGACCGATGTGAGCAAGGAAGCTGACGCGCTGGAAAGCCGGATTAAATCGGACAGCTACGCGGTGGCCAACAGCGACGTGAAGTCGCCGGTCGACGGCATCGTGATGGGCATGAATGTGTTTACCCGCGGCGGTGTCGTTCAGCCTGGTTTCCGCATGATGGATGTGGTGCCTGCCAACGATGCGCTGGTGGTGGAAGGCCGCTTGCCGGTCAACCTGGTCGATAAGGTCCACGTCGGCTTGAAGACCGAGCTGATGTTCTCGGCCTTCAATGCCAATACCACGCCGCACATTCCAGGCGTGATCACCGACGTGTCGGCCGACCGTTTGGTCGATGAACACAACGGTACGCCGTACTACAGCGTGCTGGTCAAAGTGTCGCCGGAAGGTTTGAAAATGGTCGAGTCCAAGAAGCTCGATATACGTCCCGGTATGCCGGTTGAGCTGTTTGTGAAAACGGGTTCCCGTTCGATGATGAGCTACCTGCTCAAGCCGGTCTTCGACCGCGCCAAGACATCGCTGTCCGAGGAGTAAGCGCAGATGCAGATGAAATCAAAACGCCGCCTGCTGGCGCTGCTGCTGGGGCCAACCCTGGGCGCCGGCCTGCTGCTGCACACCAGCGCCGCTGCGGCGCTGGGCCTGGTCGAGGCGTATGACGCCGCGCTGAAAAACGACCCGGCCTATCGCTCCGCCTATTATGCCAATGAAGGGGCCAAGGAAAATGTCGCGCTGGGCCGTTCCTCATTGCTGCCGAGTGTCACGGCTAATTATTTTAACGGCAAGGACCACAGTAACATTACAGTAGATTCGGTCACCAGGCCTTACGACTATTCCAGCAAGACTGCGTCCGTGGAGCTGCGCCAGAGCATCGTCAACTTCGACGGCATCGCGCGCTATAAACAAGGCAAGGCGCAAGCCAACGCCAGCGAAGCCGATTTCGAGAACGAGCAGGCTAACGTTGCCGTGCGGGTGGTCGGCGCCTACATCGAAGCCCTGTTCAAGGAAGACCAGTTGGCGCTGGCCCGGGTTGAGCGCGACATGTATCGTGAGCGCATGAAGGTGAACGAGCAGCTCTTCGCAAAAGGCGAGGGTACGCGCACCGACAAGCTGGAGACCAAGGCCAGGCTGGACCTGGCCGAGGCCCAGGTACTGGAAGCCCAGGATGCGCTGGTGGAAACGCGCGACACGCTGGCCGGCATTATCGGCGGCGAGGTCGATGCGCTGACGCCGCTCAATCCGGATTTCCATCTGCTGCCGGCCGATACCCTGGGCTTTGAGGCGTGGAAGAAAATCGCGCTGGAACGCAATCCCGAGCTGAAGTCGAAACTGTATGTCGTCGAGATCGCGCACCAGGAAATTAACAAGGCGCGCGCCGGCCACCTGCCCAAGCTCGATTTTGTTGCCAGTTATACCAAGGCCGATTCGGACACCATCAACACCATCGACCAGGCGTCGACCACGCGCAGCATCGGCATCCAGCTGACCATTCCCCTGTACTCGGGCGGCCAGGTGAGCGCCAGCTCGCGCCAGGCGGTGGCCGGCCAGGAACGCGCACGGGCGGATTTGCAGGTCGAGACCGACAAGGTGCTCAATGAACTGCGCAAGAACTACCATACGCTGACCAGCAGTGTTGAGCGCATCGATGCGCTGGACAAGGCGGTCGAGTCGAGCAAGCTGCTGATCACGGCGACCACGCAAAGCATCAAGGGTGGCGAACGCATCAATCTCGATTTGCTTGATGCGCAGCGCCAGCTGTACACCAGCCAGCGCGACCTGGCCCAGGCGCGCTATGGTTACTTGATGGCCAGCCTGAAGCTGCGCGCTGGCGCCGGCCTGTTCAGTGCCGACGACGTGCGCCAGATGGCCGTGTTTTTCCGCTAGGCGCGGAGTGAACGCCGGCGCCGTTCCTTTAACGGACGGCGCCGTTTTTTTTCGTCCAATGAATGGAGTGCGGGATGGAACAGGAACTGGAAGTCACGGTCAACGGCACCAGCTACAAGATGGCTGAGCTGAGCGCGGAGGCGCAGGCGCAAGTGACCAATCTGCAATTTGTCGACACCGAAATCGCCCGCCTGCACGCCTTGCTGGCGGTCGCCACCACGGCCCGCAATGCCTACGAAAACGCGCTGCGCGACGCGCTGCCGCGCGCGCTACAATAGCACCGTAACGATGGCCGGCCGGCGCCGGCCATCGTTACGGACGCCGCGCCTGGGCGCGCCGGTACAATGTTCGCTCCTGTGGTAGTGAACGACCATGAAATCACTCAATTTTGCGTACAACCCGCGTATCGACCAGCTGCGTTGGCTGGCCGCGACGTTGGTGTTCTGTTTTCATTTTTATCTGGAATATCGCGGCCTGGGCGGCGCGCCACTGCTGAGTCAAGCCCGTTTCGGCCTGATGAGCCAAGGACTTACCGGCGTCGGCCTATTTTTTACGCTGTCGGGCTTTCTATTCATGCAGATCGCGCAGCGCCAGCGCGCCATCGTCTACCGCGAATTCCTGCGCAACCGCCTTTTGCGCATCGTGCCGCTCTACCTGACCATCTTCCTGTTGGCGACCTCGATCGGACGCGATCGCTTTCAGCCGCAGGACATCCTGTATCTGCTGACCAGCAACCTCGGCATGCCACCCACCTCGGGCTCCGTCGTCACCGGCGCGGCGTGGAGCATTTCGCTCGAATTCCTGTTTTATATGGTGTTTCCCTTCCTGGCCAGATTCGCTCTGGAGCAGGGGCCGGGCTACCTGGTGAAGCTGCTGGCGATGATGTTGTTCTTTAAACTCGCGGCCTACAGCGTCAACCAGAAGAGCGAGTTAATGTATTTCAGCACCTTCGTTGGCCGTTTCGACCAATTCCTGATCGGTATGCTGGCGGCGATGTTGTTCGATCGTCACAGCATCGCGTTGAAGCGGCGCGTCTGGCCGCTGCCGGCCGCCGTGGTGCTGGTGTATGCCAACAGCGTGGCGCAGGCGCATTACGCACCGTTCAATCCAGCCTTGAAATCGGTCTACTGGATTTTTTGGTCGATGCAGGAGAGCGGCGGCTGGGCCTGTTTAATCGTCGGCTGGCTGGCCTATCCGAAGCAACTGCTGCCGGTCTGGCTGGAGCGTGTGCTCACTCACGGTGGCAAAATCAGCTTCTCGTTTTATCTGCTGCACATGGCACTGATCCATGTGCTGGCACAGGGCTTTGGCCTGCAAGTAATTTTCGGCAATGTGTGGGGCGACGCCGCCATCATGCTTCTGCTGACCTACGGCGCCACTTGGGCCTTGGCCACGCTCAGTTTCGGCGTGCTGGAACAGCCGTTCCTCGGCATGCGCAGCCGCTACGGCGCCACCGCGCTGACGCTCGCCGAGATGCCGGCACGCCAGTCCGGCGGTTGACGGCGGGCGTGCCGCGTCAGGTGTCGCGCTGCTTGCCGTGGCAGTGCGGGCACGACACCTCGTACACATATTCCGGCGCCAGCTGCTGGCGCGGCGTGACCACGGCGCGGCAGACGAAGCACTGCACCGTCTCGGTCGGCTGCAACTGCGGATTGAGCGCGGTGCGGTAGTCGAACACGAAGCAGTCGCCCGTGTAGTGGGCGCCGCCGACCTCCTCGAAATATTTCAGGATGCCGCCTTCGAGCTGGTAGACGCTGTCGTAGCCGATGTTCTGCATGTGGATGGCGGCTTTTTCGCAGCGGATGCCGCCGGTGCAGAAGGTGACCACGGTCTTGCCGGCGAAGTCGTCCTTGTGCTCGGCGATCACCTCGGGGAACTCGGTGAACTTCTTGATGCGGTAGTCGACCGTGTTGTCGAAGGTGCCGACGTCGACCTCGAAATCGTTACGCGTGTCGACCATCACCACCGGCTTGCCGGCGTCGTCGACGCCGGCGTCGAGCCAGCGCTTGAGCGTGGCCGCGTCGACGAAGGGCGCGCGGCCTTCTTCCGGCTTGATCAGCGGCATGCGCATGGTGATGATTTCTTTTTTGATCTTCACCAGCATGCGCTTGTGCGACTGCTCGGTCGACAGGCTTTCCTTCACCTCCAGGTCGGCGAAGCGCGCGTCGCCGCGCACCCACTGCAAAAACTGGTCGATCTGGCCGCGCGGGCCGGAGACGAACATATTGATGCCCTCGGGCGTCAGCAGGATGGTGCCCTTCAGGCCGAGGCGCTGGCAGATGTCCTGGTATTGCGGCCGCATCGCCTCGGTGTCGTCGAAGGTGATGAACTTGTAGGCGGCGATGTTGACGTGGACGGCGGCGGCGATGGCGGCCGCTTGCGCATCGGCCTGGGCCGTCGCGCTGGAAGTGTGAGCGTGCATGGTGCGTGGGATCGGAAAGCGGAACAGCCGACATTATAAGCGCTATCGCGTCCAGCGGCGTTGGCGCTGCCGTAAAAACAGGCAGCTGGAGTGCGTCAAGGTCGTCAGGCTGATGCAGGTCCAAGACAATTGCGCATGCCGGTGCTAACATTGCTTACTACAAATGTGGTAAATCCGGGAGCAATCATGGCGAATAGTACATCCATCCGCATCACGCAAGCGCTGTATGAGCAGGCCAAGCAGGATGCCGCCGGCGAGCACAGGTCGATCGCCGGGCAGATCGAATTCTGGGCGCGCGTCGGCCGCGCGGCGCTGGACAATCCGGATCTGCCGGTCAGCTTCGTGGCGGAATCGTTGGCATCGCTGAGCGAGCGGCGAGAGCAGGCCGAACCATTCATTCCCCGTAGTCGCCGGCCTGAATGATGTGGGCTGTCCGCCAAACCAGGCGCTTCGCGCGGCAATATAAAAAGCTATCGGACAAAACGGCCGCCGATGTCGATGCCGCCGTCGTCAGCGTTCAAGCCAGCCCGCGCATCGGCGAGCGCAAGAAGGGCGATTTGGCTGAGCTGCGCGTCCACAAATTTCATAGCGGCCGTACGCTTTATCTGCTGGGCTATACGCTGGACGAGGGCGTCCACCTGATCTACCTGGAAGCCGTCGGCCCGCATGAAAATTTTTATCGCGATATCAAACGATAACGGCGCGTTGTTGCGGTATTCGATAGGCATGCACCTGCATGCGGCGCTAAAAGAACTGGTTCATAAACTAGTTTATGGAGGTGTCATTATGTTTCGTGAAATTGGCGCGTTCGACGCTAAGGAAAAGTTGTCTGAACTGCTACGCGAGCTCAGTCAGGGACAACGTTACACGATCACGGTGCGTGGCAAACCCGTGGCCGACCTGATCCCGACCGTGCTCGAATAGCGCTGACAGAGCGGTATGCCGCGATTGCTTACCGGCGCAGACCGCCGGCACGGTAAAATAGCCGCTTGTAGAAACATCCGGTGAGCAGCGCATGAACATGGTAGCAATCGAACAAGACAGCACGGCCGCGGCCCAGCAGACATCCCATGCGGCGCACGCGCCGGCCGGCCCGGCCTTCGTCCACCTGCGGGTCCACTCCGAATACTCCATCGTCGACGGCCTGGTGCGCATCGACGACTTGATTTCGGCGGCGGCCAAGGACAAGCAGGCGGCGCTGGCCATGGCCGACTTGTCGAATATGTTCGGCATGGTCAAGTTCTACAAGGCGGCGCGCGGCAAGGGCATCAAGCCGGTGATCGGCGTCGACGTCTGGATCACCAACGACGACAACCGCGACAAGCCCACGCGCCTGATGCTGTTCGCCAAAAATCGCATGGGCTATCTGCAGCTGTGCGAGCTGCTGTCGATGGCCTCGCTGACCAACCAATACAAGGGCCGCGCCGAAATCCGCACCGAATGGCTGCAGGCGCTGGCCAGCAACACCTACGAGCTGCTGCCCGGCGACAGCCCGGCCAACGGCTTGATCGTCCTGTCGGGGGCGCACTTCGGCGACATCGGCGTGGCCTTCGAAAACGGCAACGCCGCGCTGGCCGAGCGCCACGCGCAGAAATGGGCCGCCATCTTCCCCGGCCACTTCTACATCGAAATCCAGCGCGGCGGCCAGGCCAACCAGGAAATGCAGGTGCGCCACTCGGTTGCGCTGGCGTCCAAACTGGGCCTCCCCGTGGTCGCCACGCACCCGGTGCAGTTCATCTCGCCGGACGAATTCATCGCCCACGAAGCGCGCACCTGCATCGCCGAGGGCGAGATGCTGGCCAACGCCAAGCGCGTCAAGCGCTTCAACGCCAGCCAGCGCTTCATGACGCAGGCCGAGATGAAAGCGCTGTTCGCCGACCTGCCGGCGGCGCTGCAAAACTCGGTCGAAATCGCCAAGCGCTGCAACCTTACGCTCACGCTGGGCAAGCCGCAGCTGCCGAACTTCCCGACCCCGCCCGGCATGACCATCGACGAATTCCTGGTCGCCGAATCGAAGGCCGGCCTGGAGAAGCGCCTGATCGAGCTGTATCCCGATCCGGAGCGCCGCGAGAAGGAAAGGCCGCGCTACGAGGCGCGCCTGAAGTTCGAGACCGACACCATCTGCAACATGAAATTCCCCGGCTACTTCCTGATCGTGGCCGAGTTTATCCAGTGGGCCAAGGAGAACGGCGTGCCGGTCGGACCGGGCCGCGGTTCAGGCGCCGGCTCGCTGGTCGCCTATTCGCTGCTGATCACCGACCTGGACCCGCTCAAATACAATCTGCTGTTCGAGCGCTTCCTCAATCCCGAGCGCGTTTCGATGCCCGACTTCGACATCGACTTTTGCCAGGAAGGGCGCGACCGCGTCATCCAGCACGTCAAGGATTTGTACGGCAAAGAGGCGGTCTCGCAGATCGCCACCTTCGGCACCATGGCGGCCAAGGGCGCGATCCGCGACGTCGGCCGCGTCATGGACTTCGGCTACAACTTCTGCGATGGCGTGTCGAAACTGATCCCCTTCAAGCCGGGCAAGCCGGTGTCGATCGCCGAGGCGATCGAAGAGGAGCCGATGCTCAAGGAACGCCAGCAAAACGAGGAGGAGGTGGCGCAGCTGCTCGACCTCGCGCAGCAGGTCGAAGGCATCACCCGCAACATCGGCATGCACGCCGGCGGTGTGTTGATCGCGCCGGGCAAGCTGACCGATTTCTGCCCGCTGTACACGCAGGGCGGCGACGGCGGCGTCGTCTCGCAATACGACAAGGACGACGTCGAAGCCGTCGGCCTGGTGAAGTTCGACTTCCTGGGCCTGACCACGCTGACCATTCTGGACCGGGCAGTCCGTTATATCAAACAGCTCGATCCGAAGGAGGCCGACTTCGACCTGGCCAAGCTGCCGCTGAACGACCGGCCGTCCTACGAGCTGCTGACGAAAGCGAAAACCGTCGCCGTCTTCCAGCTGGAGTCGCGCGGCATGCAGGGCATGCTGAAGGACGCGCGCCCCGACCGCTTCGAGGACATCATCGCGCTGGTGGCCCTGTATCGTCCGGGCCCGATGGACCTGATACCCGATTTCTGCAAACGCAAGCACGGCGAAAAATTCGACTATCCCGATCCGCGCACCGAGTCCATCTTGTCCGAGACCTACGGCATCATGGTGTATCAGGAGCAGGTGATGCAGATGGCGCAGATCGTCGGCGGCTACTCGCTGGGCGGCGCCGACATGCTGCGCCGCGCGATGGGTAAAAAGAAGGCCGAGGAAATGGCCGAGCACCGCGAGATCTTCCGCGCCGGCGCCGCCAAGGACGGCCTGTCCGCGCAAAAGGCCGACGAGATTTTCGACTTGATGGAAAAGTTCGCCGGCTACGGTTTCAACAAATCGCACGCCGCCGCGTACGCGCTGCTGTCCTACCACACCGCGTACCTGAAGGCCCACCATCCGGCCGCGTTCATGGCGGCCAATATGTCGCTGGCGATGGACGACACCGACAAGGTCAAGATCCTGGTCGAAGACGCGATCGACATCTGCGGCCTGACCCTGCTGCCGCCCGACATCAACAAGTCCGACTACCGCTTCATGCCGGACGGCCCGCCGCCGTCGGTCACCGGCAAAAAAGTCACGCAGATCCGTTACGGCCTGGGCGCCGTCAAAGGCTCGGGGCAGGGCGCGATCGAAGCCATCATCGCCGCGCGCACGGCCGGCGGACCGTTCGTCAGCCTGTTCGATTTCTGCAAGCGCGTCGACAAGAAGCAGATCAACCGCCGCACCATCGAATCGCTGATCCGCAGCGGCGCCTTCGACTGCCTGAAGATAGACCGGGCGATTTTGCTGGCCTCCGTCAGCTTCGCCATGGAGTGCGCCGACCAGGAAGCCAAGGCGGCCAACCAGGTCAGCCTGTTCGGCGGCGACGACAGCGACCTGGTCGCGCCACCCGAATACGTCAAGTGCGCGCCGTTCACCGACAAGCAAAAGCTGGCCGAGGAAAAAATCGCCCTCGGCTTCTACTTGTCCGGCCACATGTTCGATTCCTATGCGCCGGAAGCGCGCCGCTTTGCGCGCACCAAGCTGTCGGACCTGGAGCCGTCGCGCGATCCGCGCATGCTGTGCGGCGTCATCACCGGCATCCGCCCGCAGATGACCCAGCGCGGCAAGATCCTCATCGTCACGCTGGACGACAACAGCGCCGTCGTCGAAGTCACCGTCTACAGCGAGGTGTTCGAAGAGAACAAGAAGATGTTCAAGGAAGACGAGTTCCTCGCCGTCGTCGGCAAGGTCTCGGAAGACCGCTTCTCCGGCGGCCTGCGCATCTCCGCCGAGAAGGTGATGGACATCGTCACCGCGCGCGTGCAGTACGGCCGCCAGCTCGGACTGGCGCTGCCGGCCACGCTCACCAGCGCGAAGATCGCCGCCGTGCTGGCGCCATACCGCAGCGACAACGGCCTGCCGATTGCCGCGCGCATCGCGCCGCAGGGAGTGTCCTGCGTGCTGCAGTTCGGCGACGAATGGCGCGTGGCGCCGTCGGACGAATTGCAGACGGCCTTGCAGGGACTGGGCGCAACCGAAGTGGCCATCGAATATTGACCGCAGGGCAGGGGCAGTGCCGGAAGGTTGGCACTGCCCCGGGGTTTTTCAGTTTATCCGGCCAGCGCGCGCGTGGCGCGCAGGCGCCGCCACAGCTTGATCTTGCGGTTGATGGTCTGCGTCCAGTGGAACGCCAGGCTACCGCTGATGGCCTGGCGGATCTGCCGGGCGTGCGCGCGGTCGGCGGCGCGGTCGTTCGAGATGATCGTGCCGTCCTCCATCGCGCGCAGCACTTCGCGGTAATCGTGGAACAGGCTTTCCAGCAGGCGTTCCTTGATCGCGGCGCGCACGCGCCGGCCCACATCGGCCGGCAGCTGGTAGGAATTCTTCACCACCGCCACATAGAAATAACAGACCGCCACGTCGAGCTGCAGCCGCACCGACGCGCTCACCGCGCGGCGCTCGAACTGCTGCTTGACCGGCAGCAGCGCGGCCGCGAAGTCCATGCACCAGCGTTCCGAAATGGCGCGCGTGATGCTGACCGGATGCTGGCGGTAATCGAGTATCGCCATCGGCAGGTAGACCAGGCTGGCGCACAGGTTGAGCAGCTGCGGCACCACGGCCACGTCCTCGAACACGCGGCCGGGCGGGAACAGCGGCATGGCCAGCTGCGCGTAGATGTCGCGCTTGATGATCTTGGCCCACACATACATGTCACGGTCGGCCAGGAACACGTTGAGGATGGTGTCGCGGTCGGTGATCAGCGTGTCCGGCGCATAGCCGCAGCGCACCGTGCGGTTCTTGGCCGGCTGGTCCGGATGCCACATGCGGAAATCGACGGCGATGGCGTCCGGCCGCCAGCGCGCGATCGCCGCTTCGATGCCGGCCAGCGCGCCGTCGAGTAGCAGGTCGTCGCTGTCGATGAAGACAATGTACTCGCCGCGCGCCGCCTGCACGGCGCGGTTGCGCGCGCACGAGATGCCGGCGTTGGCCTGTTCGATCAGCGTGAAGTTGTCGCCGCCGTGCGCCGCCTTCAGCTGCGCCAGCAGGGCCGCCGTGCCGTCGGTCGAGCCGTCGTCGATGACGATCAGTTCATGCTGCGCTTGCAGCTGGCGCAGGATGGCGGCGATGCAGTCGCCGACATAGTGGCGCACGTTGTAGGCGGGGACGAGGATGCTGAGCGACGGCGTGCGGTTCATCTGGTAGCGGTGCGTGGGGATGGTGCCGCGATTGTAGCAGCCGGCGCGCGTTCTCAAACGCCTGTGGCGTTGCGGCCGGCTTCAGCTATCCCTTCAGATATCCTTGAGCGCCGTGATCGCGTAACCCTTGCTGCCGATTTGGTCTAGGCCGTGGACGATGTGGTAGGCCGGCAGCGCGCCGTCCTGCTCATCCATCTCGACCCGCTGCGCTTCGGGCAGCCAGTCGGTGTTGGTGGCCTCCTCGGGGATCGGCTTGCCCTCCGGGACCGCGAGGTAGGAAAAGGCGTCGTGGGCTTCGGCTCGGCGATAAATATCTACGCGCATAAAAAATCTCCTTGATAGGCAGTCATGGGGGCATGCGGTGCCGCTCCGGCGGAGACGGCATCCGCATTGCGGATAGCACAGCGACAGGCTACAGCAAAGCGCGGCGCCGTAGCGCACGCGCCGACCATGGTATCAAAAAGCGCGCACGCTCCGGATCAGGCGATGGCGGCGACGAATTTCTGGCCCATCTTTTGTCCGTTGTTTTGCCCATTCAGTGGCTGGCCCATTTCCGGTGGCGCGTGGATTTCCGGAGCGGCCTTGCTGAGGCTGGGCACCAGCGACAGCAGCGGCACGGCCGCCGGCATGGCGGCGTTGAGCGCCGGCGCGCGCAGGCCGGCGCTGGTGGCGGCGATGACGGCCACCAGCAGCTCGTGGCGCTTGCGCACCTCCGAGCGTTTTTTCGACGGGATATCCTCCATCGCCGGCGGCGGCAGCGCGCCGCAATCGAGTTGATAGTCGCCGTCGGCGCGTACGCTGGCGCCCAGTTCCAGCCACAGCGCGTTGTAATCGGCCAGCACCAGTCCCTTGCGCACCGAATTGCGCACCGCGCGGTTATCGTTGCCGACCAGCAGCAGCTGCTGGCAGCCGTATTCGTAGCCGAGCTGGCGCACCAGCCGCACCATCAAATTTTTCGGCCGCATGCCGTGCAGCTCGCGCGTCGCTGTCCGGATCAGTTCCAGGCCGTCGGCGCCCTGCGGTCCCTGCACGCAGCCGATGCCGACGCTGCGCAGCTGGCCGTGGCGGCCGTCGGCCAAAAACGAAAACGCCAGCGTATACACCAGCGCGTTGTCGTCATCCTTATTGCAACGCAGTTGCAATACCAGTTCGCCCTCGCGCTCCATCGCCGAGATGGCGCGCAGCTCGATGCTGTACATCGCGCCGGACTTGCCGGCGAATCGCGCCAGCGTCAGCGGCCCGCGCGCGGCGTGCGACACGGCCGCGCCCAGTCCGTGCTGCAGCACGAAGCGGTAGTGCGTCATCAGCACGGCCAGGCGCTGCTGGCAGTTGAAGCGGCTGCTCAGATAAGGGCGGTAGATTTTGTGGATCAGGCGCGGACAGGTGGCGGCCAGTTCGCGCAGGGTACTATGTGAATTGAGCAGCGCGATCCAGTCGCGCGTCTGGCTGTGATGGCGCCACGCGCGCAGGCGCAGCTTGACCATGTCGCGCAGGCGCGTGCCTGCCAGGCAGGTGCCGAGGGTGATGGACGTCATCGTGGACTCTTCAGGATAAGACGGTGCGGCGCGCAACGGCGGGGGCGGGGCCGTCAAAGCTGGAATCGCGGTGGTTGAAATGCGGCCAGGCGCTTCGCGCAGGGACTGGCGGCACAAGGTCGGCGACCCGATTCCCGGCACGCAGGGCGGCGGCGCGCGGCGGGCGGCAGGTGCGGGGAAGTGGCATGGTCGACATGGGGTTTATCGCGGTGGAAACAATACGTTACAATGCGGCCGATCTTATAGGCCGCCTGTTGCGCTGTAAATCCGGGTAAAGGCTTACGCAATACGCGTAAGCGGCGCCCGGGCGATTTTTCGCTGTTTTATCCCTGTTTCATGCTGCCGATAAGTAAAACGCTTAGTGGTTAAAACCGATGTGCTGCCGCGCTGGCGCTGGCATAATGCGCCATCGCCCGACTTGCCGGAAGTTACATGCGTACATTGCGCCACAATACGTTACATTGGTTTCCGGCCTGCGCCTTCATCGCCTTGTACCTGCTGTTCGACTGGGCGACCTATATCGATCCCTTGCATGGCCTGAATATCACGCCATGGAACCCCGATCCGGCGCTGGGCATGGTGTTCTGGCTGCGCTACGGAAAACGCGCCGCGCTGCCGTGGTTGGCCGCGCTGCTGGCCGGCGAAGTGCTGGTGCGCGGCATGTCGGCCGGCCTGATGGTCACGCTGCTCGGCGCCTTGTGGCTGACGCTGGCCTATGGCGTGATCGGCGAGGCGCTGCGGCGCCGCTTCAGCAGCACCGACATCTTCGACAACAGCCACCGCCTGTTCGCCTGGGTCGCCATCATCGTCGCCGGCAGCGTCGTCAACGGCGTCGTGTATGTGTCGCTGCTGACGGCCGCCGGGCTGGTGCCGCGCGCCGAATGGACCATGGCCGTGTGGCGCTTCAGCGTCGGCGACACGGTCGGGCTGGTGGTGTCGATGCCGCTGATCTGGATGCTGGCCAGCGCGCCGGGCCGCGCGCGGCTGCGCGAGCGTGTCAGCAACTGGGAGACGCCGGCCTATCTGGCGCTGGCCATCGGCGTGTTGTGGCTGGTGTTCGGCTTCATCACCAGCGCCGAATTCAAGCACTTCCACTTTTTATTCCTGCCGCTGATCTGGGCGGCCTCGCGCCAGGGCGTGTATGGCGCGGCGCTGATGGTGTTCGTGCTGCAGACGGCCATCGTGGCGCTGGTCAAATGGACCGGCGCGGTCGACATCGCGGTCGACGAGCTGCAGATGCTGGACGCGATGATGGCGCTGGTCGGCTTCTTCATCGGCATCGCCGTCGATGAGCGGCGCCAGGCCGCCGACGATTTGAAACACACGCTGCGCCTGGCCGCCGCCGGCGAGATGGCGGCCGCGCTGGCGCATGAACTGAACCAGCCGCTGACGGCGCTGGCGGCCTACGGCAAGGCATGTGAGCATTTGCTCGCACACGGCGACACGGGCGAGCTGCTGCAAGGGGCGATCGCCCGCATGGTGGTCGAGTCGGGCCGCGCGGCCGAGGTGGTGCGGCGCCTGCGCGACTTCTTCCGCACCGGCGCCATGCGCCTGGAGGCGCTCGATGCGCGCGTGCTGGTGTCCACCGTCAGCCAGCAGTTCGTCGACGCGCTGCGCGAGCATGGCGTCGAGCTGGCGGTGGATGCGGATGCGTATGCCGCCGCCACGGCAGCGCCAACGCTGTATGCCGACCGCCTGCAAATCGAGCTGGTGCTGCGCAACCTGCTGGCCAACGCGCTCGATGCCGTCAAGGGCCGGCCGGCCGGGGCGCGCCGCGTCCGCATCGTCATCGCGCCGCTGGACGGCGCGCGCTTGCAGCTGTCGGTCGAGGACAGCGGCGAGGGCGTGTCGGCGGCGCTGGCGGTGCGGCTGTTCGAACCGTTCGTCTCGTCCAAGGGCAGCGGCATGGGCCTCGGGCTGGTGCTCAGCCGCGCCATCGCCGAGGCGCACGGCGGCAGCCTGCGCGCCGACGTGGCGACGCATGGTATGTTTCGATTGATCTTGCCGGCGATGGCGCCGGGAGCACATGGAGTGAACGATGCCCAGTAACCTGACGGTCTTCATCGTCGACGACGATCCCGCCGTGCGCGACGCACTCGGTCTGCTGCTGGGCGTGCGCGGCTACCGCACGGCGGTCTTCGCCAGCGGCGAGGCGTTTTTGCACGCCTGGCGCGCCGACTGGGCCGGCTGCCTGCTGGCCGATATCCGCATGTCGGGCATGGATGGACTGGAGCTGCAACGCCGGCTCGGTGAGCTGGGCTGCCTGATCCCCATCATCATCGTCACCGCCCACGGCGACGTGAGCCTGGCGCGGGCCGCGTTCAAGGCGCGCGCCAGCGACTTCCTCGAAAAACCCTTCGACGACGCCAAGCTGATCGCCGCCATCGACGA
>Ga0209848_1000556_pt1 | contig 14027 bp, 12 predicted proteins | sample OrgsoiDNA_201062_FD_185810 | JGI IMG/M metagenome (GOLD analysis project Ga0209848, IMG submission 185810) | Permafrost soil microbial communities from the Arctic, to analyse light accelerated degradation of dissolved organic matter (DOM) -... | ecosystem: Environmental > Terrestrial > Soil >...
CGCTGCGTGCCGGCCGGCAGCTGGTTTTGCCACTTCCACAGGAAATACACGAGATGCTGGGACATCGGCCCGAGGCCGCCGTTATGCCAGTGCAGCCACTCCAGCGCCTTGTAGCGCAAGGGGCCGTTGGCGGCGAGTAAGCGGCCGTGCTTTTCCGCCAGATAGGTGAGGATGGCGCCACTCTCGAAAATCGACAGGTCGCCGGCATCGCCGTCGACGATGGCCGGCACCTTGTTATTCGGCGACAGCGCCAGGAATTCCGCATGCAATTGCTGCTTCGCGCCCAGATCGACCAGATGCACGCGGTAGGGCAGGCCCAGTTCCTCGAGCATGATGGAGACCTTATAGCCGTTGGGCGTCTGCCAGGTGTACAAGGAAATCATCTCAGCCCCCGACGCTGACGACGACTTTGCCGACGTGCTGGTTTTTTTCCAGATAGCGGTGCGCTGCCACGATGTCGTCGAAGGCAAAGACCTTGGCGATGGTCGGCTGCAAGGCGCCGCTGCTCAGCCCCGCCGAGATAAAGTCGACGGCGGCCTTCTGGCGCGCGGTGTTCTTGGTGATGCCGAAGACGTTGAAGCCGCGAATATTGGGCTGCTTCAACACCAGTCGCAGCACAGGCAGGGTGGTCGGCTCTTCAGCCAGGGCGCCGTAGACGAAAATGGTGCCGCCCGGCGCGATCGCTTCGATCAACTCGCCAAAGCGCGCGCCGCCGACCGGATCGAAGATGAAGTCGGCGCCCTTGCCGCCGGTGATGTTCTGTACCTCGGCCTGCATGTCCTGCTCGTCGGTGATGATGACGTGCGCCGCGCCGACGGCGAGCAGTTGGGCCGCCTTTTGCGCGCTGCGCGTCAACGCGACGGGTATGCCACCCATCATCTTGACGATCTGGATGGCGCCCAGGCCTACGGCGCTGGAGGCCGCCGGGATCAGCACCACCTGTCCCGCCGACAGCAGCTTGCTCTCGACAAAAGCACCATAGGCCGTAATAAAGACGTTCCAGATCGCCACGGCCTGCCGGAACGACAGTGAGGACGGATGCCGGACCACCGCGTTGGCGGGAGCGTTGACCAGCTCGCCATACAGGCCGTAGTCGTTCTGCGAGAAGGCCGGCAAGGTACTGACGATGTCGCCCACCGCCAGCCCGCCGACGTCGGCGCCGATGGCGGTGATCACGCCGGACACCTCGTAGCCCAGCCGCGCCGGCAGCCTGACCGGTTCGACATAGACGCCGGTGCGCCACATCGATTCGGCCCGGTTCACGCCTATCGCCTTGACGGCGATCTGCACTTCATGGGCCGCCGGGGCCGGCACGGCGATATCGACGATGTCCAATACTTCCGGTCCACCATACTGCTGAAAACTGACGATTCTAGACATCTCATTCTCCTGTTGATGCCCGCCACCGGTGCGCGCCCGCTTGCGCGTCGCGTGGGCGCGGAGCCGCCGGGCCGGCCGCTCCGCGCTGACCGTCACTTATTTCAGGAACTGATTCACTTCGGCGACGAACTCATTGTGATACTGATACCAGGAGCCGTGATTGGCATCCGGGTACAGCACCAGTTTTGCGTTCGGCAGGTTTTGCGCGAGGTACAGCGAATTGGCCGTGTAGACGATCACGTCATGCGTGCCGCTCACCACCAGCGTAGGCTGCTTGATATCCTTCAGGTACGCGAAACGCTCGCCCGGATGGTCGCCCCACTCGCCGACGGCGGCGATTTGCGCCGGCGCCACTTTTTCGCTGACCGCCTGATCGCGGTCTTTGGTGCGCGAAGCGTAGCGCTTGAGGAATTCGCGGCCGGCGGCCTGGCTGGTCTCGCTGTCGGTGAAGAACACCTTGAGCCAGAGGTTTTCAGGCGGGTCATACTTGGCGCTGAAGACCGCCGCCGTTTCCGGGGTGATGTGGCCTTCGCCGCCGCCCGCGTCCATATTGCGCGGCGCGGTGCCGACCAGGATCAGCTTGTTGATCAGCTCCGGACGGTCCAGCGTGATTTGCTGGGCGATCATGCCGCCGATGGAGAAACCGAGCAGGTCGATTTTCTTCAGGCCGAGCGCATCGACGAAAGCCTCGGCATTCTTGGCCATGCCGGCAAAGGTGGTCGGCACTTCGCCGCTCGAGGCGCCGACGCCGGCATTGTCGAAGATGATGACTTCGCGTTCCTTGGCCAGGGCGTCGAGCACGGCCGGGTCCCAATTGTCCAGGTTACCGCTGAAGTGCTGGTTGAATACCAGCGGCAGCTTGCCCGTTTTGCCGAAACGACGGTAGGCGAAGCGAATGCCGTTGGCTTCGACGAAGCGGGTGCGGGCGGTGATGGCGGTCTGGCCATCGGCCTTGCCGGCGGCTTGCTGGGACGTCGCCGCTTCGGCTGCGAAGCCTGGCGCGGCAGTGAAGGCCAGGGCGACTGCCATGGCCGCAGCCAATGCGCTGCGTTGCGCGAACTGGGGGAGGCCTGTGCGAGTTTTCATGATGAGCTCCAATTAAGATAATTCAGTAGGTTGGTAATGCGACGTCACGCCGTTGGTTTGCTTGCCACTGTCACCACCGGCAGATCGCGTAAATGAAGCATACGAGCAGCCAACCTATAGGTCTAATCATGGATTTATAATGGAAACATCACTTGAAATGATGGATGGGGGCGGTGTGAAATATGCTGAGTTAAACCTGATTGCGATCTTTGACATGATCATGACCGAGGGCTCCATGACGAAGGCGGCGCACCGGCTGGCGCTGACGCAATCGGCCGTCAGCAATGCGGTTGCGCGCATGCGGCTCATCTGGAAAGATCCGCTGTTCATTCGGGATGGGCGCGGCATCAAGCCGTCCGCCAAAGCGCAGACCATGTGGCTGGAGATACAGGGACCGCTCGCCGCCATCCGCGCGTCCACGGCGCCGGCCCATTTCGATCCCTCGACCTCGGTGCAGAAATTCCGCCTGGCGGTGAGCGACTACATTTCCAATGCGCTGTGGCCGATGTTGCGGCAATACATGGAGACGCATGCGCCGGGCGTGTCGCTGTACGCCGTGCCCTACACCAGTCAAAGCGCTCACAAGCAGCTCTCGGAAAACGAGATCGACATGGCCTTCGGGGCGCTGTCGCCCATGGGGGCCGAAATTCGTCTGGAGCACGTGTTTTCCGAGGGATGGGTGTGCGCCATGCGGCACGATCACGCGCTGGCCCGGGGAGCATTGGCATTGGATGATTTCCTTGCGGCGGAGCATTTATTGGTGTCCTTGTCGGGCAACCCCGTCGGAGCGATAGACGCGGCGCTCGAGCGGATAGGCGCGCGCCGCAGGGTCGCGGTCACCTTGAATAACTTCGGCGGCGTGCCATCGCTGTTGCTGTCGTCGAAGCTGATTTGTGTGCTCCCGGCCGGAGTGATACGCACGCATGCGCTGAAGAGCGAGATACACACTTCGGCGGTGCCATTCGATATCCCGCCGTTCGACTGCCAGATGGCCTGGCATGTGCGCAACGACCGCGATGCCGGCCACCGTTGGATGCGTGCGCTGGTCACGCAAATGTGCGATGCGATTTGGGTGGCCCTGTAAGTTTTAGGGTTTGACGCCGACTAACGATGAACTCCACACATCGATAGGACGCGCCATGAAATCCCTCGCCTTTTGCCTGCTTGCCGCCGCCGCCATGATCGCCTCGCCCGTGATGGCGGCCAACGCCTGCCGCGCGCAAAGCCCGGCCCACCGTGTCGCGCTACTGGAGCTGTACACGTCCGAAGGTTGCAGCAGCTGTCCGCCGGCCGACCAGTATGTCGCCGGCTTGCGCGCCTCGGGCGTGACAGCGGACCAGGCGGTGCTGCTGTCGGAACACGTCGATTATTGGAATGACATCGGCTGGAAAGACCCGTATTCGCGCGCCGCGTTCACCGAGCGCCAGCGCTGGATGAGCGAGCTGGCCAATTCGCGCACCATCTACACGCCGGAAATTTTCATGAGCGGCAAGGAGCTGCGCAGCTGGGCCAGCGGTGGCGTGCCGGCGGCCGTGCAGCGCATCAACGGACAGGCCGCGCAAGCCGATATCAGCATCGCGCTGGGCGCGGCCGGCGCGGGCGGCTTGCCGGTCGAGGTGAGGGCGTCGTCGGCGCGCGGCGGCAAGCTGTACGTGGCGCTGGTGCAGAGCGGCGTCGCCAATCAGGTGACGGCCGGCGAAAATCGCGGCCGTCTGCTGCGCCACGATTTCGTCGTGCGCGAATGGCTGGAGCCGGTCGCGCTGGCGAGCGGCAAGGAGGCCGGCAAAAACAGCGCCGGCGTGACGCGCACGTTCACCGTGCCGGCCGGTGCGGCCAGCGGCCAGCTCGGCATCAGTGCCTTCGTGCAGTCGGAGCAGGGCGAAGTGTTGCAGGCCTTGGCGCTGCCGGTGTGCGGTGGCTAAACCGGCGGCTAAATCCTGCCAAGTTGAGTGCGCTCAAACGCAGGCGATCCCGCCGCAACTTCGAATAAGCTCGCCAGTCCAATGACGATGGGCACATTTCGTGTCCCATCATCGATGGAAGGGAGTCCTTATGTTGCAAGCAAATGAAATCCAGCGCCGTTTCTTTATCGTCGAGCGGGCGATAGGCGAAGCGGCGCAAGCGTGCTCGGCCGAGCGGGACGTGCCGAGCGAATTGCGCGACTGCATACAACGGCTCGACCGGCAGTCGGACCTGGCTCGGGAAGCCATCCAGTCCAGGGACGAGCTGCGTATCCGCAAGGCGGTCGACGACCTGGGGCAATTGGGCGAGCGCGCCAAGCGCGTCTGCACCAGCGGCGCCAGGCTGACGCCGCAAATGCGCAGCGCCGTCATGCACATGCACGGCGAACTGGCGGAGCTGAAGCATCAGCTGCATTGACGTTCGCGTTGATGCAAGTCGCTTGCATCTGAAGGCCGCCGATTACATCTGCCGGAACAAATGCGCGTACAGGGGACTGACGCGCAGCTGCTCCGGCCTTCCCCGCAAAGTCAGCGACAGCTTGCCCGCCTCGTCGCGCAGCGCGCCGGCGATGCGGCGCGAGTTGACGATGGTGCCGCGATGGACTTGCCAGAAATGGCGCTCGTCGAGTTGCGGCCGCAACTCTTTTAAGCTGGTGCGTATCAAGGCCTCGCCATCGGCCGTCACGACGTTCAGGTATTTGTCGAGCGCCTCGAAATAAATCACTTCATCGACCGGTATCATGCGCACCTGGTTGCCGACGGCCGCGCGTATCATCGTCAGCTTGTCGGCCGGTGGCATCAAGGCGCGCAGCTGCGACATCAGCTGCGCCAGATTGTCGGGCGCCGTCGCCCCCGATTGCGCCGAACCTCCTGCCACATCGTGCGGCGTGGCTTGCAAGCGCTCCTGCAGGCGCGCCACGGTGCGGGCCAGCCGTGCATCGCTGATCGGCTTGAGCACATAGTCGGCGGCCGCGTGGTCGAAGGCGGCCAGCGCGAATTCGTCGTAGGCGGTGACGAACACGATCTGCGGAAACGGCTGCTCCTCCGGCCACTGCTCGGCCAATTCCTCGGCCATCTGCAAGCCGCTCTTGCCCGGCATTTTGATATCGAGGAACAGCACGTCCGGCAGCGTGGCCAGCGCCTGTTTCAAACCCTCGACGCCGTTGCCGCAAGTGGCGACGATCTGCAATTGCGGCCACAGTCGCTGCAAAGCCTGCGTCAGCGTCGCCGCCAGGATGGGTTCATCTTCCGCGATCAGCGCGCGGGCGTTCAGGTGTTTGCTCATGTTTGCTCCAAGGGCAAAATAATCGTCGCGACCGCGCCGCAAGGTTCGTTGGCCGTCAGCGTGAAGCTGGCGCGCTCGCCATGCAGCGCCTGCAAGCGCGCGCGGATATTCGACAGCGCCATGCGCGTGCCGTGGCCCGGCTGGTCGGCATGATCGAGACCGAGGCCGGTGTCGCTGACGCTCAGCCGCAGCACGCCACCATCACGAACGGCGGCAATGGCGATATGGCCTCCTTCAATCTTCGGTTCGACGCCGTGGGCGATCGCATTCTCGACCAGCGGCTGCAACAGCATCGGCGACACCGGCAGCGCGCGCAATGCATCGGGCAGCTCGACGCTGAACGCCAGGCGCTGGTCCATGCGCACCGCCATCACCTGCAGGTAGGATTGCATCAGGTCGAACTCCTGGCCCAGCGTCGTCTGTTCGGCGCGCGAGGAGCCGAGCGTGGCGCGTAGATACTGGATCAAATGGTCCAGCAACAATTGCGCGCGCGGCGGGTCGATGGCGATCAGTCCCTGCAAATTGGCCAGTGTGTTGAACAGCATGTGCGGCTCGATTTGCGCCTGCAGCATCTGCAATTGCGCCTGCATGGCCTGGCGTGCCAGCGCTTCGGTGCGTGCGCGTTCCTCGGCCGCCGTCGCCTGCAAGCGTGCGATGCGCCCGCGGCTGTTGAAGAAGTAGGCCGCGCCGGCGGTGAACAGCAAGGTCATGACCGGATTGATCGAGCCGAAATAATTCAGCGTCGGCGTCCGTCCGTAAATGGCCCAGCCGCTAATAGACAGTCCGATGAACTGCGCCAGCGGTACGGAAACGATGATGATGGCCGTCATCGCCGCCCAGTTAGGCCGTTTGGCGCCGCGCCATAGCGCCAGCCGCGTACCGTAGATGAACAGGTAGGCCAGCGTGCCGATGCACATGGCGTCGATCAGGTTGAACAGGAACGGGTCCTTCGCGCCAAACAGGAAGGTGGCGATCAGCGCGCAACCCACATTCAGCACCGCCACATAGCGATACTCCGTCAGCAGGCGGCGGTATGGATAGCCGGGTCTTTCGTCGGCGGTGGGGCAAGTCGTCATGATGGCATCGCGTCGTGATGGAATGGCGATATCGTCGCGCGTGGTGGCGCGGTCGCGCAAGGACGCTGCGACGAAACCGCGTCCGGCCGGCGCCAAACGCGGTTTGCCGTGCGCCGGAGCGACATGCTTACAGCACGCCTTTGGCGCGCAGCGCGGCGATATCGTCGGCGCTGCGGCCCAGCAGCGTGCTCAAAATCTCGTCGGTATGCTGGCCGAGCAGCGGCGGCGCCACTGTGCTGGTCGACGGCGTGGCTGACATTTTCATCGGACTGCGCACCAGCTTCATGCTGCCGGCGGTGGGATGCGGCACGTCGATGACGACACCGCGCGCCTGCACCTGCGGATTCTTGTACACGTCGCCGATATCGTTGATCGGACCGCACGGCACGCCGACCTTTTCCAGTTGATCGATCCAGAAATCGCGTGGCTGCGCGCGCACCATCTCGGCCAGCATCGGCACGAGAATGTCGCGGTTCTTGACGCGTTCCGGATTGGTGGCGAAACGGCTGTCGCCCGCCAGTTCAGGCTTGCCGCCGACTTCGACGAATTTCTGGTACTGGCCGTCGTTGCCGGTGGCGACGATGATATGGCCGTCGGCGCAGGCGAAGGTCTGGTAGGGCACGATGTTCGGATGCGCGTTGCCCCAGCGTTTGGGCGGCTTGCCGCTGTTCAGATAATTGCTGCCCATATTCGCCAGCATCGCCACCTGCACGTCGAGCAGCGCCATGTCGATGTACTGGCCTTCGCCGCTGCGGTCGCGGTGCGTCAGCGCGGCGAGGATGGCGATGGTGGCGTACATGCCCGTCATCAGATCGGTCAGCGCCACGCCGGCTTTTTGCGGCCCGCCGCCGGGCAGGTCATCGCGCTCGCCGGTCACCGACATCAGGCCGCCCATGCCCTGGATCAGGAAGTCGTAGCCGGCGCGGTGCGCATATGGACCATCCTGTCCAAAACCCGTCACCGAGCAGTAGACCAGGTCCGGCTTGACCTGCTTGAGCGAGTCGTAATCGAGGCCGTAGCGTTTCAGCTGGCCGACCTTGTAATTTTCCAGCACCACGTCGGCCTCGCGCGCCAGTTCGCGGATCAGCTGCTGGCCCTCGGCGCTGGCGATGTCGATGGTGACGGAGCGCTTGCCGCGATTGGCCGACAGATAGTAGGCCGCCTCGCTGGTGTCGTTGCCGTCGGTGTCCTTGGCGTAGGGCGGACCCCAGGCGCGCGTGTCGTCGCCGCTGCCGGGACGCTCGATCTTGATGACGTCGGCGCCCAGGTCGGCCAGGTTTTGCGAGCACCACGGCCCGGCCAGTACGCGGCTCAGATCGAGCACGCGGATATGGCCCAGCGCTGTCGGCATGGAGGGGAGGGTGGCGGTCATGATAGTGGCTTTGTTAAACGGACAGGCCGCTAGCTTAACGTCTGCAACGGCATGGCCGCTAGTGGTTTATATAATTTACAACGTTGCGGGCATTCGACGACGCCGATTTCGTGGTAGTGTTTATGGTCGATTTTAAAACCCAGTCAAAACAACAACCCGGAGCGAGCGTCCATGTGGCCCTATCCTAAAATTGTCGCGCACCGCGGCGGCGGCACGCTGGCGCCGGAAAACACCGTCGCCGGCCTGCGCTGCGGCCTGGCCTATGGTTTTCGCGCGGTCGAATTCGACGTCATGCTGTCGCGCGACGGCATCGGCATGGTGATCCACGATCCCGAATTCGGCCGTACCGTGGCCGGCCCGGGCAGCGTGCCGGAGACCGATGCGCTCGACCTGGCCGGGATGGACGCCGGCAGCTGGTTCGGCCCGCAGTTCCGCGACGAGCCGGTGCCGTTCTTCACGCAATTCGTCGACTACTGCAAGGAGCATCGGATCTGGATGAATATCGAGATCAAGCCGGCGCCGGGCTTCGAGGCCGAGACGGGGCGCTGGGTGGCGCAAGTCACGCGCGGGCTGTTCGGCCTCGATACCGGCGCGGCCACGCCAGCGCGGGCAGCCTTGCCGCTGCTGTCGTCCTTCAGCATCGATGCGCTGGCCGCCGCGCGCCTGGTCGCCCCGGACTTGCCGCGCGCCTGGCTGGTCGACCGCATCCCGGCCGATTGGGAGGTGAAGGCCGGCGCGCTGGACGCGGTGGCCGTCCACACCAACCAGAAGCACCTGACGGCCGCGCAGGCACGCGCCATCAAGGACGCCGGCTACGGCCTGTTCTGCTACACCGTCAACGAGCCGGATCGCGCGCGCGAAATCCTCGACTGGGGCGTGGACGCCTTCTGCACCGACCGCATCGACTTGATCGGTCCCGGCTTCGCCTAGCCGCCCGGGCTTGACTTGCGCTCTAAATGCCCCCAACTATCACGTATAATCTCTCTTTTGCGCCAGCAGCTATCACTGACAATACGACTGACACTACGACATGAAATCATCTGAAATCCGCGACAAATTCCTCAAGTTTTTCGAATCCAAGGGTCATTCGATTGTCCGTTCCAGCTCGCTGGTACCTGGCAACGACCCGACGCTGCTGCTGACCAATAGCGGCATGGTGCAGTTCAAGGACGTATTCACCGGCACCGACAGCCGTCCGTACACGCGGGCCACCTCGGTGCAGCGCTGCGTGCGCGCCGGCGGCAAGCACAACGATCTGGAAAATGTCGGCTACACCGCGCGCCACCACACCTTCTTCGAAATGCTGGGCAACTTCAGCTTCGGCGACTATTTCAAGCGCGACGCCATCCACTACGCATGGGAACTGCTGACCAAGGTTTATGGCCTGCCGGTTGAAAAGCTGACCGTGACCGTCTACATCGAGGACGACGAGGCTTACGACATCTGGGCCAACGAGATTGGCGTGCCCAAAGAGCGCATCATCCGCATCGGCGACAACAAGGGCGCGCGCTACGCGTCGGACAACTTCTGGCAGATGGCCGACACCGGCCCGTGCGGCCCGTGCACCGAGATTTTCTACGACCACGGCGCCGATATCCCCGGCGGCCCGCCGGGCTCGCCCGACGAGGACGGCGACCGCTTCATCGAAATCTGGAACCTGGTGTTCATGCAGTTCAACCGCGACGAAGCGGGCGTGATGCACAAGCTGCCGAAGCCGTGCGTCGACACCGGCATGGGCATGGAGCGCCTGGCCGCCGTGCTGCAGCACGTGCATTCGAACTACGAGATCGACCTGTTCCAGCATCTGATCAAGGCCGCCGCGCGCGAAACCGGCGCCACCGACCTGGAAAATAAATCGTTGCGCGTGATCGCCGACCACATCCGCGCCTCGGCGTTCATGATCGTCGACGGCGTGATCCCTGGCAGCGAGGGCCGCGCCTATGTGCTGCGCCGTATCATCCGCCGCGCGCTGCGCCACGGTCACAAGCTGGGCCAGACCAAGCCGTTTTTCTACAAGCTGGTGGCCGACCTGGCGATCGAGATGGGCGCCGCCTATCCCGAGCTGGAAGAGGCGAAGCACCGCGTGGCCGACATGCTGAAGGCCGAGGAAGAGCGTTTCGGCGAGACGCTGGAGACCGGCATGAAAGTGCTGGAGGCGCAACTGGCCAAGGATGCTACCGGCATCGACGGCGCCACCGCCTTCACGCTGTACGAGACCTACGGCTTCCCGCCGGACCTGACCGCCGACATCTGCCGCGAACGCAATATCGCCTTCGACCAGGCAGGTTACGACGCGGCGCTGAAGGAAAGCCAGCAGCTGTCGCGCAAGGGCGGCAAGTCGGTCAAGGACAGCAAGGTGGAGTACGCGGGCGAGAAAAACAAATTCGTCGGCTATGACCATCTGAGCCATGCCGGCAGCAAGGTCGTCGCACTGTACGCGGCCGGCACCGCGGTGCAGCAACTGACGGCAGGCCAGGCCGGCATCGTGGTGCTGGACACCACGCCGTTCTATGCCGAATCCGGCGGCCAGGTGGGCGACCAGGGCGTCATCAGCGGCGTCGCCGCGTCGTTCAAGGTCGACGACACGCTGAAGATCCAGGCGGACGTGTTCGGCCACCACGGCGTGCTGGAATCCGGTACGCTGAAGGTCGGCGACGCGGTCGGCGCCGATGTCGACCAAGCCAAGCGCGCGCGTACCATCCGCAACCACTCGGCCACGCACTTGATGCACAAGGCGCTGCGCGAAGTGTTGGGCGGCCATGTGGCGCAAAAAGGTTCGCTGGTCGATCCGGACAAGACCCGTTTCGACTTCAGCCACAACGCGCCGTTGACGGCCGAGCAGATCGCTGAGGTGGAGGTCAAGGTGAATAAGGAAATCCTGGAAAACCACCTGACCAAGGCGCAGCACATGTCCTTCGACGACGCCGTCAAACACGGCGCGATGGCGCTGTTCGGCGAGAAGTACGGCGACGAAGTGCGCGTGCTCGATATCGGCAGCTCGAAAGAACTGTGCGGTGGCGTCCACGTCACCCGCACCGGCGACATCGGCCTGTTCAAGATCATCGGCGAGAGCGGCGTCGCGGCCGGCATCCGCCGCGTCGAAGCCGTCACCGGCGAGGGCGCGCTGGCGCTGGTGCAGACCATCAACCGCCGCCTGCTCGAAGCAGCCGCCGCGCTGAAATCGAATCCCGAGGAACTGACGGCGCGTATCGCCCAGGTGCAGGACCACGTCAAGGCGCTGGAAAAAGAGCTGGCCGGTTTGAAATCGAAACTGGCGTCCGGCCAGGGTGATGAACTGGTGACGCAGGCGGTCGACGTCAACGGCATCAAGGTGCTGGCGGCGACGCTGGACGGCGCCGACGTGGCGCGCCTGCGCGAGACCATGGACAAGCTGAAGGACAAGCTGAAGACGGCCGCCATCGTGCTGGCCAGCGTCGCCGACGGCAAGGTCAGCCTGATCGCCGGCGTCACCGCCGACGCCACGTCCAAGGTCAAGGCCGGAGAGTTGGTCAACTTCGTTGCACAACAAGTGGGCGGAAAAGGCGGCGGACGCCCCGATATGGCGCAGGCCGGCGGTACCGATCCTAGCGGCTTGCCAGCGGCGCTGGCGGGTGTTGTTGCCTGGGTGCAGCAGCGCGCCTAACAGCAAACATGCGGCCCGCGCAAGGGCGCGGCCGCATTTAGGCTTTCCGAATTGTAATTTGTCGTTGTGATGGCGCAACAGTCATGAACTATTTTGGTGCAGCGCGTCATTCGACTTGTTTTGGAGTAGTATGTCGAAAATCAGTACAACACATACAGCGGGATATTGATGAGCGACACACTATTTGAAACCGAGATTATGGAATTCCACAAAGAACTCGACGCACGCGGATTGAACTGTCCGCTGCCGATTCTGAAGGCGAAGAAGGCTTTATCCGAGCTGCAAAGTGGCGAAGTGCTGCGCATCATGGCCACCGATCCGGGATCGGTGCGCGATTTCCAGGCCTTTGCCAAGCAAACAGGCAATGCCCTGTTGTCGCATGTGCAAATGGGCCATGAATTCGTGTTTTTGATGCAGCGCAAGTAATCCTCGTGTTTCGGACCGCCGGGGCGGGCAGCAGCGGCCCCGGCGATTCTTCCCGTACTCTCCCGTACTTTTGTTACAACGCTATGTTGTTTTAGACGTTTTCTACTAATTAAAAAACGCACGATCGTGCTTAAATTTCGTTTGTGGCGCGAATTTCTCATATAATCTAGCCCACATTGAAGTCCGTCATTTCTTATTTTTTCCCAAAGGCACAGCTATGAAAGTCTTGGTACCCGTCAAACGCGTGGTCGACTACAACGTCAAAGTGCGCGTCAAAACCGACGGCAGCGGCGTCGATATCGCCAACGTCAAAATGTCGATGAATCCGTTCGACGAGATCGCGCTGGAAGAAGCGATGCGCCTGAAGGAGGCCGGCAAGGTCACCGAAGTGGTCGCCATCTCGTGCGGCGTGACGCAATGCCAGGAAACGCTGCGCACCGGCATGGCCATCGGCGCCGACCGCGCCATCCTCGTCGAAACCGCGACCGAACTGGAACCGCTGGCCGTGGCCAAGCTGCTCAAGGCGCTGGCCGACAAGGAACAGCCGCAGCTGATCATCCTCGGCAAGCAAGCCATCGACGACGATTCCAACCAGACCGGCCAGATGCTGGCGGCGCTGCTGGGTTGGCCGCAGGCGACGTTCGCCTCGAAAGTCGTGCTGGAAGACGGCAAAGTCACGGTCACCCGCGAAGTCGACGGCGGCCTGGAAACGCTGGCGTTGACCCTGCCGGCCATCATCACCACCGACCTGCGCCTGAACGAGCCGCGCTACGTGACGCTGCCGAACATCATGAAGGCCAAGAAAAAGCCGCTGGACGTGGTCAAGCCGGAAGACCTGGGCGTGGACGTGACGCCGCGCCTGAAGACGCTGAAAGTCGTCGAGCCGGCCAAGCGCTCGGCCGGCATCAAGGTGCCTGACGTGGCGACGCTGGTGGCCAAGCTGCGCAACGAAGCCAAAGTTATCTAAGCGGCCCGCCCGTTCATCATTAAGGTACAAGGAAAAATCATGGTCGCATTAGTTATCGCCGAACACGACAACGCTAGCCTGAAAGGCAGCACCCTCCACACCGTCACCGCGGCCGCCCAGTGCGGCGGCGACGTGCACGTGCTGGTCGCCGGTTCCAACGCAAGCGGCGCCGCCGCCGCCGCCGCGCAGATCGCCGGCGTCTCGAAAGTCATCGTCGCCGACGCGGCGTACTTCGCCGACGGCCTGGCCGAGAACATCGCCGAGCAGGTGCTGGCGCTGGCCGGTTCGTACAGCCACATCCTGGCCCCGGCCACCGCCTACGGCAAGAACATCCTGCCGCGCGTGGCCGCCAAGCTGGACGTGGCGCAGATCTCGGAAATCACCAAGGTCGACGGCCCGGACACCTTCGAGCGTCCCATCTACGCCGGCAACGCCATCGCCACCGTGCAATCGTCGGACAAGGTCAAGGTCATCACCGTGCGTTCGACCGGCTTCGACGCCGCCGCCGCCAGCGGTGGTGCGGCCGCGACTGAAGCCGTGGCCGCCGTCGCCGATATCGGCAAGTCGGCCTTCGTCGGCCGCGAGCTGGCCAAGTCGGATCGTCCGGAACTGACGGCCGCCAAGGTCATCGTCTCCGGCGGCCGCGGCATGGGCTCGGGCGAAGCGTTCAAGATCCTCGAACCGCTGGCCGACAAGCTGGGCGCGGCCATGGGCGCCTCGCGCGCCGCCGTCGACGCCGGCTACGTGCCGAACGACTGGCAGGTCGGCCAGACCGGCAAGATCGTCGCGCCGACGCTGTACATCGCCATCGGCATCTCCGGCGCGATCCAG
>Ga0209848_1000557_pt1 | contig 13991 bp, 12 predicted proteins | sample OrgsoiDNA_201062_FD_185810 | JGI IMG/M metagenome (GOLD analysis project Ga0209848, IMG submission 185810) | Permafrost soil microbial communities from the Arctic, to analyse light accelerated degradation of dissolved organic matter (DOM) -... | ecosystem: Environmental > Terrestrial > Soil >...
ACCCGCGCATCGTGCGTGATGTAGGAGCCGGTCATGTCGCAGGCCACCAGAACGGTGCGCGGGTCGTGCGGGCTGACAGTGGGGATGAACAGCGCGCCGCCTCCGCCGGGGCCGATGATGCGCCATGCATCGAAACGCGGAGCGGGGGCCGCTAGAGCGAACACGGCAACCAGAAGCAGTGGGGTAGGCCTCCTGGCCTGCCTGCTCAGGAACCCTCTCTTGATAAGGCAGGCCAGGAGGCCTACCCTACACGGCTCACTCATACCGTAACGCTACCACGGTGTCCAGCCGCACCGCCTTGTTCGCCGGGGTTTTTTGGCCGGCACTCAGTTCAATTAAGGCCACTTCTGCGCGCCGTGCAGAATCCGGACAATATGGATGACATCGCCGGTGATTTGGTAGACCACAATGTACGGAAGTGGAGAAAGCACGAGCTCGCGTGTTCCCTCTTTTCTACCCGGACGCCCACCGTGTGGAAACGTCAGCAGCGCAGACGGTGCATCGTAAATCTGACGCACGAACTCCTCTGCACGCCTTGGCGCGTTCTCAAATAAATAGTCGGTGATGTGTTCCAGGTCGTTGGCCGCTCCTTCTGTCCAGCGGAGCTCCACTTAGGCGCGGGGCTGCTTTTCAGCCAGCAGTCTTTCAATCCGCGCCCCGACATCCTCATGCGTCAGCACCTTGCCCTGTTCTATCTGAGCTAGTCCTTTCTCCACTTCGCGGATAAACCACTCGTCACAGTCCACCAGGCGCTCGATTGCCTCACGCGCAAGCGCCTCGGTGTCGCGCCCCTGTTGGGCGGCAAGATGAGAGAGTCTGGATTGCAGGTTGGGATTGAGATTTACTTCCATCGCTTTTAAGGGTAAGGGTGCGGGGCGCATGTGTCAAGGGCGCCTGCGCTGCTGTGTCAAGCCTCGATAGAAATGTCCCCATTCTTACCTCAATAGAAGTGTCCTATTTCGATAGCTGTAACGACGCTGCCAGCGGGGGATGGGGTGCAGGGGAAGGGGGCGGCACTTGAAGTGAACCCCTGGAGTGAGACACGAAGTTAAGGGGGTTATCGCCGTTCGCTGCGAAACGATTGCCGGCGAGGTTGCGGTTGATCCACTCTGGAAGCACCTGAGCGGAGGATAGGGCAACGCAGGGATGCGCCGGTTCGCGCTTGCGTAACCACCTCTGAGTGGAAGGTCATCATCGGGGCCGCTGCTGGTTTCGACTGCAAAGAAATTGCGCGCATGTGTGGCGGCAGCGCCGGCAATGTCCGGACGAAACTTTCCCGGCTTCGCTCCCGCCCTCAGGTTGGCGGCCTGACCAGCGATAAACCGAACGGCTATTTCAGCGCGGGGCGACTAACGCCCCGCGCGTGGTTTTCACCGCAGGCTTCGCCCGCCCCGTGTTTCCGTGCGGCCACAAGGCAATCCGCGGTCCGCATGGTCGAGATGGTGGCTCGTTGAAAGCTTCGTCCGGCCCGCCGCGGGGCCGACATGTTTGCTTGTCGCGAAAGCGCCCCGGTGTTGGCTTCCGATAATCCGTCGTTACGTCCACTCTCCGGGGTTTGAAATCTGGGCTTGGCTGAGGGCCGCCGATCTTGGGAGTTGAAACGGATTCCTCAGGTTAGTTAACGCCGTAGGTTTTTCCCACGAAGGTGATCATCCGCCGCAAAGGCTCAAGCCCACCACCTATTCCCCCTAATCAAAGAATTGGCAGTTTTCCCCATTGGTAAAACGACGACGGAATTTTTTACTCATACCGTAGCGCCACCACGGGATCCAGCCGCGCCGCTTTGTTAGCCGGCCAGATTCCGAAGAACAGGCCGATACCCACCGACACCACGATGCCCAGTACGGCCGCCCAAAGCGGCACGCTGGCCGGAAGCGAGCTGAACACCAGCCGGGCCACCAGCGAAATCAGCCAGCCGAAAACGATTCCCATGATGCCGCCCAGGCCGGTGAGCGCCGCCGCTTCCAGCAGAAACTGAATCAGGATGTCGGACTTCTTGGCGCCGATGGCTTTGCGGATGCCGATCTCGAAGGTCCGCTCCGTCACCGAAACCAGCATGATGTTCATCACGCCGATGCCGCCCACCAGTAGCCCGATGGAGCTCAGCACCACCATCACCAGAAAGGTCATGGCCGTAATCTGGCGGAAATCCGAGACCATCTGTTCCGCCGTGGAAAGCGCGAAGTTGTCGGGCTTGCTGTAAGGCACGCGGCGGTCGATGCGGAGCACGGTGCGCACCTCGTCCAGGGCCTCCGGCAGTTTGCCTTGCGTCGCCGTCACCACGATGGCGTTTTCCTGGGCGTTGGGGTACATCTTGTGCATCGATCCGTAAGGCAGCAGCACGCGGTTGTCGGTGTCGCCGAAGAACGAGGCCGCCGGGCGCAGCATGGTGCCGATCACCGTGAATTCGTGGCCATCCACCTGGATGGTCTTGCCGATCGGGTCCAAATTGGCATAGAGGCCCTTTTCGATATCGGCCCCGATCACAGCCACGGGCATTCGCCGGTGGCTTTCCTCATCGGTGAAGAATCGCCCCAGGTGCATATCCACCTGCCCGCCGCCGCGCGCGTAACCTTCCTCCACGCCGAACAGATTCACGTCGTACATATCGTTGCCCATATAGTGGGCGTTGATGGTGTTGCGGTTGGGGAAGAGCATGGCGGAGACGTCATCCACGGATTTGGTGCGCTCCCGCAGATGGACGGCGTTCTCGTACGTGAGGTTCTTGCGGGTCCGTTCCTCGGGGCTCAGGTTGCCCACGCGAAAGCCGACGGGAAACTTGAAAACGATAATCGAGTTGGGCCCGAAACTGCGCAGCACGGCGGTCATCGAAGCGTCAAAGCCGGTCAGGATGGCGCTCACGCCGATGATGGTGCCGGTGCCGATAATCACCCCGAGCACGGTGAGAAAGGCGCGCAGTTTGTGCGACCGGATGGTCTCGAGCGCCAGGGTCAGGCCGTTGAGGAACGCCAGCTTCGTCATAAGAGACTCGATTTGGTGGCGCAGGCGGTCCGTCTGCGAATCGCAATTCTCTTACAGCGTCTCATCTTTCCACCCGCAGGGCCTCAATCGGATCCAGCATGGACGCGCGGCGCGCCGGATAGATGCCGAAGAACAAGCCCACCACCGCCGAAAGCCCGACGCCGGTTAATATCGACGACCAGGGCAGCGACATAGGCACGGACGAGAAACTGCGCACCGCCACCGCCACCACCCAGGCAATGCAAACCCCCGCGAAGCCGCCGGCGCCGGCCAGCACCGCCGATTCCACCAGGTACTGATTCAGGATATCCGCCCGCCGCGCGCCCAGCGATTTTCGAATGCCGATTTCGTGCGTGCGCTCCGTCACCACCGCCAGCATGATGTTCATGATGACGATGCCGCCCACCACCATGAACACCGACACAATTCCTACCGCCATGGCGGCGATGGTGGCCGTCAGCCGCTCCCACAGGCTCACAATGGTTTCCGAAGCGAAGATACTGAAGTTGTCGTCCGCGCCCGGCGCCAGGTGCCGGTAGGAACGCAGCAGCACGCGGACTTCGTCCTGCGCCTCCGCCAGGTGTGCCTGATCCGTGGCTTTGGCGATCATGCGGATTCCGTTGCGACTGCCGTAGGTCTTGAAGTAGCTCTCGATGGGGATCATTACGAAGTTGTCCTGCGACTGCCCGAACACGCTGCCCAGCGTCTTGGCCGCGCCCACCACTTCGTAGGGAGCGCCTTCCACTTCGATGAATTTGCCCAGAGGGTCGCGGCCCTCGAAGAAGCGCGTACGGATATCGTTGCCGATGAATGCCACCGGGGCGTGGCGCCGGACTTCCTCATAGGTGATGCCGCGGCCGGCGTCCACCTGCACGTTGTTGATGGCCGTTATATTGTCGGTGATGCCTTCCAGGTCCACGCCCATCACGGAATCGCCCTTGTAGGAAACGCGCGCATTGCGCGACGCCATCATCCCCACTTCTTTCACCAGAGCGGCCCTTTCCCTGATGAAATCGTATTCGTCCTGTTTGATCTGCGGGTTCCGCTTCTGCATCTCAAAAAACTTCTTCGGGTCCCAGGGGCCGAACCAGGCCATGCGGACCACGCGGAAGCCGTCCGAGCCCATGTTGGATACCTTCTCCGCAATGTAGACGTTCATGCCGTGGATCAGGGCGGTGACCGCGATCAGGGTGGTGGTGGCCAGAATGATGCCGAGCAGCGTGAGGAAACTGCGGAGCTTGTTCTTGCGCAGCGAATCGAGAGCGATCCTGGCGGCCTCCCAGAATGAGGCGCTGAGGCGGAATTTGCGGGTTGCGGACACGAGGCGTTCAGTAGGGAGACGCATTGGTCCCGCCCCTTGTTCCCCACAAATTGCCCCGGAATCGGATATTGGATAGGCCGTACCCGGCGCCGTACCACGGGGCGCCAGCTTCGTATGCCCTTCGGCTGGCGGAAGATCTTACGGTATAAATTGTTCGGGCGCGAGTCCGAAACGGTGTAATTGGCACATAGTTTGCAACCGGGACAGGCGTTTCACTGCGCCATCGTTACAGCCCTAAGTCCTTTTTTTTCTGGTTCCTAGAGTTCGCACGGAGGCTGCTTCGGCAATTGAATTGCAGTGCGGATTTACACCTATTTAATGTGCTGAAATACGCAGTTGCACAAGGATAACACCGCAGTATGAACCATTTACGGTGTATAAATTTGTACGATAAAAAACAATGATACGACTGTTAAAAGAGGTACAGATACGATAAATAAAGCCCGGCGGTAGCACCAGCTCATGTTGGAGAATACTTCTTGTCCCACGCCCAGGGGAAAAGCGCACAGAACCAGTTGTTCAAATTCAACCGGAAATGAGGCATCAAGGAGACGTATGGTACTTTCCCGCACTCGGACACAAACGCGATTTGTAATCCTTCCCCCATCTTCCCGGCCGGCGATTTCACCCCGCTTCCGCAATGTTGAAGTCGACGTCCGGCGGCACGACGACCTCTTTGCGGAAATGCAGCGATTTCGAGGCAGTGTGTATCTTGCCGATGGCGCCATCCAACCGGAAGACTTGACCGACGGCCGCCACAAGGTCGGCATCGACGAACGTAGCTGGCACGTGTTGTCGATCGATTCCAGCGGCCGCATTTGCGCCTGTCTCCGCTACCTGGAAGAGCGGAACGCGAATGGCTTCGATGACCTGTGGGTCCGCCATGCGGCTCTGTCGCAGTGCCCCAAGTTCGGCCATCGGTTTCGGGGGGCGGTGGAAACCGAGATGGAGCGCGCCAAGGCCATGCAGATCGGTTTCGGAGAGGTGGGCGGCTGGGCGGTTGCGGAATCGCACCGCGGGACTCTGGAACCGCTGCGGATCATCCTTGCCACGTACGGGCTCCTGCAACTTCGCGGCGGCTGCACGGGAATCGCGACCGCCACGTTCCGCCACAGCTCAGCCACAATTCTGCGCAGGATTGGGTTAAACTCTCTTTCGTGGGATGGCGCGGAGTTACCGCCGTATTACGACCCGAAATACCGTTGCGACATGGAGGTGCTGCACTTCGATTCGCGCTGCCCGAACGACAAATATCGCGATTCGGTCGGCGAGCTCACTCATGCTCTGGCGGCTTCTTCGGTGATTTGCCGCGACGGCGGCAAGTCGCCGCTGCATACGCTGCAGAGGGTTTTTCACGGCTTCGAAATCCCGAGTGCGGGGCCGGAGCTGGTACCCGCCCTCGCATAATCGCGCCCCAGTTCGGTGGGGATCGGCAACATGAGCCAGTCCAGGCTCGATAGCGCTTTAGAGCAATGGTCCGAGGTTCTGGGCTCGGATTACGTCATCACAGGCGCCGCTCCGCTGCGCGCGGCCGAGACTGGCACGTTTGCCACCGGCCACCGGATTCCCGCTATCGTGCGCCCGTCGAACCGTGCCGAAGTGCAGGAGTGCCTGCGCATCGCCACCCGCTGGCAAGTGGCTGTCTACCCCATCAGCGGCGGAAAGAATTGGGGCTATGGTTCCCGCATGCCGACCTCCGACGGTTGCACTCTGCTGGATCTCGGGCGCATGGACCGCATTGTGGATTTCAGCGAAGAACTGGCATATGTTACCGTGGAGCCCGGCGTCACACAGGCCCAATTGTTCGCCTTTCTGCGGGAACGGCGCTCCTCGCTATGGATGGATTCCACGGGCGCCAGCCCGCATTGCAGCCTGATTGGGAACACTGCGGACCGCGGCTTTGGCCACACCCCCTATGGCGACCACTTCGCCCACAGTTGCGGGATTGAGGTGGTGCTTCCCGATGGCAGCGTGATCGAAACCGGCTTTGCCCGCTTCGCCTCGGCGACGGCTGCGCCGCTCTATCGCTGGGGGGTCGGTCCGGTGCTCGACGGGCTCTTTTCGCAATCCAATTTCGGTATCGTCACGCGCATGACCATATGGCTCATGCCGGCGCCCGAATACTTCCAGGCCTATTATTTCCGCTGCGAAACCGAGGAGGGGCTGGGCGGGGCGATCGACGCTCTTCGCCCCTTGCGGCTGAACGGAACCATTCGGAGCGCGTCCCACATCGCCAACGATTACAAGGTGCTCTCGGCTCTGCGTCAGTATCCCTGGCAGGAAACCAACGGCCGTACGCCGCTCGACGCCGGTTTAATGGAACGGTTCCGGCGCGACCTCAGGATCGGCCGCTGGAACGGTTCGGGCGCCCTATACGGCACCGTCGCGCAGGTCAAGGAAGCCCGGCGGCTGCTGCGGCTGGCGCTCAAGGGCAAGGTCGCCAAGCTGGAGTTCATGGACGACCGCCGGCTTCGTATGGCTGCGAAGTTCGCCGGACTCTATCGGTTCTTCAGCGGCTGGGACTTAGAGCGCATTCTGGAAGTTCTCAAGCCGGTTTATGGTTTGATGAAGGGCGTCCCCACCGGTCATCCGCTGGCCAGTACCTACTGGCGCAAGCGCACGCCGCCACCCGCGGACATGGACCCGGACCGCGATGGCTGCGGCCTGCTGTGGTGCAGCCCCATAGCTCCGAACGATGGCAGCCATGCGCGCAAGCTGACCGGCATCGCCGGCGAATTGATGCTGCGCCATGGCTTCGAACCCGCTATCTCGCTCACCGTGCTCACCGATCGAACCATCTCGTGCATTGTCTCGATCGCCTACGATCGCGAAGTCGAAGGCGAAGACCAGCGCGCGCAGGAGTGCTATGCCGCGCTTATCGACAGCTTCGCGCGGCACGGATACTATCCCTACCGGCTTACGGTAAACTCGATGGCTGCGATGGGGGAAAGCGGCGCTTACATAGAGTTACTCCAAAAGATCAAACAGACACTCGATCCGGGCGGGGTGCTCGCGCCCGGACGCTACTTGCCGGCACCCTCCCGAAAGGGTTGAAGCGTTTCCGACGTATTGTCTCATACAATTTGAGAAGTCAACCCGCCCATACACCTTGCAGAAATGTGAGATTAAGTACCATACCAAGACGTACCGTATTAAATACTACTTAGCCAGATTGGTACTGTACGCGACTCCACAGACAACCCCGATGTTTTCAAGCACAATCACATCTGTCGAGGTGCTTGACACCTCGCACATTTTGTAACAACCAGGGAGGACTAAAGAACTTTATGCGGGGGAGCAGGTTTGGCAAATTACTTTTCGTTGCAATGTTGGCGGCAGCTTGTTGCGCCACTTTGTCAGCGTCACCTCTTTTCGGACAATTTACGATTTCCGGCACTGTAACCGTGACACTCAACCAGATCTCATGGGCAGCCACCAGTGCGGGTACACCAGCCGACAAAGCCGGGATCGGGGGAGTACCCTTGACCGGCTCGTTTGCGGGGCTAGACGGCACTATGGTCAGCATTCTGGATTTGAATCGGGCCTCGGCGCCTGTCTTCGATCCAAGTCATCCTTTCGCACCGGCGGTGCCCCTTCTCAGCTTTGACGCCCTCCCGCCGGGGTCCCCGTCGCTGGAGATCACCGAATTCTTCAACGGGTCCTTTGGCTCCGCCGGTTGCGCGGCATCGCCGGCGGCTGAAGGGCAGTTGTGTACCCCGGGGCCACCTGTGACTGCCAATCCATCGCCATTTTCCTTTACGAACCTGGCGGCTGGCGGGTCCCAAGCGTCCTTTGTAATGACGGGGGTAACGTCCGACGGTCTGAGCACTTGGAGAGGGTTTTTCACTACGCAATTCGACATGCCGTTCCAGACCGTGCTTCTCGCCTTTGCCAATGGCGGTTCGGGCACGGTGTCCAATACCTTCTCCGCTACGTTTACGCTTATTCCCGCCGCCGCCGTACCGGAACCTGGAACCGTGGCTTTGATGGGTTTGGGCCTGGGGCTGGTTGTGTTGTCAGCGGGCCTGCGCCGACGTTCGACTCGACGTTAAGTTAACCCTGGGTTTGAATTAACCATGGTTGGGCAGGCGGGGAACCGCTTGCCCAACCTTTCCTTTTGCAAGTCTCTCCATTCAGTTCTTCTCCGTGAACCTGCTAGAGTTGGTCAAGAGCCAATTCGCCTAAAGGGCGGCTTGGCTCTACCGGCTTCCTATTGCACTCTTCCGAGCCTTGTGTTAATTATGCTTCTGGTACTTGTTACCGGGAGGTTTCATGCGCCGCCGAGAGTTTTTCCCCGCCGTTGCCGCATCCGGAGTATTGGCACAAGTGTCCGCCCTGGCGCAGGAGCCGCCCCGCGTACCGCAGAAGGGGCGCCTGAAACAATGCGTCACGGGCGGCGTCTTCGCCCGCGGCGCCAACTTCGAGGATGGTTGCAAGCTTGCGGCGAGCCTCGGAATCGTGGGGTACGACCTGAAAGGTCCGGCGGATTGGCCCACGCTCAAGAAGTACGGTCTGATACCGACTATGTATCCCCCGGGACCGGGCGGTACCATTCCCGAGGCGCTGAATCGTACGGAAAATCACGAGAGGCTGGAGAAGGCCATGCACGCCGCGATTGACGAGGCGGCAGCCAATGGCGTGCCCAATATCATCACCTTCTCAGGCAACCGCAAAGGAATGGCGGACGCGGAAGGCGCCGAAAACTGCGTCGCGTTCCTGAACCGGGTCAAGGCGCACGCTGAAGACAAGAGCATCAACGTCTGCATGGAATACCTCAACAGCAAGGTGAATCACAAGGACTATATGTTCGATCACATTGCCTGGGGCGTGGACGTGATGAAGCGGGTCAACTCACCACGCGTCAAGATCCTCTACGACATCTATCATGCGCAGATCATGGATGGCGACATCGTGCGCAATATCAGGGACAACTTCCAGTGGATCGGGCATTTCCACACCGGCGGGAACCCCGGGCGTCACGAGATCGACGAGACGCAGGAGTTGAATTACCATTTCGTCGCCAAAGCGATCGCCGATCTGAACTACACGGGCTACATCGGGCACGAGTACTCGCCCGCGCAGGGGCGCGATGCGGTGGCCAGCCTCAAACAGGCGATGGAGATCTTTACGGTTTAAGCCTCCTGGCCGGTTCTGGAGATTGGCCATTTGCGGGCGAGGTTCCGACCGGAGCGGAGGCGCGAATGGAAATGATTGAAACCAAAGCGTTGGCTCCTCAATCCGCCGCCACACTGTGGCGGTTTTCGCCACTATCCTTGTTGATCTTTGCCCCGATCCTACCATAGTCAATGGCGAGCCGATCCGCGAAATGCTGGTGTAGGGTAGTGTGTTACTGGACTAAGCTTGCAGCCGCTTGGGGTATCGGGCGTAGAAACATGTTCCCTCGGCCTGCGTGGAGCGGAAGGTAACCGCTCCTTTCAGGTAACGCTCGCTGAGCAGCTTGATGCTGTAAGTCCCCAGTCCCCTTCCCGCGCCTCTGGTCGAAAACGATCTCTTGAAAATGTGCCCGCGCACTGCCTCCGCCATGACACCCGGATTGTGCACCCAGAACTCCACCTCGCCGCCAAGATCGCGGCACCCCGCCTCGACCGGTTCGTCTGGCCGGGACGCCTCCAAAGCGTTCATGAGCAGGTTTCGGAGCACTCGCCGCAGGATGGATGGGTCGGTCTCGATCATGGCATCGTGGCTGTCTGTCGCGACCCTCACCGCCCTGTCTTTCGCCAGCGCACTACCGCGGGACGATGCCACTACGTCATGAATCACCGAGCCGGTAGTCAGGGAGACAACACTTACGGCCAATTCGTCCCTTTCGGCCGCGAGCAGTTGCTGTTGGCTCTGAATCTCTTCGACCAACTGGTTCGCGCAGGCGCCAATCAGCCCCGCGAAACTGGACGCGTCTCCTTCCACCATGCTCTTGAGCGCACCGGCGAGAAGTTCCACCCCCGAGGCGCTGTTCAGGATGTCGTGGAAGAAGATCCTCTCCAGCGCCTCTTTTCGTTTCTCATCACTAATGTCCCGCACGAAGCAAGCGGCAAACCGCTCACCGCCGACCACAATCGGAGAAACGTTAACCCTAACTTCCAGCCATTCCGTGGCGCCATCGACGTTCCGGATCAGCCGGCACTCTTTGGTCGATGAAAACCCCATCAACCCCTCCTCCACGGCCAGGAAAGCACCGCAGGTTCGACAGGCCTCGGTTGTGCCGCACCCCCCACCCTCGAACGCATGATCGCACTGAACCGCCTGGCCGAACTTCCGGCCGAATAGAGCACTCTCCTCGACGGGACCGGCGAGAGAGGCCAGCGCACGATTGAAGAACACGATCCGCCGCTGCTCGTTGAGTACGATCGCCACGTACGGGCAGGAATCCAGTATCTCGCGGAAGTGTGCGAAAGAAGCGTAGGTTTGCGTTTGCCCATTCACGTACTGGCCGAAAGGATCTTGCGTCGTTATCCCATGGGATTGGGTCATTATGCCTCCAACCGACGCCTGTGCGGCCGGTCATTTCATCTGCGAACTACCAAGGGTACTATTCGGCGAGGAATAGAAGAAAGCAGTGTTTCACGGAGCCGGGCGCGGGAGATTACTAAACCACGTAAGATTGTTGTAAACGTTCCGTGAAGGCCTTATGTGTGTAGGGTAGTGTGTTACTCGACTAAGATTGCAGCCGCTTGGGGTATCGGGCGAAGAAACATGTTCCCTCGGCCGGCGTGGAGCGGAAGGTAACCGCTCCTTTCAGGTAACGCTCGCTGAGCAGCTTGATGCTGTAAGTCCCCAGTCCCCTTCCCGCGCCCCTGGTCGAAAACGATCTCTTGAAGATGTGTACGCGCACTTCCTCCGGCATGACACCCGGATTGCGCACCCAGAACTCCACCTCGCCGACAAAATCGCGGCACCCGACCTCGATCGTTTCGTCCGGAAGGGACGCCTCCAGGGCGTTCATGAGCAGGTTTCGGAGCACCCGCCGCAGGATGGACGGGTCGGTCTCGATTGTGACATCGCGGCTATCCGCCGCAACCTCCACGGTCCTGTCCCGCGAGAGCGCACTGCCGCGGGATGCCGCCACTACATCGCCAATCACCGAGCCGGTAGTCAGGGAGACAACACTCACGGCCAATTCGTCCCTTTCGGCCGCGAGCAGTTGTTGCTGGCTCAGAATCTCTTCGACCATCTGGTTCGCGCAGGCGCCAATCTGCCCCGCGAAACCGGACGCGTCCCCTTCCACCATGCATTTGAGCGCACTGGCGAGAAGTTCCACCCCTGTGGCGTTGCTCAGCATGTCGTGAAAGAAAATCCGCTCCAATACCTCTCTTCGTTTCTCATCGCTGATGTCCCGCACATAGCAAGCGGCGAACCGCTCACCGTCGATCACAATCGGAGAAACGCTAACCCGGACGTCCAACCAATCCGTCGTGACGCCGACTCTCCGGATCAGCCGGCACTCTTTAGTCGTTGGAAACCCCTTCAGACCCTCTTCCATGGCCAGGAATGCGCCGCACGTTTTACAGGCCTCGGCCGTGCCGCACCCCTCACCCTCAAGCGCGTGATCGCACTGCACCGCCAAGCCGAACTTCCGGCCCAACAGAACGCTCTCATTGACGGGGCCGGCGAGCGAGACCAGCGCACGATTGAAGAACACGATCTGCCGCTGCTGGTTAAGTACGATGGTCACATACGGGCAGGAATCCAGGATCTCACGAAGATGGGCGAAGGAAGCGAATGTTTGCACTATCAACAGTACGATTCGACGGCCAGGAGAAGAACGGGGTGTTCCATGGCGTCGGGCGCGGGAGAACATTCAGGCTGTAGGATTGGTGTTAACTCTTCAATGAAACCCTTACTTCCAGTAGAGGCGCTTACCGCGATCCTGAAACAGGCGCCATCCGATCGGCGCTCTGCTCTTTGGCCGGGCGAAGCGATACCGACTTCGAGAGCTTGTCATAGTCCGGCATGTAGACCAGCAGTCCGCCGGTAGCGGTGGTCTTGGAGTAACCCGCCACTAACTGATCCTGGTAATGGTCCGGAAAGAAGTCAAACGGATCGGTTGGGTCCGCATCGACCAGCTTCATATCGGTATCGTTCATCGTCAGCTTGCCAAACCGCAGCACACCGCCGCGATAAGACATGTAATTGCCGGAGGGCTTTCCGGCCTGGGTTTTTCGCGCTGTTCCGAATGTCTGGATGATCTCGTCGCCCTGAATGCTTATGGCAGTAATATGGCCGCGCATCACCGGAGGCGGCAGCATCTGGGCCGCGTCCAGTATGATATCGTTCCCCTCCACGGTCACACCTTTAGTCTTGCTGGTGTTGACCAGCTTGGCCATATCCAGGCCGAAAAGTTTCATTATGCCCTTAACCGGCAAATGCGCTGCCTTCACCTTAGTAGGTTGAATGCGGATTCTTCCATCGGCCGTGGCGCTCATAGTGCCCGTCATTTCAAAGGGAAGGCCCGGGCCTTTGTTCAGCTTACCGGTCTGTTTAATCTGGTTGCCTTCTATGGTGAGCGTCAGATTCTTAAGCGGCGCGTCCGGCGCATTAAACACGTAGGTGTTCAGGGCATGGGTCATGCTGGCCGCGCTGACGCCAACCTCGGCGGAATCGATGGCTACAATGTAAGACAGCTTGTCGTCGAAAGCGGGCGGGCGCCCTTTAGCGGTGGCGAGAAACTGGCCCGATAAGTGGTGTATGTGCAGAGTCAAGGACGGATCAAGGTGAATATTGACGTTCACAAACTCCACCTGCGTTTGAGTGCTTTTCGATACCTGGGCGGCAACCGGTGCGGCGTCCTTGCCCGGCTCAGTGGGGCCTGGCTCGGTGCTTGGCGTGGTGGGCGCGGCGCTCACCTTATCTTTGCTTCCGCCGCAGCCGCTCAGAAAGAGAGCCGCGCCATAGACGCAGCAGATCGCGATCGTCTTCATAATCCAGACTAACCCGATCCACGTACCGTGGTCTGTTCGGAATTGCTCAGACCCGACCAGACGCCATACTTGTTAACGAGGCGGGGTCTCGTACTGCATGGCGCCCGCGCGATTCCCATCGGGATCGTGGAAGTAGCAGCCCGTCCCCACCGTGGGGATGTGGAATTTAGCCATTACGATCTTCCCGCCGCTCGCTTCTATGGTGCGGATCGTCCGATCGATATCGTCCACCGTAATCGTACACTCAAAGCCCCGCATCCCCGTGCCGGTCAACGGGTCGCGGCGGGCGCTCATCGAGCCCAATACGCCGGGACTCTTTTCGTCGCCGGTGTGGATCAGATAGAAACCGGGAGGCCCCCAGGGTTCGAAACGCCAGCCGAATACCGCCTCATAGAAGCCGCGGGTGCGATCCAGATCGTCCGCATGAATCGAAAAGAAAGAGAGATTGTTCGCCATGGGCCAGAGTAAAGCACATTTCTCGCAAAGACGCAAAGTACCGCAAAGCACGCCAGGAAGCAAAAAAGCAATTCTTCCTACTGGCCGTCGGGTTTCTTTTCACCGGGGCGCATCAGCGTCGGGGCCTTCTTCTTTTGCTGCTCTTTCTTCTGCTCTTCGGCGACGGCTTTCTTGTCGTCGGCCTGTTTGCCCTCGCGCTCGGACGGGCTCATGCTTTCCTCGAGGGTCTTCTTCTGCTTTTCCTGGCGGGCCTCCACATCCTTGGCGCGCTTCCCAAGGTCCTGCATCGCCAGATC
>Ga0209848_1000575_pt1 | contig 13683 bp, 12 predicted proteins | sample OrgsoiDNA_201062_FD_185810 | JGI IMG/M metagenome (GOLD analysis project Ga0209848, IMG submission 185810) | Permafrost soil microbial communities from the Arctic, to analyse light accelerated degradation of dissolved organic matter (DOM) -... | ecosystem: Environmental > Terrestrial > Soil >...
TCGCTGTCCTTGCTGACGCAGTCGGAATCGCGTTGGCGCTCGCTCACCGAGGGCTTGCCGCAGATGGTGTGGACGCTGACGCCGCCGCGCATGCGGCCCGATTTCCTCAGCCATCACTGGCACGACTACACCGGCATCGCCGTCGCGCGGCTGCTCGACGACGACAGCTGGACCGACATCCTGCATCCCGACGACCGCGCGATCGTGACGGCCGAATGGACCCGGGCGCAGGCGGCCGGGACGCAGTTCCGCTGCGATTGCCGGCTGCGGCGCGCCGACGGCGCATGGCGCGTGTTCGACCACCACGCGCTGCCGCAAAGAGACGCCGACGGCGCCATCGCGATCTGGGTCGGCAGCAGCACCGACATGACCGAGGCGCGCGCCGCCCACGCCGCGCTGCTGCTGGCCAAGGACGAAGCGCTGGCGGCCGGCCGCGCCAAGTCCGACTTCGTGGCCAATATGAGCCACGAAATCCGCACGCCGATGAACGCGGTGCTGGGCATGCTGCAGCTGCTGCAGAAGACCAGCATGGACCTGCGCCAGCGCGATTACGCGGTCAAGGCCGAATCGGCGGCGCGCGCACTGCTGGGACTTTTAAATGACATCCTCGATTTCTCGAAGGTGGAGGCGGGCAAGCTGGTGCTCGACCATCACCGCTTCAGTCTTGAGAAGCTGCTGCGCGACCTGGCCGTGATTTTGTCGGCCAATATCGGCGACAAGAATGTCGAGGTGCTGTTCCAGATCGACCCGGCCTTGCCGCGCTGGCTGGTGGGCGACGCGCTGCGTCTGCAACAGGTGCTGCTGAACCTGAGCGGCAACGCCATCAAATTCACCGAAACGGGCGAGGTGGTGCTGTCGGCGCGGCTGGTGGCGCGCGGCGCCGATGGCCTGGACGTGCAATTCGCGGTGCGCGACACCGGCATCGGCATCTCGGCCGAGCAGTGCGGCCGCATCTTCGACGGTTTTTCGCAGGCCGAGGCGTCGACCGCGCGCCGTTATGGCGGTAGTGGTTTAGGGCTGGCCATCAGCCAGCGCCTGGTGCGCTTGATGGGCGGCGCGCTGCGCGTCGACAGTTGCGAGGGCGCCGGCAGCGTGTTCGATTTCACGCTGCGCTTCGAGGTCGCCGACGCGCCGGCGGCGCCACAGCCGGCGGCCGATCCCGCGCTGCTGCGCGACCTCGATTGCCTGGTGGTCGACGACAACGCCAGCGCGCGTGAAGTGCTCAGCGGGATGTCGACGTCCTTCGGCTGGCGGGTCGACACGGCGGCCAGCGGCGCGGCGGCGCTGGAGGCGGTGGCGCGGCGCGGCCAGCAGCGGCCGTATGACGTGATCTTCATCGACTGGCGCATGCCGCAGCTGGACGGCTGGGAGACCAGCCGCCGCATCCGCGAGGCGCTGCCGGCCGGCCAGTCGCCGCTGATCATCATGGTGACGGCGCATGACCGCGAGGTGCTGACGCAGATGCAGACGCAGCACGCCAAGGTCCTCGACGGCATGCTGGTCAAGCCGGTGACGGCGTCGATGCTGTTCGACGCGGTGGCCGACGCCAAGCTCGGTACGCGCCCGCCGCTGGGTGCAACGGACGCGCCGCCGTCGCAACGCCGGCTGGCGGGCCTGCGGCTGTTGCTGGTCGAGGACAATCCCACCAACCAGCAGGTGGCCAGTGAGCTGCTGGGCATCGAGGGCGCCGTGGTGGAGGTGGCCGGCGACGGCCGGGCGGCGATCGCCGCCGTGCTGCGCGCCGGCCCGCTGCCGCAGCTGATCCTGATGGATATCCAGATGCCGGACATGGACGGCTATGCCGCCACCGCCGCCATCCGCGCGCAGCTGGGCATGCGCGCGCCGCCCATCGTGGCGATGACCGCCAACGCCATGCAGTCCGACCGCGAGGCCGCGCTCGATGCCGGCATGGTCGATCATATCGGCAAGCCCTTCGATCTGGCGCAGCTGATCGACGTCATACTCCGGCATACGCGACACATCGTAGCGGCGCCGCTTGCCGTCCCGCCGCAAACTGCATCCGCGCCGGCGATGGAAACGCCGCTGCCGATATTGAACAGCGCCGCCGCGCTCAAACGGATGGGCGGCCTGACGTCGATTTATCTGCGTGCCTTGCGCGCCTTTGTCGACGAAGCCGGCACACTCGCCGCGAGCTTGCGCGGCGCGCAGGAACAGCGGCGGCACGACGAGGTCAAGCCGCTGCTGCATGTCTTGAAAGGGCTGGCCGGCACCGTCGGCGCCGAACGCCTGCATGGCCTGGCCGCCCAGGCCGAGCATAGCGCGCGCCAGCTCGCCACAACGGATGCGGACGACGACCCGGCGTGGCACGATCTTGAACTGATGCTGGCGGTTGTGCCGCAAACATTGGATGCGGTCACGCAGCTGCTCGTCCAGCTCGATGCCGCCGTCCCATTCATCGCATCGCCTCCAGCCTGATCACCGTGGCGATGCGCGCCGCACATTTGCTTACACCTGAAACAGAATCCGCGTCGGCAAGCGTACGGCGTGATGCGTTATCGGTTGGTATGATTCGTTTCGCCGACTGCGGCGCGAAGAAAAATAATCCGACGACATCCCGTTTCGGCATCAAATAAAGGTAACTATGAAACCGACATCCAAGTTGATCATACTGGGCGCGCTGGCGCTGGCTCTCGGTGGCTGCACCACCGTCGTCAAGGAACGTGTGGTGGTGCATGACAGGCCGGTCGTGGTGCGCGAGGCACCCGCACCGATACAGGAAGTGATGCCGCCGGCGCCGGCCGCCGGCTACGCGTGGATACAGGGTCATTGGGCCTGGCACGATCATGCATGGCAGTGGCAACCCGGCCATTGGTATCAGGGCCACGCGCGGCCGATGCCGGCGGTGATCGTCGAGCAGGTCACGGTCGCGCCGGGGCCGAACCACTATTGGGTTCCGGGTCACTGGCACTGGCATGCCAACGATTGGGAATGGACGCACGGCCACTGGGAGCGTTGATCGTCGCCAGCCCTGCCTGATATGCAAGCCCCGCTGGCAGCAGCGGGGCTTTTTTTGCGCCGTCAGGAACGAACGTAGGCCCAGCCCTCGGCCTGGCGCTTGATCACCTCCACCACGCCGGACGGCACGAAGCCGATCTTATCGACCATGTCGGTGGCCTGGAGATGCATGCCGCGCATGGTGTTCTGGCAGGCGAAGATGCCGACTCCGGCCTGCATGGTTTCCTGCACGCGGCCGGCCACTTCCGAATCGGCCTTGAGCATGTTGACGCCCGGTCCGTAGCAGACGATTTCGATGCTGACGTTGGCCGCGCCCAAACCCTCCTGCGCGTTCTTCACATTGCCCAGCGTGAGCGACCATTTTTTTGGATCGGCATCGCTGACCTGGAACAGGGCGCGGAACGGCGCGCTGGCTTTCTCCGGCGCCGCCGAGACCGGCGCGGCGGCGGCCGATAATCCAGCGGCGCCGGCGGCGGCCAGCGCCATCGAACGCGTCATCATGGAACGGCGGGTAGCGGATATATTTTTCATATTGTGTCTCCTGAATGGTGGCGAGTGGCGAGTGGCGAACGGCGCGATCAGCGACGCACCGTGCTGGCGTCCTGGCCGAACAGCAGCTTGCTGGAATTGGCGTCCACGGTCGGCGCGGTGTTGACGGTGCTCGCCAAGTCATACGCGCGCACCGTCGCCGGCCGCTGCCCGACGCGCTCGAACCAGGCCTTCAACGCCGGGAAGTCGGCCAGGTTCTGGCGCTGCTTCTCATGCGGCACGATCCACGGATAGCACGCCATGTCGGCGATGCTGTACTCGTCGCCGCAGATGTAGTCGCGGCCATCGGCCAGCTGGTGATCGAGCACGCCGTACAAACGCGAGGTCTCCCTCACATATCGTTCTATGGCGTAAGGCAGCGGCTCCGGCGCGTACTGCGTGAAGTGGTGGGCCTGTCCCGCCATCGGACCGAGTCCGCCCATCTGCCAGAACAGCCATTGCAGCGCGACGTTGCGGCCGCGCAGATCCTGCGGGATGAAGCGGCCGGTCTTGTCGGCCAGGTACAGCAGGATCGCGCCCGATTCGAAAATCGAGATCGGCGCGCCGCCGTCGGCCGGCGTGTTGTCGATGATGGCGGGGATGCGGTTGTTCGGCGCGATGCGCAGGAACTCCGGCTGGAACTGTTCGCCCTTGCCGATATGGACCGGCGTGACGTGATAGTCGAGGCCCGCCTCTTCAAGGAACAGGGTGATTTTGTGGCCGTTGGGCGTGGTCCAGTAGTGCAGGTCGATCATGGCAGACTCGCGAAGTAGGTATCCGCGCATGCTACCATCTTCCGCCGGCGCCTGCCTTCGCGACACCGACCCGCGCTACATCAGTCCTGCTACACCAGTCCTATGTCGCGCGGCTTGACGCCGCTGAAAATGCGATCGAGCTGCTGCGGGTTCAAACCGTACATGCGCGCGAACAGGCCGCCGAAGACGGCGCGATATTCGTTCAGCACCGGGAAGTCGCGGTTCTGGTTCAGGCTCGCCGCCTCGACCCGCACCTGTTCGCCCAGCACCTGTCCGCCATGGACGCTGCCGCCCAACACCCAGTAGGCGGTGCCGTGTCCGTGGTCGGTGCCGCGGTTGCCGTTTTCCTTGAAGGTGCGGCCGAATTCACTGATGACCACCACCACCGTGTCCTTCCACTGGCCGCCCATCTCCTGCGAGAACGCGGCCAGGCCGCGTCCCAGTTCGTCGAAGCGGCCGGCCAGGTAGCCGGTGGCGTTGCCCTGTCCGACGTGCGTGTCCCAGCCGCCGACGTCGACGAAGCCGATGCTGTATTTTTCCTTCATCAGCCGGGCGATGCGGCGCGATTCCAGCTCGAAGCCCTTCCAGCTCGAAGCCCTTGGCCGTGATGGCGTTGCGGCTGGCCGCCTGCATCTCGCCGGCCAGTTCCTGCGCCAGCTCGTTGCGCACCGTGAAACCCTCGTTGACCTGCTGCGACAGCGGCGTGCCCTTGTACATGGCGGCGATGATGTCGCTCTGGCGCTGGTCCAGCGCCGGCTTGGCCAGCGAGCGCAGCGCGCTGTTGGGTACCTGCACGCTGCCCTGCATGATGATAGGCAGCTGGTCGGTGAAGGCGATGGCGGGATCGCCGTTCAGCGTCGCCGAGAGCCGGTTCAAAAAACCGGACGCGTAGTTGCGCGAGCCTGTCAGCGGCTGCCCCAGTTCAATGCCGTCCTGCGTTTCGAAATGGCTGCGCGTCATGTCCTCGGTGCCGGCGAAGGGAATGAAGGCTGCCTGGCCGTTCTGGTACAGCGGGTAGATGCTCTCGCGCAGGGCCGGATGCAGACCCCAGTCGGAGTTCAACGGCAGCGCCGTGTTCAGGTCCGTGCCGGGACGCGGCACGGCGATATTCGGCCGGCTGTCGTAATAAAACTGGCTGGCTACGGGGATCAGCAAATTGGCGGCGTCGTAGCCGCCGCGCAGGAACACCACCAGCAGCTTGGCTTGCGCGGCGGGGGCGGCCCACAGGCTGCCCATCTTCGCGGCCAGCGGCAGCATGGCCAGCGTGTTGATAAAAGTGCGGCGTTTCATGGCGACTCCTCGGTCTGAAAACTAGCGGTGCATCATTTCCGGCGACGACAGCAGATAGGTGTTCCACTCCTGCGGCGACGCGGCCTGTTCGAGCGCGGCGCGCGTGGCCGCGCCCAGGCCCGGTTGCAGCGATTGGTAGTACAGCGCGTTGGCCAGCTGCGGGAAGGCCGGCTTTTCCAGCGGTTGCGGGCCGTCGGTCTTGAACAGGCCCGCGCTGCCGGAGCCGATGGCCTTGGCGATTTCAAAGCGGGTGCTCATCTGGCCCGGACTGGCCCATGCCGATTGCGTCAGCGCGTAGCCGTCCGGCGTCTGGCGGCCGTATAGCGGCTCGCCCATGCGATTGAGCCAGTTCAGCATCGGGCCGGCGTTGAGGATGGCCTTGTCGTCGTAGGCCAGACGCACCGACGAGACGACGTAGTGCAGCGGGTCCTTGAACTTCTGCGCCAGCGAGGCGTTGAACTCGGGCGCGTGGAACATGGTGTTGAGCGTGGCGGCGATGTCGCCGTCGCTTTTCAAAAAGGTCTGCGCCATGCGTTCCACCAGCGCCGGCGGCGGATCGTCGGACACGAAGTACAAGGCCAGCTTGCGGCTGATGAAGTGCGCCGTCGCCGGGCTGCGACTGAGGCGGTCGATGGCCTCGTCGATTTCGGCCAGGCCGCGCGCGCGGATAGGCTGGCCGAGGAAGTCCTTGGCGCCGTAGTCATGGCGGTTGGGATTGAACTCGAACAGGCCGCGCCGCACGTACTGCGCCTGCAGCTCGCGCTTGACGTTGGGCGCCGTGCTGCCCATGTTGACGCCGACGCCGGTCAGCACCCGCGCCAGTTCCTGCACATCGTGCTGGCTGTAGCCACCGTTGACGCCCAGCGTGTGCAGCTCCATCAACTCGCGCGCATAGTTTTCGTTGATATGGCCGGCGGCGTTTTGTTCGTTGTCCAGATAGCGCAGCATCGCCGGATGGTGCACGGTGGCCGACAGCAGGTCGCGGAACTTGCCCAGCGCGTGCGGGCGGATCGCCTGGTCCTCGTAATCGCCGACCAGCACGCGCAGGTTGGATTTATATAGATGGACGTTGAAGTGGTTCAGCCAGAACCACGTCATCTGCTCCTGCAGCTGGTTGGTCGAATACAGGTCGCGCAACAGCGAGCGGGTGGCCGCTTCCTTCGCGACGCGGTTCAGCTCCTGCTGGTAGGCCTGCTGCGCGGTTTTTTTCTGCTCGATGTCGACCACCGCGTCGGCGTCCTTGCGCTGCTGTTCGAGCTTGAGATTGAGCTGGTCCATAGGCGTCTGCACGATGGTCATCGCGTCGATCTGTGCCTGCAAGGCGGCCGGCAGCGGCGCATCGTGCGGATGCAGCTGCTGCTGCAGATAGCGTTCCGTTCCTTGCGCGATGATGACGCGGTCGGCGCTGTCGTTGACGCCCCAGCTGACGCGATTCAGCAGGTTCAATTGCTGCTGTCGCTGCGCGGCGGAAGGCGGCGCGGTGCCGGCGGAGCTGGTGTCGGCGGTCGTGGCGCAGCCGGTTAGCGTGATCAGCGCGCCCAGTGTGCACAGGGCGGTCGCGGTCAACAGCATCGTCGTGGAAAAGGGTAGGGGCATGGGCGTGGACTCCGGTTGATTGCCACTGTAACGCGCTCAAGGCGCGCACGGCTGACTTTGGCCCGATTACTTTGCAACGGAATGTAATCGCGCGGCGCGCGATACCCTTACGCCATCTGATGATTTATGAAAGCTTGCTTGTTTTATATTTCAACTGGCGCTTACAATGACTCGGTTGATTTAAATGCAAGCGCGAATGGAGCTGACGTTGAAAAGAGCAATGCGGTGGGCCTTGATGGCGGTGTCGGGTTTGTCGGCGGCCAGCGCTTGGGCGGCGCAGGAGACGGTCGCGCCGGTGGCGCAGATGGCGACTTGCGGCAAGCCGGAATATCCCCGGGAGTCCATCGACAAAGTCCAGGAGGGCACTGTCGTCCTGGCTTTCCTGATCGGCACCGATGGCACGGTGAAGCGCAGCGAGATTAAAAAATCCAGCGGCTTTCCGGCGCTCGATACGGCGGCGGTCGAGGCGTTGCGGCTTTGTCATTTCAAGCCCGGCCTGAAGGACGGCCAGCCGCTTGAAGTCTGGGCGCCGGTCGCTTACGTTTGGAGCTTGGGCACGCGGAGTGTCGTTCCACCGGGCGTCCCGCCGGTCGTGCCGCTGGCGCAAAATGTACCGCCCTACGAATCGCCGGTGGCGCAGGCGGCCCGCTATCGGCAGCAGGCGTTGAAGGACGATGCGTGCGCGCAGGTCAATCTCGGCTTGATCTACCTGAGCGGACGTGGCGTGAAGAAGAGCGATACCGAGGCCGCCGGCTGGTTTCTGAAAGCGGCCCAACACGGCAACGCGCGCGGCGAAATGAACTTGGGACTACTGTATCAATCCGGCCGTGGCGTGGCGCAGGACGACCAGGAAGGCGCGCGCTGGATGCGACTGGCCGCCGACCATGGCAGCGATGAGGCGCAGGTGCGCTTGGGCCGCATGTATGCGATCGGCCGCGGCGTGCCGCACGACGATGTGGAAGCGCTGCGCTGGTATCGCCTCGCTGCCGCACACGAAAACGCCATGGCCGAATCGCGCATCGGCGACCATTACGCGGCCGGCCTGGGCATCGAACGCGATGATGCGCAGGCGCTGGCGTGGTATTACAAAGCCGTTGCGCATGGCGACTCGCACGGCGAGGTGGCGCTGGGCGCCATGTTTGAACAGGGCCATGGCGTGACGGCCGATTTCCGGCAGGCGCAAAAATTATATGCGTGGTCAGCGGCGAAGGGGAATCGCGCCGGCATGTACCGGCTGGCCGTGATGTTTGAACAGGGCCGTGGCATTGATCAAAGCAACGCGGATGCGATGCTGTGGTATCAGCGCGCGGCGCGGATGAACAACCTCAAGGCGGTTGAGCGCCTGATCGACGTGTATGAAAAAGGCCAACTGGGACAAGCTCCCAATGCCGACGAGGTTCTGCGCTTGCGCGCCAGCGTCCAAAAATTGCACGACGCCGGCGCCGACGAAGCGCAGTCGCTATAACCTCAAGGACTGTGCCATGAATTCAAAATTTACGGTGCTTGTCGCCGGCTGTTTGTTGGCCTGCCATGGCGTATCGCACGCCGAGGACGCGGCGCAGCTTCAGTCTTATTTGAAGACGCACGCGGTGGCCAGCATCACGCCCATATTCAGCCAGCTGTTGCGCGTCCAGCTTCCCGCCGGCTACAGCACAGTGTATGAAGACACGCGCGGTGCGCATTACATCCACGAAGCGGTGCTGAACGGCGAGAATGTCGATAACTGGAGCAGGATGTTTACCATCACCGGATTCCGCGATCTCGCATCCAAGCCGGCGGTGACTCCCAAGTCGTACGCCGGCAGCATCGCCGCCGGCTTCCAGAGGGCTTGTCAGCCTTCATTCAGCGCACAGCTCATCGACGAGGTGCAGATCGATGGCGTCGACATGGTCGCGCTGGTGGCTTCATGCGGCATCTCGCCGACCAAGAACGGCAACCGCAGCGAGACGGCGCTGATCATCGCGCTGAAAGGCAGCAGCGATTACTACACGGTACAGTGGGCCGAACGTGGCGCGCCATCGGCCACGCCGCGGGCCATCGACGTGGCGCACTGGCGTGAAAAATATCAGCAGCTCTTGCCGATCAAGTTGTGTGCCCGCGTCGCCGGCGAAGCGGCGCCATATCCCAGCTGTGTGAACCAGCACTGACGCGCCGCCGAGGCGGCGCGTCACGGACCGTCGTCAGCGCACCACCGGCTTGACCTTGGCCGCAGCCGCCTTGGCGATCACGCGCGCGGTTTCGACATCGTCGGCCGTCGCCAGCGCCACGCCCATGCGCCGGCGTGCGAACGACTCCGGCTTGCCGAACAGGCGAATGTCGGTGCCCGGCACGCTCAGCGCGTCGGCCACGCCCTCGAAGGAAATCCCCTGCGCATCCTGCTGGCCGTAGATGACGGCCGAGGCGCCCGGCGCGCGCAGCGCCACGTTGACCGGCAGGCCGAGGATGGCTTTGGCGTGCAGTTCGAATTCGCTCTGTACCTGCGTGGCCATCGTCACCATGCCGGTATCGTGCGGGCGCGGGCTCACTTCCGAGAACCACACCATGTCGCCCTTGACGAACAGCTCGACGCCGAACAGGCCCAGGCCACCGAGGTTGGCGGTGACCTTGGCGGCGATGTCGCGCGCGCGTTCCAGCGCCACAGGGTCCATGGCGCACGGCTGCCATGATTCGACATAATCGCCGTGCACCTGCACGTGGCCGATCGGCGCGCAGAACTGGGTCTGCACCTGGCCGTCGGCGCCGATAGCGCGCACCGTCAGCAGCGTGATTTCGTAATCGAAGTCGATGAAGCCCTCGACGATGACGCGGCCCGAGTCGACGCGGCTGCCGGCAGCGGCATAGTCCCACGCGGTCTTCACGTCGGCGGCGCCGTCCAGCTTCGACTGGCCCTTGCCCGACGAGGACATTACCGGCTTGACGATGCACGGGAAGCCGATGGCGGCGCACGCCGTTTCCAGTTCGGCCAGGCTGCTGGCGTAGCGGTACGGCGACGTCGCCAGTCCCAGCTCCTCGGCGGCCAGGCAGCGGATGCCTTCGCGGTTCATGGTCAGCTGCGCCGCGCGCGCCGTCGGGATGCAGGTGATCTTGCCGGCCTTTTCCAGCTCGGCCAGCGTGGCCGTGGCGATGGCCTCGATTTCCGGCACCACCAAATCCGGCTGTTCCTGCTCGATCAGCGCGGCCAGCGCGGCGCCGTCGGTCATGTCGATGACGTGCGAGCGGTGCGCCACCTGATGGCCCGGTGCGTTCGGATAGCGGTCGACGGCGATCACCTCGACGCCCAGGCGTTGCAAGGAGATGATGACTTCCTTACCCAGCTCGCCGGAGCCGAGCAGCATGACCTTGGTGGCCGAAGGGGAGAGGGGCGTGCCGAAAATGCGTGGTGTATTCATGGTGTGGACCGGATGGGGAAGGGCGAGGGGATGGCTGAGGACTATAGCAAACGACGCCCGGTTTGGACAGGCCCGCAACGAAAAAGCGCCCGCGTGTTGGCTGCGCGGCGAAGCCGGGATTTTCGCTGCGTGTGGCGACGCACAGAGAAAAGTGGCCGAGGCGCGCACGATGGCTGCATCAACCAAGAGGACATCATGAACCGCCATCATTTCATCAGCGCTGTATCCCTCGCCGGCCTGCTGGCGATTTCCGGCGGCATGGCGCATGCCGACATTATCAAGTGCGTCGATGCCGAAGGCCATGCGACGCTGACGGACCAGGACTGTCCGCGCAACGAAGCCCGGGTGGCGCCGCAGGAAGTGGCGGCCGTCGCGGCGATGGCCGATGTGCCGGACCAGGCGCAGAACGACGCGCCCAGGGCGCACGTTACGCGGGTCGTACTGTCCGCCGGCACGCCGGCGCTGCCGCCCAAATCGTGGGAGGCGACCCACGCGCATCCCGCGCCGATGCGCGCATTCGCACTGGACGCCGCGACGCTGAAAGCCGCACGTGTGACCATGCAGCTGCTGGACGCGCAGACGCACGCGCAAAAAGTGGCGTCGCGCTAGTCAGCGAGCATCATTAAACAAACAATCAGAACGAATACACCAGCGTCACCGAGGTCTGGGTGTCGGTGTTCTTTTTATCTTCGGGCACGTTGGTGTCGTTGCGCGCGGTGAACGCGGCCTTCATCTGCATGGTGCTGTTGATTTTGGTGCTGAGCGAGGTCTCGGCTATCGAATGCGTGTTGACCGCGCCGCGCTCCACGCTCATGGTCTGATGCAGGGCCGCCGTGTCGCTCAGTTTCCACTTCATGTCCGCCGCGCCGCGTATCGTCACGCCGGCATCTTCGCCGCCGGTGGCGCGCGTGCCGCTGAAATATCCCGGGCCGATTTCCACGTCCAGGCTCTTGTCGTCCGACTTGTACCACTGCGCACCCTGGCCGATGCCGACCGTCGAATAACGCGTGTAGGCGCCGAACTTGTCGTCGACGTAGGAGGCCAGCACGAACAGCCGCGCACCCGGATGCAGCAGCTTGTAGGCCGCCTTGGCCGATAGCGAGAAGCGTTCGGCCGAGACCACGCGCTCCTGCTGGCCATCGGCCTGCGCCTCGTCGTCTTCCTTGTAGTAGCCGCTCAGGACGTACTCGTTGCTCCACACTTCCAGGTCCTGCTTGGCGTCGATCTTGCCGGTGAACGAGGAGCCGGTGGTGTTGCCGGACGTGGTGATGGCACCCAGTTCGGCGGAGGTGTTCCAGTGTTTGTCGGCAGCGGCGTCGGTGGCGGCGGTGCTGTTGGCGGCGGCCAGTGCCAGCGCGATAAGTGGAATGCAGGTGATGGATTTCATGGATATGTTGGCGGCCGGCGCGCGCGTGCCGGAGCGCGTTGGCATTCCGGCGGTGGTCCGTCATGGACCGGCTGCGACTGTGGCTGGCATTGTTCTTGAGTCGAGCCGATATTGTACCCGAGCGCACGCCGCTACGCTTACAGCCCGGCGCGCGCGCCGCATCGACCGGCAGCGGGCGGCGACGGCTGCATGTTGCCGCAAAATCTGCGAAACTGTGGGCCTGTCGCCGTCATTCATTTGCACTCATATGGAAAAATTTATAGTCCTGATCTTCCCGCTGTTCTTTTTGCTGATCGGGATAGAATTCGCGTATGGCTATTACAAGCAGCGCAACAACTACCGCGTCAACGATGCGCTGAGCAGCTTGAGCCAGGGTTTGATCAGCCAGCTGGTCGCGCTGTTGACGCAGTTGTTCCAGATCGGCCTGTACGCCTGGGCGTTCGAAAAGGTCGCCGTGGTGTCGGCGCCCGCGTTTTGGGACTCGTGGTACGGCTGGATCTGCGCCGTGGTGCTGTTCGACTTCTGCGACTACTGGCTGCATCGCGCCGGCCACGAATGTGCCGTCATGTGGGCCGCGCATCTGGTGCACCATCAAAGCCAGGACTTCCACTTCGCCACGGCGCTGCGGCAGGAAAGCACGGTCATCCTGATCGGCTGGGTGTTCTACCTGCCGATGGCGGTGCTGGGCGTGCCGCCGGAAGAATTCGCCATCGCCGGCCTGATCGTGCTGCTGTATCAGTTCTGGATACACACCGAACACATCGGCAAGCTGGGCTGGTTCGACCGCGTGTTTTCATCGCCATCGAACCATCGCGTGCACCACGCCGTCAACGACCAGTACCTCGACAAGAACTACGGCGGCATGCTGGTGATCTGGGACCGCATGTTCGGCACCTTCGCCGAGGAAGAGGAGCCGTGCGTCTACGGCACGCGCAGCGCCTTGAACAGCTGGGACCCGGTGTGGGCCATCGTTGCCGAATACTGGACTTTGCTGCGGCTGTCGTGGCACGCCGAGCGCTGGGCCGACAAGCTGCGTATCTTTTACAAGCATCCGGGCTGGCGGCCGGCCGATATCGAGGCCAGGTTTCCGTCCAAACCGTTCGATCTGGAAGCGGCGCGCCGCCACTACCATCCTCCGCTTTCGCGCCGCGCCGAGCAACTGGCCGTGGCCCAGTTCATCGCGACGCTGGGTGCGTCGGCGGCCTTCCTGTGGTATTCGGAAGATTTTTCATACGGGCTGACGCTGGCGTTGACGGTGGCCGCGATGGCCGGCCTGTGGGCCTTGGGCGCCTATTTGCAGGGACGGCTGTCGGCCAAGGTCATGCTGCTGATCGACGTGGCGGGCGCCGCATGGGCGTTCGTCGCGTTGCAGATGCTGGGCTAGGGCGGCGCGCTGACATTGCAGTGCTTTATGCGGATTCGGTATATCGAAATAATTATGTGTTACTGGTAATTGTAGTCATGTTTCGGTACTCTTGGTACTCAACCTACATTGCGGAGTCCCGATGCGTAAATTCCTGCTGTCCCTGAGCCTGCTTGTTGCCGTCAGCGCCACCGCCGCGCCGACCCTGCCTTACGACGATGCCGCCGACGCCAAGACGGCTGTGACGCAGGCGCTGGCATCGGTCCAGGCCGACCATCGCCCGGTGCTGCTGATCTTCGGCGCCAACTGGTGCGAGGATTGCCGCGCGCTCGACAAGGCGCTCAAAAGCGACAAGAACGCCGCGCTGATCGAGCGCAAATTCAAGGTCGTCAAGATCAG
>Ga0209848_1000577_pt1 | contig 13647 bp, 10 predicted proteins | sample OrgsoiDNA_201062_FD_185810 | JGI IMG/M metagenome (GOLD analysis project Ga0209848, IMG submission 185810) | Permafrost soil microbial communities from the Arctic, to analyse light accelerated degradation of dissolved organic matter (DOM) -... | ecosystem: Environmental > Terrestrial > Soil >...
GGCCGGCTCGGGCACGCGCGCCGGCTCGAAGCCGAGCGCGGCCAGCACGGCGCCGAACAGCTGGGCGGGGTTGACCGGCTTGGTCAGGAAGGCGGCGACACCGGCCAGCTCGGCCTCGCGGCGGATATGCTCGCGTGTGAACTCGGCCACCATCAGCACCGTCGGCAACACCGTCAGCGCCGGATCGTCGTGCAACCGGCGCGTGGTCTCGATGCCGTCCAGGTCCGGCATGTTCCAGTCCATCAGCACCACCTCATGCGGATCGTCGCGCAGCAGTTGCAGCGCGGCCGCGCCGGAATCGACCGAGCGCGCGACGAAGCCGAAACTGCCCAGCAGCTGTTCCAGCATGGCGCGCGTGGGCGCGCTGTCGTCGACGATCAAGACCTTCTTGCCGATCGCCTCGGGCGGCGCGCGGCGCAAGGCGGCGGCGGCCGGCTGCGCCTGCAGCGTGATCGTGAAATTGAAACGGCTGCCGGTGCCGGGCGTGCTGTCGACGGCGATGACGCCGCCCATGGCCTGCACCAGCTGCTGCGAAATGGCCAGCCCCAGGCCGGTGCCGCCGTGCAGGCGGGTGGTGCTGGCGTCGGCCTGGGAAAAGGCGTGGAACAGTCTGGATTGCTGGGCCAGGCTGATGCCGACGCCCGAATCTTCCACCGAGAATTGCAGCCGCAGTGGCTGGCCGCCGGCTGCCAGCGCGATGGCGCCCTGATCCGCGCTGTGGCCCTTGCCCTGATCGCGGGCCCGCTCCACGCGCAGGAAAATAAAACCGCGCGGCGTGAACTTGAGCGCATTGCCGACCAGGTTGATGAGCACCTGGCTCAGCCGCAGCGGATCGCCGATCAGCCCCTGCGGCACGTCCGGCGCGGCGCAGACCAGCAGCTCCAGGCCTTTTTCGGCGGCGCGCCAGGAAAACAAATCGGCGATCTGGCCCAGCGTGTCGGTCAGATCGAAGGGCACGGCCTCCAGCTCCAGCTTGCCCGATTCGATGCGCGAGAAATCGAGCACGTCGTTGATGATGCCCAGCAGGTTCTGGCCGGCCCGGCCGATCTTGTGGAAATAATCGCGCGGCTGCGGCGCCACGTCGAGGTGCGCGCCGAGGCCGGCGAAACCGATGATGGCGTTCATCGGCGTGCGGATTTCGTGGCTGATATTGGCCAGGAAATCGCTCTTGGCGCGGGTGGAGGCTTCGGCGTCGGCGCGCGCCTGCTGGATGGCGCGGATCGCCTCGGCTTTCTGGAAGGCCGACACGAACGGTTCGCGCAGCGCGATGAACAGGTCGAGATCGGCGTTCGCCATCGGCGCGCCGTGCTCGAACACCAGGTAAGCCGCGACCTGGCCGGCGATGCTGATGCGCACCACCAGCACCGCGCCGGCGCCCTGCCGGCCGACGTAGATGTCGGGGGCGATGGCCTTGGCGCCGTTGACGTAGCGCGCCTGCGCCTGCTCCTGCGTCATGCCGCGCAGCCGGCCGGGCAGGCCGTCGCGCCGCCAGGTGGCGCGTATCGCCAGCTGCGCCGTGCCGGCCTCGCCGATCAGGGCGTAGCAGGCGTCGACGCCGGTGCTGGCGCTGGCTTCGAACAATATCGTCTGCAGCAGGGCGTCGAAGTCGAGCTGCTCGTTGATCGACTTGACGATGGCGTGGACTTTTTCCAGGTGGCGGGTGCGCGACAAAACCAGCCGCTGCAGCATCGCCTGGGTGCGCCGCAGCGCGCTCACGCGCCAGCGGTACACGCCCCAGGCCAGCGCCAGCCCGGCCAGCGCGGCGGCGCAACGCGCCCACCACGTCTGGTACCAGGCCGGCAGCACCTGCATGTCGATCGCCAGCTCATGCGGACTCCAGACGCCGTCGCGGTTGCTGCCGCGCAGGCGCAGGCGGTAGTGGCCGGGCGCCAGGTTGTTGTAGGCGGCGATGCGCCGGCTGCTGTCCGTCTCGACCCAGTCCTTGTCGTAGCCTTCCAGCCAGGAGGCGTAGCGGTTGCGCTGGCTGGCGGAAAAGTCCAGCGCCGCCACCTCCACCTCCACGCCACGCGTGCCGGCCGGCACGATCAGGCCGGCGCCGCCGGCGGCCATCAGCGCGGCCGCAGGCACGGCGCGCTTGTCCAGCCGCACCGAACTGAGCACCAGCGGCGGCTGGTAAGTCCACTGGAAGGGCTGCGTCGGATGCACCACGGTATAGCCGCCGGAGGTGCCGAAGACGATGTCGGACTGCACGGTCTGTCCCACGGCGCCGGCGTAATACGACAGGAATACCAGGCCGTCGGCGCGGCCCAGCTTGCGGACGCGCAGCGTGCTGCCATCGATCAGCACCAGGCCGTCGACGCTCGACACCCACATCCGGCCGGCCTGGTCGGCGCGCAGGCCGGTGATGGTATTGGTCGGCAAGCCGTCGCCGATGCCGAGCCGGTGGTAGCGGCGCGTGCCGTCGGGCGCCCGGCCTTCCAGGATGGAGATGCCGTCATTATTGGTGGCCACCCACAAGCGGCCGCGCGCATCGAAGGCCAGCGAGTTGATGAAGCCGTGCGCCCGCGCCGCCGCGTTGCCGGGCAAAACGAGCAATTGCTCGGCTTTGCCGGTGGCCGGATCGAAGCGGTTCAAGCCCTTGCGCGTGCCGACCCACAGCGCGCCGTCGGGATCGGCCAGCAGGGTCGTGACGCGGCCGTCACTGAGGCCGCCCGCCGACGCCGGCCCCGCCCCGAAGGACTGCACGCTGCCGGCCAGCGGATCGTAGCGCAGCAGGCCGCCGCCGGTGGCCAGCCACAGCGCGCCGTCTAGGCGCACGATGCTGCTGATGCGCGGCAGCGCGTCCGCCTGCGGCAAGGGCACGCGGGTGACGCGCTGGCCGTGGGCGCTGGTGTGGTACAGGCCGAGCAGCGTGCCTATCCACGCCTCCTGCGGTTCGGCTTCGGCCATCGCCAGCACCAGGCGGTTCGGCAGCATCGTGTCGAGGTGGGCCGGATCGGGCCGCAGGCCGGCCGTGCGGCGGCCGTCGACGCCGACCAGGTCGATGCCCTGGTCGCCCAGCGCCGTCCACAGGCGGCCGGCGCTGTCGGTCATGAAGGCCGAGACGGACACCTCCTGCATGCCCTCGCCGTCGACGACGGTGTCGATGGTGTGGTTGGCCGGGTTGTTGATGTCGATGCCGCGCTCGTTGGCCAGCCACACCAGGCCGCTGCGGTCGCGCCAGACGGCCGCCACGCGGTCGTTCGCCAGGCTGGACTGAACGGCCGGGCGGTGGACGATGCGGCGGCCGTGGCCGGCGGCGTCGAACTCGATGATGCCGCCGCCGTAGGTGGCGGCCCACCACTGCCCCGCCTCCGTTTCGGTGATCGACAGGACCATGGTGCTGCCGGCATCCTTGACCCGGTCCAGCGCCACGATGCGCGCCACGGGCGCGCCATCGACCAGCCCGGCCATGCCGACGCCGCTCTGGAACGTGCCGAAGGCGACCTGGCCGCGCTCGCCGCTGGCCAGCGCCAGCACGGCGTCGCCGGCGCCGCCAGCGACGGCCACGTCGACGACCCGGCCATCGGACGCGTCGCGTCGGGCCAGGCCGGCGTTCGAGCCTATCCACAGATTGCCGTCATGGTCGAGCAGCAAGGCGCGGATCTGGTTGGCGCGCGGCCCGCCGGGCGCGTCGGCGCCGCGCGGATAGTGGCTGATGCGGGCCATGCCGCCGCCGGCCGTATCGATGTAATCGAGGCCGGCCACCGTGCCTACCCATACGCCGCCCTTGTCGTCGCCGGCGATGGCGCTGATCAGCGGGCTGCTCAAGCCCTTAGGGCCGGCCGGATAGCGCACGAAGCGCTCGTGCAGCTTGTCGTACATGGCCACGCCATCGGTGGTGGTGCCTATCCACAGCCGGCCTAGCCGGTCCACGTGCAGCGTCTGGATAAAATCGCCCGGCAGCGATGCCGCGTCGCTCGCGCTGTAGAAGAAATTGCGCATGCGGTAGCCATCCCAGCGCGCCAGCCCGCCCTGCGTGCCGAACCACATGAAGCCGTCGCCGTCCTGGGCCACGCTCATCACGACCGGATGCGGCAAGCCGCGCTCGGGCGCCAGGTGTTCGAACACGGCCGGCGCCAGCATGGGCCAGCCGCCGGCCGCGGCATGGGCCGGCGCCGGGAGCAGGCCGGCCAGCAGCGCGGCCGCCGCCGCGCAGGCGCGCCAGTTCGTCAGGAGTGCGCGGCGGACCGCGTCTACGGTGCGGGGAAAGACCAAATCGTACAAGAGGCAAGACCTTAATCGGTAGGCGGACGCACTGGTCCCATGTTGGCGATCCGCGGGACCGGTGTCGGCGATGGATACATCGGATTGGTCTGGCGCCTGTCCATCAAGGCTGTTCGGCGTAGAGCTTCACCAGCCGGTACAGGAAATCGCGCCCCTGCAACAGCGACTCGACGCCTATGTATTCATTGAGGCCATGGATATTGCCCAGATCCGGCCCGAGGAAGATGCCGCTGATGCCGTAGGTGGGTATGCCGGCCGCGTTGAGGAACTGGCCGTCGGTGGCGCCGGACTGCAACAGCGGCAGCACCGGCACGCCGGGCCAGAACTGCGCCGTCAATTGCTGCACCGGCCCGAGGACGGCCTTGGTCAAGGGCGGCGGCGGCGAACTGCCGCCGCGAATTTCCAGCGTCTCGACCTTGACGGCCGGATCGGCGATGGCCCGCTCCAGCGCCAGGCGCACGGTTTCCTGCGTCACGCCGGGGAAGATGCGGCAGTTGATGTTGGCGCGCGCCCGCTGCGGCAGGGCGTTGGTGGCGTGGCCGGCGTCGAGCATGGTCGCCACGCAGGTGGTGCGCAGCATCGCGGCCCAGCCGGCGTCGCGGCTGGACACCAGCGCCACGGCCGCCGCGTCCTGCGGGTTGGCGACGATGGCGCGCATCGCCGCCGCCACATCGGCATGGCCTTGCGCGGCCTGGATGTCGGCCATGCCGTTCAGGTAGCCACGGCTGCCGTCGGCCAGCTGCACCGGGAAGGCATACGACTCGATCTTCGTCAGCGCGCCGGCCAGATGATAAATGGCGTTGTCCTTTTGCGGACGCGAACTGTGGCCGCCGCGGTTGCTGACTTCCAGCTGATAATTCTGCGAGACTTTTTCGCCGGCCTGCACGGTCATCGTGACGCGCTTGCCGGCCGCGTCGAATTCGCCGCCGGCGCCCTCGTTGATCGCGAAGCCGGCGTCGATCAGGTCGCGCCGGTTCTCGGTCAGCCACTTGGCGCCGTTGAAGGCGCCGTTGGTCTCCTCGCCGCAGGTCAGCGCCATCTTCAGCGTGTGGCGCGGCTGGTAGTGTTCCTGCTTGTAGCGGATCAGGCTATCGGCCCAGATGGCCGCCTGCGCCTTGTCGTCGACGGCGCCGCGTGCGTAAAACTTGCCGTCCTCCTCGACCAGCGTGAACGGATCGCGCACCCAGTCCTCGCGCTTGGCCTCGACCACGTCGATATGCGCCAGCAGCAGGATGGCCTTGGCCTTCGGATCGCGGCCCGGATAGACCACCACCAAGCCGCCCTCCTTCGGATGGGCCGCGTCGGCAAAGGGATGCAGCTCGGCGTCCGCGTAGCCGGCCGCCTTCAGCCGCGCGGCGATGCGCTCGGCGGCCAGCGTGCAGCTGCCGACCGACAGCGTGGTGTTGGTTTCAACCAGCTCCTTGTACAGCGCGCGGAATTGCGCTTCGCCGTCGGCGCTGGCGGCGTGGGCGCCTGACGACGCGATGCCGGCCATGGCGGCCATGGCGAGAACAGGAATGAAACGACAAGTCATATCGGCTCCAATGGAAGAAATCACCCGGTCGGGAATGCGCGCAATCCGGACCACGGACGGCAGCCATGGAACTCTAACCGATCTGAAAATTTATGTCAGAGGATTTGCATCGCTGAGGCGCCTATCCCCCGTCCCTTCACACGCTGACGCGCGACTTCAATTCCAGCACCGAGGCGCGCCAGGCCTCGTAATCGTCGCTGTCGGCCCACAGCTGGCGCAATTCCGACCGCTCCGACAGCACGCGCTCGATGACGCGGTGGGCTTTCTCGGCCAGGTCGGGACGCGCCTTCTGCGGCCGCTGCCCGACCCACGCGTCAACGCCGGCGCTTTCCTCGGTACGCTCGCCCCAATGTCCTTGCAGGCGCGCGATGACCTCGATCGCCACCAGCGCCTCGGCCGCGAACGGCGCTTCCAGTTCATCGCCGCCGTTATCGAGCGCGTTGTTCAGCGTGTCCTCGACCGCGTCCATATTTTTCAGCTCCTGCAAATCCTCGGCCCAGTCCAGCGCGAAGTCATTGCCGAAAGCGTCCACCGCCCATGTACCCATCGTATTCTCCTGGCTTATTTTTGCGTCTTCACGACCTGCATCGCCGCCGCGATCAAGCCGCTCATCTCACCCAGGTTGGCCGGGATGATGATGGAGTTGTTGGTCTTGGCCAGCTGCGCGAACGCGTTCACGTACTGCTCCGCCACCTTCAGGTTGACCGCGTCCGAGCCGCCCGGCGACTGGATCGCCGCGCCCACCTCGCGCAGCGCCGCCGCCGTCGCATCGGCCAGCGCGACGATGGCGGCGGCCTGTCCCTGCGCGCGATTGATGGCGGCCTGCTTCTCGCCCTCCGAGCGGGCGATCGACGCTTCGCGCTCGCCGGTGGCGATGTTGATCTGCTCCTGCTTGCGCCCTTCCGAGGCGGCGATCAGCGCGCGCTTTTCGCGTTCGGCGGTGATCTGCGCCTGCATCGCGTGCAGGATTTCCTTGGGCGGCGTCAGGTCCTTGATCTCGTAGCGCAGCACCTTGACGCCCCAGTTGGCGGCCGATTCGTCGATCGCGTTGACGATGGCGGTGTTGATATGGTCGCGCTCCTCGAAGGTTTTATCGAGCTCCATGCGGCCGATGACGGAGCGCAGCGTGGTCTGCGCCAGCTGCGTGATGGCGGAAATGTAGTTCGACGATCCATACGAGGCGCGCATCGGATCGGTGATCTGGAAATACAGGATGCCATCGACTTGCAATTGCGTGTTGTCGCGCGTGATGCAGACCTGCGGCGGCACGTCGAGCGGAATCTCCTTGAGGATATGCTTGTAGGCGACGCGGTCGTAGAACGGCACCACGATGTTCAGCCCCGGACCGAGCGTGGCGTGATAACGTCCGAGCCGCTCGACCACCCACGCGTGCTGCTGCGGCACCACGTTGACGGTCTTGAAGACGAAGACCAACGCCACGATAAATAATATGAACGTCACATTGCCGATACCGAATTCGAAAGCTTCCATCGTGTCTCTCCAGTTGAATTATTCGTAGCGTCAAAGCGCCACGATCAGGCGGCTGCCGCGCACTTCGCGTATCGTGTACATCCCTGGCCCGGCAGGCGCGCCGGGCGCCAGCTCCACGTCCCACAGTGCGCCCCGATACATCACGCGCGCCGTGCCATCCTGCCACGCCGGCACGTTGACGGTCTGTCCGATGTCGATGTTGATGCCGGCATCGAAAGCGGGATCGCGCCGCTGCGGACGGCCGTAACGGCTGCGGCGCAGCAGCAGCGTGGCCAGCACGCCAACCACGGCGGCCGTCAGCGTCTGCATCGCCAGCGCCACGCCGGCCAGCGCCGCCAGTGCGCCGGCAGCGAGGCCGATGGCGATCATCAGCAGATAAAAGGTGCCGGTGAAGAGTTCAAGTATCACGACGACGCCCGCCGCGATCAACCAGTGCATCCAGTCAGCCATGATGTCCCCTCCTTTCAAAGAATAAAAACCCCCGCGGTCCACGCTGGACGGCGGGGGTTTCAGCGCATCGCAAAACTGTTTTTACTGCAGCGCCGCCAGCTTCTGCCACGTGTCGATGACCGAATCGGGATTCAGCGACATCGATTCTATGCCCTCGTTCATCAACCATACCGCGAAGTCCGGATGGTCCGACGGCCCCTGGCCGCAGATGCCGATGTACTTGCCGCGCGCCAGGCAGGCCTTGATCGCCATCGACAGCAGCGCCTTGACGGCCGGATCGCGCTCGTCGAAATCGGCCGCCAGCAAGGCCATGCCGGAATCGCGGTCCAGGCCCAGCGTCAGCTGCGTCAGATCGTTGGAGCCGATCGAGAAGCCGTCGAAGTGGTCGAGGAACTGGTCGGCCAGAATCGCGTTGGACGGCACTTCGCACATCATGATCAGGCGCAGGTCGTTCTCGCCGCGTACCAGGCCGTTCTTGGCCAGCAGGTTGACCACCTTCTCGGCCTGGCCCAGCGTACGCACGAACGGCACCATGATCTCGACGTTGGTCAGGCCCATGTCGTTGCGCACGCGCTTCATGGCCTGGCATTCCATCTCGAACGCGCCGGCGAAATCGGCCGCCAGGTAGCGCGCCGCGCCACGGAAACCGAGCATCGGATTTTCTTCATCCGGCTCGTAGCGCGAACCGCCGATCAGCTTTTTGTACTCGTTCGATTTGAAATCGGACAGGCGCACGATGACCGGTTTCGGCCAGAACGCGGCGGCGATGGTGGCGATGCCCTCGGCCAGCTTGTCGACGTAAAACGCTTTCGGCGAGGCGTGGCCGCGCGCCACCGACTCCACCGCTTTTTTCAGGTCGGCGTCGATGTTCGGATATTCGAGTATCGCTTTCGGATGCACGCCGATGTTGTTGTTGATGATGAACTCAAGGCGCGCCAGTCCCACGCCGGCGTTCGGCACCGACTGGAAGTCGAAGGCCATTTGCGGATTGCCGACGTTGAGCATGATCTTGGTGCGCAGCTTGGGCAGGTCGCCGCGCGCCACTTCCGACACTTCGGTTTCCAGCAGGCCGTCGTAGATGCGGCCTTCGTCGCCCTCGGCGCAGGAGACGGTGACGAAGGTGCCATCCTTGAGCACCTCGGTCGCATCGCCGCAGCCGACGACGGCGGGCACGCCCAGTTCGCGCGCGATGATGGCCGCGTGGCAGGTGCGGCCGCCGCGGTTGGTGACGATGGCGGCGGCGCGCTTCATCACCGGTTCCCAGTTAGGGTCGGTCATGTCGGCGACCAGCACGTCGCCCGGCTGCACGCGTTCCATGTCGGCCGCGTCGTGGATCACGCGCACCGGACCGGCGCCGATTTTCTGCCCGATGGCGCGGCCGGAGGCAAGCACCGTGCCGCTCGATTTGAGTTTGAAGCGCTGCTGCGCGTCGCTAGCCTTCTGCTGCGACTTCACCGTCTCGGGACGCGCCTGCAAAATATACAGCTTGCCGTCGCGGCCATCCTTGCCCCACTCGATGTCCATCGGACGGCCGTAGTGGTTCTCGATGATGACGGCGTATTTGGCCAGTTCCACCACTTCGGCGTCGTTGAGCGAATAGCGGTTGCGCATCTCGACCGGCACGTCGACGGTCTTGACCGAGCGTCCCGCCCTGGCTTCGTTGGTGAACTCCATCTTCAGCAGCTTGGAGCCGATGTTGCGGCGGATGACGGGCGACTTGCCTTTTTCCAGCATCGGCTTGTGGACATAGAATTCGTCCGGATTGACGGCGCCCTGCACCACCGTCTCGCCCAGGCCGTAGCTGGAGGTGACGAAGACCACGTCCTTGAAGCCGGATTCGGTGTCGATGGTGAACATCACGCCGGCCGCGCCCAGGTCTGAACGGACCATGCGCTGCACGCCGGCCGACAGCGCCACCTCGGCGTGGGTGAAGCCCTTGTGCACGCGGTAGGAAATGGCGCGGTCGTTGTACAGCGAGGCGAAGACGTGCTTCATCGCGTCGAGCACATTGTCGATGCCGACGACGTTGAGGAAGGTCTCCTGCTGGCCGGCGAAGGAGGCGTCGGGCAAATCCTCGGCGGTGGCCGAGGAGCGCACGGCGAAGGACATTTCGGTGTCCGAATCGGCCACCAGTTTTTCATAGAACGTTTGGATTTCGGCGGCCAGGCGTGGCTGGAACGGCGTCTCGACGATCCACTGGCGGATTTCGGCGCCGGCTTGCGCCAGCGCGCGCACGTCGTCGATGTTCAGATCGGCCAGGCGGTCGGCGATGCGCTCGGCCAGCGGCTTGCCGCCGTCGACGGAGTACGACAGAAAATCGCGGAAGGCCTGCGCCGTGGTGGCGAAGCCGCCCGGCACGCGCACGCCGGCTTCGGCGAGCTGGCTGATCATCTCGCCGAGCGAGGCGTTCTTGCCGCCGACCGACTCGACGTCGGTCATGCGCAAGTGTTCAAACGAGGCGACGTACAGCGCTGCGTCGTTTTGCTCCTTTATTACTGCTGCGTTGGACAAGCTGGTCATAATGACACCCTTACTGATGATAGAAATCTTCTCGCGAGGCGCAGACATCGTTTCTTGTTATTCTTGTCGTCGTGCAGCACAATCTAACTGTTGCCGACCATTTTACAGCCTGCCGCCGGAATTGACGATTCACAAATCTGAACATATATACCAATGACACAAGAACCCCGCCCGCCCCTGCCCACCGCCGCCCGCACGGTGTTTTTTGTTTCGGACGGCACCGGCATCACGGCTGAAACTTTCGGTCACTCGGTGCTGACCCAGTTCGAGCTGCGCTTCCGCCAGGTGCGCCTGCCCTTCATCGACACGCTCGCCAAGGCCCACGACGCGGCGCGCAAGATCAACGAGGCCTACGCCCACGACGGCCAGCGGCCTATCATCTTCTCGACGCTGGTGAAGACCGACCTGTCGAACGTGATCCGCCAGTGCAAGGGCATGCATATGGACTTGATCCAGACCTTTGTGGCGCCGCTGGAGCAGGAGCTGGGCGTGAAATCGACCCACACCATCGGCCGCTCGCACAACATCGTCGACAGCGAAGAGTATAAAAACCGCATCGAGGCGATCAACTTCTCGCTGGCGCATGACGACGGACAGTCACACAAAAACCTGTCGTCGGCCGACGTGATCCTGGTCGGCGTGTCGCGCTCGGGCAAGACGCCGACCAGTTTGTATCTGGCGATGCAGTACGGGATCAAGGCCGCCAACTACCCGCTGATCCCCGACGATTTCGAGCGCGGCAGGCTGCCGTCGTCGTTGTATGAATACAAATCGAAGATTTTCGGGCTGACCATCACGCCCGAGCGGCTGGCCGAAATCCGCAACGAGCGCCGCGCCGGCAGCAAATACGCGTCGCTGGAAAACTGCCGCTACGAGGTCAACGAGGCGGAGATGATGATGAAGCGCGAAGGCATACGCTGGCTGTCGTCGACCACCAAGTCGATCGAGGAAATCTCCACCACCATCCTGCAAGAGATCAAGCCGAACCGGCGCGAGTATTAGGTTCGGGCGCTGGCCGCCGCATTAATCAGCACCGTGGAATATGGCGCCAGCACGCGCCAGCCCAGCGTCACGTAGAGCGCGCGCCCTTCTTCAGTCGCCACCAGCAGCTGCCGCGATGCGGCGTCGCGTCGGGTCGCGCCCAGCGCCGCCATCAGCGCCTTGCCCAGGCCACGGCGCCGGTGCGCGGCATCGGTCGAGACGCGGTCGTAGATGAAGACGCCGCCGTGTTCCGCAGCATATCCGCTGGCCGCGACGCTGCCATCTTCGGCGACGATGCGCGCGGCCGTCGCCTGATTTTCAATACTGAACTCAAGCCGATATCCGGAGGCCGGAATCGGCGCCGCCTCGCCGGCGCCGTCGCGTGTCATGAAATAAGCAGCTGGCTGCAGCTCCCACCGGCGCGGCACCAGCGCAAGCAATTGATCGCCGGTGCCGCAGATCTTGATCGGAATGTGCGGCTCGTCTATCGATTCGGCCAGTGCGCGGATTCCGTGCGCGGGACCGGCGAAGACATAACGTCGGGTCTCGCCAGGCAGTCCGGTATCGACCCGCAGTCCTCCATGATCGAGCACCGGCGCCGGCAAGCCGCGCGCGATGGAACGTGCGGCCACCCAGCCCGCAACCAGATCGGGTTCGACGTGATCGACATGAACTGGTTTCGCCATCAAACGCCTCCATGCTTACGATCAGTCGATTATGCCATCCACGGCCGCCTACGCGCATCCCTCGTTAATGGTCACCCCGGGGTGTTAAACTACGGCCCTTACACTCCAGCGATCAAGATCATGACCAAGAAAAAACAGCCTCCCGTCCGCACGCCAGAAGAGGAGCCGGCCGGTCCGGTCAGCAATCCCTTCCTCGACGCCGGCTTCTATGCGCGCATGCGCGACTACACCGAGCGCGACGCGGCCTTCTCGAAAGAGCTCAAGTCCATCGGCGAATACGGCGCCGGCAAGCAAAGCACCGACGCGCGCGAGGCGCCATCGCTGGACGTGCTGCGTGGCGTGGTCAAGAAAGGCTTGTCCTTGAAGGAGATGCTGGACCGCATCGTGCAAGGCGTCGAGTCGGGCTTGTGGGAGCCGTGGCTGACCGCCTTCGGTTTCGAACTGCGCGGCGTGAACTACGCCAAGACCGGCGAACGCAATGCGCGCCTGGCGCTGGATATCAGCCTGGGTTCCAAGGCGCAGCCCATCTTCATGAACGCCGGCATCGGCAACTGGCGCAGCGTGGCGGTGCAGGATTGCGCGCAGGTGCAGATCGAAAAACCGACCGAAAAGGTGCCAGCTAAAGCGTACGCCATTTTCTATCTGGATGCGCCAGAGAAGTAAAAGATCTGGCGGCCTGATCCAATGGGATGAGGTCGCCTGAAAACCGATGTCCAACAACTGAGCTTGATCAGAAAAGCCTGCCGTGCGTACGAAAAGGACACAGCGCAGATAACGTACAATCGGAACTCGGTTCAAATATTCCAGGAGCGCCAAAATGGAATTTAATTTCAGCATAGCGGAATTAAGGGAAATCAGCCGCCGCGTCAGTGAGCGTCAGAAAACCAAGCTCGCTGGAACTACCGCGCCGCCCATCGAAGACAAGAATCGGATTTTTGTCAATTCACCACTGATCAAGCTTAGTCGTAGTGAGATTCGCAACGCATTTATTGTCGCAAGCAAAAAGGCATATGAAAGAAGCTAAATGCCCGCGCCTCCGACCATGTATGAACTATTGGTGCCCGACCCCGACGATGTATTCGCAGCCTTAGCGTACGCGACGTACAAACGGCACGAGCTCGAAGCGCTCGCCGCTATAGCGTCCGCGACAGGTGCAGCGCCGACGCAGAGCGATATCGATGCGGTATTGCACGACCAGTGCCCCCCAAATGCTATCCCTCTACGAAGATCACGCGGAGACACTCGTGAATGATTTTGTCGAGGAGGCGCTTCAGGCCCGAAAAAGCGCGCTTGAGAGCGAGTTCGCTACAACCACGATCAGCCAGCAGTTACAGCTCATCCAAAACGAATTAAAGAAGAAGAGAAGTTGGAAGGGCTGGGCTGCGGACGTCAGCGGCAACCTCGCCGTCAATTTTGCCAGCATCCTCGTCATCGCCGGCCTGTTGTTCGGTTTCCGGGGACTCGATCAAATACTGAGGGACTTCGCCCGCAACAGCGGTGCGCTCACCCCGGAAGCCTCGCCGGCCGCCAAGACCAAAGTGCGCGCGCCCGACAACGCCAATCCACCCACCGATCGTTCAAGCGTTCGCTGACACGTCAGAAGAACTGGCGCCAGTCTTTGAGCCAATCGGGGAATTCCTCGACCGGCATCGGCTTGGCGATGTAATAGCCCTGCGCGTAGGTGCAGCCCAGTCCCTGCAAAAAATCCCAATCCTGCTTGGTCTCGACGCCGACGGCGACCGAGCGCCGCTCCAGGCT
>Ga0209848_1000578_pt1 | contig 13619 bp, 13 predicted proteins | sample OrgsoiDNA_201062_FD_185810 | JGI IMG/M metagenome (GOLD analysis project Ga0209848, IMG submission 185810) | Permafrost soil microbial communities from the Arctic, to analyse light accelerated degradation of dissolved organic matter (DOM) -... | ecosystem: Environmental > Terrestrial > Soil >...
TGACGCAACGCTTTGGACGCACTGTTCCGCCCCTAGGACTTCCACTTTCGATACCCGTGCACTGCGCTGTCAGCCCGGCGTGGCGGACGGGTCGATTGACGACGGATTCTGCTACTTGGTAGGCCGAATATACCCCGCGTTGCTTGCGCGTTATTTCCCACAATGTGGAGCGTAATGCTGTCAATTAAAGCGCTTGAGGGGTGACAAGCTATTGGGTTTGACGGGGGACGGGAAAAGCATCCCGTCCCCCGTCAAAGTCGCGTCATTCCGTCACCCCTCAAGCATGACGATTCTCGGGGCGCGTGCAAGCATTTCATGGGTGACGGCAACAATCGAGAACTACGTTCTCGAAAAGGGATACGTCACGCTCTACTCATCGCCCATTCAGGAGCTGAAGTCGTCGCCCTTTGCGCGCAGCACGGCCCGCACCTTATCGAGCTGTTTTGCTACCGCTTGTCTGGTGATCTGCATGCCCGTCATCTGCTGGTAGCGCGCCGCGATCTCGGTCGGACTGCCGTCTTTAACGATGCGCGAACAATCCCAAAGAGCAATTCTGCGGACCAGTGTTGCGGCGACTTCAACCTCACCATACGCGGTCGTTCGGCGGGCGGTGCGAAGGTCGTCATGCAACGCTTGCTGCACGCGGGGTCGCACCGCATTGGTCGCCTCCGCCGCCCTCTTGATCGGAGTCGAACGGAGGTAGGCGGCTTCCCACTGTTGGCGTTCTGTCATGCTCATGGAACCGACTATTTTCCAAGGTGGACGTTTTCCCTGGTAGAACGCAAATTCGGCCTCTCGAATAAAGACCGACTCGCTCCCAGCCAGCAGCGCCCTACCGCGTTTGTATCGGATGGCGCTGATGTGGGCCGGGTGCCAATGGCGCAACCATGCCAGATCGGCCAGAACGAGGTCCGCGCGCTGGGACAATGACGCGTCGTCCAGCCCCAGCACTTCGTGCCAGAAGCAAGGCGGAATGCCGCGCTCGACCATTTCGTTTGCCATAAGGTAGGCGACCAAGCGCTTACCGGCCGCATACGCGGACCTGTATCGTCGCGTTAGTTCTTCCCGTCCGAGGGCGGAGATGCGGCGGCGCACCTCGCTCAGGGCATCGGGCCGGGTGGCGCGCAGCAACGATACCAATGGGGCATATGCGCTGCCGACTAGCAGCGATGGCGCTCCGGCGCGCTGCGGCAGAAGGTTGTCTGCCGCTTTCCATACAGACTCATCAGCGTCGTAGGCAAGCACCGTGTCAGGCTGGGTGGAGTTAGTCCACTGTTGCGCTGTAGTTGATACTGGGCTTTTCCGGCAAACTAGCATGCCGCAGCCATGCCCTTGAGGTCGGCCAGCAACTCGTCGAGTTCCGCATCGGACGCTTCGCACATCGAGCGGTAGGCAGGTGCCGAGCGTCGGATGCAGTCAAGAATGCTTTCAGCGCAGTTGTCGCCAAGACGCAGGCGGGAGGCCAGAACAGTGTGCGCCATTGTCCCCTTTTGATGTGCCTTCATAAACGCGACGGCCTCCAAGAGATCCCCGATGCGTGCAGCGGCTGCGATGATGATTGGTGTCACTGTCCCGACTTCGTCGGCGAGCCACGATGCGGCGCGCAGGTCGGTGGAGTCAAGGTCAGAAAAATTAATAATTGTCAAGGTAACTCCTTCATATGTGCTCTGCGGCAAGTCCGCGGCTTGATTATAGTAAGAATGAAAGTTACTTCTGAGGTAGGGTCCTCGACTGACACCCAAGCCGATAGTTTTGCACTTCCACGCGGAAGCATGTATCGTGTTGACTACAGATTAAATGATCGTCTTGTGACGTAGTCAGCGGAGGGAAGAATGTCAAACGGGAAATATATTGCTTACTATCGCGTCAGCACTCAAAAGCAGGGCGCATCCGGGCTGGGCCTGCAAGCTCAACAGGAGGCTGTGGCCCACTACCTCAACGGCGGTAAGTGGGAGCTTGTAGGCCAATTTATCGAAACAGAAACCGGCAAGGGGGCCGACGCGCTTGCGAAGCGCCCGCAACTGCGCGCCGCGATGGACGCGTGCCGCAAATCAGGCGCCAAACTGCTTATCGCGAAGCTCGACCGCCTCGCGCGCAATGTCCACTTCGTCACGGGCTTGATGGAAGCATCGAAGGGCAACGGAAAGAACGCCGTCAAGTTCGTCGCTTGCGATATGCCCGAAGCCAACGACCTGACCATCCACATCATGGCGGCGTTTGCCGAGCATGAGGCTAAACGCATCAGCGAGCGCACGAAAGACGCGCTTCGGGCCGCCAAGGCACGCGGCACGCTGCTTGGAACGGCGGGCATCACGAACTTGAAACCCAACATCGAGGCACGCCAAGCTGACGCCGACGGGTTCGCTGAAAAGCTGCGCGGCCAGGTAGACGGATTCAAACTCCGTGGCCTGCCACAGCGCAAAATGGTGGCCGAACTGAACTGCTTGGGCATCCGAACCGCGAAGGGCGCCGAGTGGTCCTTAATCCAGCTGCAACGGTTGATGAAACGGCTTGAAGCGTCGGCTGACTTGCCCGAGCAATGAGGGTTGACTGAGCACGAGAAGGCGGCGTGAAGCGTTTTCTCCCGCACCGCGACGAAAACAATTTGCCAGCAATAATTTAGATGGTAGGGTTAGTGCCGGTCACCAAGAAAATGTGCGCCGGCGCGCAGAAAAACGATGCCATTTCAAAGCGATTTCGTGTTTTTTTAAGCGCTAATAAAAGCGAATTTCTCAAAGGAATTAGATATGACGATGCACCATTCACTGCCGCAATGGAACTACTATCAAATGTTGGAGGCTGATTTAGAAAAATCGTTTCGATATATTCAACCTAGCCCTACTCAATATAGCGTCACTTCAGACCATTTTTCGATGATAATTCTCGCCGCTGCCGCAGAGATCGAAAATGCGTTAGCGCTAGTTGCCAACCATATTGCCTGCCAACCACCACCAGGAAATATTCATCAATATTTCACATGCGTTACAGGCACATATCCTAATTTCTGTAATACTAAAATTTCGATGCCAAGGTTTAGCGGAATGTTCACTCCCTGGCAGGGCTGGAGCGCCAGCAGCGCCCCGGACTGGTGGACGAACGGATACAACAAAATAAAACATGACCGTCTTAATTATCCGGACGCCCCTACTCTTGGTAGAGCGCTAAATGCGATGGCAGCACTCCAAGCTTTGCTTCTGCATTATTACAAATTGATCGATCCACATGCGACGATGCCTTCGGCGCTAGAACCTAAACTATTGCAAATAGTCGAACCATCTACTGATTTCGAAACTGGGTGCATCCAGTGGTCATGGGAGCTGCCAATTTGAATTCGAAGCATGCCCCATCTTCACAGCTTAGTAGTTCATATCTGCGCTAATACGCCAACTGATGCCGGCAAGCAGCGCCAGCAGCGCGAGGCGCTGTCCAAGTCCCCCAAAGGGACTTAAACTACCGATCCAGCAAGAGCCTGCGCCGCGCACTAGCGGACTCCGTCGATCTTGCATACACTGGCAAGCTGTTGTCCGGAGTGCATCACGTAGGTGATGCACATTGTCTCAATCTCGACACCAAGTGAAGAAATAGTTCCTTAAATATCAATAACTTACGATATTTTTTTGGCGGGCGGTGCGATTCCACCTATCACCACCAAGAATTCGTTTCAAGAAGTCCAAGTAGATCCAATGACCCGCGCCTCTCCCAGTGAGAACGCGGGTTTTTTGTTTCAGGAGCGTTTTTAGCGTCCATTGAAATCCAGCAACTTTGACAGTATTCTTGACGGTATCAACCGATACCACCAAAACAGATACCGTCACCATGCCTAAACTAGCTACACCGCTCACAGATATACAGCCTCGCAAGGCCAAACCCAAGGATAAACCTTACAAGCTGACCGATGGCGGCGGGCTTTACCTACTGGTCAATGCCGATGGCGCAAAATACTGGCGCATGGACTACAGGTTCGACGGGGCGCGCCGAACGCTGGCGTTTGGGAAGTATCCAGACATATCGCTTGCCGAGGCCCGCGAGAAGCGCACAGCAGCACGTAAGCTACTTGATGGAGACATCGAGCCGTCGCAGGCAAAACGTGTCGAGAAGGCCACAAGGAAGACGGCTACGGCAAACACCTTTGAAGCGGTGGCGCGAGCTTGGCACACCAACAAGCTGGAGACTTGGCAAGAACGCACGGCAAACAATGTCCTTCACCGACTTGAAAAAGACGTGTTCCCCTTGATTGGAAAATACCCGATTGCAGACATCAAAGCACCAGTAATGCTTGACGTATTGCGACAAATTGAGAAGCGCGGCGCGGTAGACATGGCGAAGCGTCAGGGGCAAGTCTGCGGGCAAATTTTTAGATTCGCAATCGCCGAAGGCAAGGCCGACACCGACCCACTTCCAAGCCTGCGCGGTGCGCTCAAGCCTGCCGCGAAGGGCCACCATGCAGCTATTACCGCCGACGAGCTACCGGAATTCCTCCGAGCGTTCGAGAAGATCGAGGGGCGCATGTTCGTGCCGACCAAAGTCATGTTCCGGCTGATGATGATGACCTTCGTTCGCACCAGTGAGCTAACAGAAACGCCGTGGTCAGAAATCGACCTTGTGAACGAGTCATGGGTGATCGACTGGCATCGGATGAAGATGGGCAAGAAGAAGGTCAATCCTCGTAAGGTCAACCATCATGTGTTCCTTCCAATGCAAGGCTGGGAACTACTGCGCGAACTGCACGCCATCACCGGCAACAACAAATACCTTTTCCCAAACCAGCGCGACCACGAGAAACCAGCGACAAACTTCGGGATCTTGGCAGCACTCAAGCGCATGGGCTACAGCGGCAAGATGACCGGCCACGGCTTCCGCTCGCTGGCCATGGGCGTCATCAAAGAACGCTTGGGCTATCGGCACGAAGTTGTAGACCGCCAGCTATCGCACGCATCTGGCGACACATACGGCGAAGCCTATGACCGCGCCATGTTTTTGGATGAGCGCCGCGTGATGATGCAGCAATATGCCGATTATCTGGACACTGCCGCAAGCGGTAAGGTGATCGCTGGCAGGTTCGGAAGACGGGCAGCATGATGTTGGATGGACTAACTGTGACGGCTCGCGTTCGACGCCCTTTTCAGCTCCCATTAACTGCAAATGATTGTTAAGCGTAATGTGCCTTGCGATGGCAATTTGGGCATATCGCAACGGCATTGTCGACGGTATCGTCACCGTCGCCAACTAATCGAATGACGTGATGAGCGGCCTAATACAAAGCATGCTGTGCAAATTGTACTACCTCACCAGACCAGCACGCCGCCGTTGTTAAAGGAGAAGCAAATTTCATTGTCACTGCGTGTGCTCAGTACATAGCGCGCACCTTCGTTACGGAACCAGCCGATGCCCTTGACCTTACGCGAGTAAAAGGCGGTCGTCTCCTGTGTGCTGTGTTGCTTGTAGTCGTCGGAGATGACCACGATGTTGGGGTTGCAGCCATGCACGTCGAACATGTCTTCGCAGATGCCATTCTGACGTCCGTGGTGGGAGGCGACGAGCACATGCACGCCCGAGACCGCATTGCCGAAAGGCGGAAATGTCCGCAGCATATGCAGGAAGCCCTTCTTCTCCATGTCGCCCGGGAACAGAAACTTGATGGACTGGATAGTCAGCAACGCCACCAGACTCAAGTTGTTTTCGTCGTCAAAGTGGGGATACGGGTTCCAGAAGTAGCTCAAGTCCAGACCTGGGATCGCCGGCGGCGTCTGCGCCCAATGCATATTGCGACGGAAGGCGAGCACCTGGGCTAGTTCTTTGATACCGTTGCCCATGCCGTCTTCAGTCTTCAATTGCACGATGGTTTCAGGCGCTACAGTTGGGTTGCCGAGGATGCATCCGATGCCAATCTTACGCGCCATCAAATCCGGGAAGCCCGACATATGGTCCTCGTCGTAGTTGGTGGCAATCAGCAGGTCGATCCAATTGATGCCCATCGCTTGCAGGTGCTGCCCTGGATACCATGGCTTGCCCGAGCCTTTGAAATTCACCGCGTGGCCGCAGTCAATCATCACCCGCTTTGTGCCGGCAGGTCCTGGGATCGTCAGCAGCGCACACTGACCATGGTCAACGTTGAAGATTTGGAGAAAGCCGTCCTGCAACGAGACATTCATGGCTTCTTTGCCTCTGGCTCTTTGTCGCTAGCCAATGCCCACGAGGTAAACACCTCGAGCGCGAAGTGGCGATAGAACTTCAGATAGCGAAGCGTCATGCCCAGACTTACAGCAAGAGCGATGCGCGCCCACAGTAGGTGCTCGGAAGGACTCTTGGGCTGCAAGTATGACCAGTACAGAATCGCTGCGTCGATAAGGCCCACCAGGGCCGCGTTTCGACAAAAGCCGTAGAGGTTAAGGAAGTTGTCAAGACGTGCTGCCACCGCTGGCACGCAGCGCCCGTAGACATGCGCTGGCAAGAACAACGCCTCACCAGACTTGTCCACACCGAACCTGCCACCCTTCTCGAGGGCCGACTTCTGAGTCTCGGTAGGCAGCGGGGCGAAGTAGCTTGGGAGTAGCTTTTGGAAGCCCCACCAAGCCGTGATGTTGCCGAAGAGGATGTTGCTCGGGTAGCCAAGCACCTTACCGATAAGTATCTTCTCGTACAGCCAGGACGACGCCGACGCCACAAGCTGACCCACCACGTACGCGATGGAAACGGCCATCCCCCCCTGCACGGCGGTCCACTTCTCCCACATCAACAAATGCGTCCCGGCAGCCTGATCAAGCGCGAACAGCAACATGAAACCGGCGCTCAGATACGCCCAAAAATCATAAGTGGTGAACGGGATTTTCTGGTCCACAAACTGGATTCCTAATGTTGTTCTTTGCTCGTGAGTTTAGCATGGACTGAGTACAGTCATAAGTACGAAGTGTCCCACGAGCAAGCCGCAAGTGTTGCCGCCACGAAGTCCAAACCCCGCTCTGACACATCGGGTTAGATCAATTCTGGACTACTACAACTTAACAATCATGACATCGTACGCCGCTAGGGAAAATGAAACTATACGACTATGTGAATTCGTTGACTTGGCTAGAAGCCCCAGAGGTGGCGGTTGACGAACTGCCGCACCCGCCCGCAAGTCCTCCCATCCCGTCAATATCTTAGATGCGAGAGGTGAGTTCACACATCCCTGCCAATCACTTTAAACCTCGCAATTTTAAGTGTTTACGAATAAAAATCTACCGCAGACGAAGCCTACCCTTCCTCCCGGTACAATTCCAAGACCTCGTAATTTAGCGAAGCCTGCACCAATTTATTCCAACGCAGTTTGCAATTAATTTCACTATATTTTTTATTTATTGACTTACGTTTTATTCCTGCTTTAATCTTCGCATCCATTGTTCGCAGACGGCGAATACAAACCAAGAAAGGATAATAACGTGCACCAATCAATTTTACGCCTACCAGACGTACAACAAAGAACTAAGCTTTCTCGCTCCAGCATTTACAACGCAATCAAAGACGGAACATTTCCAAATTCTATTTCACTTGGAAAGCGTGCTGTAGGTTGGATTTCTAGCGATATTGACCAATGGATTTCATCTAAGATCCAGGTACAAAAACCCATAAAACCGCTACTCAAAAGGAGATCTAGTCTGACAATCCGATAAGCAGCCCAAGACCAAATACAGCGGCATAGGTAGGTTTATGACGGGGGTCCAAAACGGCCCCCCATAAAGATAGATAATAAATGTGATAAATCACATATAAGGATAACTAAAGTTATCCCTAGTGGCGGCGCTTCGCTTGCCAATCTGATCCCCAGAGATGTTTATTCCATAGTTGTAATTTTCAGTCTGCCTCAAACGCCATACTCCTACATGGTAAATATTTTCACACCATGACAGGTCTGAAACGGCCTCCGACGGGTATCATGCCGTGACCCCCATAAAGAGTATTAATAAATGTGATAAATCACATAATAGGATAACTAAAGTTATCCCTAGTGGCGGCGCTTCGCTTGCCAATCAGGATCTTCTATTTTTCGATAGTCGGAAATTTGCAATCGACTGCAAACATCAAAAATTGCCATCGCTGCTCGCTTCTCTACTCAGCGCAATGCGTTTATCTGACCCCATGGCAATCTCCCTAAATTGATCGATTTAAAAAATCATAAGTCTAATCCTGTTACGTACTCGGTCACCACTGTCAATAGCAGCGGGAAGTTTCCTAATTAACGGGAATTTACATGCTAGCGCATCGAAATATTGATTGAAGAAGGACGAAAACTACCATGAAACAACTTTTCGCATGGCGATGTGGCGGTTTATCTTCTGCAACGACGACGCGCCGGATGGAATCCAGCATTGCAGAGTTAGAGTACAAAAATCATTTATTTAATTTTTCATAACCAACCAGATTGAGCGCACCGTATAGACCATAGAGAGAAAGAACATATAAGCCCCAGATACCTACCCTATAAATCCAATCCGGCGAATGCGGCGCGAACCGTACTAACCATAAGAGACAACATAAGGATATAAGACAATATATAAGACATTCATTCCTACCTTGTGTTTCAGTTCTCACATACGTGCAGCAACTTCAACGTAATCAGCCTGCCATTCATATTAACGAACGAAAATCAATTTCTTTGCGATTTCTTACGGAAAATAGGTTTGCATACGATTGCAAATTAGCGCCAACTCTCTATTCAAATTTTCGCTAGCAAAGCAGCGCCACGCTGGTGCGTTGCTTTCGGAGCGATGAAACAGGGTCTCGAAGTTTGGCGCATCTGCCCCCGTCAAATCGAAAATGTATAGGGCCGACGCCCAGTAAGAAGATAATCGCGAGTGGAAATGCTGTTACGGATATAGAACGGCTACTGCAACTTTTTTGTGGGTACTGAAAGTTGATTGGGATTGTTCAAATTCTTCGTACTTACGGCCGGTAGCTGAACTAGATTGTCCCGATCAGGCCGCCGGCTGAAACGCCACAGCACTCGCACCACAGGACAAATTGCAGAACATCTAAGTAGCGTTCACCTGTCTCGATTTTGGAAACGAAGCTTTGCCCTTTCCCGAGCCTCCTTGCAAGCTCCACTTGAGTCAGACCAGCATCAGTTCTAGCCTTGACTAGCTGGCGGCGTAGTGCTTCGTATCTTTGAGCATATAGCATTTTTTCATGCTATATGCCCATCCGGAATATTCCATTGTGGCATAATTGTGCTACACAGCAACCTCACGGCTGTCCAATGAGAGCTACAGAGGCCCTATAGCGGAGTCCGCTCCACAACTTGAAAGGAAATCATGGGTATCGCAGTAGGCATTTCACTTCTGCTGATGGCAGTAGCAGGGCTTATCAATACGTTTTCAGCCGGTGCGAAAGGTTTTCGCAACCTTGTCATCCGGGATCAATTTGCCAACCTTGGGGTTGTCAAAGGTAAGACGAAAAAGGAAATCACGGACTACGTGGGCGACCCTACCCATGTGAGCATTCTTTCGGACGGCCGGGAACTCTGCCAATGGGTCACAACAAACTATCACGTTGCACTTGTGTTCGAGGGCGGCGTTTGCGGTGGTATTACTCACGAGTCCACCTCCAAGTAAGAAAAGATGCGAAAATAGAAATAGTTAAGGCATCCTAGGGAGCAGATAGCGGGCACCTTAGCGTGTTTTGACTCGCTATATTTTTCGCGCAGGCGCATACGAACCGAGCGCGAGAGGCAGCGCTGATCACAAACGAATTCCCTACAAAGGATAAGAAACATGTCTGCTCCAATGTTCCACATCATTGCGCGAAAATTCATGCGTGCATACACCGAAGACAGTTGGTCACCTTGGTCCCCCCCAGACAGTCCCCCGGATTACGTTGGCTGGTATCAAGTTCGCGGCGGGAAAGATCTATGCCGCTACTGGGATGGCGCACACTGGATGCTGAGCGATGCCAGTGCGAACGAAAAACAGAAAGACAGATCTCTAAAATGGTCTTGGCGTGGATTGAAAGTCAAGCCGAGAAAGCAAGGGGAACAGAACTTCAAATGGGGCAAAGCAATGGCTGCAACGAGTAGCCTTTTCAGGACTCTGGGTGTGAAATCCGTCTTACAGCCGGTGCAGCTTCAGTTCCGACGGACAAAATGAAGAAAAGACTACTGTCAGAGTAGACCATTTCATGTTAGCAATATTGGAGCTTCTATGAACAAGGATACAGAACACCTAATTCTCGAAGAGATCCGCTTGATGCGAGAGGAGATGGCGTCCGCATCGGCTAACATGCAAAAACTCAGAACGGAGATGAAACGTGACGAAATGCGCGCCAAGCACATGTTCGTGTTGGAAGCGAACATAGAGCCAAAGGCAATTGCCTTTGGTGAACATTCGTTTACCGTTGATCTCATGGACGGTCGATCCGTTTCCGTCCCGCTTGCTTGGTTCCCGCGACTACTTCATGCACAGCCGGAGCAGCTTCAGAAATGCAAGCTGTCCTACTACGGAATACACTGGGAGGATCTTGGCGAAGATATTTCTATCATGGGACTGCTGGCGGGGCGATCAGATCGGACATGAGCGTCACCATATGCTTCCGGGGGGCCACAAAAATATAGTATTGATTCGGCAACCTCCAGCAATGTAGCCAATAAACAACGTAGGAAGAAATATTTTCACTGCTGGCAAATGGCAATTTTCAGGAAATCGCCGCTTGGATTGATAGCTGACAAGAATGCGTCTATATACGCAGGAAATTTTTTTGACGGTACCAGTGACGGTATTTTTGTTTCGCAAACAATTCCCCCCCTTTATTCATGCGGGTTTCAAGCCATTATACAAGTTCACCTATCCCACCAAAGATCATACAAGCCGTTGATTCGAAAGGATCAGCGGCTTTTTGTTTGCCCATTCCTCGCTTGGTGTTGCACAAAGGTGCTACACATGGCAGGTAATTTCTTAACAAAGTCGCGGCACGGAAGCATCTATTATTTTCGGCGGCGAGTTCCCCAGGCAGCCCAGCAGCACGTTGGCAAGCGCGTCTTGGTGCAGTCACTTGAAACGAGCGACCGCCGCGCTGCCGTCATTCGAAGTCGCGCACTCGCGACGCAGACCGACGCAATTTTCCAACGCATAGCTATGGCAACAAAATCGGCCCCGTCCGAAGGCTTCACCTTCAACTATGAAATGCGGATCGACTTCCACGAGAATGGGGCGCCGTCCTCACTGCACGTCAACGCCGCGCCGCACGAAGAGGAAGCGGTCAATTCCGCGATTAGAACCGCGCTGGCGGGCAAGCGCGAGCACGGTGGTATGGTCAGCGCTCCCAAGCCCCGAAAGCCCTTCAGCGACGCCATACCCGAATATTTCAGCAAGTCCCAGACCAAGGCTCAAACCAAGGCGACCTACCGTAGCAAACTCGACCATGCGAAGAAGTTTTTTGGCGACTCAAAGTGTGTGCTGGAGATCGACCAAGCGGACTTTGTAGGCTACTGCGATCACGTGTCGGCCACTGTGCCAAACATCACGTCGCAGGGCCACTACATGACCACCGTCGCGACGTTCCTAAATTGGTTTCGCGTCAGGGAAGCGGGCCTGCCAGCGCTGACGACGAAAACGCTAGTGCCGAAAAGGGACTCACCAGAATCTGACGACCGGGACGCGTTCACGCTTGAACAGCTTGGAATGATCTTCGAAAACGCCAAGCAATATCGACTGAGGAATCCACATAAGTTCTGGGCCTCGATTGCTCCCGCGTTCCTTGGCTGTCGTATCGAGGAGCTTTGCCAAGTTCATCTAAAAACTGACCTCGTCAACGACGTGGAGGCTGGCGTTTGGTATCTGATATTTGACGGTCGCCCCGACCCTGATGGCGTTGTTCGGAAGTCGATGAAGAAGGTATCGAGTTGGCGGCACGCGCCAATACACGCGTCGTTGATCCAATATGGCTTCCTTGAATTTCTGCGCAGTCAACAGCAAGCAGGCTTTCAGCGCCCATTTCAAAAAGAATGGAAGCCTCGTGAAGTAACGTCCGAACTCGGCCAGATCGTCAAATGGAGCCACTACATCAGCGGATGGGGCGGCAGGGAGCTTAAAGTGATCGCCGCTCGCCAAGGGTTCGATTGCGAGCGCCTTGCCTACTTTCACTCCATGCGGCACACCTTCAAAGTCACATTAGGCGACGCGGGTGTTTCCAGCGAGATTTCGGAAGCGCTGTCAGGCCGTCGGTATGCTAGCGCCGACGCAGAGCGATACGAACACCTCAAACAGAATCACCGCCGCCTCTCGGCCGACGGCATCGCGCGAGGTCTGGATACCATCGCGGCTTTACTCGACAAAGCATTAGGTGCTCCAGAGAACTAGCATGAAGGACCGATGAGTTCACATCGCTGCGGCTCGCACTCCGTTGACACGGGCAGTTGACAGCGCGTATCCGGCTAAGATCTGGCGGAGGCGACCATATTGGAACGCCGTTCCAGTTCAGCGGCGTGATTTTAAGATACACTCACACTACGCAGCGGTCGATGCCGCGAAGACTATTGGATAAAAATCTATGACGTTTCCAACACCTTCATATTCGAGGGAGCAAGTTAAACGGGCAGGTATTTACCTTGTTGAAAATGAGGATATTCCTGATATTGACGATAATGAATTGCTCGTTAAATGGTTCGAAGCGCACCGAGTCTTAACAAATTGGCGAGCCTGCCACAGTTATCCAATTAATACGTTTCAATCCACACTTCGTCAAAAATTGCGCGCTATCGATGGAGTTGCCCTTGTGGCACAGAGACTAAAGCGGACTCCTTCGATTATTAAAAAGCTGAAACGTTTTCCTAGCATGAGCCTGTCAAGAATGCAGGATATCGGCGGATTGCGCGCGGTTGTCTCTTCGCTGTCACAACTCAAAGACTTGTATGCTAATTACAAGGCGACCCGTTTCACTCACGCGCTCGTGTCCGAGCATGACTACGTCGCCAATCCTAAGAGTTCCGGCTACAGAAGCGTCCATCTGGTTTATAAATATAAACTTCGCGTGCCGTCGCCCTATGAAGGGCTTCAAGTCGAATTGCAATTTCGCACAAAGCTCCAGCATGCTTGGGCCACGGCCGTGGAAACAGTAGGGACTTTTCTAGAACATTCGTTAAAATCGAGTGAAGGTCCGGATGAATGGCTCAATTTCTTTTCATTGGTTTCTTCAGCGTTTGCCCATACTGAAGGGACGACACGCGTCCCCGGTTATGAGCACATGGATAAAGCAGAGACTTACCAACGGACGGCATCTGAGGCGGCACGCTTGGGGGTGAACGACCTACTTAGAGGTTATAGTTCGGTAGTCAAGGCAATACCAACAGGCGCAACGCGTAGTGCCTATTACTTAGTTGAGCTTCAACTATCAGGGGATGATAGGAGCGTAAATATTACACCTTTTGCACGCGACAAATTAGAGGAGGCGAATATTAAATATTCGGAAGCCGAGCAACGATCTAGTCCGTCGTCTCCTATGCAAGTTGTATTGGTTTCCGCCGGCTTGAATCGCCCCGGAAATTTAGGAGGCCGATTGGTGTGAGTCAGGCGACTTAGCCTGCTCGGAAAGTTGTCGATAGTAGTTTGCCTCAGCTTCGGCCGGCGGTATATAGCCAAGCGGTTCGAGCAACC
>Ga0209848_1000580_pt1 | contig 13558 bp, 8 predicted proteins | sample OrgsoiDNA_201062_FD_185810 | JGI IMG/M metagenome (GOLD analysis project Ga0209848, IMG submission 185810) | Permafrost soil microbial communities from the Arctic, to analyse light accelerated degradation of dissolved organic matter (DOM) -... | ecosystem: Environmental > Terrestrial > Soil >...
CGACCTGAATAATATGCGCAAGTTGTTGGTTGGACGCATCGATCTATTCCCGATGGAGGAAGAAGCGGGTAAGCTGTTGATACAGAGCGCGCTCACGCCGACCGAGCAAAATCTGCTGTCCTACCAGGGCGTGCCGATATCGGCCGTGCCGACCTATCTGGTGCTGCGCCGCACGCTGCCGCGCGCGCAGGAGCTGATTGCGCGTTTCGACCGCGGTTACCGGCTGCTGCTCGAAAGCGGCCACCTCGCCAAGTTGATGGAGGAAACCCGCAAGGCCATACTGAATTCACCGATGACATTCAACAGCAATACCGCACCGTAGCAGCTCGTCGTTCCACTCCCCACAGGAGAACCGCCATGCGCCAGCGCCCGATTTGCGATGCCAAGTTTGCTCCCATGCTGTCATTGCCGCCACTGACGTCGCTGGCCACACATCAGGCGCTGCTGGCCTGCGGCGGCGCCGCATTGACGCTGGCCTTGATAGCCACCACGCCGGCCGCGCGAGCCCAAACCGCGCCCGCCAGCGAGCCGCCGCCCGATACGCCAGTGGTGATCGTCACCGCGCAAAAGCGCGCCGAGGCGCTGCAAAATGTGCCCATCAGCGTGACCGCATTGGATGCGCAGGACCTGTCGCGCATGGGCGTCGAGCGCCTGTCCGACCTGGCGCGCGAGGTGCCGGGGCTGACCGTGGTGTCGTCCGGGCCGGGGCAGAATATCCTGATCATGCGCGGCGTCTCGTCGGCCGCCGGCACCGCCGGCACGGTCGGCTACTACCTCGACGACACGCCGATCTCGGCCTCCTCCAACGCCTCGCTGCTGTCGCAGCGCGGGCTGATCGACCCGTCGGTGTTCGACATCGCGCGCGTCGAAGTGCTGCGCGGGCCGCAGGGCACCTTGTACGGATCGAGCTCGATGGGTGGCACCATCAAGTACGTCAGCACGCAGCCCGACCTGAACCACTTGAGCGGCAAGACCGATGTCACGCTGTCGCACACCGAGGGCGGCGGCTGGAACAAGGAAGTCAACGCCACGCTCAACATCCCGCTGCTGGACAACCGCGCCGCGCTGCGCATCGGCGTGTACGACCGCAACCAGGACGGCTACATCAACCGCTACCCCATCGCCGGCAACGACATCCTCGCCGTCGCGCCGGGATCGGCCGCGCAGGACGGCGTCAACGCCGAACACACCAAGGGCGTACGCGCGATGCTGCGCATGCTGTTCGACGACCAGTGGTCGGCGACGGTATCCTACTACTACCAGCACATGCTGCTGGACGCGCCCTTCCAGATTGATGTCCCGCCGGGCGGCCTCGATCATCTGATCCAGACCCGCCTGGTGCCGGAACCGAGCACGCAGAATTCATCGCTGGCCAACATCAGCATCCACAAGGGTTTCGACGGCGCGGAGCTGGTCTCGTCGTCGTCCTATTACGACCGCCGCATCGCCATCGACGAGGATTCGTCCAAGGTGCTGTACGACTTCTTTTCGCCGCCGCAAACCTCGGTCTACCCTAGCGGCATGCACGGCGATTACATCAACCGCGAATTCACGCAGGAGCTGCGGCTGCTGTCGGACTTCAAAGGCCCGCTGCAGCTGATCGGCGGCGCCTACTACCACCATGTCGATGCGCCGCTGGCCTCGCAGATCCCTGTGCCGGCCGGCTATAACGCCGCCTTCGGCACCAACTACGACAGCTTCTTCATCGGCACCCGCCAGGCCACGGTGAAGGAGCAGGCGCTGTTCGCCGAAGCGGCCTACCAGGTCACGCCGGCATGGACCGCGCGCGTCGGCCTGCGCGCCTTCAAGGTGGACCAGACCTTCGCGCAGACCGGCGACGGCGTCTTCAACGGCGGGCCGTCGGCGGTGACGGGCACCTCGTCGGACCGCGGCAGCAATCCCAAATTCAACCTGTCGTGGCAGCTCGACCCGGACCTGATGTTGTACACCACCGCGTCGAAAGGCTATCGTCCCGGTGGTCCGAACAACCCGGCGCCGGCCGCGCTGTGCGCCAAGGAAGTGGGCGGACTGGGACTGAGCGCCAGCGAGTTGCAAAAATTCGGCGCCGACAATCTGTGGAATTATGAGTTGGGCGCCAAGTCCGAGTGGCTGGACCGCCGCCTCACCGTCAACGGCGCCATCTACGTGATCGACTGGCGCAAGGTGCAGCAACAGATCGTGCTGCAATGCGGCTTCAACATCACCGCCAACTTCGGTTCGGCCACCAGCAAGGGCGGCGAACTGGAAGTGGCTTTCAGGCCGACGCCGCGCCTGACGCTGCGCGGCACCGCCAGCTACACCGACGCCACGCTCGACAACGACGTCCCCGGCACCGACGCCAAACAGGGCGACACCCTGCAGGACGTGCCGCGCTGGTCGGGCAGCGCCGCCGCCGAATACGGCTGGCCGTTGAGCGCAGGCCTGGGCGCCTACGGCCGCGTCGACGTCACCTACACCGGCACCGCCAACGCGCTGTACGACCGCAGCAGCCCTTTCTACCAGCGCGGCGGTTTCACGCTGGTGAATCTTAAATTCGGGCTGACGCCATCGGCCAAGGCCGACAAATGGAGCCTGACCTTCTTCATCGATAACCTGCTCAACAAGATCGGCGAGACCGGCCTGCCGGCCGCCATTTCGGCCGACTTGCCGACCACGCGGCGCATCGCCATCGACCGTCCGCGCACGGCCGGCGTCACCCTCAGCGCTGCCTTTTAAATAAGCTTTTTCAGGCCCCGCGTGTAACGCATTGTATTAGCAAGTATCAGCCTGCATAACCTGCACGTACACGTACAGGTCATGCTATGATTTTGCCCTAATGTAAGGCAATGCCGCCAGCGCCGACTGTCCCCAACCTTGACAGCATTGCCGGGCGCCCGCCCCGTCGTCGCAGTTGTTGCGGCGCCGGGGCTGCGTCCATTTGACGCGGAAAAAGAACAGTATGTGGATTGTTAATATAGCGTTGCGGCGGCCCTACACCTTCATCGTGATGGCCTTGCTGATTTTGCTGTCGACGCCTCTGGTCCTGACCAAGATGGCGACCGACATTTTCCCCGAGATTAATATCCCGGTCATCAGCGTGATCTGGCAGTACAGCGGTTTGTCGGCGCAGGAAATGGGGGCGCGCATCGCGTCCACCAATGAACGCAGCCTGACCACCACCGTCAACGACATCGAGCATATCGAGTCGCAGTCGCTGGCCGGCACCAGCATCATCAAGATCTTCTTCCAGCCGACCGCCGACATCCGCACTGCCATCGCGCAGGTGGTGGCGATCGAACAGGCGCAGGTCAAGCAGCTGCCGCCGGGGATCACGCCGCCGCTGATCATCAAATATTCGGCCTCGTCTATCCCGGTGATCCAGCTGGCCTTGTCCAGCAAAACGCTGCCCGAGCAATCGCTGTTCGACACCGCCGTCAACTTCCTGCGCCCGCAGCTGGTCACCATCCCCGGCGCCGCCGTGCCGTATCCGTATGGCGGTAAATCGCGCCTGGTGTCGGTCGACCTGGACACCCAGGCGCTGCAAGCGAAAGGCATGACGCCGACCGACGTCGTCACCGCCATCAACGCGCAGAACCTGATCCTGCCGTCCGGTACCGCGAAGATCGGCAACACCGAATTCAACGTCAACATGAACGGCTCGCCCGACACCATCGCCGGCCTGAATAACATCCCGGTGCTGACCAAGAACGGCAGCACCACCTACCTGTCCGAAGTGGCGCGGGTGCGCGACGGCTTCTCGCCGCAGACCAATATCGTGCGCCAGAACGGCGAGCGCGGCGTGCTGCTGTCCATCCTCAAAAACGGCGGCTCCTCGACGCTCGACATCGTCAACAATCTGAAAGGCCTGCTGCCGACGGCCATGCAAAGCCTGCCGCAGGACCTGAAGATCACGCCGCTGTTCGACCAGTCGCTGTTCGTCAAGGCCGCCATCAGCGGCGTGGTGCGCGAAGCCATCATCGCCGCCGGCCTGACCGCCGCGATGATCCTGCTCTTCCTCGGCAACTGGCGCAGCACCTGCATCATCGCCGTCTCGATCCCGCTGTCGATTTTGTCGTCCATCCTGGTGCTGTACATGCTGGGCGAAACCATCAACATCATGACCTTGGGCGGCCTGGCGCTGGCCGTCGGCATCCTCGTCGATGACGCCACGGTGACCATCGAGAACATCGAACGCCACCTGCACCAGGGCTCCGACCTGCACCAGGCCATCCTCGACGGCGCCGGCGAAATCGCCGTGCCGGCGCTGGTGTCGACGCTGTGCATCTGTATCGTGTTCGTGCCGATGTTCTTCCTGACCGGCGTGGCGCGCTACCTGTTCGTGCCGCTGGCCGAGGCGGTGGTGTTCGCCATGATCGCCTCCTACATCCTGTCGCGTACCCTGGTGCCGACCATGGTCATGCTGATGATGGATCATGCGCCGGTCGACCCGAACGCCAAACCCAGCCTGCTGCAGCGCGTCTACCGCAGCTTCGACGCCAGCTTCGAGAAATTCCGCGGCGGTTACATCATCATCCTGTCGTCGCTGCTGACGCACCGCAAGCTGTTCGGCGGCGCCTTCCTGGCCTTCTGCGTGCTGTCGCTGGCCCTGGTGTTCGGCATCGGCCGCGACTTCTTCCCGAGCGTCGATTCGGGCCAGATCCGCCTGCACATGCGCATGGCCACCGGCACCCGCATCGAGGAAACCGCGCGCCAGGCCGACGAAGTGGAAAAGGTCATCCGCGAAGTGATACCGAAGGATGAACTGACGGTGGTGCTGGACAACCTCGGCACGCCCTACAGCTCGATCAACCTGTCGTACTCGAACGCCGGCACCATCGGCACGCTGGACGCCGAGATCCTGCTGTCGCTGAGCGAGGACCACCATCCGTCGCAGATCTATATCGACAAGCTGCGCCGCGAACTGCCGCTGCGCTTCCCCGGCGTGGAGTTCTTCTTCCAGCCGGCCGACATCGTCACGCAGATCCTGAACTTCGGCCAGCCGGCCGCCGTCGACATCCAGGTCACCGGCAAGGACGAACGCGGCAACTACGGCATCGCCAGCGAATTGATGAAGCGCGTGCGCGGCATCTCCGGCGCGGTCGACGTCCACGTGCTGCAGCGCCAGGATCTGCCGACGCTGAACCTGAACCTGGACCGCAGCCAGATCAAGCAGCTGGGCATCAACCCGGCCGACGTCGCGCAGAATTTGCTGATCTCGCTGTCCGGCAGTTCGCAGACGCAGCCGGCGTTCTGGCTCAATCCGCAGAACGGCGTGGTCTACAACATCGCCGTGCAAACGCCGCAATACCGCATCAACGACCTGGACGACCTGCTCAACACGCCGGTGCGCGCCAACGCCAACGGCGCCGGCAACGGCGCCAGCCAGCAGCTGGGCAGCCTGGTGCAAGTGCGCCCGGCCACCCAGCAGGCCGACGTCTCGCACTACAACCTGACGCCGGTGGTCGACGTCTACGCCAGCGTCGAAGGACGCGACCTCGGCGCCGTCTCCGACCAGGTGCAAAAAGTCATCGACGAGATGACGCCGAAACTGCCGCGCGGCAGCCACATCGTCATGCGCGGCCAGGTCGAGACCATGCACTCGTCCTTCCTCGGCCTCGGCGTCGGCCTCTTGATGGCCATCGTGCTGGTGTACCTGCTCATCGTCGTCAACTTCCAGTCGTGGGTCGATCCCTTCATCATCATCACCGCGCTGCCGGCCGCGCTGGCGGGCATCGTCTGGATGCTGTTCCTGACCGGCACCACGCTCAGCGTGCCGGCCCTGACGGGCGCCATCATGACCATGGGCGTGGCCACCGCCAACTCGATCCTGATGGTGTCGTTCGCACGCCAGCGCCTCAACGACGGCCTGCCGCCGCTGTCGGCCGCGCTGGAAGCGGGCGCCACGCGTATCCGTCCGGTGCTGATGACGGCACTGGCCATGATCATCGGCATGGTGCCGATGGCGATCGGCTTCGGCGAAGGCGCCGAGCAGAATGCGCCGCTGGGCCGCGCCGTCATCGGCGGCCTGCTGTTCGCCACCATCTCGACGCTGCTGTTCGTGCCGGTGGTCTTCGCCGGCATCCACCGCTACCTCGAACACCGCAACGTAGCCCGCGCCGCGCGCCGGCCACACCCAACATCGCCTGCAGTAGAAGGGAATATTTAACATGACTGAACAACGCCACGCCGCCCTCGGCATCCACGGCAGCGCCGCCGACGGCTCACACGAACACCACGCGCCGCACCGCGGCCCCATCCTGCAGCGCGCCAAGTGGACCGGCGCCATCGTCATCGGCCTGCTGCTGGCCGGCGCCGTCGTCACCATGGTCATGCGCTCGGTGCACGCCCACGCGCTGGACAAGGCGACCGGCGAACTGTCGACCCAGTTCGTCACCACCGTCAACGCCAGCACCTCGACCAGCGCCGAGCCGCTGACGCTGCCGGGCACGCTGCAAGGCATCATCGAGTCGCCGATCTACGCCCGCGCCAGCGGCTATGTGCTGCGCTGGAAGGTCGACATCGGCGCCCGCGTCAACAAGGGCGACGTGCTGGCCGAAATCGACACGCCGGAAGTGGACCAGCAGCTGTCGCAGGCCGTCGCCGCGCGCCAGCAGGCCGCCTCCAGCCTGGAGCTGGCCAAGAGCTCGGCCGAGCGCTGGGAAGCGCTGCGCAAGAAGGACGCCGTCACCGCGCAGGAACTCAATGAGCGCAGCAGCGCCTACACGCAGGCCGTGGCCAACCTGGCCGCCGCCGACGCCAACGTGCGCCGCCTGCAAAAGACCGAGGAATTCAAGCGCGTCGTCGCGCCCTTCTCCGGCGTCATCACCAGCCGCACCGTCGACGTCGGCGACTTGATCGACGCCGGCAACGGCGGCGCCGGCCGCGCGCTGTTCCGCCTCGCCCAGGTCGACCCGCTGCGCGTCTACGTCTACGTGCCGCAGGCTTACGCCCAGCGTATCAAGGCCGGCGACAGCGTCACCGTCACGCAGGCCGAACTGGCCGGCAAGGAGTTCAAGGGCACGGTCGCGCGCACCGCCGGCGCCATCGACGCCGCCACCCGCACGCTGCAACTGGAAATCAACCTGCCCAACCACGACAACGCGCTGCTGGCCGGCGCCTACGTGCAGGTCGAACTGCCGATCAGCGGCAGCTCCAACGCCCTGCTGATCCCGCAGAACGTGGTGCTGTTCCGCGCCGAGGGCACGCGCGTGGCCACCGTCGGCGCCGACGGCAAGGTCCAGCTGAAAACCGTCATGCTCGGCCATGACCTGGGCAACAAGCTTGAAGTCCTGAGCGGCATCACCGTCGCCGACAAGCTGGTGGTCAACCCGGCCGACTCGCTGGCCGATGGCGACAAGGTCGCCGTGCAGCAGCCCAAGCAGCCCGCCACCGGCGCCGGCGCGATGCAGAAGGCCGCTCCATGATGAGCCGCTCCATGCTCCCTTTGCGCAGGCAGGCATTTTCCCCCACCGTGCTGTGCGCGGCGCTGGCCCTGGCCGGCTGCGCCAGCGCGCCCGATTATAAAAAGCCCGACATCGACATGCCGGCCGTGTGGCAGTCGTCGGCGCCCTTCCACGCCGGCGCGCCGGACGACAGCGCCGTCAAGGGCGACTGGTGGACCCTGTTCGACGACGCGCAGCTGAACCAGCTGGCGCGGCAGACGCTGGCCCAGAACCAAAGCCTGGTGATCGCCTCCGCGCACCTGGCGCAGGCGCGCGCCCAGGTCACCGTCAGCTCGGCCGGCCTGTTCCCGGCGGCGCAGCTGCAGGCCGGCGCGGGCCGCAACCGGACCTCGGCCGACCGTCCGCTGGCGTCCTATGCCAGCCCGAATTCGACCATCGTGCAAAACAATTACCAGCTCGGCTTCGCCGTCAACTACGAGGCCGATTTGTTCGGCCGCGTCAGCAGCACGGTGGCCAACGCCAAGGCCTCGGCCGAAGAAGCGGCCGCCGATTTCGAGAACACCCGCCTGGTGCTGCTGTCCGAACTGGCGGCCGACTACTTCAACCTGCGCGAGCTCGATGCCGAAATCGACGTGCTCAATCAGGGCATCGTCCTGCAAAACAAGGCTTTCGAATTCATCGACGCGCGCCACCAGCTGGGCGCCTCCTCCGGCCTCGATCTGGCGCAGCAGCAGTCGCTGCTCGACGCCAGCAAGACCCAGCTGGAACTGCTCAACACCCAGCGCGTGCAGTACGAGCACGCCATCGCCACGCTGACCGGCACGCCGGCGCCGAGCTTCAAGCTGGCGCCGAGCGTGGTCGCGCTGGCGCCGCCGGCGCTGCCGGTGGGGCTGCCGTCGGACGTGCTGCAACGCCGTCCCGACGTGGCCTCGGCCGAGCGCGCGGTGGCCGCCGCCAACGCCGGCATCGGCATCGCCCGCGCCGCCTACTTCCCGACCGTGATGTTGTCGGGCAGCGGCGGCTGGGACAGCAACACCGCCAGCACCTTGTTCAACGCGCCCAGCATCTTGTGGGCGCTGGGCGGCGCGCTGACGCAGACGCTGTTCGACGCCGGCAAGACCGGCGCCACCGTCGATATCGCCAAGGCCTCGTACACCGGCGCCGTGGCCAACTATCGTCTCAGCGTGCTGACCGCGATGCAGGAAGTGGAAGACGGCGTCGAGGGATTGGCGGTGCTGGACCGCGCCAACCGTCAGGCCAGCAACGCCGTCAACAGCTCGCAGCGCGTGCTGGATCTGGCCAACGACCGCTACACCGGCGGCGTCGAGACCTATTTCGACGTCATCACGGCGCAGCAAACGCTGCTCAACAACCAGCGCCTGGCCGTGCAGATCCGCGGCAAGCAGATGGTGACGTCGGTGTATCTGGTCAAGGCGCTGGGCGGCGGCTGGCAGCGTGCTACGCTGGCGGCGGCAGCGGCGACGCCGGTCCGTTGATGGCATTCGACCGCTCTTTGATACGATGATATCCGCATCCGAAAAAGCCGACGCGCCGGCCAGCCTGACCGTGCGCGCGGCCGCCGAACGGCTGGGCGTGACGCCGCGCACCCTCAAGTACTACGAGGAACGCGGCCTGGTCTGGCCCAGCCGCAGTGTCGGCCGTTACCGGCTTTATGATGAAAACGACCTGGATCGTTTCGCCCGCATCCTGCATCTGCGCTCGATGGGCTTCACGGTGGAGGCGATCACCGAAATCCTCAAGCGCCCGCTGGTCACGCCCGAGGGCGGCCGCAAACACCTGTCGAAGCAGTCGCTGAGCGAAATCCAGCTGGCCCTGCAAACGCAGGTGGAAGCGCTCGACCGGCGCATCGCCGCCGTGCGCCGCGAGTTGAACGAGGCGCAGACGGTGCGCGCGGAGCTGGTCCACGACATGGCCTACGTCAGCGGACGGCTGGCCGGCGAACCGATAGACGAACTGCTGGAGCAGCGCCGCAGCCTGGCCAAGCCGTCGCGCGCCAGAAGCAAAACCAAAGCCTGAGCTAAGCGGCCGGCGGCAGCGGCCTGGCCCGCACTGCGGTGCACCGGCGGCTGCCGCGCTTCGATGACAGCCTCAATGCGGCAGCACGCCGGGCGGCGTCACGCTGACGCGCAGGAAGTCGATGAACTGGCGCACCTTGGCCGGCACATGGTGGGTATTCGGGAACACCGCGTAGATGCCCTGCTCCGGCAAGGCATAGCCGGGCAAAATCTCCAGCAGCTCGCCGCGCTCCAGTTCATGCTGGACCAACCAGTCCGGCAACAGCGCCGCGCCGCAATCGGCCAGCGCGAAGCTGCGCACCGCGTCGGCGTTGTCGGCCTGGTGCCGTCCGCCCAGCGTGACACTGTGCTGGCGCGATGGCGCCGCCACCTCCGACCACACCAGCGCGCCCTGGAAACCGGCGTGCACCACCCAGTCCAGCGATTCCAGCTCCTCGGCCGAACGGGGCCGCGTCTGCCGCGCCAGATAGGCCGGACTGGCCACGGCCAGCACGCGGAAGCTGCCGATGCGCGTGGCACGGTGTGCCGAATCGCCGATCTGCCCGAGCCGGATCGCCACATCGAAGCGCTCCGACGCCAGGTCCGACTGCGCCGGCGTGGCGCAAAATTCGATGCGCAGCTGCTCGTGCCGCTGGCCGAAGGCGGCCAGCGCGGGGATCAGGAAATGGGCGCCATATTCGGCAGTGGAGGTCAGCCGCAGCACGCCGGTCAGCGCGGCATGGCCGGTGCGCGCGCTGTCGACGGCCGCTTCGGCCTCGCGCACGACGCGCACGCAATCCTGGTAAAACTGCTCGCCCACTTCGGTCAGCGCCAGGCGCCGCGTGGTGCGGGTGATGAGGGCGATGCCGAGCTCCGATTCGAGCTTTTTGAGCTGCACGCTGACCATCGCCTTGGTCAGTCCCAGCATCTCCGCTGCCCGCGTAAAAGAGCCGCTATCGACGATGGCGACAAAGCATTCCAGACGGTTCAGATTTATCATTTCAGGTCGGTGGCAGCCTTGGAACCGCGCGCTGGAGCTGCTCAACTGTTAATTATTAATTGACAGTGTATTCCGATTAGGCCGTAGATCAAGGGAAAAATCGCCTGCCGCGCAATTGCGCGCACGGCAGGCGATTTGTCTTGAACTAGCGGCAAAACCAAGTAAACGATTTATACCAATTTGACGGACAGCTCGGACAGGCCGTCGATCCTGCCGACCAGCGTCTGGCCGCGCACGACCGCGCCGACGCCTTCGGGCGTGCCGCTGAAAATCAGGTCGCCCGGCTCCAGCCTGAACAGCGTCGACAGGTTGGCGATGGTTTCCGAAATCGACCAGATCAGGTGGCCGATGGTGGCCGACTGCTTGGTCACGCCGTCGACGTCCAAGCGGATATGGGCGTGTTCGATGTCGCCCGCTTCGGCGGCGCGGTGGATCACGCCGATCGGTGCCGAATAGTCGAAGGCCTTGCCGATTTCCCACGGGCGGCCGACGTCGCGCATCTTGAATTGCAGGTCGCGCCGGGTCATGTCCAGGCCCACCGCGTAGCCGAACACGTGTTCCATCGCGTCTGCCACGGCGATGTCGCTGCCGCCCTTGCCGATGGCGACCACCAGCTCGCACTCGTAGTGCAGGTTGGCCGTCACCTGCGGATACGGCAGCTCGCTGGTCTGGCCGGGCGCGACCGCCACGATGGCGTTGCGGTCGTTCGGTTTGCAGAAAAAGAACGGCGGTTCGCGATCGGGATCGAAGCCCATTTCGCGCGCATGCGCCGCGTAGTTGCGGCCGACGCAGTAGACGCGGCGTACCGGGAATTGGTCCGACGTGCCGGCCACTGGCAGGCCGACGATGTCGTGTGCGGGGAAGACGTAGGAAGTCATGATGGTCCGTGGTGGTCAATGAGGCGGGAGGAAAGCGACCATCTTACCGCAGACGCAGCGCCTTTGCTGGCCGCCTCCCTGCCCGCATTGAGCGAAAAACAATCAACTGAAATACAGGGCTTTCAGCGCGAGAATGCAGGCCCGCTCCAGCGCCGCCGCATCCAGTTCGGGATGGTGCAGCGCGCGCACGCTGACGCCCTGGAAGATCGCAATGACCGCTTCGATGCGACCGTCGAGCAGCGCATCGTCAACCGGCAGCTGGTGCCGTTCGCGGCCCGCCTTGATGATGGCGCGGAACTGGATACGCGAACGGCGGTCGGCATCCTGCAACACCGCCGCGACCTTGGGATTGCGCGACGCTTCGGCCCAGATCTCCATCGGCAGCGCCCAGAAATCCGGCGCCAGGTTTTCCGCGAGATGAACCGGCGCCTCGTTCAGCATCACCTGCAAGGGATCGTCCTGCTGTTCCAGGTCGTGCATCAGCGCCGCCACGCGCTCGACGTTCTGCTCGACGAAGGCGGCGATGATGGCGTCCTTGCCGTCGAAGTAGTTATAGATATGGCCCGCGCTCATGCCGGCCGCCTTCGAAATTTCGGCCATGCTGGCGCCATGGAAGCCGCTGCGGCGGAAGCAGCTGGCCGCTGCCTCCAGCACCTGATTGCGCCGTAACTGCGCGCGTTCGGGATCGCTGTGTCGTTTTTCGGTGGTGCTCATATAGTCCTGGTGGGTGGCCTTGGTTCGACATTCTGCCAGAAGCGGCGCGGCGCCAGCACACGGGCGCGCCGGCCCGTGTGCTGGCACGGCTTAGCGTGCGGCCGTGGCGCCGCGCTCCTTGTCGGCCTGCCAGCCGCCGCCCAGCACCTTGTACAGCGTGACGGCGTTGTCGGCCTGCGCCAGGCGCGCGCTGATCAGGCTTTGCTGCGCCGAGTACAGCGCGCGTTGCGACACCAGCGCATCCAGATACGAATCGGCGCCCTTGCGATAGCGCGCCTCGTGGATCGCGAAGCTCTTCGACGACGCCTCGACCAGCGCCTGCTGCGACGCCAGCCGCTCGCCCATCGTGCCATGCTGCGCCAGCGCGTCGGCGACGTCACGGAAGGCGCTCTGGATCGCCTTTTCGTACTGCGCCACCGAGATGTCGCGATCCGCTTTGGCGATATCGAGGTTGGCGCGATGGACGCCGCCGTCGAAGATCGGCACAGTAATCTGCGGGATAAAACTCCACGCCGCCGAGCCGCCCTTGAACAATCCGGACAGCGTGCTGCTCGCGCTGCCCGCCGATGCCGTCAGCGATATGCTGGGGAAGAAGGCCGCGCGGGCCGCGCCGATGTTGGCGTTGGCGGCGCGCAGCGTGCGTTCGGCTTGCAGCACATCCGGCCGGCGTTGCAGCAGGTCCGACGGCAGCCCGGCCGGAATCTCCGCCAGTTGGCTGATCGGCGCCAGCTCGCCCTGCGGCAGCAAATCGGCCGCCACATCGCCGCCGACCAGCAGCGTCAAGGCGTTCTGGTCGACCGCCACCTGCGCCGTGTAGACCGCCATGTCGTTGCGCGCCGCTTCGACGCTGCTCTGCGCCTCGTACATGTCGACGCCGGAGGTGCTGCCCGCGGCGAAGCGGCGCTTGCTCAATTCGTAGCTGATCTGCTGGCTCTTGAGCGTATTTTCCGCCAGCTGCAAACGCTGCTGGTCCGCGCTCAAGGTCAGCCACGCGCCGGCCACGTCGGCGATCAAACTGATTTGCGCGGCGCGCCTCGCCTCCTCGGTGCCGAGATAGGTTTGCAGTCCCGCTTCGGACAGGCTGCGCACCCTGCCGAAGAAGTCCAGCTCATACGACGCCGCCACCAAGCCGCCGCTGTACTGACGGTCGATAGTGGCATTGCCGTTGTTCTCGCCGGCCGGCACGCGCGTGGCGCTCTGGCTGACCGACGCCGATACCGTCGGCAGCAGCGCCGCGCGCTGTATGCCGTACTGCGCGCGGGCCTTCTCGATGTTCAGCACCGACACGCGCAGGTCGCGATTGTTGGCCAGCGCCAGCGCGATGACAGTGCGCAGGCGCTGGTCGGCGAAGTAGTCGCGCCAGGCGATATCGGCGGCGGCCAGCGCCTGGTCGCCGGCGCGCGGCAATGGATAGGCCGCCCCGGTGGGCCATTGCGCATCGACCGGCGCGGCCGGCCGCTGGTACACCGGCGCCAGGCTGCAACCGGCCAGGAAGGCCAGCGCGGCCAATGCGGATAAAGATTTTTTCATATTAGTGAGCTTCCAATGAGTGAGCCGATTCCGCTTCCG
>Ga0209848_1000584_pt1 | contig 13432 bp, 20 predicted proteins | sample OrgsoiDNA_201062_FD_185810 | JGI IMG/M metagenome (GOLD analysis project Ga0209848, IMG submission 185810) | Permafrost soil microbial communities from the Arctic, to analyse light accelerated degradation of dissolved organic matter (DOM) -... | ecosystem: Environmental > Terrestrial > Soil >...
AAGGCGAATAATCATTGCGGCATCCAGAATTACTGCCAAATCGCTCAAAATATCTACGAGGTTGATATCACCGTTTTTAACTGTTGCCATGTTGCACCTCACTAAGTGGTAGGCGTGAGCCAAGAGATAGAACGTACCGGCTAGATAACTGGCGGCGAGCCTCTTTTTCATTAACAAGCCACAACGCGGCGCATCACAGGCTTTGCCTTAGGGTCAGAACGCAAGACAGATGCAAAAACAAATGTGCTTGTGCTAATATCCGAAACAGCCTTACTCTCCGTACTGTCGCAAGTAGTGATTTTTAAGGTCAGGCTCTGGTTGTGATTGGTAGTCGGAACCAGAGCCGTTTCTTTAAACATGAGTAAAATATTCATTTCTTCTCCATGACGCTTAATTGACAAGCTGCATTTGATTCAACTTCTAGAATTCTCTCTAGAAACGTCACATTCATTTCTATGAATGTACCAATGGTTTTCATATTCTCTTGGAGAGTCTCGACTGAATGCCATTCACTAAATCCGGCGTGAAACATTAAATTACCCACAGCCTTCAAACCGTCAATAATGGTGGCAGCAGCGGCACCAGCATTATTCTGATTCTGCAACGCTTCTTCGTGAGATACGGTTTCACCACAATTATCAATAATTAAATCTGAAACATTAATCATGGGCATAACCAGTTACTTTAGAAGTTGTGCTAGAGTCGTCATAAAGAGAAATTACAAACTGATTAGCTTTATCGCTAGTGAAATAAAGTGAGCGCAAAAGACAGCATATTGCGCAATCAGTTTCCGGGTTCTCTTTGGTGTTTTTATAAATAGTTTCAAGCAGGGTGGTTGCTTCAATAATTTCTGCGTTAATCAATTCAATCATTTGTACTGGTGTTTTGGCTTTGGCGTTGACCATCTCATTGACTCCGTAGTTTGACGATGAGGTGAATTTACCTTAATGATAAAATCAGGTAAAGCCATAATTTATCAAATTGATTAATTTTAATATATCCTTATGTTATTTAAGATAAAATAATTTATTGCGGGTATAAAAAAACCGCCATCATGGCGGTTTGGGGTAAGGGCGAGCAATTATCAACCTAACCGAGTGTATGACATCTGCCATTTCCCGATAACTAAGCCCTGAATGTGAAACAGCTCCTCATCCTCTGATGTTACTTCCCATTTGTCATATGAAGTATTATCGCTGATAACTATTAGTTTGTCTTTTAAGAGCTGGAGCCTCTTTATGTATAAATTATTGCCGTAGACAAATGCATAGATACCATCACCAACAAAACGTTCAATGGTGATATCTAGCACGACTAATTCACCAGGCACAATACTACCCAGCATACTGTCGCCCATAGCCGTAGCAATCTTAAGTGCAGAAGCTTTTCGCCCTCCAAACATCCTTCGCGCTTCCTCAGGATCAAGTTCTATAGAGCGAATCACCTCAGGGTACTCAGTATTCGAGTAACCATGACCGCAGCTAAACTCGGTACTTAAAACATCTAGGGTGTATGTTTTCGTATCATTTTCTGCGCTGTCTTTGGTAATGAAGTACTTCTGGCTAATGTCAGATTTCTTGTCAGTAACTGGGGTCTCACCGTCGCCAACAATATTTTCTAACCACCCTCCCGCAGGGCTTCTCTGTCTAGCCAATCTGCTCTCAATATCATCCCATCTTGGCGAATCAATCCACCCATGAGGCAAATTTAGGTTTAATTCTATACGCCTTGCCAGCGTACCCCCAATGTTCCTAGAAGGGTTGTCACTGGTTAACTGACTTAACTGTGATGGAGGGATGCCTATTTCATCGGCAAACCCAGCCTTACTAGAACCCGGCACATCAATTAAGTAGTACTGCATCAATGCCCGAAGATTTCGGCGCCTGATCTCTTTAATGTCCATTTATCAATCCCCTCACATTTTATCAATATGATAAACAGTATTGTTGATAAATTCAATTGCCATAAATTTATCAAAAAGGTAAATTAAGAAAAAAGGAGGTCAACATGACTAATCAACTTCTCAACTGGCGCAAAACTTCGACTTCAGAAGAATGGCTTGAACTAGCTAAAAAAGCTGGCACAACAATCGGATATTTAAATCTGGTTGCATACGGATACCGTAATGCATCCCCAAGATTAGCATCTTCTATTGAGATGGCCTCTCAATCCTTCGATGGCAAGGTGCTGATTAGCAAGGAAAATTTGGTGTTTAGAAATTCTTCTCATGACCATGCCTAACCCCGCCAAAACCATCATACCTGAAGTATACAGCGGGGCTGATGCAGAGTGGATTCAGGAGCAAATGGTGCGGCTATCGCCCGCCATGAGGCACAAGATCGCCGTCAAGTATGCTGAGGTTTATCAGCAGACATGGGATATCGAAACAGTCTCTTATCGACAGGAGAACAGGGCGCGACATGAGGCCAATACCCGTCTCAGGTTGTTTGTCGAACGGTACCACAAAGCGGCAATGGGCTTAGCTGAAAAACCGCCACTGGCCAGTACACCGGCCCAGATTGGCGATGCTGGTGGGCCAGCAGACTACCAACAGGCTTCGGGATGGCGTTAGGGACGCAGCGTTTCAGAAAACACGAAATTGGGATTGTGTTTCTGGCAAGTGAAAAAACTGTGAGGTGTTCACAGGGCTAAACCCCAAAAACATCGGGTCAAGGTCAAAGGCAGATCGAGTCTCCGAGTACTCCACCTAAGGACAAGGAGAGGGCAACTTAAAAGTTTCAGTAAAAACAGTAAGTTGCGAGAAAAAAAATACCAAGCTTTGTCGGGTTGTCCCGACACATGTTGTCGGGTTGTTATAAATCAATGACTTAGGAGATCGAATGGGAGGGTTCATTCGAATGTTCAAATTAGCGGAATTGGGACGGAAGCTGGCCCCGCTTAGCGAAGCAAGCCAGATGCTGTTTTGGGAATTGCTGGATATGGCTGACTGGCGAACTGGGAGAGTTATCACAACTCATGAGGAGATGGCGGCAAAGATTTCTAAAGCAGTTAGGACCGTTGAGCGGGCAACGAAAGAGCTTACAGTCGTTGGTTTGGTCAGGCACAAGAAGGGCATGTTTGCAGTGAATCCAGATTACGCATGGGGCGGTCGTAGCTGGAATATTCCCAAAGCGGCTTATCACGGCATGAATGGCAAAACGGCTCAGGTGATTAACTTTGCTGATGCGGCACAAGCATTGAGCGAGGAAGCGTTAGAGAAAATCGGGCATGAAACCTTGAGGGAGGTATCAGCCCGAAAATCCAAAGGAACTAAAATATGCTGAATCTTCAACCAAAAATTAAGCAAGTCACTGGCATCAAAATGCTGCACAGCGACTGGAATAACTATCGCACATTCTTGATTTCGGCACCAGTGGGCTACGGGAAGACATTCCTTGCGGCTTATCTGGCTGACAAAATGATTTCGCTGGGCAAGCGTGTGATGTTCGTGGCGCCATACCTCACGCTGGTACGCCAGACAGCAACGCGTTTCGTTCAGTACGGTATTCCTGAGGAAGAAATTGCTTTCATTTGGCGTGACTACCAGCCTCAAGACCCTAATCGCCTGATTCAGATTGCCAGCGCTGATACGCTGATCCGCCGTGAGTTCCCGGACAATATCGACTTGCTGATTGTCGATGAAGCCCATATGAAGCGCCGTGGCCTATTGGAGGTCATTCGTGATTCAGGCATCAAAGTGATTGGCCTGTCTGGTACTCCATTCGCACCTTGGATGGGGCAGTACTACGAAAAACTCGTAAAGCCCACCACCATGAAGGAGCTGATCACGATTGGCGACCTGAGCAAATACGAGTTTTACGCCCCAACCAAACCAGACCTGAAAGGCGTGAAAAGCAGCAGCAAAGCAGGATACGGGAAAGACTTCAACGAAGACCAGCTCGCCGAAATTATGGGGGGTGCCGACCTCGTTGGCGATATCGTTAAAAACTGGCTGGAGAACGGGGAAGACCGCCCGACCATCTGTTTTTGCGTGAACAAGTCTCATGCAGCCTACATCACGATGGAGTTTAACCGTGCAGGCGTGGCAGCCGAAATCATGGTAGATGACACACCACCAGATGACCGTCAGATGATCATTCACCGCTTCGAGCAGGGGGCGACAAAAATCATCGTAAACGTTGGCGTGTTGGCAGCAGGTTTTGACAGTGACGTTCGTTGCATCATCTACGCCCGCCCGACGAAATCAGAGATCCGCTGGCTGCAAACGCTGGGGAGGGGATTGCGTACCGCGCCCGGCAAAGACCACTGCAAAATCTTCGACCACAGCGGCAGCATTCACCGGCTTGGCTATCCCGATGATATTGAATACGACGAATTGTCGGGTAAAAACGATGGAATGAAGGCCAGCGTCAGTGCCGCACCGGCAGAGAAGAAAGACAAAATCCCCAAGGAATGCCCACAGTGTCACTACATGAAGGCCGCTGGTGTTTATGTCTGCCCCAAGTGCGGATTTAAACCGCTGAGCGGTGAGGACGTTGATACTGATTCCTCACGAGGTCTGAAGCGAATCAGCCGCAAAGCCCGTATCTACACGCGTAACGATAAACAGGCGTGGTGGAGCCAGATTAAGCATTACCAGCGCCAGCGAAGCCTGAAGGGTAAACCGCTGTCTGACGGCTGGTGCGCCCATACCTACAAAGACAAGTTCGGTGAGTGGCCGAATGGCCTTTCTGATTTCCCAATGGAAACAGGTCCGGAGGTCTGGAACTTCATCAAGTCCAAATTTATTTCTTACAGCAAGGCGAGAGGGACTGCCTAATGAAAACGACTGAGGCGGTGATCGGGCGTTGGCCTGAAATTTTTGAATACTACGGCCTGCCGCCGATCACTGGTAAGGCGCACTTTAAGGGTGAATGCCCATGCTGTGGAAAGAAAGGTAAATACCGCTGTGATGACCTTGACGGGCGGGGGCGGTGGATTTGTAGCTGTGGGACAGGTGATGGCTGGAACCTGCTTATCCAGACACAACGCAAGGATATCAGAACGCTTTACAACGAGGTTGACCGGATTATTGGCAACTCGTTTGACCGGAGTCAGGTTCCCGTTAAAAAACTGGAGAGCGAAGTTTCCTCTGAGAGAGATTTGGTGATCCGTCACTTTTCAGCCATGCCACCATTGCGAGGCACCTTGGGCGAAACGTATCTGAACAAACGCGGCATTAACACGATGCCTTCCGCTGACGCTACCCGTTACTGTCAAAGTCAGAGGGTAGGCAACGGGAATACGTATCAGGCTCTTTGGTCGCTGGCAACCGACAACAAAGCCAATCTGTGCTATCTGCATCGCACATTGTTGGATGGCGATCGTAAAGCCAACGTTGATGTCGCCAAAAAGCAAAAGGCGCTACAGGATAAAAGTGTGCTGGAGCACGCTGTATCGGTGGCTATTCGCCTGTTCCCCGTAGCCTCAACGCTGGGCATTGCGGAGGGTATTGAAACGGCCCTGTCCTGCAAGCAGCTCTACGGAGTGAATACATGGTCAGTTATTAACGCCACGTTTATGGAGAAATTCAGGGTTCCAGCTGGCGTGCAGCATCTCGTAATTTTCGCTGATATGGACAAGCACACAGCTACCGGTCAGGCGGCTGCATTTGCCTGCGCTCGCTCAAACCTCAATGCAAAAAATGACCTACAGAAAATCACTATCCGCTGGCCCGACAACGGAGATTTCAACGATCTCATTATTAACGGAGATCAGGTCAGAGAGCAGATTTATTACAAGAAGGTGGCAGCTTAATGAAACTCGAAAACGCACTGAAGCAGTTCAACCCTAAAAGCCAGATGATCACTAACGTCCCTCCAGCTACGGCGTCCGATTCATTAAGCGGTCCTGACCTTGCTGCCTGCATGGGGATGGCGGAATCTCAGGCGGCTTTCGGCATGGGTGCTTTCCTCGGGAAAAATGGTATCAGCACAGAGGACGCAAAGCGCACGGTAGAGCGCCTCGCTGCATACGCAATGCAGAAGGCAGGCAAGCATGTTGGTAAAGTCGCTGGCCGCCGGATGGCGCAGTGTATGATTGTTCTCGCCAAGATGGCCTATGCGGAATATTGCCAGTCAGCGGGAAGCAGCAGCACCTGCACAGATTGCAACGGAGCAGGTTTCAACACAGTGGAACGCGAGGTTGTGAAATATGCCGGTTACATTGGTGCTGATGGAGAAGTGAAGATCCCCGAGGTTACAGAAACCCAGACAGTCAAAGAGTTGTGTCTGACCTGCAACGGTAAACGATTGGTTTCGCAACGCTGCCGCTGCAATGGTACCGGCCGAGTTCGTGACCTGGTTAAATCGAATCGTCTCGGCGTGCCAGTAGATAAAACCTGTGAGCGCTGCACGGGGAGAGGATTCAAACGGACGCCGGGCACAACTGCCTACAAAGCCATCGTGGCGCTGTTGCCAGAGCTGCATGAGAGAACATGGAATCGTAACTGGAGATCACTCTATGAGCTGCTGGTGGTCAAATGCGAGAGGGAAGAGAACCACGCTGACGCAGTGTTCCAGAGAATCACCAGAAGATAGTGTGATCGGGGATCTTATTAGCCAATTCGAATATAAGTGTTGCATTTTGTCCGAACTTGGCGTAATTTCTCTAAATCATGGGCATTTCTGTAGATGACCCACACGAAAACACATAAGACCTCGCTTCGGCGGGGTTATTTGTTTCTAGCTGGGCGAACATAATGGTGCCGCTGTCGTGAATATTTAAATACGGTAAATCCCGTATGTAAAGTTAAGGTGTGTACGTTGTATGGTTGGTTTTGCTGGGATGGTTTATTCGCCCCTTAGGCCCTTTAGCTCAGTTGGTTAGAGCGCGCGACTCATAATCGCTCGGTCGCTGGTTCAAGCCCAGCAAGGGCCACCAAACCGCCGCTAGCTCAGCCGGATAGAGTCGATATCAATTGTTGTTGTAGGTGCGAGGTTCGAGGCCTCGGTGGCGGCCCATATATCGCGGTCATCGTATAATGGCTATTACCTCAGCCTTCCAAGCTGATGATGCGGGTTCGATTCCCGCTGACCGCTCCAAATAATGCTTTTCAGTCTGCGAAGAAGGGATAACCCGGAGTGACCGGAAAGCACACCAGAAGGGTGCACTTAGATTTGATACGCACTATCGGTCCCTTCACAGAGATTCTGAGTGTGCCCTTCGGTGTGAAGTGACAGCCGGGAAAGACCGGCACCCATTTCTAGCCTCGACATTTTCATTTTGTATGTTGGGGCTTTTTTGATTCTGCTATCAGTTATGAAATCATCACGGTTTAATTGCACTATGAAAATTTCGCAGTTAGAAAGTGAACGCATTTTAAGGCAGCCAGAAGGCAGTCTTTTTAATATTCATTGGTGAAAAAAAACCTCACACCCGAGTGATCAGGAAGTGAGGTAGCTAACTTAGCCAACATCAGTACTACAACATAAGAGTAGTTAATTAATTTCTGTTTTGTAAAAAAAATTAAATCATTTTAAGGCTCACTTCGGTGGGCCTTTTTTATTTCCCAATAACTACGCACCTAACCGGAACATCGGAGGGCGGGACTATGAGAATGATTCCAGAAAAAATTGCATCGGGTTTGTCCTACTGCACATCTGCTGGGCTTATCTGCGCAGGTAGCTTTAGCGACTGGCTCCGGCATCTTGATTGGAACCAGATCGCTATCGTTGGCGGCTTCGTGATTGGTATCGCGACATACATCACTGGCGCTTACTTTGACTGGCGCAGAACGCGGGCTTACGAACGGGGATTAGAGGCGGGGATTGTCAGTCGCCCGCCAGAGAAGCGAGGCTTCTTTAAGGCGAAGGGTGACGAGTAATGGCTATTTCACCGGGAATGAAAAGCAAGCTCAGTAAGGCTGTTATCGCTCTCATCATCTCTGGTGCTAGCGCCTCCGCGATCCTCGGCCAGTTTCTTGACGAAAAAGAAGGTAATCGGCTGGTGGCCTATGCAGACGGCAAAGGCATCTGGACAATCTGCCGCGGCGCCACGCGTGTTGACGGCAAGCCAGTTACAAAAGGCATGCACCTTACCGCGCAGAAATGCGGCCAGGTGAACCAGGTTGAGCAGGAAGCAGCAATTGCGTGGGTTAAGAAGAATGTCCGCGTGCCGCTGACACCTCCGCAAATAGCCGGAATTGCTTCCTTCTGCCCGTACAACATCGGCCCCGGCAACTGCTTCCCGTCCACGTTCTATAGCAAGTTGAACGCTGGTGACTGGCATGGGGCGTGCACTGCGATCAAGAGTTGGGTTCACGACGGTGGCAAAGACTGCAACGTCCGGTCCAATAATTGCTTTGGTCAGGTGGTACGCCGCGACCAAGAGAGCGAGCTGACATGCTGGGGGCTTGATGCTTAACAAGGTGGCCGTGATAGCAACGTTGATTATCTTAGCGCTGATTGGCCTACTGCTGGCGCTGGCGTTTCATTTTTATGGCGCTTTTGTAGAGGCGAATGCCAAGGTCGACCAACTGCAAAGCGATAATGCCTTGCAGGCTCAGACAGTGGCCACGCAGGCGTTTAACTTCCAGCGGTCAAACCAGATAGCCCGCGCTGCGGAGCAATACGCCGTACAGAAAACGGGAAAGAGTCAGGAGCGTGAAATTGAATATCGAACGATTCTCAAAAGCGAGCCGACTTGTGCTCTGCCTATCCCTGCTGGCATTGCTGACAGCCTGTACGACTACGCGAACCGTTTACGCGCCAGCGCAATGCACTCCGATACCGGCCAGCCTATTGGAGCCGCTGTTAGTGCCACTACCTCCCGCCGAATAACTTACTGTCAGGCAGTGTTTTGGATTGATCCGCTGCTCACCTTGATTGACCAGGGTAATAGTCAGCTCGCAGGGATTCGTCAAATTGAAGAGGCCAGACAGAAATGATTAAGCGCTTTCTCGCATGGCTGAAAAGCATCTATTTTAAACCGGCAGTCGCCGACATCAAAACACCAGAGGTAGTAACCATGTCCGAACCATTACTAGATCAAGACCCAGGTACAGTAGAGCCAGTAGCCGCTCCCGGCGCAGCAGTCAGCGCAACCATCATCCCGGCAGTAGATAAAGAAGTGAAAGCAGGCGTTGCGGACTTCGAAGCAGCACTGAGCTTCGTTGAAAGCGGTGTCGCTCAGTTGGGTGAAGCTGCAAAGGACGAACTCAAAGAGCTGGCGAAAAAGTACCTGTAAGCCATTCCATAGCCCATTTAAGAGTGGGCTAGATAATGACTTGAAATTCCTTTGGATGAACGCCATATTTTTAAGGAAAGTAGCCAAAAGGAAAAAAAATGAGTAAGAATCTAGAAGCTCTGGATGGGTGGTTAAATGTAGACACATGGCATACATCGCACCCACTTGATGAGACAAGATTTCACAGGGCAGTGTTTAAGGTCCTAAAAGTGAATGAGCCTAATGCTATAACGGCTGATGACGTCATCGCGTATATCAACCGAAAGTACAGTGGCAAAATTGAACCAGGCTTCTTAAGCCTAAGGACAAGTGAAGCGGCTGAGAGATTTGAACTACTGAGCGAATTTTTCGTCGCCAACCAGATGTAGACTACTAATTAATAAACCAACCCGCTCCGGCGGGTTTTTTATTGGAGAAAATATGGCCGATATAAAGGATCTTTCAGCCCAACTCCAGTCCATTCGAAAGCAAATCCCGTTTGCTACCGCACAGGCGCTGACCAGCGTTGTCCGTCAGATAGCAAATGCAGAGAAAACTGCCTTTCAGCGCAAGCTTGAGAACCCAACACCATTTACGGTTAATTCGGTCGGCTCTGCTGGAGCCAGGCGAGATAACCTGAGTGCGAAAGTTTTTGTACGAGATATTGCTGCGGGTTATCTCGAACCCTTTGAGTTCGGCGGCGCGCATAAGCTGAATGGTCAGGCGCTGCTTAATCCGAAAGACATTAAGCTCAACAAGTACGGCAACTTGCCGCGCAATAAACTCTCTCAACTCAAAGCAAAGCCAGATGTTTTCATCGGTGATATTGATGGAGTCAATGGGGTATGGCAGCGAGTGAAGGCCAAGAAAGGTCGTAAAGGTAAGAAACGCCAAAAGCGCTCAGCGAATGGGTCACGACGACCACGAGCTAAGAATCCAATGCCAAAGCTGCTCATTCGCTTTGGTGACGCACTGCCAGTAAAGCCGACGCTTGGTTATATGGATCGTGCTGAGAAGATGGCTGCTGTTCTTATGCCGGCTGCTTTAAGCAATGCCATCGATCAGGCGTTGAGAACAGCGAAATAAATGCTTTTATAATGGGAATATTGTGAATGGAACTTTTAGATCAAATATCATCCGTATTACTTGGGTGCATTATTGGTTCCTACATCGGAACATCAGTTGTGCAGATGGTTTGCTATTTTATGTGGGGGCAGCCACCGCGGCTCGTTATTGCAACGTCACATATAGTGAAGCGCTGCATAGTAAGTGTGAACCGTATGTTGAAATGTTTAATTTAACGAAAAGTTATTCAAAAGGGGCCGGAAGGTTCTGAGTTTTTCTAAATTCCTCTGTGGCCGCTTGAGTAGCAAGTGATAGAGACATTACATCTTTCTGTATTTCTACGATTTTCTCTGGTGTCAGTTCATTTTGCTGCATTGCAGTTAGAATTTGATGGTAACGATAAAGGTAGGCGTCAGGGCTACCGACTCCAACTTTTCCACCTTCTGCGATTTTGCAGTGATGCCGCCATTCATCTAATGCAAGAGTGAGTGCCAGTTCGCGAGTTTTAGCTTTTACATCCGCCTTCCTTTGAAAATAGCCCGAGAGCAATGCAATAAGACCTGCAACTATTGCGCTCAGTACTACGCTGCTCGTGATAATACTTAGGCTCATAACAATCCCTCAACGCTTTGAAAAAATTATTAAAAGAATATATCGGAGATCAAAGAGATGTCATGCAAAAAGATAAATAGCCCTGATGTACAAAAGGATGAAGTGCATCATTCTGCGCTGTTACGCCATTCTCCTGAGTGCGTGGGTGAAGATTGGGAAGAACTACTGGATCAGCGCCGACGGGAACTCGAGGCGTTTAAAAAAATGCCCCTTAGGTCGATGGCTGATCATGGGAAGGGAAAAGCACTTGATAATGACTCTCAATAAAAAAATGGGTCCTTCCCCGGACTTTTTTAACTCACGGGCATTGCGCGCCGCGTTCTGCGTCTAGCTATGAACTTTTGAAATTTGGGTAACAGGTAACAACTGAGGTAACACATGAACCAGTCAGATTTTGCCAAACTTCACGGAGTTAGTCGCAAGACCGTAACCACGTGGAAGGCCCGTGGTTGGCTGGTTCTGGTCGATGATGACATTGATGTTGATGCGTCAAATGCCAACATTGAGCGGTACAGAAAAACTGTTACCCGGCCTGAGAAAAAAAACGATAAAAATGTCGCAGGTAACAAACAGGGTAACAAGCAAGGTAACAAGTCCAAGGGTAACAACTCAGGTAACAGATCGGCTATCGATCAAGATGAATCACCGACAAAAATTGTCGAACGGATGATCGCCTCGAGTGGTGCCACCCTGACGCTCGATGAAGCGCGAACGCTTAAAGAAAACTTCCTCGCGTTGCTTACGCAACTTGAGTACGAAATTAAGTCCGGTCAGGTTTTACCTTACAAAGACATGATCGCAGAAGTCGGGCAGGAGTATTCACGTATGCGTACCCGCCTCATAGCCATTGCTCCCGAACACGGCCCCCGATTGCGGGTGCTTGCCTCAACCACCAATGATGCAGAGTTCGTATCGGCGCTGCAGGAGGTGGTTCATGAGGCAATGGAGGAGTTGAGCCTTGATGCAGATGACAAACGAGGGGCCGACTAATTCAGGGGCCTGGGGCAATTTTGTCAGAGAACTGAGGCAGCGCCGGTCAGATGTTGCACCGCCGGAACCCATGTCTCTGAGCCAGTGGGCCAACACTTACGCTGTACTGTCAAAAGAGACCAGTGCGCAGACCGGCCGTTTCCGCTCCTTTGGTTATCAAGATGGCATGATGGACGCCATTACCGATCCGCTGGTGACTCAGGTTTCAGTAATGAAATCTGCGCGCGTTGGCTATACCAAGATCCTTGACCATGTGGTCGGTTATTATCTTCAGCATGACCCCTCGCCAATACTGGTGGTTCAACCCCGTGTAGAAGATGCAGAGGATTACAGTAAAACTGAGATTGCGCCCATGCTGCGCGATACGCCTGTACTCGCCGCTATTGCCGGAAACAGCAAGGCGAAAGACAGCAATCAAACCATCCTTAAAAAACAGTTCCTCAATGGTTCTAACCTGACGCTGGTGGGAGCGAACAGCCCTGGTGGCTTCCGCCGTATAACCTGCCGTGTCATCTTGTTTGATGAAGTGGACGGTTATCCCTCTGGCGGTGCCGGTACCGAAGGTGATCAAATTGCACTGGGTATTAAGCGTTCGGAAACCTTCTGGAACCGCAAAATAGTGCTGGGTTCTACACCGACCGTTAAAGGCATATCACGTATTGAAAAGGCTTATGGCGAAAGCGATCAACGCAAATTCAACGTGCCTTGCCCACATTGCGGAGAGTTTCAGGTATTGGAGTGGGGCGGACCTGATACGCCATACGGCATCAAGTGGGATAAAGATGAAGAGGGGGATGGTTTGCCGGAAACGGCCTATTACGTCTGCCGTCATTCTGGATGCGTGATCCACCATAACGATTTGTCGGTCATGGTGAAGCGCGGAGAATGGCGAGCCACGCGACCATTCAAGGGCCACGCTGGTTTTCATATCTGGGCGGGCTACAGTCTTTTCCCTAACGCCGCCTGGAAACACCTGGTGGCCGAATGGCTGAGGGTGAAAGACGATGCACTAATGCGCCAGACGTTCATTAACCTGGTCCTTGGTGAAGTCTATGAAGACCGGGGTGAAAAAGCGCTTAGTGAAAGAAAACTGGTTGAGCGGTGTGAGGTCTACGCCGCAGAAGTGCCTGACGGCGTGGCAGCGATCACCGCTGGCATTGATACTCAGGACGGGCGCTTCGAGATTGAAGTGGTTGGGTGGGGCCGTAACGAGGAAAGCTGGTCGATAGCCTATGACGTTATCGAAGGTGATCTTGAAACCGATGAGCCGTGGAAAAGGCTTGATGCTTACCTGAAACAGGTTTGGCGTCGCGCTGATGGTCGTGGGTTTACCCTGATGGCGGCCTGCATGGACTCCGGCGGGCATCACACGCAAAAAGTGTATGAGTTTGCTAAAGAGCGATTAGGTCGTCGAATCTGGGCAATCAAAGGTGAGTCAGCCCGCGGGGGTAAGCGCTCTCCAGTCTGGCCGACCAAAAAACCTACGTCTCGCAGCAAGGCGCAGTTCAGGCCAATTATCTTGGGCGTCAATGCAGCAAAGGACTCAGTCCGTGCTCGATTGCATATCGAACCACCGGAAGCGGGCAATGCCTCTGCAGGC
>Ga0209848_1000591_pt1 | contig 13354 bp, 16 predicted proteins | sample OrgsoiDNA_201062_FD_185810 | JGI IMG/M metagenome (GOLD analysis project Ga0209848, IMG submission 185810) | Permafrost soil microbial communities from the Arctic, to analyse light accelerated degradation of dissolved organic matter (DOM) -... | ecosystem: Environmental > Terrestrial > Soil >...
GCGCCGATTTCAGGCCATCCTCGTGGAAGCCGTAGCCGGTCCAGGCGCCGGCGTACCAGACCCCGCCGCTACCCTGTAGCTGCGGCAACTGGCGCTGGGCGCGCACCGTGGCCTCGTCCATGATCGGATGGGCGTAGTCGAATCGCGCCAGCACCCGGTCGGCGGCGGGCGGGACGTGCGGGTTGAGCGTGACCATCAGCGGCGTCTTGAACGGCAGCGCCTGCAATTGGTTGAGCCAGTAGCTGACGCAGACCGGGCGCTGGCCGCCGTGCTGCGCGCCGGACAGATAATTCCAGGCCGACCAGACCTTGCGGCGGCGCGGCATCAGGCCGGTGTCGGTGTGCAGGTAGGCGACGTTGGGCTGGTAGCGCACGCCGCCGAGGATGGCGCGCTCGCCGGGGCCGGCGTCGGCCAGCAGCGCCAGCGTGGTCGGCGCGTGGGTGGCGAACACCACCGCGTCGAAGGCCTGGTTGCCATCGGCGCTGCTGACCATGACTGCGTCCGCGCCGCGCCGCACCGCCTGCACCGGCGTGCGCAGCCGGCAGTCGGCCAGCGTGGCGGCGATCTTGTCGACGTACTGGCGGGCGCCGCCGGCGACGGTGCGCCACTGCGGCCGGTTGGTGATCTGCAGCAGTCCATGGTTGAGGCAAAAACGTAAAAAGGTTGTTGCCGGGAAGGCGAGGATGTCGTTCGGCGAACTGGACCAGATGGCGGCGGCCATCGGCAGCAGATAGGCGTCGCGGAACGTGGCGCCGTAGCGCTGCTGCTCCAGCAGCTGTCCCAGCGTCAGGCCGGCCGATTGCCGCAGCAAGCGCTCGGCGTGGCGATTGAAGTGCAGGATGTCGCGCAACATGCCCAGAAACGACGGCGAGCACAGATTGGCGCGCTGCGCGAACACGGTGTCGAGATTGCTGCCGGCCCATTCCAGCGCACCATCGTCCATCGAGACGGCAAACGACATATCGCTGGCGATGCTGGCCACGTCCAGTTCGGCGAACAAGGCGATCAGGTTGGGGTAGGTGCGCTCGTTGTACACCAGGAAGCCGGTGTCGACGCCGTGGCTGCGTCCTTCCAGCGTCACATCGACCGTATTGGTATGGCCGCCAAGGTAGTCGCCGGCCTCGTACAACACCACATCGTGCTTGCGGCCGAGGAAATAGGCGCTGGCCAGGCCGGAGATTCCGGAGCCGATGACGGCGATGCGTTTGCGTGACTGGGTCATTTTTGTGTTTGTTCTGGTGGGGTTTCTACCGGCGTGCTAATATTACTACTACTAAAACACAAAAGCTACTGATTAGTAGCGGAAATTTACCAATGAGTATTCTTCCAAAATTAAGCTTTAAAAATCAAGCGTTTAAGTTGCGCGAGAATGCCATCCTCGACGCCGCGACCGCGGTGCTGAGCCAGAAGGGCTACGACTTGATGACCATGGACGATGTCGCCGGGGCGGTCGGCATCTCCAAGCCCAGCCTGTACAAGCACTTCAAGTCGAAGGAGGAACTGGTGAGCGAGGCGCTGATACGCCTGCTCGACGGTGCGATCGAGTACGTGGCCGCCATCGATCCCGCGCTTGGCCCGCTGCAGAAGTTGTCGGCCTTGCTCGAATGGGCCTTGCGGGTGCGCCTGGACGGCGGCCTGCCCTTCCTGCCGTCGACCAGCCCGCACGTGCGCGACATGCTGACCCGTAATGTGAAGTACATGCTGCGGGTGATGAAGCTGAACCGGCAGGTGGAGGCCATGATCAAGCTGGCGCAGCAGCAGGGCCTGTTCAACCGGGAACTGCCCACCGATGTGATTTTATTTAGCTACTACGCACGCACCTGCGATCCAGCGGTGGAGTACCTGCAGAAGTACAGCAAGATGACGCCGGACGATATCGTGCGCCACATGCTGACGGTATCATTTGCGGGCTTCCACTAGCTCGCGGTGGACGCTCGATGCCCGATGCGATGCGCCTGACGCGCCGAGGGCATCAAGCCATACCCTGCCCGTGGCGTCCGGATGCCCGTCTGGCGCGGCGCCCAGTAAATGCAATTAAGTTGCATTAATATGCGCGGTGGCGAGCCGGTCCCGGCGCCACGTCGCCGGCCGTTTGTTAATGCAATTGACTTGCATTAAAAATTGAGGGGCGGCAGGCGCCGCCGCGGCGCGCGGCGGCTCAGTCTAGCGCTGCTTGTTACAGTGCGGGCACAGTCCCTTGATCAGGAAGTTGATTTCCTGGCTGACGTAGCCTTCCGGCAGGGTGATTTTGCGCGGCAGGGCGAGGTCGTTGAAACAGCTGATGTTGTCGCAGCGCAGGCACTGGAAGTGCGCGTGTTCGTGCTTGTCGTGGCCGGCGCCGGCGCTGAAGCGCCACACCTGGTCGCCGCCGGCGATGCGGTGCACCAGCTCCTGGTCGGCCAGCCACAGCAGCACGCGGTACAGCGTGACCGAATCGAGCGACGGTTGCGGCAGGCGTTCCAGGATCTCGCTGTGCGTCAGCGATTTTTTCTGCGACAGCAAATAGCTCAGCACGCGGATGCGCGGCTGGGTGACGCGGGCGCCGGTGTCGCGGATCAGGATTTCGGCTTTTTTGGCTGCGGCTGCGGACATGGAACGGTCATCCTGGATAGAGCCGTATGCTATCACGACTGGCCGCGCGTTCAGGCCTGGGTGTTGATGATGTTGCCGCTGGTGGGCAGCGCGTTATCCGCAGCCAGTTTGACGAGTTGCTGCTGGATTTGGTTGGCGCTGCTGTCGTCCTTGTCATCCTTGTCGTCCGTCGACTGGTCGCGCAATTTCAGCAGATCGGCCATCGACGTTGGCAGCACCGTGGCCGGGGCGGCGTTGGGCTGCGAATTGCTGGCGTCGGGCGCGACTTTGGCCGAAGCGCCGCCCGAGGGCAATTGTCCTAGTGCAATCAATTCCTGCATTCTCTCCGTACCCGACTTGCTGATGGTAAGCGCGCTCATAAGTTCCTCTGTTTGTGGTTGATGGCGCAATGTTACTTTTGGTATGCGACATTCAAATGCCGGAGCTGAGGCGTTTTTCCCCTTCAGTTTTCAGCGTGCATTTTCAGCCGAGATTAGGCGCGCGAGCCGGGCTGGCGCATATCGTCCCTCGCTCGGGACGATTCGATAATGCTTGAAATGTCAGGCCGACTTGGCTTATTATATTTCAATGGTTATTGAATTATGGAAATGATGCTTATGGAAACCAAGAATGTCCTGTCCGCGCTGGCGGCCATCGCCCAGGAAAGCCGGCTGGCGGTTTTCCGTTTGTTGGTACAGCGAGGTCCGGAAGGCATGGCAGCTTCAAGGATCGCCGAGCAGCTCGACATCGCGCCATCGTCGCTGTCCTTCCACCTCAAGGAGTTAAGCCATGCCAATCTGGTCGTCGGTCGTCAGGATGGGCGCTTTGTGATTTACAGCGCCAATTTCGACACGATGAACGGTCTGATCTCCTTCCTGACCGAAAACTGCTGCGGCGGTCTAAGTTGCACGCCAGGTCCGGCGACGTGCACTCCCGCCACCTCGCGCGCGGCCGACAGCGCTGCGGATGTCATACCGCCTTCCACCTTGATTCAGGAACTTTGATGAATGTATTGATACTCTGCACTGGCAACTCCTGCCGCTCGATTTTGGGCGAAGCGACTTTCAACCACCTGGCGCCGGCCGGCTGGCGCGCGGTCAGCGCCGGCAGCCGGCCCACTGGCCAGGTCCATCCCCGCTCGCTGGCCCTGCTCCAGCGCGAGGGCATAGCCACCGACGGCTACTACAGCAAGTCGTGGGACGCGCTGCCGGTGACGCCGGACATCGTCATCACCGTCTGTTCCAGCGCGTCCGGCGAAACCTGCCCCGCCTATCTGGGGCCGGTGATGCGCTCCCATTGGGGCGTCGACGATCCCGCCCATGTCAGCGGCACCGAGGAGGAGATCGAGGCGGCGTTCATGCACGCCTATCGCGGCCTGCGCGTCCGCATCGAAGCGTTCTTCGCGCTGCCGCTGGAAGAGTTGAAGAATGATCGCGCGCGCCTGAAGACGGAACTCGATCGTCTCGGCACGCTGCAAGCCTGAATCCGGGGATGGCCATGAATCCGCACATACACTGCGTAATCGAACCATGAATATCGGACGACGTCTGGTGGCCGAGGGACTGGGCTCGGCGATGCTGTTGGCGTTGGTGGTCGGCTCGGGCATCATGGCCGAGCGGCTGGCCGGCGGCAACGTGGCGATCGCGCTACTGGCCAATGCGCTGGCCACCGGCGCCGGCCTGGTCGCGCTGATCCTGATGTTCGGCGCCATCTCGGGTGCGCACTTCAATCCTGTCGTCACGCTGTCGCAGGCCGCGCAGGGCAAGCTGCCGGGCCGCGAGGTGCTGCCCTATATCGCCGTCCAGGTGGTCGGCGCATTCGCTGGCGTGGCGGCGGCGCATGGCATGTTCGGCGTCGCGCTGTTTGCCGCGTCGGAGCACGTCCGCAGCGGCGCGGGACTATGGTGGAGCGAGTGCGTGGCCACCTTCGGACTGATCGCGGTCATCATCGGCTGCTCGCGCAGCAGGCCGGATGCCACGCCGTTCGCGGTCGGCGCCTACATCACCGCCGGGTACTGGTTCACGTCGTCCACCTCGTTCGCCAATCCGGCCGTGACGCTGGCCCGCAGCGCGACGAATACGTTCGCGGGTATCCGCCCGGTCGACGCGCCGGGATTCATCGTCGCGCAGCTGCTGGGCGCCGCCGCCGCGACCGCGGTGTTTTGCTGGCTATACCGGGACGACGCCGCGCCCGCCACGCCGACCGGCGGGGATGTCAGCGCCCGGCCCGAACATCAATAAGGAAGCCCCATGTCCATTCCACACCTACCCAACATCAAGCCCGCCCTGCTCGATATCCCCACCTTGGGCAAGCTGGAGCCGGTTGGCGACCTGAGCCACCGTCCGCGCATTTTGATGCTCTACGGTTCCTTGCGCGAACGCTCGTTCAGCCGCTTCCTGACCGAGGAGGCGGGCCGCATCCTGGAACATCTGGGCGCCGAAGTGAAGATATTCAATCCGTTGGAACTGCCCATGGCAGGCAGCGTGCCCGAGGACCATCCGAAGGTCGTCGAGCTGCGCGAGCTATGCCTGTGGTCCGAGGGGCAAGTCTGGTGCAGCCCCGAGCGGCACGGCGCCATCACCGCCGTGATGAAAAACCAGATCGACTGGATCCCGCTGGAAATGGGCGCGATCCGCCCCAGCCAAGGACGTACGCTGGCGGTGATGCAGGTGTGCGGCGGATCGCAGTCGTTCAACGTGGTCAACACGCTGCGGCTGCTCGGTCGCTGGATGCGCATGTTCACCATCCCCAACCAGTCGTCGGTGCCGATGGCCTACAAGGAATTCGACGAGTCCGGCCGCATGCGTGCGTCGGGCTATTACGACCGCGTGGTCGACGTCATGGAGGAGCTGTTCAAAATGACGCTGCTGCTGCGTGGCAGCAGCGCCTATCTCACCGACCGCTATAGCGAGCGCAATGCGCTGTCGATGCAAGCCATCGACCTGGCCATCAAGAAAATCTGAGCCAGGCGCTAAGCCACGCCACGCCTGTCTACCCGCCGATCCCAGGTGGGCGTTCCTGATGGCTCACTCCCGGCGCACTCAACTCGCCGACCAGAATGCCAGCAGGCGACCCAGCATCGGCGCCAGCAGCACCATCAGGATGCCGCTGAAAATCATGGTCAGGCTGGCGACCGCGCCTTCCTGCGGGCCGATCTGGCGCGCCGCGCTCAGGCCGAAACCGTGGGCCGCCGCGCCCAAGGGTGCGCCGCGCGCGATGCGCATGCGCAGCGGCAGCAAGCCTAGCAGCAACTGGCCGAGCGCGATGCCGAACAAGCCGGTGATGATGACGAACACGCCGGTCAGCTGGGCGTCGCCGCCGAGGTGGCGCGTCGCCTCCAGCGCGAACGGCGTCGATACCGAACGTGCCAGCAGGCTTTGCGCGGTGCTGCCGTGCAGTCCCAGCAGCCGGTCCAGCAGCAGCGTGCTGGCCAGCGAGGCGGCGATGCCGGCGCAACTGCCCAGCGTCAGCGCCAGCCAATGGCGGCGCACCAGTTCGCGATATTGATAGATGGGCAGGGCGAAGGCCACCGTCGCCGGTCCCAGCAGCCACGCCAGCCAGCGCGTTTCGCCGAAGTAGAGCGGGAACGGCGTGTCCGTCAATTCCACCAGCGCGATCAGCAGCGCCGACGTGGCGATGGCCGGCGTCAGCCAAATGGAGGGCAGGCGCCGGTGCAGCGCGCGGTTGGCGTAGAACAGTCCCAAGGTCAGCAGCAGGAACAACAGCGACACCGGCGCCGGGCCGCTCATGGCAGCCCCCGCAACGCCGCGTCGGCCCGCAGCGCGCGCATGCTGCGCACGGTGCGAAGGCGCCGGCCGCGCGCGATGCGGCAGACCCATTCGACGGTCAGCGCGGTCGACAGCAGCACGCTGAGAAAGCCGATGCCAATGGCCGCGAACAGGCGCAGGCCGTCGCTTTTCAACAGGCCGGTGAATTGCACCACCGACACCACCAGCGGGATGAAAAACAGCAGCATGTTCGACAGCAGCCATTCGGCGCCGTCTTCGATCGCGGCTGGCCGCACGGTCTTGCTGAGCAATAGCGCCACCAGTACGAACAGGCCCAGCACGCCGCCGGAAAAGGGCAGGCCGAGCGCCGTCGCGGCGCGGTCGGCGCCATACCAGAACGCGATCAGGACTAGCACTTGCAGGACCGTCCGCGCCACGCGCACGATGCCCGGCCGCAGCGGCGTGGACGAGGCGATGGGCGAGGCGGTGGAGTTCATGGTGATGTTTTCTATGTGGGCTCGGGATGCTGCATTGTAGGCAGCGCAGTCGCAAAGATAAAATGAATTAAAATTATGAATATCATTCTGAATTGGAATGCATGATGGATATCCGCGCGCTACGCTATTTTGTCGAAGTGGTCGAGCGGCGCAGTTTCAGCCGCGCCGCAGAACAGTTGCACGTCACCCAGCCGACCGTCAGCAAGATGATCCAGCAGCTGGAGCAGTCGCTGGGGCTGGTGCTGCTGGAGCGCATCGGCAAGCGCTTCACGCTGACCGATGCCGGCAACGTGGTGTTGCAGCGCGGCCGGGCGCTGCTGGCGCTGCACGGCGAAATGGGCGTCGAGCTGGCCGACCTGCAACAGCTGGCGCGCGGCGACCTGCGCATCGGCATCACGCAGCAGACTCATGCCTCGCTGGCGCCGTTGCTGGCGGCCTATCACCGGCGCTACCCCGGCATCGAGCTCAAGCTGTTCGAGGGCGGCTCGCATACCATCGAAGCCGAGCTGCGCAACGGCACGGTGGAGCTGGGTACGCTGCTGGACCACGCGGCCCGGCGCGGCGTCCATCCCGAATTCGATGCGCTGCCGCTGGTGCGTTCGCCGCTGTGCCTGCTGGCGCCGGCGGACGCGCGCTGGCAGGGACGCCGCGCCGTGCGTCTGGCCGAGCTGGCCGACTGCGCCTTCATATTCTATGGCGAGGGCTTTGCGCTGAACGACATCGTCGCCGCCGCCTGCGAGCAGGCCGGCTTCACGCCGCGCATCAGCGGTCGCAGCGGACAATGGGATTTCGTCGCCTCGTTGGTACGCCTCGGCGTCGGCATCACGCTGCTGCCGAAGATCTTTTGCGACACGCTGCCGCGCCGTCAATTCACCGTGCTGCCGCTGGAACGCCCGGCGCTCGACTGGCGCTTGATGCTGGCCTGGCGGCGCGGCGGCCACCTGTCGTTCGCCGCCCGCGCCTGGCTGGAGCTGGTGCGCGAACAGCCGCCGGCCGCCGCTTGAGCGGCGGCCGGGTTCAGGCGTGCCTGGGAGGCGCATCGGCCGCTGACGCGGCGGCCGGCCATGGCGACGCCGGCCGGGTGATGATTTACAGCTTCGAGCCGCCGCCAGCCTCGATGATGTCGCCAGTGATCCAGCGCGCGTCGTCGGACGCGAGGAAGGCCACGACGTCGCCGATGTCGTCCGGCTGGGCGACCCGTTTCAGCGCCTGGATGGTCAGCGCGTATTCGCGTCCGGCCTCGGTCTTGATGAAGTTCGACATATCGGTATTGACGATGCCCGGCGCCACGGCGTTGACGCGGATACCTTGCTCGCCCAGCGCGGTGGCGAAGTATTTGACCAGCGTGCTGATGGCGCCCTTGGTGGCGGCGTAGGCCGACAACTGGCCAACCGCGGCGCGTGCCGCCAGCGAGGAATTGAGGATCACGCTGCTGCCCTTGCCCAGCACGGGCAGTAATTGCTGCACGAGGAAGTAGGGTGCGCGCACGTTGACGGCGAACAGGCGGTCGAATTCGGTGACCGAGGTGTCGGCGATCGGCGCGGCCGACGACACGCCGGCGTTGGCGAAGACGATGTCGAGACGGTCGCCGACGATGGCGCGCACCTGCGCCGCCAGTTTGTGGGCGCCGTCCGGCGCGCTCAGGTCGACGCCGATGGCGCTGGCGCGGCCGCCGGCGGCGGTGATTTCCGCGACCACGGCTTCGGCCTCGGCGACGGCGGTGCTGTAGTGGACGATGACCTGGGCGCCGGCCTTGGCCAGTGCCAATGCGCTGGCGCGGCCGATGCCACGCGAGGCGCCGGTGACGAGGGCGGTTTTTCCGAAGAGCTTGCTCATGATGATTTCCTTTGATTGAAGTGATGATTAAGTTAAGGTTGAAGAATGCATGCCGGGCATGGCATTGATTCTGTTCAGTGGCTGCACATCGTGAAGCAGTGCAGCCGGTGATTGAAAGATACGCCGTCCTTGCGTTTTGGAATAAGACTTTGTAAGCTGGTCCGATATGCCTTGCAGGCATGGGGGATATTTGGAACTACGCCATTTGCGTTATTTTGTCGCCGTCGCCGAGGAGGGCAGCGTCAGCGCCGCCGCCGAGCGCCGGCTGTTCACGTCGCAGCCGTCGCTGAGCCGGCAGTTGCAGGCTTTGGAGGATGAGGTGGGCGCCCAGTTGCTGCTGCGCGGCAGCCGCGGCGTCGAGCTGACGGCGGCCGGCAAGGCCTTCCTCGATCATGCCCGCTTGGCATTGGCGCAGGTCGAGGCGGCCGGCGCCGCCGCCAGGGAAGCTGCCGCGCCATCCAAGCCGCGCTTCGCCCTCGGCTTCCTGACCGGCCAGGAAATGGACTGGCTGCCGCAGGCGATGCGCGTGTTGAGCGGCGAACTGACCAGGATCGACGTCACCGTGTCGAGCCAATATTCGCCGGGGCTGGCGCAAGACCTGTTGCGGCGCAAGCTGGACGTCGCCTTCATGCGGCCGGAGCCGGACATGCCGGATCTGGACTACGCCTGCGTGGCGCGCGAACCGCTGGTGGTGGTGCTACCCAGCGACCACCGGCTGGCGGCGCAGCAGGCCATCGCCGTGCATGAACTGGAGGGCGAGATCTTCATCGGCGTGTCGGACACGGCGCCGGTGCTGCAAGGCGTCATCGCCGAGTATATGGAGCGCAGCGGTCTGGCGCTGGCGCCGCGCCATCAGGTCGACAATCTGGCGATGGCCATTTCGCTGGTCGCTTCGACGCGCGGCGTGGCGCTGCTGCCGACGTATGCGCTGAACTTTTTACCGTGGTCGGTGGCCAGCCGGCCGCTCACCGGCGAGGCGCCGACCATCGACCTGGTGCTGGGCTATCGCAAGGCCGACACGGCGCCGCTGCTGCAACTGTTCATCGCGCGCTTCAAGGAGATGATGGCGCACGGTAGTGACAGTGCACGCGCCGTGCCATACAGCGCGCATCGAAGAGATTAAAATCGTCTCATGGAGATCATATGAAAATACTGCGTACATGGCATATCCCCGGAACGGACGGCAATAGCTACACGGTGCAAGAGCGCGACATGCCTGGCCGTTTCTGCAATCCAACCGGTGGCCGGCGGCGCGCGGTCGCCACCGGTCTGGTCGAGTACGTGCTGGCCGACGGCAGCGACGTGACGGACGGCACGCCGGGAATGTGGGAGACGATGACGGGCGTGCTGCTGAAAAAGCCGGACGACCTGTAGGCGTTCAGATGCCGGGCGCGCCTGGCGCCTGGCCATACGGCGACATCACGCCGCCTGCTCGTGGACCAGCAAGTCGGCCCGCCGCAGCACCATGGAAAACAGCACATGCTGGAACTGCTCGACCGGTTCCAGGCTGCGTTCCACCTTGGCCAGCAAGATCGCGCCCTGCAAGGCGCTGACCACAAAGCCGGCGATGGCGTCGGAATCGATGTCGGGCGGCAGCTGCCCCAGCCGGATCGCGCGACGCAAACAATAGGCGATCGAACGGCGCACTTCGGTGAAGATTTCTTGCAGGCTGAGCCGGATATTGGCGCTGTGGTCGCCGGACTCGGCGCTGAAATTGCCGGACAGGCAGCCATTTTTCGTGCCCTCGTCGCGCAGGCGCTGCTTGTTGGCGTCGATGAACTCGCGCAAGCCCTGCAATGGCGGCAGGAAATCGTTACGCAGCGTGCTGTCGATAAGCACGCGCACATTGCTGAAATAAATCGCCAGCAACTCCAGGCCGAACGCCTCCTTGGACGCGAAATGGTTGGTGAACGATCCCTGCGGCACACCGGCGGCATGGACGATGTCGCGCACGCTGGCCCCGTTGAAGCCCCGCTCCAGGACGACGCGCATGCCTTCGGCCAGGATTTTTTCGCGATTGGAAGGCTTGCTCATGCTGCGTACTCGGTTGGAAAGGAGGGCGCTGGTGGATTGCGGTCAGTATCAGTATGTACGAACATAGTTATTCGGTCAAGATAAATATGTATGAATGTATTTTTCCGTGTAAATGCCGCCTGGCGTCATTTACGGCTTGACTTTGTCGCCATCGGCACAAATAATGTGTACGTACGTATTTAATTGTATCGAACATTTTTGACTGTCATCATCCACCTGAGGAATCATCATGAAACTGTACCAATCTTCGTCGTCCCCGAACTCCCGCCGCGTGCGCATCTTCCTGGCCGAGAAAAATATCCCCGTCACCATCGTCCCAGTCGATCTGGGCGCCAAAGAACAGTTTTCGGACGCCTACCGCGCCATCAATCCGCGCAGCGTGGTGCCGACGCTGGTGCTCGCCGACGGCACCGCCATCGGCGAAGTGACCGCCATCTGGCGCTATCTGGAAGAGGCGCATCCCGGCCAGCCGTTGCTCGGCACGACGGCCAAGGACAAGGCCCAGGTGACGATGTGGGAACGCCGCGCCGAACAGGAAGGCTTCGCCGTCGTCATGGAAGCGGTGCGCAATACCGTCGCCGGTCTGAAAGGCCGCGCGCTGGCCGGTCCGCACGCCTACGAGCAGATTCCCGAGCTGGCCGAACGCAGCAAGCTGCGCGCGCAAAACTTCTATGCCGATTTCAACGAGCATCTGAAAACAGTGCCGTTCGTCGCGGGCGAGCAGTTTTCCGCGGCCGACATCACCGCCCTGGTGACGGTCGATTTCGCGACGGGCGGCTTGTCCATGCCGATTCCCGCGCAACACACGGCGCTGCAGGCCTGGTACGACAAGGTCGCCGCGCGGGCCAGCGCCAAGGCTTGAATTCGATATAAATAGTTTATATTGTTTTCACTGTTGCCGTTGTTTTAGGCATGGAGGCGGCGTGCGGCAGGCAGCCGAGCCCGGCCAGCGTGGCGCGCACCGCCGCGTCGAGCGGCGTGTGCGGCTCGGCGCCCAGGGTTTGCAGCAGCCGCCGGTTATCCATGCGCAGCGGCTGGCGCCACAGATAGCGCATCTCCTGCAGTTCGTACAGCGTCGGCACGAACGGCGCCAGCGCCTTCATCAACCACCACTGGAATGGCTTGATGGCGACCTTGCGTCCGCTGGCGGCGCCGGCCACGCGTGCGATCGCCGCGGTCATTTGCGCGCCGTCCGCATCCCAGTGGCCGTCCATGTGAAAGCGGGCGAAATCGGCTAGACGCTGTTCCATCGCGACCAGGCGGCACATGGTTTCGGCGACGTCCGGCAAATAGGCCCACTGGTGGCCGACGCCGCGCTGGCCGGGATTGCGCACGCTGCGGACCTCTTTTCCCGGCTTGATCAGGCCCTGCGAAAACCAGTTGTTGGCCGTGCCGGGGCCGAAGAAATCACCGGCGCGCACGATCAGGCTGCGCACGCCGTCGCGGCTGGCCAGTTCCAGCCGACGTTCCAGTTCGACGCGGATGGCGCCCTTGCGCGTCAGCGGCCGCTGTACGGCGTCGACGGCCAGCGACGGGAAGGCATCCGGGCCGTAGTTGTAGACGGTGCCCGGCAACAGGATGCGCGCGCCGCTGGTGCGGGCGGCGGCGATGCTGTTGTCCATCATCGGCAGCACCAGCCCGGCCCAGTTGCGGTAGCCGGGCGGGTTGACGGCGTGGACGATCAGCGACACGCCCTGCGCGGCGCCGACCACGTCGTCGCGCTGCATCGCGTCGCCCTGTATCCAGTCCATGCGGCCGGCCTGCGATCCGGCCTGCGCTTGCGCCGCGGCGTTGCGGTGCAGGGCCTTGACCTTCCAGCCGTCGGCCAGCAGACGTTGCGCGACCGCGCCGCCGATGCCGCCGGTGGCGCCCAATATCAGTGCGCTAGGTGAGGTGTTAGACATGGCCGACTCCTTCAATGTGGTGGAATGAGGTCATTGTGGCCATAAACCGAGCAAAACAAAATCGGCTAGGATAGTATGGCGTCTATACATTTTTGAATGGATGCCATGGAGCCGAACTGGGAGTGGTACCGCTCTTTCCTGAGCGTCGTCGAGACCGGATCGCTATCGGCGGCGGCGCGCGCGCTGGGCCTGGCGCAACCGACCATGGGCCGCCACATCGAGGCGCTGGAACACGCGCTCGGCCTGGCGCTGTTCACGCGCTCGCACGACGGCTACGCGCCGACCGACGCCGCGTTGCAGCTGCGTCCCTACGCCGAGACGCTGGCCGCCACCGCTGCCGCCATGCGACGCGTGGCCAGCAGCCAGGGCGACGGCGTGCGCGGCACGGTGCGCGTCACGGCCAGTGAAATCATCGGCGTCGAAGTGCTGCCGCCGATTTTGGCCAGGCTGCGCGCCGCCTGCCCCGAGCTGACCGTCGAACTGCAGCTGTCGAACCGCATCGACAACCTGCTGCTGCGCGAGGCCGACATCGCCGTGCGCATGGTACGCCCGGAGCAGGAGGCGCTGGTGGCGCGCCGGCTCGGCGCGACCGAACTGGGACTGCACGCGCACCGCGATTACCTGGAGCGCGCCGGCGTGCCGAAGACGATGGCCGAACTGTCGCGCCACAGCCTGATCGGCTTCGACCGCGAAACGGATTTCCAGCGCCGTCTGCGCCAGCCGTTTCCGGTCATGCAGCGCGAGAATTTTGCCTTCCGCGCCGACAGCGACCTGGCGCAGCTGG
>Ga0209848_1000595_pt1 | contig 13278 bp, 10 predicted proteins | sample OrgsoiDNA_201062_FD_185810 | JGI IMG/M metagenome (GOLD analysis project Ga0209848, IMG submission 185810) | Permafrost soil microbial communities from the Arctic, to analyse light accelerated degradation of dissolved organic matter (DOM) -... | ecosystem: Environmental > Terrestrial > Soil >...
ATCAGCGTCACGGCCAGGCCGCCGCCGTCGCGGTTGGCCAGCGTGATGCGGCCGCCGTGGGCCTCGGCGATTTCGCGCGCCAGCGCCAGACCCAGGCCGGTGCCACTACGCTTGGTCGAATAAAACGGCACCAGCGCGTTGGCCAGCACGGTCTCGCTCATGCCGGGGCCGCGGTCCTGCACCTCGATGCGGATTACACCCTGCACGCGGCGCACGGCGAGGCTGACGGCATCGGCCGGCGAGCCAGATTCGTGCGCGTTCTTGAGCAAATTAAGCAGCGCCTGTTCGAGCTGGGGTGCGTCGAAGGCCGATGCTTCGCCAGGCGCCTCGCTGGCCAGCGTGAACGCGACCTGGTCGGCCAGCCGATCTAAAAACTGCGGCCAGTCCTGCGGCGCCAGGCGCGGCGTCGGCAGCTTGGCGAAGCTGGCGTAGCCGAGGATGAAGGTCTCCAGATGGCGCGTGCGCTCCTCGATGGTGGCGAGGATTTGCGGCAGGCGTTCGGTCTGGCCGCGCCGTACCAGTTCGGCGCCCGAGTGGGCCAGCGAGGTCAGTGGCGCGAGCGAGTTGTTCAACTCGTGGCTGATGACGCGGATGACTTTTTTCCAGGTCTGCACTTCCTGTCGGCGCAGCTCCAGCGTCAGTTGGCGTAGCAGCAGCAGCTCGTGCTGGCGGCCGTTCAGGCTGAACTGGCGACGCGCCAGGTGGAACACTTCCTCGTCCTCGCCGTCGCCGCTGGAAAACAGGCCGTCGCCGCCGCGCGCCAACGCCTCCCGTAGCGCCGGCGATGCTTGTTCGAGCAGCGCATCGAGGCGGTGGCCTTCGAGCCGGCGGCCGTTGCCCAACAGCTGGCGCGCCGCGATGTTGGCATACACCACCGCGCCGGCCTCGCGCACCAGCAGCATGGCCACCGGCGTGTTTTGCACCATGGTGTCGAGCAGCAGTTCGCGCTGGACCAGGTCGAGGCGTTGTTCGCGCAGCACGGCGCCGAGCGCGTTGTGGGCTGCCACCAGGTCGCTCAGTTCATCGTTCTGCGGCCAGTGCAGGCTGAAGGAAAAATCGCCGTCCTGATAACTGGTGACGGTGCCGGTCAGCGCGCGGAACAGCGACAGCATGTGTTCGAGCTGCGCGCGGATGGTGATGATCGACAGCGGCAGCACGCACAGCAGGCAGATCGCCAGCACCAGGCCGGGCTGGCCGGGCAGCAGCCGTGTCAAGGCCAGCGCGATCAGGATGCCGACTGTGAGCAGGGTGCCGATCAGCGCCGACCAGCGCGTCAGCAGCGACAGGCGCAAACCCGGACGCGGACCTTGCGGATGCTGTTTGTGCGACGCGGGTTTTCTTTCCTGGCGATCGTGGCGTACGGATTTTGTCGATGATGCGGCGCCCGCATCGGCGCCGTCATGCGGCTCGCCGGTGGCGCCGGTGTGCGGCGTCGTATCGCCGCTGCGGTCGTCGGCGCCGCGCATCACGAGCGGGCGATGCCCAGCCGTTCCATGCGCCGGTACAGCGCCTGGCGCGACAGGCCAAGTTCCGCGGCTGCCTGCGCGACCACGCCGCCGCTGCGGTTCAAGGCCTGGGCGATGGCGTCGCGGTCCGGCTCGCGCTCGATGTCGATGCTAGCCGCGCCGTTGGCGGCCGACGCCGCGGCTGCCGGCGGCAAGCCCAGGTCGGCGGCCTTGATGATGTCGCCGCCTGCGCGACCACGCCGCCGGTGCGGCCCAGCGCCTGTGCGATGGCGTCGCGGTCCGGTTCGCGCTCGCGTTCCATGTCGACCATGGTCGCGCTGCCGGCCGACGCCGCGGCTGCCGGCGGCAAGCCCAGGTCGGCGGCCTTGATGATGTCGCCGTCGGCCAGCAGGCTGGCGCGCGCCATGATGTTTTTCAGCTCGCGCACATTGCCCGGCCACGCGTGCGCCAGCAGCGCCGCCTGCGCGCCGGCGTGCAGCGTCTTCGGCGCCGCCAGGAAGTGCTGCGCCAGCGGCAGGATGTCGGCCGGCCGCGCCGCCAGCGGCGGCAGCCGCAGCTCGATCACGTTGAGGCGGTAGAACAGGTCTTCGCGGAAGGAGCCGGCGCGTATCATCGCCTGCAGGTCGGCGTTGGTGGCCGAGATCACGCGCACCTTCACCTGCCGCTCGCGGTTCGAGCCGAGGCGCTCGAAGCGGCCCGTCTCCAGCACGCGCAGCAGCTTCATTTGGCCGGCCAGCGGCAGGTTGCCGATTTCGTCGAGGAACAGCGTGCCGCCGTCGGCCGCCTCGAACTTGCCCTCGCGCGCTTTGGATGCGCCGGTGTAGGCGCCGGCGTCGGCGCCGAACAATTCGGCCTCGATCAATTCGGCCGGCAGGGCGCCGCAATTGAGCACCACGAAGGGGCCGTCGCGCACCGAGGAATTGGCCTGGATGATGTCGGCGATGCGTTCCTTGCCGGTGCCATTCGGGCCGCTGATCAGCACCGGCACGTCGGCCCGCGCGACCTGGCAGGCCAGGTGGATCACGCGTTCGGTGGCAGGGTCTTGCCAGACCATGCCGCGCAGGTCGTGGCCGCGTTCCAGCTCGCGGCGCTGGCGCAGCTCCGTTTGCGCGCGCTGCTGCAGCGCGCGTTTGGCCTGGCCCAGCGCGATCAGGTTGCGCACCGTCGCCATCAGGCGGTTGTCGTCCCACGGCTTGGCCAGATAATCGGCCGCGCCGGAGCGCACCAGGTCCACCGCCGCGTCGAGGTGGGTCCACGCCGTCAGCAGGATCACCGGCAGCTCGGGATGGCGCTCGCGGATCGCGCGGAACAGCGCCGTGCCTTCCTCGCCGGAGGTGGTGTCGGCGCTGAAGTTCATGTCCTGGATGACCAGGTCGACGGCGTGCTGCTGCAGCAGCGCCAGTCCCTGTTGCGGTGTGGCCGCGCGCAGCGCGTCGATGTCGTGCAGCGACAGCAGCACCTCGAGCGCCATCGTGATGGCGGCATTGTCGTCAATGATAAGTACAGTAGGCATACGAGGAGAATAACATTGTCGGCTGGTTTCGGGGCCGCGACGGCGCGCTGTGGCTGGTGTGCGCCGCTGCGACGGTGGCGGAGTGCGGCCCACGTTTTGAGCGTGCCGGCTGTGGCCGCCACGTACAAGCGGGGCCCGGCCCCGATTTGCCGTGCCGTACGCGCCGCCTGTCGGACGTGCTCAGGTCCTCATGTGCTGCGCGTGGCCAGCGCCGGCGAGGTGCTGGCGGCGCGCCACGCCGGGCCGTACACGGCGGCCACGCCGAGCGCCCAGAACACGGCCGCGCCACCGGCCAGGTAGACCAGCGGCAGGCGCGCCATTTCCAGGCTGCTCACCAGCAGCTGGTTCAGCGCCAGCGACAACATCACGCCGCCGGCCACGCCGACGCTGGTGATCATGATGTTCTCGGTGATGAAGTAGCGCAGGATGTCGACGCGTCGCGCGCCCAGCGCCCGCCGCACGCCGATCTGCTTGCGCCGCTGCGTCACCCACAGGCTGGCCATGCCGACGATGCCGCTGGCGGTGATCAGCAGCAGCAGCACGCTGACCGTGACCAGCATCCACGCCAGCGCGTGGTCGGCGCGATAGCGCTTGGCGCGGTCGTCGCCCATGCTTTGCGCCTCGACCACCAAGGGCTCGGACGACGCCTTGCGCAGCGCTGCCTCGGCTTCCTTCATCACGCGGTCGCGCTGGCCCGGTTCGGCCCGCACGGCGTAGATTTTATTGGGGTTGCTACCCGTCAGGCGGGCCGGTAGAAGCATGGAATATTCTCCGCTCGCGTCGATCTGCGCGTTCTGCGTTTGCAGCCGTTCGACCACGCCGATCACGCGCGATTCGCGCACCTTCTGCGATGGCCCGGTGTAGAGCGTCTTGCCCAGCACGGAGGCGGCACCTGGCCACAGCTTGTTGGCCAGGGCCTGAGTAACGATCACGGTGGCCGGGTCGGCGTCGCTGGTGTCTTCGTCGACCAGCAACACGTCGTCGGGCCTGAAGTCGCGGCCCTCGGCCAAGGTCAGGCCCCAGGTCTTGATCAGTGAGTCGGGCGTGAAGTAGGTCGAGCCCAGCGTGGTTGAATTCGACGAACCGGTCTTGCGGTCGGCGCGCACGCCGGTGTAATACCCCGAGCGGGACAACGGCGTCTGGCTGGTGTTGGCGACCGAGACCACGCCGGCCACGCCGGCCAGCGTGGCGGCCTGCTGTTGTTGGGTGTTCTGCTGCTCGGCGGCGTCGCCCAGGCGCAGGCGTTTGACGGTGACGTAGAACACGTCAGCCTCATTGGCCACGCCGCTGGAGCGGGCCATGACGGCTTGGCGGTCATGCACGATATGCAGCGCGTTGCTGAGGATCGCCAGGCTCAGTGCGACTTGTGTGGCGACGAGGATGGCGCCGGTTTTGCTGCGCAACAGCGCCGACAGGATGGGACGGATTTCCATGATGTATGCTTTCGTCGAGGTCATTGCGATTTCAGTTGCAGCGCCGGCGTCACCTGGCAGGCGCGCCACGTCGGCAGCAGGCCGGCCAGCAACGCCGCCAGCACCGACAGCGTAAACGTCAGCGCCAGCATGCCCAGGTCCATGTGCGTGACCACGTGCAGCGTCGCCGACTGCATGCCGATCAGGGCCAGCGCGCCGAAGGCCAGCAGCAGGCCGAGGATGCCGCCGGCCAGGCCGATGACGGTGGTCTCGATCAGGAACTGGCGGAAGATCTCCTTGCGCGAGGCGCCCAGCGCGCGGCGGATCCCGACTTCGGCCGCGCGCACCGAGAACTTGGCCAGCAGCAGGCCGACCGTGTTGACCAGGCAAAGCAGCAGGAAGCCGAACGCCAGCCAGGCTTGCAGGTGACTGTCGTTGCCGACCACCTTCAAGTAGTCTAGCCATTCCATCATCGAATACAGCTTGTTGGGCGCGTTGCGTTTCAGGCGGCCCATGCGGCGCTGGTCGTTGGCGTAGCTGTCTAGATAACTTTGCAATTCGTCGCGGTCGGCGGCGGAGCGCATCTCGAACCATACCTGGATCCAGGTGCACTCGGAGTCGAGGACGGCCTGGTAGCCAGGGTCCACCGATTGCGCGCAGCTCATGCTGCCGTTAGGGGAGAGCTGGTGCCGCACCGCGCTTGCGAACGGAACGTAGAACTCATCTTCCGGGCCAAACGGACCGGTGGCGCCGATGACGTGGGCGGCGCGCGGCACCACCTGCCAGGTATCGAGCACGCCGGTGATCTGGAACTGGCTGCCGAAGATCGTCATGCGCCGGCCGACCGGATTGGCCGCGCCGAACAGTTTTTCCGCCAGGCCGCGGCTCAACACGATGACATCGGCGGCGCGCTGGTCGTCGCGTTCGGTCCAGGCCTGGCCGTAGCGGAAGGGCGCATCGAACATGGAGAAGAAGCTGCTGGTCGACGCCAGTCCCATCGCGGTGAACACGCCGATTTCTTTTTTCGGCGGTTCGACCGGACCGGCCAGGCCGAACATGGCGGTGCGCTGCTCACCGACCTTGCTGCTGGTGAAATTGACGCTGTCGCGGTAGCTCAATAGACGGTCGTCCGGCGGATCGCCGGCCGTGTAGCCTTCGAGGCTGCCGTTGTCGACCAGCGGCACAAACAGGCGCTCGCTCTTGTCGGGCATGGGATTGCCGGACATGACGTGCAGGATGGTCAGCGTCGAGACGCTGGCGGCCACGCCGATGGCCAGCGTCAGCACCATCAGCGCGGTCAGCGCCGGGTTGCGCCGCAGGCTGCGCAGGCCGAGCAGAAAATAATACTGGAACATGAAGCGCTCCTTATGCCGTATGGACTTGTGCGTGGTGGGCATCGACCAGCGTGGGTGCCTTGCGCACCAGGTCCGACACCTGGCCGTCGATGATGTGGACGTTGCGCTGGGCGCGCACGGCCAGTTCGGGGTCGTGGGTGACCATCAGGATCGTCGTGCCCTGCGCGTTGATTTCTTCGAGCAGCTCCATGACGCCGCGCGCCATCTGCGTGTCGAGGTTGCCGGTCGGTTCATCGGCCAGCAGCAGCTTGGGCGAGCCGGCCAGCGCGCGCGCGATCGCCACGCGCTGCTGCTGGCCGCCCGACAGCTCGGCCGGATAGTGCTTCATGCGCGAGGCCAGGCCGACCTTGGCCAGCGCGTCCTCGATGCGTTCCTTGCGCTCGGCGCGGTTGAAGCCGCGGTAGCGCAGCGGCACGTCGACGTTATCGAACAGCGACAGGTCGGGGATCAGATTGAAGCCCTGGAAGATGAAGCCCAGCTTTTCGTTGCGCAGGCGCGAGCGGGCGTTGTCGTCCATGCCTTTGACGTTGACGCCGTCGAGGATGTATTCGCCCTCGTTGAATTCTTCGAGCAGGCCGGCGATGTTGAGGAAGCTGGTTTTTCCCGAGCCGGACGGCCCGGTGACGGTGACGAATTCGCCCTGTGCGACGTGGATTTCGAAGCCGCGCAGCGCGTGGGTTTCGATCATGTGGGTGCGATAGACTTTGCTCAGGTTTTGCATGCGCAGCATGGCGGGCCTCTGGAGTTGGGGTGTGAGTTTATTGGTTGATCGAGACGCGCGCGGCGTTCTCGAAGGTTTCGGTGCCGGCGATGACGACCTGGTCGCCCACCTGCAGGCCGCCGGTGATTTCGACCGCCGAGACGCTGGTCGCGCCCAGCGTGACCGGGGTGCGGATGGCGATCCCGTTGCGCACCACGTAGGCATAGCGGCCGCCTTCGGATTCGACGAAGGGGCCGCGCTGCAGCGTGAGCACATTTGGCTTTTCATCGATCAGCAAGCGCGCCGTGATGCGCTGGTTCTGGCGCAGGCCGGCCGGTTGGGCGCCGTCGAAGCGCACCCGCGCCAGCACCTGGTTCTTCACCACCTCCGGCGACAGCGCCGACAGTTTGCCGGTCGCGTGGATGTCGCCGGCGGTGATTTCGGCGTGCATGCCCAGGCCGATGTCGGCCACGTAGGTCTCCGGCACTTCCAGTTCCACTTCCAGCTTCGACAGGTCGACCAGTGTCATCAGCGGCGTGTTGGCCGGCACCACGCTGCGGTTGGCCACCGACAGCGTGCCGATGAAACCATCGACCGGTGCGCGCACCGTCAGCTCGTCGACGCGGCGCTGGGCGTTGGCCAGCACCAGGCGCTGGCTGTTGGCCTGCTGGATCTTGGTTTTCAATTCGAGGGCGACGTTCTCGCCTTCCAGCGTCGAGGCCAGGCCGGCGTGCCTGGCGCGGATCTGGGCGGAGCTCAGCGCGTCCTTGGCTTTCTGGTAGTCGATCTTGGCGATCACGCCGTCGTTGGCGACGGCCTCGTAGCGCTCCAGCGTGCGCTGCGCCGACAGGCGGTCGATTTCGGCGGTGTCGGCGTCGCGCTGCGCCAGCAGCTGCTGCTTGCGCGCGAGGATGCGCTGGCGCGCCACTTCCGCCTCCAGCTGCTCGTAGATGGACTGCTCTTTTTTCAGCGCGTCGCTCAGGTCGGGCGATTCCAGCACGGCCAGCACGTCGCCCTTCTTGACGGTGTCGCCGGCTTGCGCCTTGAGCGTGACGGTGGCCGGCGAGGCGGCGTACAGCGTCGGGCTGATGGCGGCGACGATGCGGCCGTTGACGGCGGCGTCGCGCACCAGCGTGCCGCGGCTGACGGTGGCGATGCGCAGGCGCGCCGCGCTGACCGAGTGGTCGCTGTTGCGGTAGCCGTGCACCAGCAGCGCGGCGATGGCCACCACGGCGATGGCGCCGCCGGCCATCAGCAGGCGGCGTTTGCCGCGCGCGCCGGCGGGGGCGGCGATGACGGCGTCTTGCGATGAGGTGTCTCGTATCATGGGAAGCGTGGCGTGGGCTAAGGATGGTGCTCTCTTTGCAGGATTCATGCCAGTTATTAAGTCATTGATTTATATCGTTTATATTTTTAGTGTCCGCTGTCCGGTCGTCCGGCTTTGTCCGTGGGCGTGTCCGTTGTCCGGCCTTGTCCGGGACTGCCTGCCGAAAAATTCCCCGGCGCCGTGACGCGGCACAAACGCAGTGCGCACGGCGCCGATTAGCATGGCAGGTTTCGACCATCCCTGGCTTCCCATGCGATATAAACTTTCCGCCTCCGGATTCGGCGCCACCGTCCTTGCCAGCCGCGCCGCGTTGACGGCGTGCGCGCGACGTGCCTGGCTGCGGCTGCGGGCATGGCGCCAGGCGCCCCACCATTTGCTGGAAAAATTCAGCCACCGGACTTTCGACTGGTGGCATCGTGTCGATACCCGCGTGCTGGTCGAACTGGCGGCGCTGGACATCGGCAGCGGCAACAAGCCGCACGGCGAACGTTATCAGGCGTCGCCGATCTACTCGCTGCGCAAGCTGCTGCGCCGGCTCGATATCGACCACGCGGATTTCTCTTTCATCGATATCGGTTCCGGCAAGGGCCGCGCCCTGCTGCTGGCCGGCGAGTTGCCGTTCCGCCGCGTGACTGGCGTGGAATTCAGCCCGGCGCTGCACGCCTGCGCGCTGCGCAACATCGCCGTCTATCGCCGCCGGCAGGCGTCGGCGGTGACCTCGGTGCTGGCCGACGCCAGCGACTTCGTTGCGCCGCTCGATAACCTGCTGCTCTATTTTTTCAACCCCTTCACCGACGCCGTGCTGGTCCCGGTGATGCAGAACCTGGCCGCATCGCTGCGCCGCTATCCGCGCCGGCTGCTGGTCATCTATCTGTACCTGCCCGACGCCGCGCTGCTGGAGCGCTGGCCCGAGCTGTGCCTGCGCGAGCAGTGGCACCGCTATCACGTGTTCGAGTGGATCGCGCCGGCACCGTGAGCCGCCATGACGCAGCGTCGATGCTTGCTATCTTGATAAATGACTAAACGAACACATATGGCTGTGGTTGCGGCACGACGTCGCGATCTATCAGGGATGCCATGAATTTTTCCACAGGGTGGCCGCGGCAGATTGTGCGCGGTGTGTCGAGATGGACCGCGCGTTTGATGCCGGCGGCGCCGGCGCTGGACGACTTTCCATTTATGCGCAGCGACGTAGCGCTTTATCACCGTACCGTCGTCGACGGCGAGGGCGGCAAAAATGCACGGCTGATGGTCGACGAGCAGACCTGGAGCGACATGCTGCTCGATCAGTACAGCGCCCAGTTGGCGACGCAGACCAGCATCTTCGGCCAGCAGATGCTGCACCACCGTTTGCGCGGCGAAGCGGCGGACGCCGACAGCATCGACCGCGTGCGCACGCTGGCACACGATGCGCCGCGTCTCGCGCGGCTGACGCGCGCGGGCGAACAGCTGCGCCGCGCCACGTCCGAAGTCGGCGCGCTGCTGTTCGGCGCCGGGTACGACGCGGCGCCGCGCTGGAGTGCGCATCTGAGCTGGATGCCGCCGACCTTCCTGCTGGTGTTCGGTGCCGCGCTGGCGCTGGGATGGTGGCCGTTGTGGTTCGGCGTGATCGCCGGCTGGCTGGCTTTGATGACGGTGCAGGTGCGCTGGTACGAAAGCGCGCAGCAATGGGATCGTTCGCTGCACACCTTACAGCACCTGCTACGCACCCATAGTCAACTGGCGGCGCTGGACGATCCGTACACGCAGGTTTTTCGCGATGGTCGCGCGCGCGCGGGACAAATCAACCGCGCTCTCACGCGCACCTCGTTCGAGAGCCTGATGCCGGGTGCGCGCGAGTATGCGGACTGGCTGTGGCTCAAAAACATACGCCACTATTTCGCCAGCCGCGACGTGGTGCGTTTGCATCGCGACTTTTTGCGCGACAGTTATCTGCTGGCCGCACGGCTGGAGGCCGACCTTGCGCTGGCCCGCCATCTGGCGCGGACGCCGCACCACTGCTGGGCCGAGCGCGCAGCGGCCGGCACGCGCGATGTGGTGCTGGAGCGGATGGTGCATCCGCTGCTGGCCGGCGCGGCGCCGCTGTCGTTCGCGCTGCGCGGGCAGGGCGCCTTTATCTCCGGGCAGAACGGCATCGGCAAGAGCACCTTGCTGCGTAGCGTGGGCCTGAACGTGATCGTCGCGCGCGCCTTCGGCTTCTGCTACGCCGACGCGGCGCGCCTGCCGCTGATGCCGGTCTATTCCAGCATGCAGACCGAGGATTCCCTGGCCAGCGGCGAAAGCCTGTACATCGCCGAGCTGCGGCGCGCGCGCGAGCTGCTGGCGCTGGCCGATGGCGCCGGCGTAGCCCAAAGCGGAGGCGAGGAAAGAGGCGAGGGCGCGCCGGCGCTGTTCATCATCGACGAAATTTTCCGTGGCACGAACCACCTCGAATCGATATCGGCCGCCGCCGCAGTGCTGCACACGCTGGCGCGATCGGGACGCGTGATCGTCTCCTCGCACAACCTGGTGCTGGCGCCCTTGCTGGCCGACGTACTCGCGCCGCTGTATGTCAGCGCACCGGACGGCGACCAGTCGCGCCTGCGCATAGCCGCAGGCGTGCTGGCGGAAACCAACGGCATCGCGCTGCTGTCGGCGCGCGGTTTCGATGAGGCCATCGCCGCCAAGGCGCGCCGCGTACACGACTGGCTGAGCGACTATATGATGCATCCGGGTGACTGCGCAGGCTTGTTAAATAGTCTTTGACTTTGCTGATTTTGGTTTCTATAATTTCTGTAATGACAGAAATTAAGGTTCCCATGACGCTCGCACCAACCATCCAAAAATACATCCTGCATTGGGGCGAGATGGGCACGCGCTGGGGCGTCAACCGGACGGTCGCGCAGATCCACGCGCTGCTGTTCCTGTCGAACCGCCCGTTGCCGGCGGAGGACATCGCCGAGACGCTGAACGTGGCGCGCTCCAACGTCAGCAACAGCCTGAAGGAGTTGCAGAGCTGGGGTCTGGTGCGCATAGTCCACCAGGCCGGCGACCGCCGCGACCACTTCGTCGCCCTGCAGGATGTGTGGGAAATCTTTCGCGTCATCGTCGAGGAGCGCAAGAAGCGCGAGATCGATCCGACGCTGACCGTGCTGCGCCAGTGCGCGCTGGAAGCTGAAAGCGATCCGGCGCTGGAGCCGGCCAGCAAGGTCAAGATGGAGCAGGTGCTGGACTTCCTCGAAATGCTGACCGCGACCTACGGCGACTACCAGCACCTGCCGCCGGCGACCATGCAGCGCTTCCTGAAAATGGGCGGCAAGGTGGCGCGCCTGCTCGGCGGCGATTAAAAAATTTGACCAATAATTTCTGTTTTTACAGAAATAACAGACGGAGGCTGTATGAACGTGCTGGTGCTCGGAGCGACAGGATTGATAGGCGGCCATGTGCTGCGGGCCTTGCGCGCGGCCGGTTGCGATGCCGTCGGCGCCAGCCGCCAGCGTCCGGCGGACGAAGGGGAGGCCGGCTGGATCGAGATCGATTTCGGCCGCATGACCGAGCAAAGCGACTGGCTGCCGCTGCTGGCCGGCGTGGATGCGGTGGTCAATTGCGTCGGCATTATCCGCGAGGCGCGCGACGGCGATTTCGACCGCCTGCACCGCGCCGCGCCGGTCGCGCTGTTCGCGGCCTGCGAACGGCTGGGCGTGCGGCGGGTGGTGCAAGTGTCCGCGCTGGGCAGCCATCCGGACGCCGCCACCGGCTACTGGCGCAGCAAGGGCGCGGCGGAAGTCGACCTGATGGCGCGCCGCCTCAGCGCCACCATCGTCCGGCCGTCGCTGGTGTACGGCGACGACGGCGCCAGCAGCGAGATGTTCCGCATGCTGGCGACCTTGCCGGCGCTGATGATGCCGATGGCGCACGGCGCCAGGGTACAGGCGATCCACGTCGACGACCTGACGCAGGTGCTGGTCAAGCTGGTGCTGGCGCAAGGCGAGGTGCCGCGCGAGCTGGCGGTGGTCGGGCCGCGCGCCACCACGATGGCCGGCTATCTCGGCGCGCTGCGCGGCGGCATGCGGGCCGCGCCCTCGCTGGTGCTGGATTTGCCGATGCCGGTCGCGCGCATCGTGGCGCGGGTCGCCGGCATGATTCCTTCCAGCGCGCTGACGCCGGAGTCGCTGCTGATGCTGGAGCAAAGCGCCGACGGCGGCAATACCGCCGATGCCAGTCCGGCCGCCGCGATGCTCGGCCGGCCGCTGCGCGATCCTGTCAGTTTCGCGCGGCCCGATCAGCGCATCGTCGCCGCATGGACCTGGGGTGCGCCTTTGCTGACGGTGGCGATGGCGGTGCTGTGGCTGGTGACTGCCTACGTGTCCTGGTTTGGCTGGCCGCGCGCGGAGAGCCTGGCGTGGCTGGCCGCATGCGGCGTGCCGGCGGAGCTGCGGCAGCCGATGCTGATGGCGGCCAGCCTGGCCGATGCGGCGGTCGGCATGCTGCTGTTGCTGACTCCGCGCCGCTGGCTGTGGGCGCTGCAGCTGGCGCTGGTGTGCGCCTACACGGTGGGTATGAGTGTGTATCTGCCCGGCTTCTGGCTGCATCCGTTTGGACCGCTGACCAAGAACCTGCCCTTGCTGGCGTTGATGTTCCTGATGTGGAGGGCCGGCCGATAATGGACTACCTGGCGATGAAATGGCTGCACATCCTGTCGGCCACACTGCTGTTCGGCACCGGTTTCGGCACGGCCTTTTATATGTTCTTCACCAACCGCAGCGGCAATCCGCAGGCGATGGCAGTGGTGACGCGGCTGGTGGCCCGGGCCGACTGGTGGTTCACCACGCCGGCCATCATCATTCAGCCGCTGTCCGGTTTATGGATGGTGCATCTGGCCGGTTTTCCGTGGTCCTCGCGCTGGATCGTCTGGTCGCTGATGTTGTATGCGATGGCGGGCATGTGCTGGCTGCCGGTGGTCTGGCTGCAGTTGAAAATGCGCGACATGGCCGCACACGCCGCGCGCAGCGGTGCCGCGCTGCCGCCGCGCTATTGGACTTACGAGAAAGTCTGGACGGCGCTGGGCTGCCCGGCGTTCGGCGCGCTGCTGGTGGTTTACTGGCTGATGGTGCACCAGCCGGCATGATGCGGACCCGTCGCCGCATCCTGTAAATGGCTGCCAGAGCGGCAGCCATGGTTTACTTCTCCTGCTTCAGCGGCTTGCTCTTGTCGATCACTTCGCGGCAGTCGCCCTTGATGGTGGCGTTGTCGTAGTTGGTCCAGCCGTAGCTGTCGACGTAGCGCTTGTGCTGCTTGAACTGGGCGTTGACGAAGCTCCATTCGGGCCGCTCGTCGGGGTAGTGGATGTCGCCGATGTCGAGCAGCGTGTGGAACACGTTCTCGGTCGCCAGCCGCGCCTTGCGGTGGCGCAGCAGCTGCTTGACCTTGTCCGGGTAGCGCTCCTGGTACTGGTCCGAATACCAGACCATGGCCGGGATGTGGAATTCGAATTGCGTGTTGTGGCCGTGGAAGGCCAGGTTGCAA
>Ga0209848_1000596_pt1 | contig 13275 bp, 10 predicted proteins | sample OrgsoiDNA_201062_FD_185810 | JGI IMG/M metagenome (GOLD analysis project Ga0209848, IMG submission 185810) | Permafrost soil microbial communities from the Arctic, to analyse light accelerated degradation of dissolved organic matter (DOM) -... | ecosystem: Environmental > Terrestrial > Soil >...
GGATCGGGAGCTCGGCTCAGGCATCGCACGGCAGCGCCTGCCGGGGCAGTGCGGCCACGGCGGGCAGCATGATAGACAGCGTGCCGCCGCCGCCCTGGCGGCGCGCGTCGACCAGCTCGCCGCCCATGGCCGCCACGCGCTCCTTGACGGCGTTGTGGCTGAACGCCGCCGCACGCAGCAGCGCGTCGTTCGCGGGGCCGGCGCCATCGTCGTTGACGACGATGATCAGCCGCTGCGGGTGCAGATTCAGCGACAGCCGCACCGTCGTCGCGCCGGCGTAGACCCGCACATTGCTCAAGGCCTGTTGCACGACGCGGAAGATGGCGGCCGTCTGGCGTGCATCGAGCAGCGCTTCGGCACTGGCGTCGATGACGTCGAGCCGGCAGCGCAGGCCGTTGCGCCGCTCGATCTGCTGCATCAGCCATTCGACGGCCGCGTGCAGGCCCAGCGCCAGCGCCGTGGGATGCAGCTCGTTGATGATGGCGCGCGCCGAATCGATGGTCGCGTCCAGCGTGTCGAGCACGCCGGCGGTGCGCGCGTGCAGGCGCGGATGGGCGGCGCGGGTGCGCGCGTGCAGCAGGCTGACGTCGATCTTCAGCGCCATCAGGTTTTGTCCCAGTTCGTCGTGGATGTCGAGCGCGATGCGGCGCCGGTCCTCGGCCTTGATGGCGTGGTGGTGGTCGGACAGCGCGCGCAGCTGCTGCAGCGACTGTTGCAGCGCGGCCTCGGCCAGCTTGCTCTCGGAGATGTCGACGCTCATGCAGATCAGCATCTGCGGCCGGCCGTCGGCGTCGAACACCGGCTTTTTAAAGGTGCGCATGTGGCGGCTTTGCTGGCGCCGCACATTCCACACGGTTTCTTCGCTGACGACCAGTTCGCGGCGGGCGAAGGCGGCGCGGTCGTTGGCCAGGAATTCGGCCAGTTGTTCGGGCGGCAGTTCGCCCCCGCTGCGCTGGCCGAACACGCTGTCGAAGCGCACGCCCCAGCTATCCTCGCAGGCCTCGTTCATCAGGATGATGCGCGAGTCGCCGTCCTTGATGAACAGCGACAGCGGCATCATCGAGATGATTTCATGCAGGCGGCTGTCGCTGTTGGCGCGCGCCTGCTCGGCGGCGCGGCGCACGGCGATCTCGGCGCGCAGCCGGGCCACGGCCGTTTCCAGTTCGGCCGTGCGCTCCGCGATGCGCAGCTCCAGCTCGGCGTGCGCCTGCGCCAGCGCCTGTTCGCCGAGCTTGCGGGCGGTGATGTCGGACACCATCACCAGCGCGCCGGCGAAGCGGCCGTCGTCGTCGCGCAGCGTCTGGCTGCGCACCAGCGCCCAGCCGGGCAGGCCGTCGCGGGTGCGGTAGCGCAGGTCGCGCAGCTGGCGGATGTCTTGCTCGGGATGCTCGTAGATGTCGCAGCGGATTTGGCCGGGCGGCGCGTCGATGAAGTCGTTGACATGGCGGCCCAGCAGTTCGGCCGGCAGGTAGCCGACCATCTCGGCCGAGCGTACATTGGCGTAGCGGATGCGGCCGTCGGCGTCGGCCAGCCAGATGCCTTCGAGCGCCGTCTCGACGATCTGGCGGTAGCGTCGTTCGCTGTGGGCCAGCAGCTTGCCGGAGCGGCGCTGCAGCAGATACAGGATATAGACCTTGCTCAGCAGCGCGGCGACGACGCCGGCCAGCAGCAGCGACAGGTGTGCGTAGTGCGGCGCTGGTCCGCCGCCATGGTCCTGTTGCCAGGCCAGCACGGCCAGTCCGCCCAGCACGGGCAGCAGGATGGCGATGGCCGCCAGGCTGAGATTTTTGATCGACCAGGTTGTCATTGGCACGGTTCCGCAAATCGGGAGAGGCTGGAACCGGATGGGCCGGCCCGTCTTATGCGGCGTATTGTAAAGGAACAATGTTATTTTTTCTTTCCTTTACGATAATTTAATTTGCATTCCAACTCGACGAAAAAAAACGGAAGCGCCGTCGTGGCCGCTTCCGCTTTGCCGGGGCGTCTCGCTGTTTAGCCGGTATTGCGCAGGCCGGCGGCGACGCCGTTGATCGACAGGTGGATGCCGCGGTGGACCCGCTCGTCGGTCTTGGCTGGTGCTATCGATAGCGCGCGGTGGCGCTTGATCAGCTCGACCTGCAAGTGGTTCAGCGGGTCGAGGTAGGCGAAGCGGTTCTGGATCGAGCGCGCCAGCAGCGGGTTGCCGGCCAGCCGCTCGGTGGCGCCGGTGATGCTTTGCAGGATGGACAAGGTGGTCGCGTGCTCGTCGGTGATGCGCTTGAAGATGCGTTCGCGCAGTTCCTTGTCGGCCACCAGCTCGGCGTAGCGCGAGGCGATGGCCAGGTCGGTCTTGGCCAGCACCATGTCCATATTCGACAACAGCGTGGCGAAGAACGGCCACTCTTGATACATCGCTTGCAGCTGCTGCAGGCGTTCCGCGCGCGGACCGGCGTCTATCCACGCGCCGATGGCGCTGCCGAAGCCGTACCAGCCCGGCAGCAGCAAGCGGCACTGGCCCCACGAGAAGCCCCACGGTATCGCCCGCAAGTCCTCGATGCGCTTGGTCGACTTGCGCGAGGCCGGGCGCGAACCAAGGTTCAGCTCGGCGATCTCGGCGATCGGCGTGGCGGCGAAGAAGTAGTCGGTGAAGCCGGGCGTCTCGTAGACCAGGTTGCGGTAGGCCGCGTAGGCGCGGTCGGAGATGTCGGCCATCACGCTCTCGAAGCCGGCCAGCTGCTGCCGGTGGCCGTCGTCGCCGGAGGCTGGCATCAGGCTCGCTTCCAGGGTCGCGGCCACCAGCAGTTCCAGGTTGCGCCGGCCGATGTCCTTGTTGGAGAACTTCGAGGCGATGATTTCGCCCTGTTCGGTCAGGCGGATCTGGCCGTTGACCGTGCCTTGCGGCTGGGCCAGGATGGCTTCGTAGCTCGGTCCGCCGCCGCGGCCGACGGTGCCGCCGCGGCCGTGGAACAGGCGCAGCTTGACGCCGGCCTGCGCGAACACGGTCACCAGGTGGGTCTCGGCCTTGTACAGTTCCCAGTTCGAGGTCAGGAAGCCGCCGTCCTTGTTCGAGTCGGAATAGCCGAGCATGACTTCCTGGATCTGGCCCTGCTTTGCGATCAGCGTTTTGAATAACGGAATCGCCATCGCGGTCTGCATGATGCCGGCCGCGCGTTGCAGGTCGGGGATGGTTTCGAACAGCGGGATGACCATCAGGTCCAGTTCCGCGTCGGCGTGGTCGGCGGCCACGCGCAGCAAGCCCATTTCCTTTTGCAGCAGCAGCACTTCGAGCAGGTCGGAGACGGTCTCGGTGTGCGAGATGATGTAGTTGCGGATCGCCCGCGCGCCGTAGCGGGCGCGGATGTCGCGCGCCGCGCGCAGCACGCCCAGCTCGGAATCCGTCTCGGCCGAGTAGCCGATGTAGGGCGAGTACAACAGGCGCGGCTGGGCCAGCTCGGACAGCAGCAGCGCGACCTTGGCGTCTTCGTCCAGCGCGGCGTAATCGGCCTGCGCGCCGGCCTGGCCGAACAGCTCGGCCAGCACGCGCTCGTGGACGTCGGAGCTCTGGCGCATGTCGAGCGAGGCCAGGTGGAAGCCGAAGATGTCGGCCGCGCGCTTCAGGGTCGACAGGCGCGGCTGGACCAGCATCGCGCCATGGTTCGCTTGCAGCGAGTCGATCAGCACTTGCAGGTCGGCGGCGAAGTCGGCGGCGCAGGGATAGGGCTCGGCGTGGCCGACTTCCTTGCGCAGGATGTTGGTGGCGCCGAGCGCGCGCGCGGTGCTGGCCAGGCGCGCGTAGACGCCGATCAGGGCGCGCCGGTAGGGCTCGTCGCTGCGGTGGTCGGAGGTGTCGGGCGAGGCGTCGGCCAGCGCCCTCAGCGCCGGGCTGCAGGCGATCATCAGCGTGGAGATCGACAGTTCGGCGCCCAGCGTGTGCGTCTCTTCCAGATAGAAGTCGATGATGGTGGTGGCGTGGCGTTCCAGCGCGTGGCGCATGGTGCCGGCGTTGACGTTGGGGTTGCCGTCGCGGTCGCCGCCTATCCAGCTGCCCATCTGCACGTAGGGCGCGGCGGTGCTGGTCCCGCTGGCCTCGCCGTAGTGGGTGGCGATGTCGTCGGCGATGTCGTCGTACAGGCCGGGCAGCTCGCGCAGGAAGGTGATGCGGTAGTAGGACAGCGCGTTTTCAATTTCGTCGGCCACCGTCAGCTTGGAGTAGCGCAGCATGCGCGTCTGCCACAGCGTGGCCACGCGGGCGCGCAGCAGGTGCATATTGGCGGCGCGCTCTTTCGGCGTCAGCGGCAGGTCGCGTTCGGCCAGCAGGCGTGCGATGTCGTGCTCGGCGTCGAGGATGGACTTGCGCTGCACCTCGGTCGGATGGGCCGTCAGCACGGGCGAGATCAGCGCGTCCTGGAAGAAGGTGGCGACGGTGTCCTTGTCGACGCCGGCGTCCTTCAGCTTGCACAGCGCGTAGCTGACGCTGCCCTGCTGCGGCCGCGAGCCGGCCAGCAAGTGGGCGCGGCGGCGGCGGATGTGGTGCTGGTCCTCGGCGATGTTGGCCAGGTGCGAAAAATAGGAAAACGCGCGCACCACGGAAATGGTCTGCTCGCGGGTGAGGATCTTGAGCATGCCGTCGAGTTCCTTGGCGGCGCCGGCGTCGGCCTCGCGGCGGAAGCGCACCGCCGTCTGGCGGATGGTTTCGACGACGGCGTAGACTTCCTCGCCCTCCTGGTCGCGCAGCACGTCGCCGAGCAGGCGGCCGAGCAGGCGGATGTCTTCCTTGAGCGGCGCGTCCTTGTCTTGCAGCGCGTCCGCGCTCGCTGGTTCAGCCCTTGTTTCGTTCATTGCACTAGATTGTTTTGCCATGTGATGAGATAAGCCGCAAAAAATGGTGAAGGTCGGTGCTATGGCTTATGGCCGGTTCTGCGAGGTGGCGCGCATGATAAAATTTGTGATCTTAAACATGCGCAGTAACTGGCCAACGCCGGTGAGCGTCCGCAACAGCGAAAGAACTGGTTTTGAAAACATCCGAATTGGCAGTGACTGTCCCGTCCAGACTGGTGATCGCCTCGCGCGAAAGCCGCCTCGCCCTGTGGCAAGCCGAGCACGTCCGCGCGCGCTTGACTTTATTATATCCTCAGTGCGAGGTGACGATTCTGGGAATGACGACGCGCGGCGATCAAATCCTCGACCGCACCTTGTCCAAGGTCGGCGGCAAGGGCTTGTTCGTCAAGGAACTGGAGGTGGCGATGGCCGAGGGCCGCGCCGACCTGGCCGTGCACTGCCTGAAGGATATGCCGATGGAGCTGCCGCAAGGTTTCGTCATGGCGGCCGTGCTGGAGCGCGAGGATGCGCGCGACGCCTTCGTCTCCAACGATTACGCCTCGCTCGACGCCTTGCCGGCCGGCGCCGTCGTCGGCACCAGCAGCCTGCGCCGCCAGGCGCTGATCGCGGCGCGTTATCCGCAGCTGGTCATCAAGCCGCTGCGCGGCAACCTCGACACCCGCCTGGGCAAGCTCGATCGCGGTGAATACGCGGCCATCATCCTGGCCGCCGCCGGACTCAAGCGGCTGGGCCTGGCCGCGCGCATCCGCGCCTTGCTGGACCCGGACAGCAGCTTGCCGGCGCCGGGGCAGGGCACGCTGGCGCTGGAAGTGCCGGAACGCGCCGACGGCGTCGACCTGGCCGCCTTGTTGGCGCCGCTGCACCACGCGCCCAGCGCGCTGGTGTCGATCGCCGAGCGCAAGGTGTCGCAAGTATTTGGCGGCAGCTGCCAGATTCCGCTGGCGTCCTATGCGACGATTGAAGGCGGGCAGATGCATCTGCGCGCCATGGTGGCCACGCCGGACGGCCAGCGCATGATCAGCGCGGAGGCGCGCGGGCCGGCCATCGAGGCCGAGGCGCTGGGCCTGCAAGTGGCGGAACTGCTGCGCGCACAGGACGCGGTGGCCATCCTGGCGGCCTGCCTGAGCGACGCGGCGCAGGCCGACGACGCCGCCCGTTCGGCCGAGCTGGCCGCCGGCACGCCCGCTGCGGACGCCTGATCCGCGGATGACCGGCGCCGTCGTCATCACCCGTCCCCTCGCGCAGGCGCGGCCGCTGGCCGAACGCGTGGCGGCGCTCGGCCGCACGGTCGAGCTGCTGCCGCTGCTGGAAATCCATGCGCTGGCCGACACGGCGCCGCTGCTGGCGGCGCTGGCCAAGCTGACCGCGCCCGCGACGCTCGCCAGCGCCGCAGCAGCCACAACATCCGCAGCAGCCGCCACGGCCGCAACACCCGCGACGCTTGTAACGCCTTATTACGCGCTGGTGGCCTTTGTCTCGCCCAACGCCATCGACGCCGCCTTCGCCCACATCGCGCAATGGCCGGCCGGCGTGACGCTGGCCGTGCTGGGCGAGGGCAGCCGCGCGGCGCTGGCCGCGCACGGCGTCACGCCGGCCAACGCCCACATCGTCAGCCCGGCCGACAGCGCCCACAGCGATTCCGAACACCTGCTGCAAACGCTGGACCTGGCCGCGCTGCGCGGCCGCCGCGTGCTGATCGTGCGTGGTGAAAGCGGCCGCGAGTTGATGGCCGACGGCCTGCGCGCGGCCGGCGCCGACGTCACCGTGGTGGCGGCCTACCGGCGCGACGTGCCGGCGCTGACGCCGGCCTTGAGCGCCACCTTGCAGCGTTTGCTGGCGCAGCAAAACGACTGGATCGTCACCAGCTCGGAAGCGTTGCGCGGCCTCATGCTGCTATTGGAGGAGCTGGCTTGCCGGGAGGCTGGCGCCGCAGCGCAACAACATATACACGATACAACTGTTGCAAAAATGCAACGTCAACATTTGATCGTTCCCCACGCCCGGATCGCCGAAACGGCGAAACAATTCGGTTTTACCCGTCTGACGCTCACCGGATCAGGCGACGAACGCCTGCTGGCCGCGTTACAATCACACCCATGAACGAATTGCCTACCTTACCAGACCCAGTCGCCCCGTCCGCCGGCCCCGCCGCCGAGACGCCGCCCGCGCAGACCAGCCCAAGCCCGAGCTTGGGCGCCATCGTCCAGCAGCCGCTGGTGATCGCCATCGCCACCGTCGCCATCTTGCTGGCGGCCGAATCGTGGTCGACCCACAACCACCTGCGCAATCTGCGCGAGGACATGGCGCACCGCCTGCAACAGAACGACGCATCGAACGCCGAGACCGGCTCGATGGCGCGCTCGGTGCAGGAGACCAGCAAGGAATTGCAGGCCAAGGTCAGCCAGCTCGAAGGCAAGCAGGTCGAGGCGCAGAGCCAGCAACTGGCGCTGGAGCAGCTGTACCAGGACCTGTCGAAGAACCGCGACGAATGGGCGCTGACGGAAATCGAGCAAGTGCTGTCGACCGCCAGCCAGCAGCTGCAACTGGCAGGCAACGTGCCGGGCGCGCTGATCGCGCTGGAAAACGCCGACCGCAGCCTGTCGCGCTCGGACAAGCCGCAGTTCATCACGATACGCCGTGCCATCGCCAAGGACACGGAAAAACTGAAAGCCTTGCCGAGCGTCGATTCGACCGGCGTGGCGCTGCGCATCGACAGCGTGATCGCGCAGATCGACAGCCTGCCGCTGTTGTCGGACGCGACGCTGCCGGCGCCGGCGCCGCTGGTGGCGCCGGCGGCGGCCGAGAAGAAAATCGTCAAGGCCAGGGCCGGCGCGCCCGCGCTGGTCGGACCGCCGGCGCCGACGCCGTGGCTGCAAAAATTGCAGGGCGCGTGGAACGAGTGGAGCGGCGATATGTGGAGCGACGTGCGCCAGCTGATCCGGGTGCGCACCGTCGACACGCCGGACGCGCTGATGCTGTCGCCGAGCCAGGCTTACTTCATGCGCGAGAACGTCAAGCTGCGCTTGCTCAACGCGCGCATGGCGCTGCTGTCGCGCAATGAGACGGCCTTCCGCGACGACCTGATCGCCTCGCAGGACGCGCTGGCCAAGTATTTCGACGCGCGCGCCAAGCAGACCCAGAGCGTGCAGGCGCTGCTGCGCCAGGTCCAGGCCAGCAATCTGGCGATAGAAATGCCGACCTTGTCGGACAGCCTGAACGCGGTCCGTAACTACAAGGCGAAACCATAACCATGCGCTTATTCCTCTGGTTACTCGCCTTGATGGCCGCGGCCATCGGCATCGCCGTGACGGCGCGCTTCAATCCGGGCAACGTGGTGCTGTTCTACCCGCCGCACCGGATCGACCTGTCGCTCAATTTCTTCGTCGTCATCGAGGTGGCGCTGTTCGCCGTGCTGTACCTAGCGATCCGCGCCTTCCGCGCGACCATCAAGATGCCGGGCCGCGTCGCCGCCTACCGCTTGCGCAAGCGCGAGCGCGACGGCAACAAGGGTCTGCGCGACGCCTTGAAGGCGCTGTTCGAAGGCCGCTTCGGCCATGCCGAAAAAGCCGCGCTGCGCGCCGCCGACCTGCCGGAAAACGCCGGCGTGGCCGCGCTGATCGGCGCCCGCGCCGCGCACCGCATGCGTCAGACCGACCGGCGCGACAACTGGTTGTTCGAGCTGCGCAACGATCCATCGATGAAGACCGCGCGCCTGATGACGATGACCGAATTGCTGGTCGACGACCATCAGCCGGAAGCGGCGCTGGAAGCGGTGCGTGAACTGAACGCCAGCGGCACGCGCCACATCCATGCGCTGCAGTGGTCGCTCAAGGCGCAGCAGCAGGCCAAGAACTGGCCGGAAGTGCTGCGTCTGGTGCGCTCGCTCGACAAGCACCGCGCGCTGCATCCGGCGCTGTCGTCGCGTTTGCGCGAGCTGGCCTATGACGACCTGCTGTCCGACCCGGCGCACGACGCGGAATCGTTGCAGCGCGTTTGGTCGACGGTGCCGACGGTGGACCGCATCAAGCCCTTCGTGGCCAGCCGCGCGGCCACCGCGCTGAACGAGCGCGGCCTGCACGACGAGGCGCGCCTGGTGGCCGAGGAAGCCTTGGCCGCGAGCTGGGACGAGCGGGTCGTGCGCGCCTACCGCGAGGCGGCGGCGCCGGCCGGTTCGCCGGCGCTGCTGGCGCAGATCGAGCATTGCGAGGGCTGGATCAACGCGCGTCCGACCGACGCCGAACTGGCGCTGACACTCGGTTCGCTGTGCCTGAAGCAAAAGCTGTGGGGCAAGGCGCAGCGCTATCTGGAGCAGGCGCTGTCCGACGCCAGCGACGCGCGCATGGTGCGCGAAGCCCACTTGAAGCTGGCGCAGATGCACGACGCCTTGCAGCAGCCGGAGGAGGCCGCGTCGCATTACCGACAGTGCGCGCTGGCGACGATCCTGTAACGCCGCTGTCAAGATCAAACCCAAGCCCGTCCCAGCGACGGGCTTTTTATTACGCCGATACATTACGCAGTGTAACAAGTGAAATCCAGCTGAGGGGATTTATCGCCAGCTTATGGGGCAATAAGATGGCTGCACTCAATCACCCACTGGAGCATCCCATGAAAAAACCCCTCATCGCCGGCCTGCTGACCGCCGCCGCCCATTTCGCCAACGCCGGCACGGTGCTGGTCGTGCTGTCGGACCAGGATCAATTGAACCTGAAAGACGGCAAAGTCATGCAAACCGGCTTCTTCCTGAACGAGTTGATGGAGCCGGTGCAGGCTTTCGTGCAGGCCGGCCAGACCGTGGTCTTCGCCACGCCGAGCGGCAAGGCGCCGACGGCGGACCAGAAATCGAATGATGTGAATTTCTGGGGCGGCAATGAAAAAGCACGCCAGGAAAGCCTGGCGCTGCTGGCCACGCTGAAACTGACGTCGAAGACGGGCACGCCGGCGATCAGCTTCGCGCAAGTCCGGAAAATCGGCTATGACAAGTTCGACGCCGTGTTCGTGCCGGGCGGCCATATCCCGATGCAGGACCTGTTGAAGAACAAGGAGCTGGGCCAGCTGCTGACTTATTTCCATGATAACGCCAAGGTCACCGGCTTCACCTGCCACGGCACCATCGCGATGGTGTCGGCGGTGCCGGATGCGAACGGTTTCGTGACCGCGCTGGAGTCGGGCAAGCATCCGGCCGCGCCGGCCAACTGGATCTACAAGGGCTATAAAGTCACCGCCTTCACCGACGAGGAGGAAGAGCAGGCCAAAGGCTTCCTGGGCGGCGGCCACATGAAGCTGTTCCCGCAGGACGGCCTGGTGGCGGCCGGCGCCAACTTTGTCGAAGCCAAGCCATGGAGCGAAAACGTGGTCGAAGACCGCGAAGTGATCTCGGGCCAGAACCCGCAGTCGGCCAAGGCGGTGGCGCAGGCGATGCTGAGGAAACTGAAGTAATCTAAGGGCGTCGCTGATTGCCTAAACGGGCCGCTCCTAAGCGGCCGACCCGGTTTTCGGTTCAGTGGCCGCGCGGCCAGTTCTGCGCGCCATGCCTGAACTGGACGATTTCGATCCGTCCAACTGATGCATCGACGCGATAGACTACGATAAATGGCGTGTGGCTAATCACCAATTCGCGCGTGCCGCGTCGCCTGCCGGGACGTCCCAAGTTGGGATATTGCAGCAGCATTCTGGTTTGAGTCTGGACCTGGGTAAGTTGCTTGCGCGCTGCCGCATTGCCGCTATGCTGGGCGAGGTAAAGAATCGCCTTTTGCCGGGATGTCGTCGCGCTGGCTTTCCAGGTGAGTTGCATATTCTTGTCCGGCGGCGATCAGAGCATCCAGTTCGGCCAGCTCCCTGCGCATTTGATCTTCTACGACTTCATGCGGTATCCATACGCAGTTGGGATCGTCCGCTTCGATCAGAGCGCTGTCGATCTCCTCAAGGAAACGCTTTTCTTCTTCCTCTGCCTCCGACGTCACTGGTAGGGGAGTGGGATCTTTCTGGTTCATGATGGCACCTGCTGGTTACGAAGCTTCATTGTAGGCCATGTCGGCGGGCATCCGGCTTGCGACGGCGCAGCCGTATTGGCGGCATCGGCTGCCTGTTTTATGTGCTGCGCTGCACAAGCGGTCGCGTCTTCGTTATAATGACGCGGTTAAAACACTGCCAGCATAAGAGGAATCCCATGAGCTTGAACCAAGTATCGTCCGGCCGCGACCTGCCTAACGACTTCAACGTCATCATTGAAATCCCGATGAACGCCGATCCGATCAAATATGAAGTGGACAAGGAGTCCGGCGCGATCTTCGTCGACCGCTTCATGGGCACGGCGATGCACTATCCGTGCAACTACGGCTACGTGCCGAAAACGCTGTCCGACGACGGCGACCCGGTCGACGTGCTGGTCATCACCCCGTTCCCGCTGATTCCAGGCGTGGTCGTGCGCTGCCGTCCGATCGGCGTGCTGAAGATGACCGACGAATCCGGTGAAGACGCCAAAGTGCTGGCCGTGCCGGTCGACAAGGTGCTGTCGATCTACAGCCACTGGCAAAAGCCGGAAGACCTGAACGAACTGCGCCTGCGCCAGATCCAGCACTTCTTCGAGCACTACAAGGATCTCGAAAAAGGCAAATGGGTCAAGATCGACGGCTGGTATGGTCCGGAAGAAGCCAAGCAGGAAATCCTGAACGGCGTCGCCGCCTACAAGAAAGAAAACAGCGCCGCGTAATTATGGCCGCTGCTGATGAAAAAAACGCATCCATCTGGATGCGTTTTTTTTTGCCTGTCGCGACGGCCGCTGTCCTTGCGCGCCGCGCCGGCTGTCAGGCGCTCCGGCGCATCGCGTCTTCGATGATGCGCTTGGCCGTCAGCACCGTGGGCCGGTCGATCAGCCGGCCGTCGAGGGCCGCCGCACCGCCGCGCGCCGCTTCGGCCGCCGCCAGCACGCGGTTGGCCCAGTCCAGCTCATTGCGCGAGGGGACGAAGACGCGGTTGACGATGGGCACCTGGCCGGGATGGATGCACAGCTTGCCGCCAAAGCCGAGCCGGCGCGCGTAGCTGGCATCGGCTTCCATGCGCTCGGCGTCGTCGATCTCGGCGGTGACGCCGTCCACCGGGCTGAGGATGCCGGCCAGGCGCGACGCCAGCACGATCTGCGAGCGGAAGAACAGCAGTTCGTCGCGGTCGCCGTCGATGCCCATGTCGTGTTTGAAATCGATGGCGCCGAACAGCAGGCGCTGCACACGCGGCGCGGCCGCCAGTTCGCCGACGCGCGAAAAGCCGAGCGCCGTTTCGATCAGCGGGAACACCGGCGCGCCGGCCGAGGCGCTGGCGACGTCGTCGACGCGCTCGGTTTTCGGCAGCACGATGCCGGCCACCTCGGGCCGGCGGCAGGCGCGCAAGTCGTCGCCGAAGTGGCCGGAGTGGACGCAGTTGACCTTGACCATCACCGGCACTTTGTTGGCGCAGCCTTCGCCGCTGGCCAGCCAGTTGCTCAGATGGTCGCGCGCGGCGGCCTTGTCGGCCGGGCCGACCGCATCCTCCAGGTCGATGATGATGGCGTTGGCGCCCGACGCGCAGGCCTTGGAGAACAGCTCCGGCCGGTTGGCGGGGACGAACAGATAGGAATGGATGAACGGGGATGCGGTGGTCATGAAAGTCTCCACAGAGTTTTATGCCTGGGCGGTCGTCGCAAGGACGTTCTTTGATGCTGCCGGTCCAGTATTCCACAAAACCGCGGTGCGCGCTGCGCTAAGTCGTCAGTGGCGGAAGGGGTTGCGCTCGTTGAGTTCGTCCATGTAGGACTCGATGCCGCCGTTTTCGCGTTCGAGGAAGCGCTCGATGGCGTCGGCGAACGCGGGATGGGCCAGCCAGTGGGCCGACCAGGTTTTTTGCGGCAGGAAGCCGCGCGCCATTTTGTGTTCGCCCTGCGCGCCGCCTTCGAAGGTGGCGATTTTTTGCGCGATGCAAAATTCCAGCGGCTGGTAATAGGCCGTTTCAAAGTGCAGGCAGGCCACGTGTTCCAGCGCGCCCCAGTAACGGCCATACAGCGTGTCGGCGTCGTGGATGACGAGGGAAGAGGCGATGGCTAGGCCGTCGCGCTCGGCGATGATCAGCAGGATATTTTCCGGCATGGCGGCGCCGATGCGCAGGAAGAAATCGAGGTTCAGATACGGCGAAGAGCGGTGCTCGGCATAGGTGTTCGAGTAGCAGCGGTGAAACAGTTTCCAGTCGGCCTGGCTGGCATCGACGCCGCGCAGCTGGCGCATGGTCACGCCGACCTCGCGCACCTTGCGCCGCTCGGCGCGGATGTTCTTGCGTTTCTTGTGTTCCAGCGTGGCCAGGAATTGTTCGAAGTCGCTGTAGCCGTTGTTGAGCCAGTGGAACTGCACGCCGCTGCGCAGCATGAAGCCGGCCTCGTGCAACTGCGCGGCCTGCGCCTGCGGCGGATACAGCACATGGGTCGAGGACATGCCG
>Ga0209848_1000611_pt1 | contig 12983 bp, 10 predicted proteins | sample OrgsoiDNA_201062_FD_185810 | JGI IMG/M metagenome (GOLD analysis project Ga0209848, IMG submission 185810) | Permafrost soil microbial communities from the Arctic, to analyse light accelerated degradation of dissolved organic matter (DOM) -... | ecosystem: Environmental > Terrestrial > Soil >...
GGTTGTTCGGGCCGGCCGGCAGCGTGGCCTTGGCCTCGCCCGGCTTGGCGTCCCAGAACAGCTTGGGATCGAACTGATAAACAGGATCGCGGGCGACGCCCATCACTTTCCACTGCCCGACCGGCAAGGGATCGTGCACGCTGCCGGTGCTGGCCGGGAACTGCGCGAACGGCGTTCCGCTGGCGTCGAGCAAGGTCAGCGTGCCGTCGGCGCGGCCGACCATGATGGTAGTGGCCTTCGGCAACGGCGCGCCGGCCGCCACGTTGGGCACCAGGATTTGCTGCCCCGCCCGATTCAACATCTTGCCGGGATTGAGGCGGCGCAGCAGCGCCGGGCTGGCGTGGAAGCGTTCGCCCAGCGCCTCGGCCGCGTTGGCGTAACCCAGCGCGGGCAGCTTGGCCTTGGCCGCCATGGCCGACGGCTGGGCGCTGTAGGGTCCTGCCGCGTCCTGCGCGCTGATGACATATTCCGCCAGCACCGGCGCCTGGTCGGCCTCCAGTGCGGCCCATGTGGCGGCATCGACGACGCCGCTGACCGGTAACTGCTTCAACTTTTGAAAGCCGCTGATGGCCTGCTTTAGATTACCGCCGTAAGCGCCGTCGATCTCGCCCGACGAAAAATGCGCGCGGTCGAGCAGCACGGCGGCCCGCAATACATTTGCACCGCTGGCGCCCGGCCCAACCGCGCGCGCCCGCTGGGCCGGCGTGAGCGCATCGGGTGCCCACGGCATCGCCGATGGAGCCGCAACCACATTGGCAGCGACATGCTTGGGCGCCGGGTCCTTCACCACTGCGGCGAGTGCGCCGCCGTGAACCGCCAACGCTGCGGCCCACACCATCCATACTAATGAAATCTTCAAGCAAAACTCTTCTCGGCCTTGCGGCGCGGTGACGACCAACGATACGAAAAATAAAACGCAGCCACATTCTATCGTTCGCAAGTGAGGCCGGCCACACTATTGAGTGTCGCCCAACTTAGTGCGCCTGGCCGCCGCCGAGATACGCGGCGATCACCTTCGGATCGTTCTTCAGGCTCTCGGCCGGACCGTGCACCGAGATGCTGCCGTTTTCCAGCACATAGCCGTAATCGGCCACGTTCAGCGCCGCCGCCGCGAACTGCTCCACCAGCAGCATCGTCACGCCCTCGCCCTTGAGCCGCGTGATGATGCGGAACACCTCCTCCACCAAAATCGGCGCCAGTCCCATCGACGGCTCGTCGAGCAGGATCACGTCCGGGTTAAGCATCACGGCGCGCGCCATCGCCAGCATCTGCTGCTCGCCGCCCGACAGCGTGCCGGCCAGCTGGCCCTGGCGCTCCTTCAAGCGCGGGAACAGCTCCAGCGCCCGCTCCAGATCGCGCTGGATGTCGCCACGCGGCCGCGCACGCGTAAAGCGCGGGAAGGCGCCCAGCAGCAGGTTGTCCGTCACCGACATCGCCGCGAACACGCGCCGCCCTTCCGGCGAATGGGCCAGGCCGGCGCGCGCGATCTGGTGCGAATCGCAGCCGGTGATGTCCTTGCCGGCCAGCGTCACGCTGCCGCTTTTCGGCTTGAGCATGCCGGAGATGGCGCGCATGGTGGTGGTCTTGCCGGCGCCGTTGGAGCCGATCAGCGTGACCAGCGTGCCTTTCGGGACGTCCAGCGAAATGCCGTGCAGGACTTCGACTTTGCCGTAGGCGGCGTGCAGATTGGAGATCGTCAGCATATAGAGTCCTTTCAGTGCGCGGCCAGCGTGGCGGGTGCGCCGGCATCGCTGCCGCCACCCAGATAAGCTTCGATCACTTTCGGATCGCCCTGCACCACCGCCGGCGCGCCCTCGGCGATCTTCTGGCCGAAGTCCAGCACCGTCACCACGTCCGACAGCGCCATCACCACGTCCATGTGGTGCTCGATCAGGATGATGGTGATGCCGTGCTCGCGGATCTTGCGGATGATCGCCATCAGCTCCTTGATGTCCGGCGCGGTCAGGCCGGCCGCCGGTTCGTCGAGCAGCAGCAGGCGCGGACTGAGGCCCAGCGCGCGACCGATTTCCAGCAGCCGCTGTTTGCCGTAGGGGAGATTGCGCGCCTCCTCGTCGGCCAGATTGGCCAGGCCGACGAATTCAAGGATGCTGGCGGCCCGTTCGCGCGCGGCCTGCTCCTCGCGTTTGTAGCGCGGCGTATGCAGCATCACGTCCAGCACATTCGATTGGAAAGTGTTGTGCAGGCCGACCAGCACGTTCTCGGTGGCCGTCATTTCGCCAAACAGCTGCACGTTCTGGAAGGTGCGCGCCACGCCGCCCAGCGCGATCTGCGACGGCGTGCGGCCCGAGATCACGGCGCCGGCGAATTCGACCTTGCCGCCGGTCGGCTGATAGATCCCGGTGAGGACATTCATCATCGTGCTCTTGCCCGAGCCGTTAGGCCCGATCAGTCCATGCACCGAGCCTTGCGACACCCTCAGGCTGACCTGGTTCAGCGCCTTCAGGCCGCCGAACTGCATCAGCACATGGTCGACGTTGAGCAGCACGGAACCCACGCCGCCGCCCTGCAGATGCGCGAACGGCTCGACGTGCGCGCTGGCCGTCAGCGACGCATCGCGAACGGCGCCTTTACCTACAAGGCTTTGCAGGAATCCGACGATGCCGTCCTGCAGATAATAGACCACGAACAGCGTCATCAAACCGAAGATGGTCAGGCGCCAGTCGACGATGTTCTCCAGCTTGAACGAGAAGCCGGCCATGCCGATGGTCGCCACCAGCGGCACGATCACGCCGCGCAGCGTGGCGCGTTTTTTGGCCAGCATGAAGGCCGAGCCGAGCACGCCCAGCACGGCGGCGGCCACCGCGATCTCGCGGAACAGGTCGATGTCTGCCAACAGGCTGGGAAGCATCACCACGATCATCGCGCCGATCAGGGAGCCGGAACGGGTCTTGCGCCCGCCCATGATGACGGCCAGCAGGAACAATATCGTCAGCTCGAAATTGTAGGTGTTGGGCGAAATGTACTCCTCCGAATACGCATACAGGCTGCCGGCCAGCCCCGCGAAGCCGGCGCTGATGACGAAGGCATAGACCTTGTAGCGATACACGGACACGCCCATGCAATCCGACGCGATCGGGCTGTCGCGCAGCGCCTCGAAGGCGCGGCCCAGGTTGGATTTGAGGATGCGGTGCACGACGATCAACGCCACCACCATCAGCGCCGCCACCATATAGTAGTAACCGACTTCGCCGAGCTTGACGCCGAAGATCACCGGCTTGGCGATCTTCAGGCCCATCGGGCCGTTGGTCAGGAAGTCCATTTCGTTGATGAGGATCTGGATGATGGTGCCGAAGGCCAGCGTCACCATCGCCAGATACGGCCCGGTGACACGCAGTGCCGGCAGCGCCAGTATCGCGCCGAACAGCGCCGCGCCGGCCACGCTGGCCGGTATCGCGAGCCAGAACGGCAGGCTCAGTTTCACCACCAGCACCCCGGTCGCATATGCGCCGATGCCGAACAGGCCGGCGTGGCCAAGCGACACCTGGCCGGTGTAGCCGACCACGATATCGAGGCCGAACAGCAGGATCGCGTAAATCAGTATCGTCTCGGCCAGGTGGATGTAATACGGATTGGGTATCAGCGACGGATACAGCGCCAGCGCGACCACGCCGGCCACGCCCAGGCCCACCATCTTCTTGCTCATTTTTGCGCGCATGCTCAGACTTTCTTGATGGCGGTTTTGCCGAACAGGCCGGACGGCTTGACCGCCAGTACCAGCAACAGCAGCACCAGTCCCGGCACCTCTTTGTAGCCGGACGAAATGTAGTAGCCGGTGGTCGTTTCGGCGATGCCGAGTATCAGCCCGCCGACGATGGCGCCGACGCCGGAGGTCAGCCCGCCGATGATGGCGACGGCAAACGCCTTCAATCCCAGCGAGGCGCCCATCGTCGCGCCGGTCAGCGTCAGCGGCGCCACCAGCACGCCGGCGAAGGCCGCCGTGGCCGACGATAACGCGTACGAAAACGTGATAACCAGCCGCGTGTTAATGCCCATCAGCCCCGCCGCGTCGCGGTCGTTGGCGGTGGCGACGACCGCCTTGCCGTAGATCGACTTCCGATTAAAGAGCTCCACCGCCAGCATCATCGCCAGCGCGCCGACGACGACGGCCACCTGCATCGGCTGCACATTCGCGCCGAGTATCATGAACGGCTTGGCGCTGAGCGGCGACGGAAAAGTCAGGTCGTCCTTGCCCCAGATATTTTCAGCGACATTTTTAAAGATGATGGCCAGCGCGATGGTCGACATGATCCAGCCGAATTCGGATTTGATCTTGATGGCCGGCCGCACGCCTATCCACTCGACGAAGGCGCCCTGCAGCGCACCGAACACGATCACCAGCGGCACCATCAGCAGGTAGCTCATATACGGTCCGCCGTGGATGCTGCCGACCAGGCTCAGTCCCACCAGTGCGCCCAGCATCAGCGCCTCGCCCTGGCCGAAATTGAGCGTGCCGGAAGTGGCGAAGGTGAGCTGGTAGCCGAACGCGATCACCGCGTAGATCATGCCGAGCGCGATGCCGCTGAAGACGAGTTGAAGGAGGATATCCATGATGACGTCACCTAACGATAAGTATTCCAAATTGAGCGTGCATGAAAAAGGCCAGGCTTGACGCGTCAAGGCTGGCCTTATGCGGGCATCGCTGACTTACTTGGCCAACACCACGCGACCGTCCTTGACTTCGCCGAACACCGGAATCTCGGCCGTGATGGCCTCGTGGTTATCCTTTGTGAACGGCTTGGAATACATGGTGACGACGCCATCCACCTTCTCGTTCAGGCTTTCCAGCGCAGCCCGCACCTTGGGACCGTCCGTGCTGCCGGCCTGCTTGATGGCCGCAGCCAGCAAGTAGATCGAATCGTAGCCCTGCGCTGCCGATACCGGCGACGGCATGCGGCCGTTAGGCGGATGGTAGGCTTTGACATACGCGTCGATGAAGGCCTTGCGCTTGGGCGTGGTCGGATCTTCGATGAAGGTTTGCGGCATGCGCGTTCCATCGCCGTTCTTGCCGGCGTTGTCGATAAAGTTCGCCATCGACAGCGTCCAGCTGCCGATCAGCGGCACTTTCCAGCCCAGTTTTTCCATGCCGTTGGCGATCTGCGCCAGCTCGGGACCGATGCCGTAGGTGAGCACCACTTCGGCGCCGGCCTGCTTGGCCTTGAGCAGCTGGGCCGTCATGTCGACATCCTTGATGTTGTACTTCTCGGTGGCGACGGCCTTCAGGCCTTTTTTATCGAGCGCCTTTTCCAGGTCTTCGCGGCCCAGCTGCCCGTAGTTGGTGGAGTCGGCCAGGATCGCGACTTTTTTGAAGTGACGCCGTTCGACCGCCTCCTCGACGATCATGTGCGACTGGATCGCATCGTTGGCGGCGTTGCGGAAGACGTAGTTTTCCGGCTGGTCGACGAACTGTTTGGTGACGACGGTGCCGGTGGCGACGTTGTCGATCACGGGGATCTTGGCTTCCTGGTAGAAGCGCTGCGAGGCCAGCGCCACGCCGGTGTTGATGAAGCCGACCGTGGCGACGACCTTCTCTTTGTTGATCAGCTCCTGGGCGATCTGCACGCCGCGTTCCGGCTTGGCCTCGTCGTCGCGTTCGACCATTTGCAGCTGGCGTCCGAGCACGCCGCCCTTGGCGTTGATGTCCGCCACCGCCAGCTTGACGCCGTCGCGCATCGACACGCCCATCGGCGCCGAGCCGCCGGTGAAGGGACCGGAGACGCCGATCTTGATGGGGTCCGCTGCCATGCCGGCCGTCGACCAACTGAGTACCACACCTGCCACGAGCAATTTCAAAGCGAAATTCATAGTCATCTCCTGTCACGCTGTTTTTATAGTCGTACGCTGGATTAACCGCCCCATCGATCGAAACATTGTATGTGACTAAACAGGCAGCAGCAATCGATACGTATGACGCGACGCAGCACGCACAGCGTAAGCACGCTGTAAGGAATGTGGGCTAACTCCCTGGACTACTTCGACAGGTCGATACCGTACAGCGCGTAGCCTTTGCCACCGCCGTCATCGGCGCGCAGCAGGGAGACATTTTGCAGGCCGGCCTGCTGCGCCAGCTCCAGCATATCCGGTGCGGAATGGAACACCACCGCGCCCTTCACCGTCACCGGCGCAAAACGCCAGCTGCGGCTGGCGCCATTCTGCGCGCGCGTCAGGCCATGGCGCGCCTGGATGTAGGCGATCAGCACATCGCGGTTATTCTCCGGCGACGCGACGACCGTGCGGCTGCCGTCCAATCCCGGAAAATTACCGCCACCGCTGGCGCGGAAGTTATTCGTCGCGACGAGGAATTCCTGCGCCGGCGCGACCTCGCGGCCCTGGTAGCGCAGCTCGACGATGCGCTGGCCGGCCGGCCGCGTCACATCGATCTGGTAGTGGAGATCGGCGCCGGTCGGCTCATCGAAATTGAATCCCGCGACGGCCGTGTTGACCAGCTCCTGCGGCGCGCTGCTGGATGGATCGATACGATTGAAACGCTCGGCCGATTTCTCCAGCCACGCTTTCAATTGCGCGCCGTCGACCTTCACGGCCGCCAGCGAATTCGGATACAGATATAAGTCCGCCGCATTGTTCAACGCCAGCGGCCCGGCCTGGACGTCCGTGTAATCGCCCACGCCGGCAGCGCCGGTCTTGAACGGCGACGCCATCGACAGTATCGGCAGCGAGGCATATTGCGGCAGGTTCGCTTTCACATAGTCGGCCAGATAAGCGCCCTGCGCCTGGTTCACCAGCTGCACCGCGCTGACGTCGCCGACGTCGGCGAAATAGGTCGACATGCGGAAGTCGCTGGCGCCCAGCGGCTTTTGCACGTAGGCGATGGTGGCCGCGTGTTCGGCCGCGACCAGCGGCGCGATGGCTGGATCGGCGGCGACAAAACTGCGGTCGGCGTTCTGGATGCTGCGCGCCTCGACCGTCGTTTTGGTCTTGTCGACGCTCCACGCGTGGCCGTCGAAACGCAACTGCATTGCAATAACGCCGAGGTTTTTGCCCCACAGGCCGGCCATCACGGTCGGCACGCCGTTGACCGTGCCATGCAGCTTGTCCACGCCGGGCAGATTGAATTGCGGCGTCGTGCTGGCCGCGTTCGGGAAGGCCAGATGCGAATGGCCGATCAGCAGCGCGTCGATGCCGCGCACTTGCGACAAATAGTAGCTGCCGTTTTCCATCGTCGGCGTATACGGCGCCGCATCGAGGCCGCCATGCGACAGCACGACGATCAGGTCCGCCCCTTCGGCGCGCATCTGCGGAATGAATTTTTGCGCCGTCTCGACCCAGCCCTCGGTGTAGATCTTCCCGTCCAGCCAACGCTTGTCCCACGACAGGATCACCGGTGGTGCGAAGCCGATGATGCCGATTTTGATCTCGGCACGCTGCGGCTCGCCGTGCGGCCCGACGGCGCTGACCTGCTTGCGGATGATGCGGTACGGCTCGAACAACGGCCGGTGCGTCCTGCTGCTGTAGACGTTGGCCAGCACCAGCGGGAAAGCCGGCCCGGCGCAGCGCGGCGCGTCCGCCGCGACGCCGTCGACATCGAAGTGGCTGCCGGTGACCTGGTTCAGATACCCCAGGCCGTAGCTGAATTCGTGGTTGCCGATGCCGCCGCCGTCGTAGCCCACAGCGTCCATGGCCTTGTAGATGGCCAGTTTCTGGTCGCAGGCCAGCGGCACGGCCAGCGCCTGGTAATCGGCCAGTGCCGTGCCCTGTATCGTGTCGCCGTCGTCGAGCAGCAGCGTGTTCGGATAGTCGGCGCGCGCCTGCCTGATCAGCGTGGCCGCGCGCTCGAAGCCCAGCGAGGCGTCGGTGCGCAGCTTGTAGTAATCGTAGCCGACGACGTTGGCGTGCAGGTCGGTGGTTTCCAAGAGCGCCAGCGTGGCGCTGCTGCCGGCCGGCGGCGCCGGCGGCGCGATGGCGGCGCAGCCGGACAGGCAGATCAACATCGCAAACGGCAGGGTCGGACGGCGCATCGGGGTATCCTATCGATAAAAAAGGGACAACGTTATCGCGAACATCATACGCAGCGCCCCCGCGCGCATCAAGCGTTTCGCGGAATAGCCGGAAACGACCCTGCGCTAGCGTATAATCTAGGGTTTGATTTCAGCCCTAGAAAAGATAAAAGCCATGGAAGCCGAACGCATTAACGCCCTCTCCGCCCTGCTCGCCGATCTCACGATGCGCGAAGCCGAACTTCGGAGGTATCTTTGACTTCGATACCAAGTCAGAGAAACTCGAACAAGTCAACGAAGAATTAGAAGACCCCACCGTCTGGGATGATCCGAAAAAAGCCCAGGACCTCGGCAAAGAGAAGAAGTCGCTGGAAAACATCGTCTTCGCGCTGACCAAGGCCGACGCCGACCTGCGCGACATGGCCGACCTGTTCGCGATGGCCAAGGAAGAAGGCGACGACGACACGCTCGAAGCGGTCATCGGCGACACCGAGGAGATCAAGAAGGTCATCGAAGGCATGGAGTTCCGCCGGATGTTCAACAATCCGATGGACCCGAACAACTGCTTCATCGACATCCAGGCCGGCGCCGGCGGTACCGAAGCCCAGGACTGGGCCTCCATGCTGCTGCGCCAGTACCTGCGCTATTGCGAACGCAAAGGCTTCAAGGTCGAGATCATGGAGCAGTCGGACGGCGAGGTCGCCGGCATCAAGACGGCCACGCTGAAGGTCGAGGGCGACCACGCCTACGGCTACCTGCGCACCGAAACCGGCGTGCACCGTCTGGTGCGCAAGTCGCCGTTCGACAGCGCCAACGGCCGCCACACCTCGTTCACGTCGCTGTTCGTGTATCCGGAAGTGGATGACTCGATCGACATCGAAGTCAACCCGGCCGACCTGCGCGTCGATACCTACCGCGCGTCCGGCGCCGGTGGTCAGCACATTAACAAGACCGATTCGGCCGTGCGTCTGACGCACATGCCGTCCGGGATCGTGGTGCAGTGCCAGAACGACCGCTCGCAGCACCGCAACCGCGCCGAGGCGATGGAAATGTTGAAAGCGAAGCTGTACGAGATGGAGCTGCGCAAGCGCATGAGCGAGCAGCAGAAGCTGGAAGACTCCAAAACCGACGTGGGCTGGGGCCACCAGATCCGCTCCTATGTGCTCGATCAGTCGCGCATCAAGGATTTGCGGACCAACTTCGAAACCGGCAACACCAAGGGCGTGCTTGACGGCGACCTGGATGACTTCATTTCGGCCTCACTCAAGCAAGGCGTATAAGCAATGACACAGCGCGCATTCATCTTCGACATGGACGGCACGATCGTCGACAACATGGGCTTCCACACCAAGTCGTGGATCACCTTCTTCGAGCGTCGCGGCCAGAGCGTCGAACCGGATGCCTTCTTCCGCGACACGGCCGGCCGCCAGGGCCATGAAATCATGCGCAGCTATATCGGCGACCATTTGAGCGAACAGGAAAGCGCCACGCTCAACGCCGAGAAGGAAGCGCTGTACCGCGAACTGTATGCGCCGCATCTGGCGACGGTACCGGGCTTCGAGCAGTTCATCGCCCGCGCCAAAAGCGCCGGCATCAAGCTGGCCGTGGCCACCGCCGCGCCGCCGGAGAACATCGACTTCACGCTCGACGGCCTCGGTCTGCGCCCGCAGTTCGACGCCATCGCCGGCGCCGCCGACGTCGCGCGCGGCAAGCCGAATCCGGACGTGTTCCTGCTGGCCGGCCAGCGTTGCGGCGCCCTGCCCGCCGACAGCATCGTGTTCGAAGACGCGCCGCTGGGCGTGGAAGCGGCGCGCCGCGCCGGCATGCGCGCCGTGGTGCTGACCACCACGCTGCCGGCCGAGGCCTTCGCCGAATTCGACAACGTCATCTGCATCGCGCGCGACTTCAGCGAACTCGATATCGACGCGCTGTTCGCCAGCTCGATCACTCAATAAATCCTCACCCATAACCTAGACTAGACCATGACCACGGATCTTCAAGAACAAGCAGCCCCGCTCGACGAAAACAAAATCATCGCCGAGCGCCGCGCCAAACTGGCCGCCTTGCGCAGCGAAGGCATCGCCTTCCCGAACGACTTCAAGCCGCAACACAAAGCCGCCGACCTGCACGCGCAATACGCCGCGAAGACCCGCGAAGAACTGGAAGCCGAACCTGTCACCGTGGTGCTGGCCGGCCGCATGATGCTGAAACGCGAAGCCGGCAAAAAAGCCGCCTTCGCCACGCTGCAGGACGCGTCGGGCCCGAAGGCCGACGGCCGCATCCAGATCTACGCCACGCTGGACCTGACCGGCGAAGCGGCGATGGCCGCGCTGCACCACTACGACCTGGGCGACATCCTCGGCGTGACCGGCACGCTGTTCAAGACCAAGACCGATGAACTGACCATCAAGGTCAGCGAACTGCGCCTGATCACCAAGTCGCTGCGCCCGCTGCCGGACAAGTTCCACGGCCTGGCCGACCAGGAGACCAAGTACCGCCAGCGTTACGTCGACCTGATCATGAACGAAGAGACGCGCCGTACCTTCAAGGCCCGTACCGCCGCCATCTCCTCGATGCGCCGCTTCATGGAAAAGAACGAGTTCATGGAAGTGGAAACGCCGATGCTGCACGCCATTCCCGGCGGCGCGGCGGCCAAGCCTTTCATCACGCACCACAATGCGCTCGACATGCAGATGTATTTGCGTATCGCGCCGGAGCTGTACCTGAAGCGTTTGGTGGTCGGCGGCTTTGACCGCGTGTTCGAGATCAACCGCAACTTCCGCAACGAAGGCGTGTCGGTCCGTCACAATCCCGAATTCACGATGATGGAATTCTACGCGGCCTACACCGATTACAAATGGCTGATGGACTTCACCGAAGCGATCATCCGCCAGGCCGCCGTCGACGCGCACGGCACCGCCACGCTGACCTACGGCGGCCGCGAGCTGGATCTGGCCAAGCCCTTCCACCGCCTGACCATCGTCGAGGCGATCAACAAGTACGCGCCCGGCTACACGGCCGAACAACTGGGCGACGCGGAGTTCATCAAGACCGAGTTGCTGAAGTTCGGCGTGAAGCCCTTCGCCACCGCCGGCCTGGGCGCGCTGCAACTGGCGCTGTTTGAAGAGACGGCCGAAGCGCAGCTGTGGGAGCCGACCTACATCATCGACTACCCGGTCGAAGTGTCGCCGCTGGCGCGCGCATCGGACACGGTGCCCGGCATCACCGAGCGCTTCGAACTGTTCATGGTCGGCCGCGAGATCGCCAACGGCTTCTCCGAGTTGAACGATGCGGAAGACCAGTCGGCGCGCTTCCTGGCGCAGGTCGCCGCCAAGGACGCGGGCGACGAGGAGGCGATGTTCTACGACGCCGACTACATCCGCGCACTGGAATACGGCATGCCGCCGGCCGGCGGCTGCGGCATCGGCATCGACCGCCTGATGATGATCATCACCGACTCGCCGAACATCCGCGACGTGCTGCTGTTCCCGCACCTGCGCCGCGAAGAGTAATCTTCCGCACCCAATAAAAAGCCGCCCGGCATAAAAACCGGGCGGCTTTTTTATTCAACACTGCGAGTGCGCCTTAAACAGTGGACTCCTGCACAAACGTTAAATGGTGCTCGATAAGCTGACGCATATCGTTCGGATTAAAACTCACCGTTTTATCGGTATAGTAATTGGCCCGTTCAAATTGCTTCTTGCCCACTGCGGCTTGACTTTCTGCCACAGCCACCACCATCCCGGGCCGCTTGGACAATTGATATTGCATGTGGATAATCTCCGCCTCCAGCAACCGCGCAAGCGAGTTCGCCGCAATAACGATCAGTGGCCGCTGGGACGGAATGTAAAAATCCGCATGCATGCCGCCTGCAATCGGCAATTCGAAATTCGCCTGATATGAAAAATCGAAATCGGCGGCCGCCGCATCGAAAACCTCTGCAACCCGCGCCTTGAAGTCGCTGACATGTCGCGTAGCACGTGATGTCGCCAGTGCGAACAGCTGCTGGGCCGCCTCGGCCACGCGAAATATTGCCGGCGCAATTTCAATCTCATTTTGCGCGACAAGGCACAGGACCTCCTCATCAAACATCATCGGCGATATCAAGCGCAAGTCTTCCAGCCAACGCTGAACGGCATCGCATTCGATGTCGCCTCCCGCCATACTTGCGTTCAACGCCGCCTCGCCATTCTCATCGACGGTATAAGCTCCATCGCCATGCGGACGCACACGCACCACCACCGCATCGCCAGTGGCCGAGTACTCAATCGGAGTGACGATCCGCTGAACTCCGCCCTCATCTTCAAACACTTGAAAGAGAGAGCAAATACGCGTTTTAATATCGCTGGCAATTACCATAGTGCCTCCTCGGCGCCCAACGCTATTCCTGCCGCCTCGCAAAATTTGCCTATCAGCGCGAGACGATCAGTCTCACATCGTGGATCATACATCAAGGTGGTACGCATCCCCAGTTCAATGGCGCCCGGTAGTTGGCGGTTGGTATAGTCGATCTCGGTTCGACACGGGGTTTTGATGTGCAGTCCCTTATGGCTGGGATGCCAGTGCATTTCCAGCAGAGGGAAAAGCGAGCTATCGCTCAATTTCTTTAACAACCAACCGTAAAATGAGCAATCAGTCAGTATCAGCCCGTCTCGCCAGACGAAGATCAGTTGATGTGAAGCCGAAACGTCAATCAGGTCAGTAGCGAACAGCCGGGATCCGCCCATCGCTTTGAATGGTTTAGGAAGCTTGTTCCTCTTGAGCGGTTTGAAGACCGGCTGCGCCGTCAAACGCTTGGCTTGCCGCTTCTGGTTTCGCAATTCGCGCGGGGTCATCGCTCCTGCCCGAGTGGTCCGCTTCGCCCTCCCTGAAATCCGACAGGGAGGGCAGCGGTCATTTCACGTTTACTGAATCACGCGGTAGCACGGCGTGTACTGCTTGCCGGCCAATTTCATCCTATGCTGGGCGACGAAGGACGCCAGCAACGCGTCCATCGGCCCCATGATGGCG
>Ga0209848_1000613_pt1 | contig 12945 bp, 8 predicted proteins | sample OrgsoiDNA_201062_FD_185810 | JGI IMG/M metagenome (GOLD analysis project Ga0209848, IMG submission 185810) | Permafrost soil microbial communities from the Arctic, to analyse light accelerated degradation of dissolved organic matter (DOM) -... | ecosystem: Environmental > Terrestrial > Soil >...
GATAATTCGGCGTAGTCGGGCATCATGGACTTTCGGTGGCGGAAGCCGGCGCCGGCGCTGTAACAGCGGTGGCGGCGATATCGGTGGCGTATTTGGCGCGGATCGCCGCGTATTGCGAGATCAGCCCAGGCAGCAGCGTGTTCTGCGGATTGTGCTCACGGATGCGTCGCATCAGGCCGGTGCACTGCGTGGCCAGCGCGGCGTCCCAGCCCTGGGCGCTGATCTGGCGCAGCATGGCGGTGGCGGCGGCCGACCACAGGCCGGTATGGTCCGGGCTGCGCTGCAAGGCTTGTTGCAGCACGGCGACGGCGCCGGCCAGGTCGCCGGTGCGGCTCTTTTCGGCCGCCTGGCGCACCAGCGCGTCGATGTCGCGGTCGAGGCGCTGGCCGTACTGCTGGGCCAGGTCCGGGCGCTCGGCCTGGGCGCAGATGGCTTGCACCTGCGCCTCATCGACGCCGCTGTCGGGATCGGCCATCAGTTCGTCGAGCAGCGTCTTGGCCTGCTCGTCGAGGCGGTTGCTCAGGCAGCTGTGCGCCAGCCCCAGCTTGATGTTGGCGGACATGCCGGTGGCCTCGCCCAGTTTGTCCATGGCCTTGGTCAGTTCGGCGGCGGCGGCCGGCGCGTCGCCTTTCAGGTCCAGCACCATGGCGCGCGCATAGGCCTTGCAGACGTCGTTGGCGGGACTGTTGCGCATCGAGCGGTCGAGGTCGCGCGCGACCGAGGCGGCGCCCTCGACGTCGCCTTTTTTCACCAGTGCGCGCACCAGATTGACATGGTCGGCCGGATCGCGGAACTCGGAATACTTGGCCTTGGCCACCACTTGCTTGAAGGCCCGTTCAGCGGTCGCGATGTCGCCGGTGGCCATGGCCACGTCGCCCAGGCTGCGCAGGCGGCGCACCATGTGCGGCGAAATGGCGACGGCGTCTTCCAGCACTTTCTTGGCCGCGACGTCCTGATTCTGGCCGCGCAGCGCCTGCGCCAGCAAATCGTAGGCCGCCATCAGATTGGGGTTGGCGGCCAGCAGTTGTTCCAGCAGCGTCTGGGCCTCGGCCAAGCGGCCTTGCCGCAGCACGCAGCGCGCCTGGCCCAGTTGCGCCCAGCCCGGCGTCTTGGTTTTCAGGATATCGATATAGACTTGCTCGGCCTCGGCCTGCCGGTCCAGACTCACCAGCAGCTCGGCGCGCAGGCGCGCGTAGTCGGTGGTGTAGCGCGAGCCGCTCGCCTCGGCTTGCAGACAGGTGGCCATGGCCTCGCGCGCGTTGCCGTTGCCTATCATCTGGTACACCGGCAGGAAGGTGGCGCGCCGTTCCAGCGCGCGGCCGATGCGTTGCGACATCACGTCGACGGTGAAGGGTTTGAGCAGGTAGTCGGTGGGCAGCAGTTCGGCCGCGCCGACCACCTTGCTGTACGCGCCCTCCGAGGTCAGCATGATGAAGATGGACCACTGGCTGATCACGCGGTGGTGGCGCAAATCCTCCAGCAATTGCTGGCCGTCCTGGCCGCCGTTTTCGGCGCCGCCGTCCAGGTCGTACTCGCACAGGATCACGTCGAAAGACTTCAAGCCCAGATGGCGGATCGCGGTGGCGGAGTTGGACGCATGGTCGACCTTGGTGATGCGCACCTGGGTCAACATATTGTGGACGCTGGAGCGCATGCTCTGGCTGGGATCGACGATCAACACCGACAGATTGCTATAGTCTGGCATGTTTGCTTTCATGGCCCACCGACGGAAAAGGAAGGATTCTTTTTCCTTAACGGCGAGCGGCGGCGGTTTCCTGAGTAGCATACCCCAAGGCAAGGAAAAGTGCGCGAAAAGCCGTCGTTTCTCCTATGAAGAAGCGGGTTTTGCGCCGCATCGCCCAGCGAATGTTGCATTGAAGGCACTTTTGCGCGGCGCGCGGCCCGCAAAACCGGGGCGCGCCGCTGGATGGGAGCGGGGCGGAAGGGGTATAATGCGCGCAAAGGAATTCCGCAGGACAGTATCCAGTATGTCGTGCCCGTATCACGTGCTCTATCACCCTTTAATCCGCAGCCTTGCTGCATCAACCATCTCCCAACCATGTTGATTCTGCCGGGCTCCAATGCCCTGTCCGCATTCCGTAGCCAACGTCTGTTAAGCCAACTGCAAGCCGCCGTGCCGGCGGTGGCCGCGGTTCAGGCGCGCTTTGTCCACTTCATCGACGCTTCGGCGCCGCTCACGGCCGACGACGACGTCCGCCTGGCCGGCCTGCTGACCTACGGCGAGCCGGCGCACACCGAGCAGGCCGACGGCGTGCTCGAAGAATTCTTCGTGATCCCGCGTTTCGGCACGATCTCGCCGTGGGCCTCGAAGGCCACCGACATCGCCCGCAACTGCGGCATGGCGCATATCAAGCGCGTCGAGCGCGGCATCGCCTTCCGCGTCAGCCTCAAAGGCGGCATCCTGGGTACGGGGATAGGCGCGGCCAAGAAATTGAACGCCGACGAAGCGCAGGCCGTCGCCGCGCTGCTGCATGACCGCATGACCGAATCGGTGCTGCGCCATCCGGACGAAGCGGCCGGCTTGTTCCGCACGCTGGATGCGCGCCCGCTGGAGCGCATCGACGTCCTCGGCGCCGGCAAGGCCGCGCTGGAAAAGGCCAACACCGATCTGGGCCTGGCGATGTCGGACGACGAAATCGATTATCTGGACGCCGCCTTCACCAAGGCCGGCCGCAATCCGACCGACGTCGAACTGATGATGTTCGCGCAGGCGAACAGTGAACACTGCCGCCACAAGATCTTCAACGCCGACTGGATCATCGACGGCGTGGCGCAGGACAAGTCGCTGTTCCAGATGATTAAGAACACCCACCAGCTGCAGCCCAAGGGCACCATCGTCGCCTACAGCGACAACTCGTCGATCATGGAAGGCGCGGTCGTCTCGCGCTTCTTCCCGCAAGGCGAAGGCCAGGAATACGCGGCGCTGACGGAACTGACGCACACGCTGATGAAGGTCGAGACGCACAACCACCCGACCGCGATTTCGCCATTCCCCGGCGCCTCCACCGGTGCGGGCGGCGAGATCCGCGACGAGGGCGCGACCGGCCGCGGCGCCAAGCCGAAGGCCGGCCTGACCGGCTTCACCGTGTCCAACCTGATGCTGCCGGGCGCCGTGCAGGCGTGGGAAAACGCCGCCGACGTGACGGCTGCGCCGGACCAGCGCGACACCTCGAAAGCTTACGGCAAGCCGGAACGCATCGCCTCCGCTTTGCAGATCATGATCGAAGGCCCGCTCGGCGGCGCCGCGTTCAGCAACGAATTCGGTCGTCCTGTTTTGGGCGGCTACTTCCGCACCTACGAACAAAACATCGGCAAGCAGTTCGCCGGCGCGCACGACACCGTGGTCGGCTACCACAAGCCGATCATGATCGCCGGCGGCATCGGCAACATCTCCGGCCAGCACACGCACAAGAACGACATCCCGGTCGGCAGCCTGCTGGTGCAGCTGGGCGGTCCGGGCATGCGCATCGGCATGGGCGGCTCGGCCGCGTCGTCGATGGCGACCGGCTCCAACACGGCCGACCTGGACTTCGACTCGGTCCAGCGCGGCAATCCGGAAATGGAACGGCGCGCGCAGGAAGTCATCAACGCCTGCTGGCAGCTCGGTGCTAACAATCCGATCATCTCTATCCACGACGTCGGCGCCGGCGGCCTGTCGAACGCTTTCCCGGAAATCACCAACGACGCCAAGCGCGGCGCCATCTTCGACCTGCGCAAGATCCCGCTGGAAGAAAGCGGCATGGCGCCGAAAGAAATCTGGTCCAACGAATCGCAGGAACGCTATGTGCTGGCGATCGCGCCGGACAGCCTGCCGGCCTTCAAAGCCATGTGCGAACGTGAGCGCTGCCTGTTCGCCGTCGTCGGCACCGCGACCGAAGAACGTCAGCTGAAACTGATCGACCCTGAACTGGGCAACGAGCCGGTCGACATGCCGATGGACGTCCTGCTCGGCAAGCCGCCGAAGATGCAGCGCGATGTGCACCACGTGCAAAACGAATTCCCGGCCATCGACCTGACCGGCATCGATCTGGAAGAAGCGGCCAGGCGCGTGCTGCTGCTGCCAACCGTCGGCGACAAATCCTTCCTGATCACGATCGGCGACCGCACCGTCGGCGGCATGAGCGTGCGTGACCAGATGGTCGGTCCGTGGCAGGTGCCGGTGGCCGATTGCGCCGTCACCTCGATGAGCTTCGAAGGCTATCTGGGCGAAGCGATGGCGATGGGCGAGCGCACGCCGCTGGCCGTCATCAACGCGCCGGCATCGGGCCGCATGGCCGTCGGCGAGGCGATCACCAACATCGCCGCCGCATCCATCAACGACATCTCCGACATCAAGTTGTCGGCCAACTGGATGGCCGCCTGCGGCCAGCCGGGCCAGGACGCGGCGCTGTTCGACACCGTCAAGGCGGTCGGCATGGAACTGTGCCCGGCGCTGGGCATCAGCATCCCGGTGGGCAAGGATTCGCTGTCGATGCGCACCACCTGGCGCGATGAGGAAAACGAGGCCAAGGCCGTGGTCTCGCCGGTGTCGCTGATCGTCTCGGCGTTCGCGCCCGTGAACGACACGCGCAAATCGCTGACGCCGCAAATCAAGACCGACGCCGGCGACACCGTGATGATCCTGATCGACCTGGGTCGCGGCAAAAACCGCATGGGCGCTTCGGCGTTCGCGCAGGTCATGGGCCAGCTGGGCAACGATGCGCCGGACGTCGACAGCGCGGAAGATCTGAAAGCCTTCTTCGCGGCGATCCAGCAGCTGAACGGCGCCGGCAAGCTGCTCGCCTATCACGACCGCTCCGACGGCGGCCTGTATGCGACGCTGGCGGAGATGGCTTTCGCCGGCCGCAGCGGCCTGTCGATCAACCTCGATATCCTGGCCATGGAAGCCGGCCACGGCGCCGATCATGGCGATGCCAAGAACTGGGCCGGCCAGGTTTCCGAGCGCCGCAACGAGCTGACCTTGCGCGCGCTGTTCGCGGAAGAACTGGGCGCCGTGATCCAGGTGCCGGCGGAAGAAAAATCCGTTGTCATGGATGTGCTGCGTTCGCATAATCTCGGCGCGTGCAGCCATATCATCGGCAAGCCGAATGATCGCGGCGTGATCGAATTCACGCGCGACGCGAAAATCATCTACAACCAGGAACGCGCGACCTTGCACCGCTTCTGGAGCGAGACCAGCTGGCGCATCGCGCGCCTGCGCGACAACCCGGCTTGCGCCGATGCCGAATACGATCGCATCCTCGACCAGGCCGATCCCGGCATCACGCCGAAGCTGACTTTCGACCCGTCGGAAAACATCGCCGCGCCGTTCATCGCGACCGGCGTGCGTCCGCGCGTCGCCATCCTGCGCGAGCAGGGCGTCAACTCGCACATCGAGACGGCATATGTGATGCACCAGGCGGGCTTCACGGCTGTCGATGTCCACATGAGCGACCTGATAGCCGGCCGCGCCAAGCTCGATGACTTCCAGGGCGTGATCGCCGTCGGCGGCTTCTCGTACGGCGACGTGCTGGGCGCCGGCGAAGGCTGGGCCAAGACCATCCTGTTCAACGCAGCCTTGTCCGAGCAGTTCGCGCGCTTCTTCGCGCGCGGCGACAGCTTCGGCCTCGGTATCTGCAACGGCTGCCAGATGATGAGCAATCTGAAATCCATCATCCCGGGCGCGCAGGCGTGGCCCAAATTCACCACCAACAAATCGGAGAAGTTCGAAGGCCGCTTCGCGATGGTGGAAGTGCAGGACTCGCCGTCGATCTTCTTCCAGGGGATGGCCGGCACGCAGAGCGCCATCGCCATCGCGCACGGCGAAGGCTATGCCGATTTCTCGCAGACCGGCGACATCAACGCGGTGGTCGCGGCGATGCGCTTCGTCGACAACCGCGGCGCGCATACCGAAGCCTATCCATACAATCCGAACGGCTCGCCGCAAGGCTTGACGTCGGTGACCACGGCCGACGGCCGCTTCACGGTGCTGATGCCGCACGCCGAGCGCGTGTTCCGCTCGGTGCAGCAGTCGTGGCACCCGGAGTCGTGGGGCGAGGATTCGCCATGGATGCGCATGTTCCGCAACGCGCGCAAGTTCGTCGGCTAATCTGACGGCGCTAAAAAAAGAGCCGGGGTTCAGTTCAACTGCACCCCGGCTCTTTGACGTTAACGACGCCTTGATCGATGCGGCTCTAATCGCAGCTTGGATCGGCCCGCGCCGCTTCGCGCTTGCGTTGGTAGGCGTCGACTTCGCCGAGCTTCATATCCTCCGGCAGATAGCGATGCTTGGAACGGCCGACGCGCTGCGCGCGATAGATGCCTGTGTGTCCGCTGAACAGATAGCTGACCACGCAGGCCAGCGCCGCGAACGGCGCGATCTCGGGTCCGAACAATTCGATCGCCATCACCGTCGACGCCAGCGGCGTGTTGGCCGCGCCCGCGAACACGGCGACGAAGCCCAGGCCCGCCAGCATCGAGAACGGCAAGTGCAGCAACGGCGCCAGCGCATTGCCCAGCGTCGCACCGAGATAGAACAGCGGCGTTACTTCGCCGCCTTTGAAGCCGCTGCCCAGCGACGTCACCGTAAACGCCAGCTTGCCGATAAAATCGGACGCTGGCAGCGGATGCTGGAATGCTTCGACGATCACCGGTATGCCCAGGCCCACGTAGCGCTGCGTGCCGACGACCCACACGGCCACGGCGACGACCGCGCCGCCGATCAGTGGGCGCAGCGGCGCATACCTGACGTGCCGCTTCATGCGGTCCGACAGGCCATGCGTGGCCGTCGCGAACAGCGATCCGGCCAGGCCGAAGACGGCGCCGGCGACCAGCGTCAGCGCCAGGCTGGCGGCGCCTATGGCCGGTACCAAAGCCACCACGTAATGCGTGTGGTGGATGCCCCACATCATGCCCACTTGGTCGGCGACGATGGCGGCCACGAAGCAGGGAAGGATGGCGTCGTAGCGCATGCGACCTATGGCCAGCACTTCCAGGCCGAAGATGGCGCCGGCCAGCGGCGTGCCAAACACCGACGCGAAACCGGCGCTCATGCCGGCCATGATCAGCAGGCGGCGCTGGCGCTGTGCCATGCGGAACAGGTGGGTGAGCTGGTCGGCCAGCGCGGCGCCCATCTGCACGGCCGTGCCTTCGCGTCCGACCGAGGCGCCGAACAGATGCGACACCACCGTCGCGCCCAGCACCAACGGCGCCATGCGCAGCGGGATGACGTTTTTCGGATCGTGGATTTCGTCGATCAGCAGATTGTTCCCCGCTTCGACGCTCTGGCCGATGTGCAGATAAATCCAGCCGACGCCGAAGCCAGCCAGCGGCAGCAGCCATATCATCCATGGATGCGCGAGCCGCACGGCGGTGACGTATTCAAGCGCGAACAGGAAAAAGGCGGAGGCGGAACCGGCCAGCGCGGCGACGATGACGGCCAGCACCAGCCACTTTCCGATATACGGCAGCAAATCGATTTGTTCGGGGAGTCGTAGGCGTTTCATGGGTCTCGGGTGTCGATGCGAATAAACCCGGGCATGTCGGCTGATGGCGTGCACCTACAGCTTCCGTGTCCGGGAAGGGCTGTAGGCATCATCAGCGGCCCGGCGGCGCGGGCGGCGGTTCTGGCGTGAGCTTTCAACACCGGGGAGGAATGCCATCTCCATCGTGCAGCGACATAGTATCAAGTTTTTTTGTGGCGCACAAACGATGACTGGCGACGCGCATTGAACCATATCGTTTATACCGTTTTGCTGGTCGTGACCGGGGCCGGGATGCGTTTTGTTGTTTCCGCCACTATCAACATGAATCTAGCTGATGGGAGTTTCAATTGGCCTCCGATAGCAGTAGTATTGATTTTGATGGATTGATGTGGCGCAAGTTTTTACGAAGGTACTACTCATCAGGAGATGCGCATGTTGTCGAACTTTAAGGTCGGGACACGGTTGGGCTTTGCCTTCTTTCTGTTGACGTTGCTTTCGGTGGCCCTGGGCTGGATCGCGATCCACGAGACTTCGGCCATGAACGACCAGTGGCGCGCCATCAAGGAGGATGCGCTGGCCAAGCGCAACGCCGTCAACCGCGGCATCATCGCGCATGGCGCCGCAGTCCATCATTTCAAAAACTTCGTGCTGCGCGGTGGCGACAACGCGCACGATTTCAGCGAAGACATGAAGATCATCGACCATGTCGCCGACGACTACAAGGCCACCGGTTTCCTGACGCCCGATGAGGACAAGTTGCTCGGCCAGTTGCGCGACGGCGCGGCCGCTTATCGTCGCGACATGGATACGCTGGTGACGATGCGCGTCAAGACCGAGAATCCGCTGGAACTCGATAAGGCCGTCAACGGTGCCGACAAGCCCATCACGGCCGCGCTGGATGCACTGACCGAAAAAACCGACGCATCGCTCAAGCTGGCCGACCAGCACATGAGCGAAGTGAGCGCGCAGGCGCAGACCAAGGTGATCGAAACGCTGGCCGTCATCGTGGTGCTCAGCGTGGCGGCCGGCGTGTTCATCACGCTCAGTATCACGCGGCCGATCGGCAAGGCCGTGGCGGTGGCCGAGACGCTGGCGCGCGGCGACTTGAATATCGAGATCGGCGCGACCAGCGAGGATGAAACCGGCCAGCTGCTGGCGGCGATGAAGAATATGATCGCCAAGCTGCAGCAGGTGATCGACGGCCAGCGCAGCGTCGTCGGCGCGGCCAACCGCGGCGACTTCGAGGTGCGCATCGACATGGCCGGCCTGCAGGGCTTCCAGAAGGAGATGGGCGATGGCCTGAACAATCTGGTGACCACCACCGGCGCCAGCATCCGCGACGTGGTGCGCGTGATGGGCGCCATGTCCGACGGCGATTTGAGCAAGACCATCGACAAGCAGTACGAGGGCGCGTTCGCGCAGCTCAAGGAATACTGCAACAACACCGTGTCGAAGCTGTCGCAGGTGGTGACGGAGGTTAACGGCAGCGCCGAGGCCCTGGCCAGCGCCTCGGAAGAAATCAGCGCGACGGCGCAGACACTGTCGCAGGCCGCCAGCGAGCAGGCCGCCGGCGCGGAGGAAACCAGCGCGTCGATCGAGCAGATGACGGCGTCGATTTCGGCCAACACGGAAAACGCCAAGGTCACCGACGGCATCGCCAGCACGGCGGCCAAGGAAGCGGTCGAGGGCGGCCTGGCGGTGCGTTCGACGGTGGCGGCGATGCAGCAGATCGCCAAGAAAATCCAGATCATCGACGACATCGCCTACCAGACCAATTTGCTGGCCTTGAACGCGGCCATCGAGGCGGCGCGCGCCGGCGAACATGGCAAGGGCTTCGCGGTGGTGGCGGCCGAGGTGCGCAAGCTGGCCGAGCGCAGCCAGGTGGCGGCGCAGGAAATCGAGCAGGTCGCCACCAGCAGCGTGGAGCTGGCCGAGAAGGCCGGCCGGCTGCTGGACCAGATGGTGCCGAATATCCGCAAGACCTCGGACCTGGTGCAGGAGATCACGGCGGCGTCGGAAGAACAGTCGGCCGGCGTTGGGCAGATCAATGCCGCGGTCGGGCAGCTGAGCCAGACCACCCAGCAGAACGCGTCGAGCTCCGAACAGCTGGCGGCGACGGCGGAGGAAATGAGCGGCCAGGCCGAGCAGCTGCAAAACTCGATGTCCTTCTTCAAGCTGGCCGGCATCTCGCAGGGCCATCAGGGTGGTGGACGCGGACAGCCGGCGCGTGCGCCGCGCAAATCGGCCGCGTATGGCTTCGGCAATCCGCGCGTGGTCGCGTCGGCCGATATCGACGAGGCGCAGTTCGTCAAATTCTGACGCTCACGCGCTCACGCCAGGACGGGAACGGGCTAAATCGTTTAGTCCGTATATATCGTTTATATCGTTTATAGCGTTTGTGTTGTCGGCTAAGCTAGGGCGCGCCCAGCAGATCGTGCGCGTCCAGGATGGCGAAGACGATGTCCTCGTGCTGGCCGAGGCAGCGCCGCACCGCCGCCGGTATCGCCTGGCGCGTCTTGCGGCACAAGCCGGGACGCCGCTCCAACTGGATATTAAGGCCCATGATGGTGCGCACGCCGCGCGTGCTGGGCGTGATGCGCAGCGTGACGCCGAGGTTTTCCTGCAGCTTGGCGACCATGCGCTGCAATTGCTCGTAGCTGCTGATCGCCTCGATCCGCGCCAGCAGCGCCTTCTCCTCCTCGCGCGTGAGGCGCAGGATGCGCACGTCGGCCCCCTCCATTTCCAGCAAGGCCTCGCGCTCGCACTCGCAGGCGCCCGGCGGGCAGGGCTGGCGTATGGCGATGGCGGGACTATGCAGCATGGAGTTCACGGTGGACTTCACAGGGCTGGTGCGGATTCAAATTTTACAACGAAGCGGGCGCCGCGGGTGCGCGCATGTGATCCGAATTTTCATCCCTTTTTCAAATGCTTGTAGGCTTCGCGATAGCTGAGTGCCGGCAGGTGCGCGCGCTCGGCATCGAGGAAGGCGCGCGCCGCGTCTGGCGCGTGGCGGGCGTAGTCGCGCAGTGCCCAGCCGATGGCTTTCTGGATGAAGAATTCTCTTTCCGGCGCCAGCTGCAGGGCGTAGCGGAACAGGCGTGCAGTGTCGGTGCGGCCGCGCCGGCCCAGTTGGTGCAGCATGGCGATGCGGCGCCCCCACAGGCTGGCGTGCAGCAGTGCCGCGTCCATGCCGGTGTGCGACTCGCGCAGCACGTCGCCGACGATGGCGGCCAGGCCGTCGACCGTGTCCCACCACGGCTTGCGCTGCGCCAGCACCAGCAGGGCGGGCAGGTGGTCGGCGTCCAGCTCGCGCCAGTGCAGCATCAGCAGGTCGAGCGCGGCGTACTGGAATTCGCGTTGCGGCTGCTGCCCCAGGGTGTCGGCGTGGCCCAGCAGGATACGCGGGCCGCGCCCTTCAGCGGCTTGAATAAGGGCCGCAGCGCGAGGCGCCGCTGTGGCGTCGGCACGCCGATGAAGTCGAACTGCCCGCGCATATAGGCGCGCATCGGCATGGCACGTCCTTGCTCGGCCGCGCCATGCAGTGCCGTACCGACCGCGTCGAGAAAATCCTGCGCCATGCGTCAGGGCCGGCGGTCGTGAGCGAGCTTGAATACACTGACCACCTGCGCCAGGTTGGCGGCCTGGTTCTGCATGGACTCGGCCGCGGCCGCTGCCTCCTCGACCAGCGCGGCGTTTTGCTGGGTCACGTGGTCCATCTCGCTGATGGCCTGGTTGACTTGTTCGATGCCGGAGGTCTGTTCCTGGCTGGCCGAGCTGATCTCGTTCATGATGTCGGTGACGCGCTGGACGCTGGCGACGATTTCCTCCATCGTCGCGCCGGCTTCGTCGACCAGCTTGCTGCCGGCGCCGACCTTGTCGACCGAGTCGTCGATCAGCGACTTGATTTCCTTGGCCGCTGCGGCCGAGCGCTGCGCCAGGTTGCGCACCTCCGAGGCGACGACGGCGAAGCCGCGCCCTTGCTCTCCGGCCCGTGCCGCCTCGACGGCCGCGTTCAGGGCCAGGATGTTGGTCTGGAAAGCGATGCCGTCGATGACGGCGATGATGTCGACGATCTTGCGCGAGGAGGCGTTGATCGAGCTCATGGTGTCGACCACCTGCGACACCACGCGCCCGCCCTTGAGCGCGACCTCCGAGGCGGAGGCGGCCAGGCCGTTGGCCTGGCGCGCGTTGTCGGCGTTTTGCTTGACGGTGGCGGTCAGTTGTTCCATCGATGAGGCGGTTTCTTCCAGCGAGCTGGCCTGCTGTTCGGTGCGTGCTGACAGGTCCAGGTTGCCGCTGGCGATCTCGCTCGAGACGGTGGCCATGGTGTCGGCGCCGAGGCGGATCTGGCGGACGATGTCGGCCAGGTGTTCCTGCATCGCTTGCATGCGGAAGATCAGGCTATCGGCGTCGCCGTCGCGGGTGACGACGTGGTGCGAGAAGTCGCCCGACGAGATTTCGTTGGCGACGCTGACGGCATAGTGCGGGTCGCCGCCCAGCTGGCGCATCACGTTGCGCGTGAGCCAGACCGCGATGCCGCCGCCGACGACGATGGCCGTCAGCGCCAGCGCGATGCTGGTCAGCAGCATGCGGTGCGTGAAGTCAACCACGGCGGTCTTGGTGGCTTTCACCTGCTCGTTTTTGAGCTTGATAAAGTCGAGCAGCTTGCCGCGCATCTGGCGCCAGACCGGTGTTTCTTCCTTGTTCAGGGCGAGCACGGCTGCCGGTTGGTCGCTGGACGCGAGTTCAAGGATCTTGTTGTGCATCTGGGCTTGCTGGTCGCGCAGCGCGGCGACTTCCTGGAACACCTGGCGCGCGTCGGCCTGGTTTTGCGCCAGCGCCTGCGCCGTGCTGGAAAATTCCTGGTAGGCGGCGCCGGAATCGGCCAGGTTCTTGCGCCCCGTCTTGTTCTCGGGATCGATGACGACGTTGCGCAGCGCCTGACCCATTTGCAGTCCCTGCGCGTACATATTGGTGGTCGTCATCAGCAGTGCCTGGTCCTGGTCGATGAAGCTTTCGAACTGGTTCTTGGCGTTCTGCATGCCTTGCAGCGCGACGCCGATGGCGCAGATAAAGAAGAAAAACACCAGCGACATGCACAACATCATCTTCGACTGCAATTTCATGGCTTCCTTTTCATGGGCTGTCGCAGCGCGTATCGCCGTGCGCCGGGCGGTATCAAAAGTCTACCATGCGTGTCGCGCGTTCCTTTCCCTGTGGAATTGAAACTTGGCGGAAGTGTTGTGCCGTTGCCATATACGGCATGACAAAACACAGGCCAAAAAAAACGCTACCGAAGTAGCGTCTTTGCGATGGGAACAGCGATTACTTGACCACGGCTTTCTTCATCAGCTCGTCGCGGTAGGCGGCGGCTTTTTGCTGTTGCAGCATCTCTTCGATGCGGCCCTTGACTTGTTCCAGCGGCGGCACCTGCACCGGACGCGATTCTTCCAGCTTGATG
>Ga0209848_1000615_pt1 | contig 12862 bp, 7 predicted proteins | sample OrgsoiDNA_201062_FD_185810 | JGI IMG/M metagenome (GOLD analysis project Ga0209848, IMG submission 185810) | Permafrost soil microbial communities from the Arctic, to analyse light accelerated degradation of dissolved organic matter (DOM) -... | ecosystem: Environmental > Terrestrial > Soil >...
GGGTCGGCGGCCTGGCCGAGCAGCGCATCGGCCGCGCCCTGAACGCCATCCACGCCGATCCCTACCGGCCGTGGAGCGTGCGCGAGCTGGCCGACATCGCCGCGATGTCGCGCTCGATTTTCGCCGAGCGCTTCACGGCCCGCGTCGGCGAGGCGCCGCTGCATTACGTGAAACGCTGGAAGCTGACGCTGGCGGCCGACATGCTGGCCAGCGGCGGCCTGCGTGTGACCCAGGCGGCGCAGCGCACCGGCTACGCATCGGACGCCGCCTTCAGCCGCGCCTTCAAGGCCCAGTTCGGCCACGCGCCGAGCGAGCTGCGCCAGCGGCCCGACGGCCCAGCCGCCCCGACATAGACCAGCCCAACACCAGCGGCGCTATTCTGCTGCGGCGCAGCATCCCACAGCGACGACAAGGACCATGCGGATCGGCCGGCACCGCCGCGATTGACCTCGGCCAAGGACACTGCGATACTCAATCCATGCCCGGGACAGCGCCGCACCTGCCCCGGGCAGCACAGACGACCGCCACCGGACCCGGTGCGCGGCAGGCGGCTAAGAGACACGCTGGGCGATATGACAGACATGCGGATGGGATTACGGCCGGGGCCGGGCGCAACGCTGCGTGCCTCGCTCAAGAGCCGGCACAAGTTTTCACTCAACTGGGACTATCTGAACGCGATCGCCCACGGCATCTCGGCGATCGATCTCGGCGCGCTGGCCCTGCGCAATCTGCACGACGCGCGCCAGTTCGTGCGCGAATACGGCTTCGACCTGGACCAGCCGGCCGCGCCGGCGCTGATCGCCCGCGTGCACCGCGAAGCGGTCGACTTCATTGCCGCCAACTTCCTCGCCACCGGCCAGCAGGCGCTGATGCCGCACGCCGTCAGCCATCCGGACAACCCGCTGCAACTGCTGGTCTACGCCTCGCACCGCGGCCAGCACGCCGACCTGCTGCGCATGTGGTCATGCGCCGTGCTGAAGGTCATGCACGGCATTTTCTACATCGACAACAACCTCAAGCTGCGCCACTTCCCCACCATCCGCGAACAAGTCTTCGCCAGCCTCGACGAAGTGATCCACTGCGACGGCGAGCACTACTTCCTGACCGACGGCGAGACCTGCCTGCCGCTGCTGCACTTCGAAAAAAAGAGCAACAAGGGCCGCAACAGCATCCTCCTCAAGCTGCTGCAAAAGGCCGGCTACCTGGCCGCCGACATCTACGACCATCTCGGCGTGCGGCTGGTTTTCGCGACGCGTTTCGAATGCCTGCTGGCGCTGCGCACGCTGCAACGCGCGCACCTGCTGTCGGTCACCAACGTCGACTCGCAGCGCACCCGCAACACCCTGCTCGACCTCGACGCGGCCAAACAGATTTATACAAAATACCGCGCCATGCTGGAGCGCAGCGACGACTATCCGGCCGAGCTGCTGAAAAAAATGGACGAGGAATTACAGGCCATCGCCGCGCCGCAGACGCGCGCCGACAACCCGCACAGCGGCGCCGGTTTTTGCAGCATCCAGGTCACGGTGCGCAAGATGATCCATTTGCACGAGGACGCGCCGGCCGCCTGTCCGCCCGAGGGCGTGCAGGAATACGACGTGGGCTTTTTCTTCGAATATGAAATCCAGCTGATGGACCAGGCCAGCCACGCCGCCAGCCTGACCGGCCCGGCCAGCCACGACGCCTACAAAAGCCGCCAGATCGACACGGCGCGGGTGCGCGTGTTCGGCCGCGAGCTGCTGGCGTGGATCGCCACTCAGGGCGACGGCGCATCCGCCGCTGGTGATGCTGCCGCCGCAGCAGCTGGTGATGCTGACGCGGCGGTCAGCGCCAGCGCCGGCAAATAAACGGCGCGGAATTCATCGGGCATGCGGCGCGCGCGGCCGCTGCCGATTTCGATGCAGACCAGCTGCCAGCGGCCACGCAACACGGTGACGCCATCGCGCGCGCGCACCAGCTGGAAGCCGCGCCGCATCCCCAGCTTGCCGTCGCTGTCGAGCAGCCAGGTGGCCAGCGTCAGTTCTTCATCCAGCAGCGTCGGTAACAGATAATCGTATTCGGCGCGATGGATCGCCATGGCCCGGTCCAGGCGCTGGTAATCGGCCAGACCCAGTCCGAGCGCCTGCGAATGCGCCCAGCCGATTTTTTCGCACCACTGCACATAGACCGCGTTGTTGGTGTGATTCAGGCCGTCGATATCGGCCGGCTGCGGCGTCAGCGCCATCGTGTATGGATGCGGATAATCCCAAACCAAAGTCATTCCTTTCGCGGTGATGAGGCATTCTAAGCGCCGGACGAAAAAAAACGGCCAGCGTTCAAGCCGGCCGTTCTTCATTACGCATTCAACATGCGCTTACTTCTTCTGGATCGCATCCTTGTTACCCAACACCACGCGGACGATGGCCGCCACGACGATGTTCAGCGTCAGCGCGATCAAGCCGGTGTACATCGTGTAGCTGTCGCCGCCGATGACCAGCGTGTGGATAGGCTTGATGCCGTCCGCGTAAGCCAGATAGCTGCCGCTGGCGATGCCGACCGCCCAACCGGTCAACAGCGAACGCGCGCCGAACCAGCCGAAGAACAGGCCGAAGACGACGGCCGGGAAGGTCTGCAAAATCCACATGCCGCCCAACAGCTGCAAGTCCAGCGCGAACTTGGTCGGCAAGAACAGGATGAACACCAGCGCGCCCACCTTGACCACCAGCGACACCAGCTTGGCCACCTTGGCTTCGCCGGCCGGCGACACGGCCGGATTCACATACGGCTTCCAGAAGTTACGCGTGAACAGATTGGCCGCGCCGATCGACATCACGGCCGCCGGCACCAGTGCGCCGATGGCGATGGCGGCGAACGCGAAGCCGCTGAACCAGGCCGGGAACAGCGCGTTGAACAGCGCCGGCACCACGTCGTTGTTGGTCTTGACGGTGATCTTGGCGGCATAGGCCATGAAGCCGAGCAGCGCGATCAGGCCCAGCAGCACCGTGTAGGCCGGCAGGAAGATGGCGTTCTTGCGTATCGTGTCCGCGCTCTTGGCGGCGAAGATGCCGGTCAGCGTGTGCGGATACATGAAGGCCGCCATCGCCGAACCGAGTGCCAGCGTGGCGAACGGCAGGATCTGCGCCGACTTCAAGGTCAGGCCGGTGTTGCCGCCCTTGGCCGCGAACGCGTCGCCGGCCGCCGAGAACACGGCGCTGTAGCCGCCCAGCTTCATCGGCACCAGCACCACGGCGACGATGACGACGATATAAATCATCAAGTCCTTGACGAAGGCGATCAGCGCCGGCGCGCGCAGGCCGGCCGAATAGGTGTACAGGGCCAGGATCACGAAGGCGGCGCCGAGCGGCAGTTCGCCGGTCAGGCCCAGCGCTTTAATCACCACTTCCATGCCGATCAATTGCAGCGCGATGTAAGGCATGGTCGCGAACACGCCGGTCAGCGCGATGGCGAATTCCAGCGGACGCGATTGATAGCGGCCATAGACCACATCGGCCGCCGTCACGTGGCCGGCCTTGGCGGCGGCGTGCCACAGTTTCGGCATCACGGCGAAGACGATCGGATACACGAGGATGGTGTACGGCAGCGCGAAGAAGCCGTAGGCGCCGACCGCGTAGACCAGCGCCGGCACGGCGATCACGGTATAGGCCGTGTAGAAGTCGCCGCCGACCAGGAACCAGGTGATCCAGGTGCCGAAGTTACGACCGCCCAGACCCCATTCGTCCAGATGCGCCTCTTTTTTGGCGCCGCCGCTTTGCCAGCGCGAGGCCCAGAAGCCCATGACGGTGACGAGCGCGAAGAAGAAGACGAAGACGCCGAGTGCTACCCAGTTGATTTGACCTTCCATTATTCGACTCCCTTTTTCAGGCCGTCTTGATAGACGATCCAGATCAGCAGCGCGGTCAGCGGCACCCAGGCGAACTGGTACCAGTAAAAGAAGGGGAAGCCGAACAGCGACGGCAGGTCCTGATTATAGAAAGGCACCCATAGCAGTCCGATGAACGGTATGGCGAGTAAAAAACGCATAACAATCTCCTAGATGGTCGTCATGTCCAGCTTGAGCGGCGGCCGGGTAGGCGCCGTCGCTGCTGGTTCTCTATCACTGCTTGGTGAACGACGTGGGGCGGCGCACCGGCCGCGCAGAGCGCCAACGCGCATCAGGCTTGCCACAGTGTCAGGCATTGTAGCACCGTGGATTATCCGGCGTTGGCCGATGCGCCGAAGTCCGAGGCCGGTCTGCGCCTCGGGCTTCGGCTCCTCACATCAGCGCAGCGACACCGTCATCGCCTGCTTGATGGTCACGCAGCGCGCGTCTTCCTGATGCGCCACTTGCAGCGAACGGCGCGCGCCGGTCGACAGCTCGTGGTCCTGCGCGTCGACGTCGGACAGACGTTGCACGCTGGCCGGCGTGCAGCTGGCCGGGATCATCGACGGGCCGTAGCTGCGCATGAACACCGGACCGGCCGCCTTGTCGAGCGCCGGCAGCTGCGCCAGCCGCTGCGCCGCCGTCAGCTCACCAAGCGCGGCTTGCCGCGCCGGATACAGATTCTCCATCGCCTTGCGCACGCGCGAGAACGGCACCTTGGTCTGCACGTCGGCGATGGTCGCCAGCCACTCCGCCTTCACGGCCGGGTCGGGACGTCCGGCCTTGGCGCCGACGGCGGCGGCCTGGCCACTGTCGGATTTGTCGCGCGCCAGTTCCGCGTCGATCAGTGCGGCGCTGCCCGCGTAGTCGTGGCGGTTCAGCGTCGCGATGATGGCCCAGCGCTGGTCCTGGCTGACGTTCAAGCCCTTGATTTTCTCCTTGCCGTCGAGGATGGCGGCCAGCCTGGCCAGCGCCGGCTTGCTGTCGGCGACGTCCAGATAGGCGGCGAACCAGCGGCGCTGGAAATTGCTGTCGGCGGCGTTGGCCAGCATGCCGGCGTAGGTGATCTTCTCCAGCGCGGCCGTGGTCTTGCGGTTGTAGGCCGACGTCGGCGCCATCTTGTCCAGATAGTCCTTCGAGCTGGCCACCTTGCGCAGCACGTCGCCGAGCAGCGTGTAGTCATGTTCGGCCGGCAGGTTGGTCATCACCGTCGTCAGGAATTCGTTGAGCGGCAGACGGCCGTCGCGCACGCCGTCCCACTGGCTTTGCCACAACATGGAGCGCAACAGCGGATCATCGACCTTGCTCAGATTCTTCTGCGCCGTCGCGAACGAGTGCGGGTCCAGCAGCACCTTCACGAAGCCCCAGTCCTCGTAGTTCGGATAGACCAGGTCCGGGCAGGCCGCACCATCGAGTTCCGGCACCGCCGTGTTCTCGCCCTGATAGGTGACGGCGACCTTGTTGGCCAGCGCCAGCTTGCCGTCGACCAGTTTGAAGACGCCCACCTGCACGCGCTGTTCGCGCAGCGTCGGCAGCGCGGCGGTCGCGCTTTGATGCAGCGTGAAGCCGGCGATTTTTCCGCCGGTGCAGCTGTACTTCGCTTCGATGCTGTCGACGCCGGCCTGATACAACCACTGCTGCGTCCACGGAGCCAGGTCGCGGTGCGCGGCCTCACCGAGGCTGCCGATGAAATCGTCGAGCGTGGCGTTCTTGTATGCGTACTTGACCAGGTAGTTATGCACGCCCTGGCGGAACACGTCGGCGCCGAGCAGGTGGCGCAGCTGCATCAGCGTCGACGCGCCCTTCGAATAGGTGATCGCGTCGATGTTGTCGAAGGCGTTCGCCGTCGACGGCACCGCCACTTCGATCGGGTGCGTGGTCACGCGCTGGTCGGCCGCATAGGCCTGCTGCTTGCCGCTCGAATAAAACTGCTGCCACTCGTTTTTGAACTCGGTCGATTCGGCCGTGCCCAGGGTGCCCATGAAGGACGCGAAGCTCTCGTTCAACCACAGGCCGTTCCACCATTTCATCGTCACCAGGTCGCCGAACCACTGGTGCGCCATTTCGTGCATGATCACGCCGGCCAGGCTTTGGCTCTGCGCCGTCGTCATCGCTTCCGAATGCAGGAAGCCGCCCTCGGCGAAGGTGATCGCGGCCGAGTTTTCCATCGCGCCGTACAGGAAGTCCGGCACCAGCACCTGGTCGTACTTCTCCCACTGGTAAGGCACGCCGAAGTATTCGTCGAAGAAGGCCAGGCCGCCCTTGGTGTAACGGAACCACAGGTCAGGCTGGATCTGCGCGGCCACCGACTGGCGCGCGAACAGGCGCATCGGATATTTGCCGCTGTTGTCTTCCCACATTTTGTATGGGCCGGCGTGCATCGAGAAGTTATACGGGCTCAGTTTCTTCGTCGCCGGGAAAGTCCAGCGCTTGAATTCGCCCTCCTGCGTGACCGAGGTTTCGCGCTTGGCCGAGATGACGGTCCAGTCGCTCGGCGCCGTCACCGTGATCAGGTAGGTCGCTTTCAAATCCGGCTGGTCGAACAGCGCGAACATCTGGTGCGCGGCGGCCGGTTCGAAGTGCGAGTAGGTGTAGACCTTGCCGTCGGCCGGATCGACCATGCGGTGCAGGCCTTCGCCGTTGGTGCTGTGCAGGCGCGTGTAGTTGACCACCACCGTGTTGCGGCCCTTGACCAGGTCCTGCGGCGCCAGCGTGATGAACCACTGGTTGTACTGCGGCGTGACGACCTTGCCGTTGACGGTCAGCGAATTGATGGTGGCTTTATCGAGGTCGATGGTGAGCGCACTGTCGGTGTCGGCCAGGTCGAAGCTGACGTTGGTGACGCCGGAAAAAGTCTCCTTGCCGGTCAGCGCGAATTGCAGCGCGTAGTCGACGTTGCTGACGCGGGCCGAGCGCGCGGCGGCGTCGACCTGCGACAGGTAGCGGTTTTCGGCGCGAGGCGCCGTGCCGTCGGCGGCGTGGGCCGGCAGGCTGGCGATGAAGGCGGATGCGACGGCCAGTGCGGCGATACGGGGAACGATGGATTTCAAGATCGATGTCCTTTTATTTGATAGTGGTGCGGGCGGAAAAACGCCCGCTGCAGTTGCGTGGCGGGCGTCTTGTTTTCAGTGATCGGGCGATCAGTTCTTGGTCTCGGATTTCTGTTCAGGCTTCAGATACGTATCGAGCCAGTTCAGCACCGTGTGATGCCACAGCAGCGAGTTGGCCGGCTTGAGCACCCAGTGGTTCTCGTCCGGGAAGAACAGCAGCTTGCTCGGAATGCCGCGGCGCTGCAGCGCGTCGAACGCGCCCAGGCCCTGCGTGGTCGGGATGCGGAAGTCCATATCGCCCTGCACCACCAGCATCGGGGTCTTCCAGTTCTTGACGAAGTTGACCGGGTTGAATTTCTCATGGTTGGCCGGCACGTCGTAATAGGTGCCGCCGTTTTCCCACTCGACGAACCACTGCTCTTCCGACGCGTAAGCCATGCCGCGGTTGTCGAACACGCCGTCGTGGTTGACGATGCAGCGGAAGCCGTCGGACCAGTTACCCTCGATCCAGTTCATCATGTAGCCGCCATACGAGGCGCCCAGGGCGCAGCTGCGCTCGCGGTCCAGCCACGGGAATTTCTGCACCGCCGCCGCCAGGCCTTTTTTCAAGTCCTCCAGCGGCGCGCCGCCCCAGTCGCCGCTGATCGCGTCGGTGAACTTCTGGCCGTAGCCGGTCGAACCGTGGAAGTCGATCATCACGGCGGCATAGCCCGCGCCGGCGTAGGTCTGCGGATTCCAGCGATAGCTCCACGAGTTGCCGAAGCTGCCCTGCGGACCGCCGTGCACCAGGAAGGCGACCGGATATTTTTCGCCGGCCTTGAAGTTCCACGGCTTGACCACGTAGCCATGCACGATGTCGCCGTGGGCACCCTCGAACGAGAACTGCTCGGACTCGCCGAAGCGCACGTCGGCCAGCGCCTGTTCGTTCAAATGCGTCAGCTGCGTGGCTTTGGACGCGTCGGCACCCAGCTTGGTTTTGAACAGCTGCGCGCCCGAGGACAGGCTGGCCTGTTCGAGGATCAGCGTGTCGTGCTTGGCGTCGAAGGCCGCGACCGTGCCCGGACCGGAAATCGGCGTGACCTTGCCGCTGGCCGCGTCCATCGCGAACAGGCGGTGCTGGCCGACGTCGTCGGCCGACACCAGCAGCGACTTGCCGTCCGGCGCCCAGCTGTAGTCGGCGATCGAGCGGTCCCACTGGTCGGCCAGGGTGTGCTTCTTGCCGGTGGCGACATCCATCAAGACCATGTGGAAGCGGTCGGCCTCGAAGCCGGGACGCGTCATGGCCAGGTAGGCCAGCGTGCGGCCGTCGGGCGAGTAAATCGCCTTGGCGTCCCAGGCCGGATTGTCGGCCGTCAGGTTCCGCGGCGCGCCGCCGGCGGCAGCCACCGTGTAGACGTCGAAGTTGGTCGACCAGGCTTCGCTCTTGCCGGCGATGCGCGCGGCGAAGACGATGGTTTTGCCGTCAGGGCTGAAGTGGTATTCCTCGTGGTCGCCGTAGGGCTTCGATGGCACGTCGCCATCGAGGCTGCCGGTCAGGCTGACCGGCGCGGCGCTGACGCGGCCCGTGCTGTCGATAGGCGCCGAGTACAGCACGGCGTTGCGGCCGTCGCTCCACGTGTCCCAGTGGCGCACGAATTCGTGGTCGTAGACCTGGCCGCTGGACTTGGTCTTGGCTTTCTCGTCGAGGCGCGATTTGGTGCAGGCCAGGTCGGCGCAGTCGCGGTAGACGGCCAGGCTCATGGCGATGCGGTCGCCCTGCGGCGACAGGCGGAAGTTGTCGACGTCGAGCGGCAGGTCGGTGACCTTGGCCGCTTCGCCGCCGCCCAGGGGCAAACGCCACACCTGCGAGCTGCCGCCGCGCGCCGACAGGAAGTAGATCGCGTCGCCGCTCGGCGACCATTCAGGATCGGTGCTGCTGGCGTCACTCTGGGTCAGGCGCACCGGCACCGGCTTGGCCGCGCGCAGGTCGATCATCCACAGCTGCGTGTTGCCGCGATTTTTATCCAGATTGGTCGAGCGCACCGTGTACACCAATTTGCTCGCGTCGGGCGACAGCACCGGGCTGCCGACGCGCTCCATGCCGACCATATCCTCGACGGTGAAGCCATGCGGTGCGGCCAGCGCAAAGCTGGTCGTCATCGCGCTGGCCGCCATCGCGGTCCCTAACAGCAGCAGACGTAAAGTCATTCGTATCTCCGACGTTGTAAGAAAAATACCGGCGTGGCGCCGGCTGCCGGACATGATACCAAGTTCGGCCCCTAGCGCGCAAAAAGCGTATGACCTGGCCGCTGTCGCGCAACACGCAACAGCGGCCAGCCGTACAGTGACAGCGGCGCGCTTACGCCGTACACTGGGCCCTGCCGCACCGGCACGCAGCGTACAGACGGGAGGACGGATGTCGTTGACCAGAGGTTTCGCCATACGGTTCGTCACACGGCGGCGCGGCATGGTGGCGCTGCTATGCGCCGGCGCCATGCTGGCCGCCACGCAGGCGGCGGCATCGCCCACGCCGCCGAGCGCGCCGTCCGTGCCCTCCTCGATCATGGTGCTGGTGTCGACCGGCTACGGCAACCCCGGCATCGAACTATATGTCGGCAGCGCGATGCGCGAGCTGCACGCGCACGGCGTGCCGCTGACCGCCATCCACGTCGAATACCTGGACCTGATCCGCTACCCACAGCCGCAGCACCTTGAACAACTGCGCCAGATGCTGATGCTGAAATATGCCGCGCAGCCGCCGGCCGCCGTCATCGTGGTGCAGCAGCCGGCGCTGTCCTTCATCCTGCGCGAAGGCCGTGCGCTGGCGCCGCGCGCGCCGGTGGTGGCGGCGCTGTCGAACCTCGACCCGGCGGTGCGCGACGATCCGCGCGACTTCGTGTTCCAGCAACCGCGCCTCGATTTCGCCGGCACGCTGCGGCGCGCGCTGGAACTGTTCCCCGACACGCGCCGCGTGCTGGTCATGAGCGGCGCGAGCGACATGGAGCGCGGCCATCTGCAAGACATGCGGCGCCAGCTCGCGCCGTGGCGCGACAAGCTGGCGGTCGACTTCAGCGACGGCCGTCCGCTGGCCGCGCTGGAACAGCAGTTGGCCAACGCGCCGGCCGGCACGATCGCCATCGGCGACGGCTATTCGCGCGACAACGACGGCCACAGCTACGTGCCGGCCGACGCGCTGCGGCGCCTGGCGGCGCGCTCGAATGCGCCGGTGTTCACCTTCCACGAAACGAATATGGGGCCGAATATTTTGGGCGGCATGATGCCCGATATCGCCGCCACCGGCATCGGCATGGCGCGCGCGGTGCTGGACACGGCGCCGCGTCCGCACGTCTCCCTGCTCGCCACGCCGGTCCATCCGTATTTCGACTGGCGCGAACTGCGGCGCTGGCACGCCGATGCCGAACGCCTGCCGGCCGACACGGTGTTCATCAACCAGCCGGCGACGCTGTGGACGCAGTACCGCTACTTCGTCATCGCCAGCGGGCTGACCATCGTGCTGCTGTCGGCCATGCTGCTTGCGCTGCTGTGGCAGAACCGCCGCCGCCGCGAGGCCGAACACGCGCGCGCACTCAGCGAGACGCACTACCGCCGCCAGGTCGAGCAGGCGCCGGAAGCGATCATGGTGGTCGACTTCGACCAGCATCGCATCCTCGACGCCAACCCCAGCGCCGAGCGCCTGTTCGGCGTCGGCCGCGACGAGCTGACGGCGCACTGGATCGCCGATTACTACGTGCCGCAGCAGCCCGACGGCCGGCCGCTCGAAGACAGCATGGCCGACCATCTGGAACAGGTACTGGGCGGCCGCGAGTTGATCTTCGAGCGCAATGTGCGGCGCGCCGACGGCAGCGTCGCGCTGTGCGAGGTGCGCGTGGCGACGATGGGCGACCCGCAGCGCAAGATCACGCGCGCCAGCCTGCTCGACATCACCGAGCGACGGCGCAAGGAACTGCAGCTGCGCCAGCTGCTGGCCGAGAACCAGTCGATGCTGCGCAACGCCATGGTCGGCATCTGCCATTTGAAGGATCGCCGTTTCGTGTCCTGCAACCGGCGCCTGGAGGAACTGTTCGGCTTCGGACCCGGCGAGATGACCGGCCTGTCGACCCGCATCTACTACGCCAGCGATGCGGACTACGAGGCTTTCGGCCAGCGCATCTATCCGCTGCTGAGCGCCGGCCTCGATTACAACAACGAACAGGAATTGCGGCGCAAGGACGGCTCCGTGTTCTGGTGCGAAGTGGCCGGCTGCGCCATCGACGCGGCGCGGCCGCAGGACGGCAGCATCTGGATTTATTCCGACGTCACCGCACGGCACCTGGCGCAGCAAGAGCTGCTCGATCATCGCGACCATCTGGAGGAGCTGGTCGGCCAGCGCACGGCGGCGATGATGGCCGCGCTGGACCAGGCCGAATCGGCCAACCGCGCCAAGGGCACCTTCCTGTCGAATATGAGCCATGAACTGCGCACGCCGCTGAACGCGGTGATCGGCTTTTCGCGGCTGATGGCGCGCGCCGGATCGCTCAGCGACGAGCAGCGCCGCAACCTGGAGATCATCAACCGCGCCGGCAACCACCTGCTCACGCTGATCAACGACGTGCTGACGCTGTCGAAAATCGACGCCGGCCATTTGCAGCTGAACGAGGAGGATGTCAATCCGCGCCAGCTGCTCAACGACATCGTCGAACTGCTGCTGCCGCGCGCCGGCCAGGCCGGCCTGGCGCTGACGCTGGAAACCGACGGCCTGCCGGCCGCCGTCCGGGTCGACGCGATCAAGCTGCGCCAGGTGCTGCTCAATTTGATCAGCAACGCCATCAAGTTCACCGCGCAGGGCGGCGTGCGCGTGCTGGCGCGGGCGGTGGCGGATGGCGCAGCAAACGCCACGGCGACCATCGCCTTCGAGGTGCTCGACAGCGGCATCGGCATCGCGCCGGCCGACCAGCAGCGCATCTTCGAGCCGTTCGTGCAGATGGACACGCCGGTGCGCACCGCCGGCACCGGGCTGGGACTGACGATCACCCGCCAATATATCCAGCTGATGGGCGGCGCGCTGGCGCTGGCGTCTGCGCCCGGCCAGGGCACGCGCTTCAGCTTCGCGCTGACACTGGCGATGGCGCGCGACGACGCGCTGGCGGCGCACGACGGCGACTGCCCGCTGCCGACCGCTGCCGCGCAGGGCCGCCGCATCCTGATCGCCGAGGACAATCCCGACGCACGCCTGCTGCTGCGGCAGTTGTTGCAGCCGCTGGGCTTCGCGCTGGAGGAGGCGCCGGATGGCCTGGCGGCGGTGGCGTTGGCGGCCAGCTTCGCGCCGGAACTGATCATCATGGACTGGCGCATGCCGGGCATCGACGGGCTGGAAGCGGTGCGCCGCATCCGCGCGCGGCCCGGCGCCCGCCAACCGTATTTTGTGATGCTGACCGCGACCGCCTTCGCCGAACAGGAACGCGAGGCGATGGAATTGGGCGTGCACTGCTTCCTGCGCAAGCCCTTGCAGGAAGCGGCCTTGTACGAGGCGCTGGAGCGGGGCCTGGAACTGCGCTTCGAGCGCGCGCACGCGGCCAAGCCGGACGCCCGCGCGGCCGCGCCGCAGTTGACGCGCGCCGCGTTGGCCGTCCTGCCGGAGGCCTTGCGCGACACGCTGCGGGAAGCGGTGCGCGAACTGAATCAGGAGCACATGGCCGCCATCATCGCGCAGATCGCCGAGCAACACCCGGCGCTGGCCGAAGCGATAGGCGCGATGGCCAGCGCCTTCCAGTGCCGCGAACTGGATGCCCTGCTGGAGCCGGACCACGCGCAGGTCTGACGCCAAGCGTGCGTTGCGTCGGCGCGCTAGCCGCTATCATCGAGGCGATGACAGGCGGACCGGCACGGGGCTCAGATGATCTGGAAAACAAGGCGGCGGGCGACGATGGCAGCGGCTTTTTGCGTGGCCGCGGCCGCCGCGCATTTCGATGCATCG
>Ga0209848_1000618_pt1 | contig 12837 bp, 7 predicted proteins | sample OrgsoiDNA_201062_FD_185810 | JGI IMG/M metagenome (GOLD analysis project Ga0209848, IMG submission 185810) | Permafrost soil microbial communities from the Arctic, to analyse light accelerated degradation of dissolved organic matter (DOM) -... | ecosystem: Environmental > Terrestrial > Soil >...
GCGGGACGGGCAGCGGATTGATTTCGATAGCGGCGCGCGCGAGTTCTGCATCGTGGTTTTATCCGGCGTGGTCAGTGTGACGGCCGGCGCGGATAGCTGGCGCGAAATCGGCGGCCGCCGCAGCGTGTTCGATGACGGCGCGCCTTATGCCGTCTATGTTCCCGGCGGGATGACCGTCGGTGTGGTGGCTGTCGGCGCGGCGGAAGTGGCGCTGTGCAGCGCGCCGGCGGCCGGCGATTTCAAGGCGCGATTGATCGTGCCGGCATCGATGAAGCGCTCGGTGCGCGGCAGCGGCAGCAACACCCGCTACGTGTGTGACATCCTGCCGCATACCGAGCCGGCCGGGCATCTGCTGGTGGTCGAGGTGCGCACGCCGGCGGCGCATTCGTCGAGCTATCCGCCGCACAAGCACGATGTCGACAACGTGCCCATCGAGAGCTCGCTGGAAGAGACTTATTACCACCGCATCGACCCGCCGCAGGGCTTCGCGTTCCAGCGTGTGTACACGGATGTACGCGATATCGACGAATCGATGGCGGTCGAGGACAACGACGTGGTGATGGTCCCGCGCGGCTACCATCCGGTGGTGATGCCGCACGGGTATCAAGGCTACTACCTGAACGTGATGGCTGGCCGCACGCGCGAGTGGCACTTCAAGAACGACCCGGCCCACGAGTGGATGGTCAAGCCCTGACCGTTATCCTTGTAGGGAGGCTCCCGGTGTGCCTGGTGTGTGGTCAATGTCGCCCGGTATAGCTGCTGCCGCGCCATCCTCGGCGCGCCGCCAACTATCGTGTATATTGCTCTTTAGATACGGTATCGGTATGCGTTCGCGTAGCGTGTCTGGAACTGGAAGGAGAGGCCGGCGCCAGTCCGGCCATCCCATATACTGAGGAGACATCGTGATCCATGCCACGCATCGCCGCTTCGTCCCAGTCATGCCATCGCAGCGCGAGGTGGCGCCATGAACGCGCCATCGGCCGAGCTGCATATTCCCGAAGCCTTGCAGCAGGCCGTCGCCGGCGTGCTGCGCAACGCCCACGCCGGCGCGTTGCCGCCGTTCGCGCGCACGCTCGGCCTGCCGCAGGCGGCGCTGTCCGAGGTGCTGCGTTGCTGCCTGCCGCAACTGGCCGCGACCGACGCCATCCCCGAGCGCAAATACGCGGCGCTGATGCAGAACATGCCGGCGCTGTTCGACGACGTGCGCACGCTGCTGCTGGAGCAGCGCACGCCGGACGCCGACCCGCTGCACGTCGAGTGGCTGGCGCGCGCCATCGCCGCCGCCAGCTTGGGCAACCGCTTTCTGTGGCAGGATCTGGGACTGGCTGGACGCGATGACGTGGGCGCCTTGCTGCGCCTGTATTTCCGGCCGCTGCACGACAGCAACCGGGAAGAGTTGAAGTGGAAGCGCTTTATTTTCCTGCAACTGGGCGCGCGCAAAAAGCAGCCCGGCCTGCAGGCGACTGGCGGTCCGCAATGCGGGCAGCAGGCGCGCGGCTATCCGCCCGGTACGGGGAGCATGGGGGCGGCGGAGAACGTCGAGGGACTGGCGGCGCTGCCGTCGCCGGCTAGTCCGGGAAGCGTTCGTTGATCGCCAGCGCCTGGTCGATGTTCTGGCACAAATATTCGACGTAGACCGGGTCCAGGTGGTGGCCGGCCACTTCGCGCAGATGCTCGACCACCTTGTCGATCGGCCAGGCTTCCTTGTAGCAGCGCTTGTGCATCAGCGCGTCGAACACGTCGGCCACGGCGACGATGCGCGCGTACAGGTGGATGTCGTGGCCCTTCAATCCCTGCGGATAGCCGCTGCCGTCGAACTTTTCGTGGTGCTGGTGGGCGATCACGGCGGCCGCCTTCAGGATAGGCCGCTGCGAGCCGTCGAGGATGGACAGGCCGACGGCCGGGTGCTGCTTCATGATTTCCCATTCGGCCGCGTCGAGCTTGCCCGGCTTGAGCAGCACCGCGTCCGGCGTGGCGATCTTGCCGATGTCGTGCATCGGCGCGGCGTGGCGCAGCACCGCCGTTTCGTCCTCCGGCAGGCCGGACACCTTGGCCAGCAGGTGGCACACTTCGGACATGCGGCGCACGTGGTTGCCGGCCTCGTTGGAGCGCGATTCGACGACGTCGCCTAGGCGCAAAATCAGCTCGGCCTGGGTGTCGGTGATTTCCTGCGTCAGCAGGATGTTGTCGAAGGCGATGGCGACGCCGGAGCAGAACACTTCCAGCAGCTTGGCATCGATTTCAGAAATCTCTTCGACGCCCTTCAGCACCAGCAGCGAGGCCTTGCCGCTGCTATTCGGAAAGTAGCCGATATAGGTATCGCCCTGCACGCGCGAGATCTTGTTGCTCTTCGCTTCGTCGAGCTGGGCCAGCACGTCGGGACTGAGCATATTGCCGTCGTCGTCGCCGATCTGGGCCAGGATCTCGTAATCGTTTTCACCGGAAATGGCGGTGGCGCCGCGCAGGCGCAGCAACATGCTGTGTTCCAGGCGCAGCAGCGCGACCACTTGCTGCAGCAGGCCGCTGGCGAAGTCTTTCAGATTGCGCTGCTGGAAGATATGCGCCGAGGCGGCGATCACGCGCTCCAGGCCCTCGCGGTAATTGAGCTGGGCCCGGCGCGCCTCCTCCACCTTCATGATGTCGCGGTAGGCGCGCAGCGCGGCGAAGGTGGTGGTGAACAGCTTGGTGCGGTCGAGCTCGGTCTTTTCCTTGTAGTCGTTGATGTCGTAGTTGACGATCACGCGCTCTTCCGGCGCCTGGCCCGGCTGGCCGGTGCGCAGCACGATGCGGGTGAACTGGTTGTCGAGGTCCTCGCGCATCCAGCGCGCCACTTCCAGGCCGCTGTCCTCTTTTTCCATGACCACGTCGAGGAACACCAGCGCCACGTCCTTTTCGCGCGCCAGCACTTCCTTGGCCTCGGCGCCGCTGTAGGCATGCACGAAACTGAGGGCGCGGCCGTCGAGGCGGAAGCGGGTCAGGGTCAGTTTGGTGATGTCGTGGATATCCGGCTCGTCATCGACCAGCAGGACTTTCCATGGTGCTAACTTGGGCGACGCAGAAGACAAAAAAGACATAAGGGCGAGTTCCGCAAAAGGACTACTGACTCAATGTAAAGACGCTAACCTATAGGGTGCTTTTATATACCAGGCATTGCTATGCGTTGTGCGGATTCCAGGCACGATTTCAATTGTAGTCCGCCCCAAGACTCTTAACAACAGGCAATAAAAATTACAGCGATCTCATGCAACAAGCGGACGCTCGCATGGCCATCCGTATCATTTTTTACCCAGCTTACATATTCTTGGCAGACGCAACAATACTTCGTTTTTAGCAATATTACCAACTTCCTGAAAAATATTTTTGCCGACCCGGTTGTAGTGTGGCCAGGGAGATTCGTAACAAGTTTATTCCGGCGCCGCCGCTGCCCTGTAAACCGTTTATATTGAATCAGTATTCCTCTTTATTTTGTGAAAGGACGCATCATGGGCCACCATATTCGCACCCTGCTGGCGGCGGCCACGCTGCTGGCCGGCGGCGCCGTCTGGGCGCAGCAAGTGGAAGTGAGCTATGTCAAGCCGGAGCAGTTCAGCGACATGCCCTTCATGCAGGTCGACCGCGAGCGGCTGTTGAAGGACTTGAGCGCCCACTTCGCCGAGCTGGGCCACAGGCTGCCGGCCGGCCAGACGCTGAAAATCACCGTGCTCGACGTCGACCTGGCCGGCCGCCTGTATCCGCGCCGCAGCGGCGACGACATCCGCATCATGCGCGGCGGCGCCGACTGGCCGCATATGCACTTGCGCTACGCGCTGGAAGAGAACGGCCAGGTGATCCGCAGCGGCGACGACGAAATCTCCAACATGGCGTATCAGGACCGCGTCAACCATTATTCGGACAGCGACGGCCTGCGCTATGAAAAGCAGATGATGGACGACTGGTTCGACAAGCAATTCGGGCCGAAGCGGCACGGTTGAGCCGGCGCCGGCGCTGCCGCCGCTGCGCGTCTGCTCAGTCTATCCAGTTGACCCGGGCGAACTTGGCGCGGAAGGCATCGGACATGGGCACCACCTTGCCCAGCGCGTAGTCAAAGAACACGAAGCCCGACTTGGCCATCGCCACCAGCGTGCCGTCGCGCGGGCGCGTGATGCGGAAGGTGATGTCGCCGCCGTACTTATTAAAATCCATCACGCCGACCTCGAACAGCAGCTGGTCGCGCGCGTGCGCCTCGGCGCGGTACATGGTCGCCAGGTCGGTGACGATGATGCCGCCGCCGTCGGCCGCCGTCTCCGGCACGCCGAACTCGAACAGGAAGCGTGCCCGCGCCTCCGAGATCATTGAAATCATCGAATCGTTGCCGAGGTGGTTGGCGCCGTTGATGTCGGTCGAGCGCACCGTCAGCTGGGTGGTGTAGCAATATTGGTCTTCGGGGAACTGGAGGGTCAAACGGGCCATGGGGAGTCTCCTGCGGGGCGCGGCAAAGCGGCCATTTTAACGCGGCGGCGCGATGAACCCCGGCTCGGGGTGCCGGCATCAACAGGGCAAGCCGCCGCGCAGCAGGTGCGGAAACGTCATTTCTATGGCACCATATTGGCGTGCAGATTATGCATGTGGAGCCCGCCAACCATCCCTGATGTCCGCCGCCATAGTGGAGAAAGTAGCGATCATGACCAGCAGCGCGATCCAGCAGGCGCCCCAGGATCGGCCCGACGAGGCCACCGAGCAGCGCCGCCTGGCCGAGGTGTCGCGCTACGCGATCACGCTCGACCAGTCCGACCCCAACCTCGACGTCATCACCAGCCTGGCCGTCAAGACGCTGGGCGCCGACATCGGCGGCATCAGCATCGTCTACCAGTCGCAGATCTGGCTGCCGTCCCGCGTCGGCGTGGACGCCCGCCACGTACCGCGCTCCGGCTCGTTCTGCACCTGGGTGGTGGCCGCGGCCACCGAGCGCGATTTCTTCGAGGTCGAGGACGCGCAGACCGACCCGCGCTTCAACACCAATCCGCTGGTCACCTATCCGCCGCACTACCGCCACTACGCGGCCGTGCCGCTGCTCGGCGCGCGCGGCTACCTGCTCGGCACCTTGTGGGTGATGGGCACGCGCTCGCGCCGGCTCGACGCCGAACAGCAGCTGATGCTGCAGGGCCTGGGCAAGCTGGTGGTCGGCACGCTGGAGCTGCGCTACTGCGACGAGATCACCGGCATGTCCAACCGCAGCGTCTTCCTGCACCATCTGCAGCTGGGCATGGAACAGACGGCGGCGGCGCACGTCGTGGTCGGCTACATCGACCTGGTCGGCTTCCGCCAGCTCAACGAGGTGTTCGGCCGCGACAAGGGCAACCATGTGCTGCGCGTGATGGGCCAGCGCCTGGGCGACTGGGCCGGCGCCGACAACCTGGTCGGCCACCTCGGCGGCGACAAGTTCTGTTTCGCGCTGTTCGGCGGCCGGCAGGAACAGCTGACGCTGCTGGACCGCCTGAAAACCATCATCAGCGTGCCGATCACGGTCGAGCAGGGCAGTCCGCAGGTGCTGCACGCGCGCATCGGCGTCGAGCACCACGACACGCCGTATCTCGGCTCGGCCGCCGCGCTGCTCGACGCGGCCGACACGGCGGCGGCATCGATCAGCGGCGGCTTCCTGCGCACCACGGTGAAGGAATACGGCTTCGAATTGCTGGCCCGCTCGCACCTGCTGTTCGAGTTGCAGGGCGCGCTCGACGGCGAGGCCCGGCACGGCGCGCTGGTGGTGCATTACCAGCCGCAGGTCAACTACGCGCAGGGCACGCTGATCGGCATGGAGGCGCTGGTGCGCTGGCAGCATCCGCAGCGCGGCCTGGTGGCGCCCAACAGTTTCATCGCGCTGGCCGAGAGTAGCGACAAAATCTACCAGCTCGACTTGCAGGTGCTGGCGCAAGTGTGCCGCGACCTGCGCGGCTGGCTCGACGCCGGTCTGCCGGCGGTGCCGGTGTCGCTGAATTTTTCGCGCCGCTCGCTGCTGCACCCCAACGTCATCGCCGACCTGACGCGGCTGCTGGAGCGCCACCGCCTCAGCGGCACGATGCTGGAGTTTGAAGTGACCGAGAGCCAGCTGCTGGAAACGCTGGAGCTGGTGTCGCCGCGCGTGGCGGCCTTGCGCGCGCTGGGCGTGCGCATCGCGGTGGACGATTTCGGCACCGGCTATTCGAACCTGGACGCGATCAGCAGTTTTCCCTTCGACCGCCTGAAGGTGGACCGGCAATTCGTCCACGGCGTGGCCGGCAACGAGCGCATCGCCGGACTGTTCCACCTGATCCAGGGCATCGCCGCCTTGTTCAAGGCCGAGCTGCTGTGTGAGGGACTGGAACACGAGGCCGACCTGGACTGGCTGGCCCAGCGCGGCGCCAGCCGCGTGCAGGGCTGGTACTTCAGCGCCGCGCGCCCGCCGGAAGCGATCGTGGACATCCTGTCGGCGCTGCGCGGGCGCGATCCGCACGCGCCGGCGCTGACGCCGCAGCAGCTGCGCCAGCTGCTGCGGGTCTAGCGCGGGTGGCGCTGCTTACAGGTTCTCTTACAGGTTCTCGCTGAGGAACACCAGCGTGTTGCCGCGCGCCTCGGCGGCCGAACGCTGGTGGTAGCTGTCCGGGTGGGTGCGGTTGAAGCCGTGGCCGGCTTCCGGATAGACGTGGATCTCGACGTTGTCGCTGTCCGCGAAACGCTCGGCGATGCTCTTCACCGCCTCGGTCGGGATGTGGCTGTCCTTGCCGCCGAAGTGCATCAGCATCGGTACTTTCAGGTCGTCGGCGCGGTCCAGCATGTTCTGGATGCCGCCGCCGTAATAGGCCACCGCCGCGTCGACGGCGCCGTTGGCCGCCGTCAGGTAGGACAGCCGGCCGCCCAGGCAGTAACCGATGGAAGCGATCTTGTCGCCCACGCCGTCGGTGGCGCGCAGCGCCTTGGCGGTGGCGGCCAGGTCGGACTGCGCCTTGCCCATGTCGAGCCCGTTCATCAGTTCGACGGCGCGCTTCCAGCCGGCTTCATCGTAATCGAGTTCGATGCGCGGCGCGGCGCGCCAGAACAGGTCCGGCGCCAGCACCACGTAGCCGTCGGCCGCGTACTGGTCGGCGACGTTGCGGATGTGCTGGTTGACGCCGAAGATTTCCTGGATCAGCACGATGCCCGGACCCTTGCCGCCGATCGGCAGCGCCAGATAGGCGCCGAAGCTGCCGTCGTCGGTGTCGACATTGATCCATTGCGAGGTGGTTTTCATCATGATGCGTTCCCTGTGCAGAAAAAAACATCCATGCTACCGCAAATCGCCGCGGCCCATCGCCCGACTCAGTAGACCTCGCGCAGATAGATGACCGGGCCGCCGCGGTAGACGCCGAAGGTGGCGCGGCCGGAGACCGATGGCAGGAAGGGAATCACGAACGGTGCGACGCTGTCGTTGATGGTGATGTCGGCCGCGCCGCTGTTGCCGCTGCCCGGCGCCGTCAGCAGGAAGGTCGACAGGCCGTTGTTAAAGAGTAGCGTCGACGTGGTTGGTGTCGACGTGGCTTTCAACTTCAGTGCGGCGCTGCAGTTCGGCTGGCCGACGCCGGCCGTGGCGCCGGTGGCCAGGTGCTGCGTGCAGTTGGTGAAGCTGATGCCGCTGTTGCTCAAGGCGTAGCCGGTTTGGTTGTTGTCGGTGGTGCTATTGGTATAGGCGCTGCCATTCCAGTAGCGGGCCTTCAGCGTCACCGGCGTCGGCGACATTTCGGAGCCGTAGTTGTTGCTCACCAGCAGAGCACCGCTGACCACCATCAGGCCCGGCTCGGTGCTGCTGGCGCCGACGCCGGGGGTGATCACGGCCATATTGGCCAGGTCGACATCGAGCGCGCGCAAATAGACCGCGGTGGGCGCGGTCAGCAAGCTGGTTTTGCTGGGGTCGATGCTGCTGAAATTGTATTGCAAGGGCGCGGCTGCCGTGGTGCTGGCTACGCCGGCGGCGAACTGGCTGGCGACGATGCTGCCCAAGGTGCCGGGAGGATTCGGGCTGGAAATTCTTTGATGTGTCGTCTTGGCGCCGGCCAGATCGAAGGCACCGGCTCCGTCCCAGCCGGTGTAGGTGACCAGTTCGGCGACCTCGTTATGGTAGTTGACCATCGTGCTGCTGACGTTGTTGCTGGGCGGTCCCTTGGCCGTCACTTGCACAGCGAACGGTTGGTTGGAATACACGGCCTGATTCGCCGGACAGCCGCTGATGACCGTGGTCGTGGAACTACCAGTGGTATATGTACATGCCATCGGCACGCCCTTGACGGGCGTCACCGTGGTCTCGAAATGGTCGGGAACGAAGCGCCCCACTTTGACCGTGCCGGTGGTGATGAAGCCCCCGCCCGCACCCAGATAGCCAGACGTATTGGCCAGTGTGGCAGTCCAGCCGAACACACCCACCTCGCCCCACGTCATCGAACTGGCCGTGGCCACACCCAGCTTTATCGGGCCGAAGTTGCCGACGACCGGCGGAGCGATGCAGTTTGCCGGGGGGGACGCAGCGCTGCACGTTGTCGGCAGCAACAACACGGGTGTTGCCAGGGTATAGCTTTCTGCTGTGCTCTCCGCGCCGAAGTTGGGGGTCACCTTGCCGCTGCTGTTGAGCGCCGACAGCACGACCTGGAATGGATCGCCGGTGCGGATGAAGGGGCTTACAAGATCGTTCGGATTGAGCGTTTTGGGGGCGGCGACCTGTGTGATGGTGAAGCCGAAGGAGGCCGGCGCGGCAATGAATGAGGTGCCGCCTTGCAGTACCGGTGTGTTGCCACTCGGCGGCACGTAACTAGCGTTCAAACTCATCTGGCCGACGTCGGCATATTGCAGCGGCGTACTGGCGGCGCCGGTATTGTCGAACTTCAGGCCGACCTTGGCGCCGCCGGCGGTACAGGCCGAGGAGGCATCGCCGGCCAGCGGTACGCTGGTGACGACGCCAGCAGCGGAGGTGGAGTTGATCCGAACCGGCACGGTGCCGCTGCTGGGATTGCTGTAGCCGCAAGTGAAATTGAATGTTTGCGTGGTGCCGGCGAACATCGGCGCGCAGGCCTGCGTCGTGGTGTTTTTTTGCACCGCCTTCAGCGTCAATGCGGCGCTGCTGTCCGAAAGGTGGTTGGGTACCGACAGTAGCAGCCCGGCATCGCTGAACACCATGGAGCAGCTGGTGGCGCTGCCGCTGCCGGTGTTTTGGCAGATGTAGGGATTGCTCGCGCTGGAGCTCGCGGAGTATGTCAGCGTGTCGGGCGTCGTCTGCGACACACTGACCGAGGCAGTCCCGGCGACCGTGACGTTCTGGCTCGTTGCTGATCCTGATGATAAGTGCGTAGTTGTGAAGGCGACGGTGACATTGCCGCTATAGGTGCTGGTGCAGGCCGAGTTGGCGCAGGCGGTCAGCGTCACCGTCGACGCCTGGCAAGTTAGCCCGCTGCCGCTCTGTGTGATCTGGACGTGGTCGAATGCCGGCGCCGCCGCGCTGCAAGTCGGCGCCGCCCGGCCGCTGTTGGTGTTGTTGACGCAGCTGCAGCCGCTGGCGCCCGATGCGGTGCAGGTGACGGTGCCGCCAACATAGCCGCCGTAACCCAGGGTCAGCGCGTTGACTGTGGCGTTGCCGCTGATGTAGGCGTTGGAGCTTTCGGTGGTGACGTTGTGCGCCGTCAGGTTGCCGGTGATGTTGTCGCCCGAGCCGAGGTCGACGTCGCCGGTCATGTTGACGTTGCCGGTGATGCTGCTGCTCGATGGCTGCAGCGTCAGTGCGCCGCCGCTGACATTGCCGACCACCTTGCTGCCCGATGCCAGCGTGAACGAGGTGCTGGCCGTGATGTTGCCGGTCACGCTGACCGGCGTGTTGGTGGTAATGGTGGTGCCCGAGATCGGTCCGATGATGGTCACGTTGGACGAGATCGCCACCGTGCCGGTGGAGGTCAGCGAACCGGTGATCTTGGTGGTCGAGCCGGTGCCGATATTCATCGACGCGGCGGTGATGTTGGCCGTGATGGTCTGTGCCTGCGCGCCGATCGAGAACGCGCCGTTGGTGCTCAGCGTGCCGCCGCTGACGGCCAGGTTGGACGGGTTGATGCCGCTGATGTCCAGGTCGCCGCTGGTTTGCAGCGCCGCCGTGCCGCTCATCGTCAGGCCCTGGTTATAGCCGAAGGAGACGGCCGAACTGACCACCACCGTGTAGCCGCTGGGGATGCTGATGGTGTCGTTATAGTTGGGCAGCGGCAGCGACGTGCAGGTATAGGTCTGGCTGGCGGACGCATAGCTGCAGCCGCTGACGGCGGCGCCGCTGAAGGCGGTGTTGGCGGCCTGCGCCGGAGCGGTCGCGGCCAGCGTCAGCGCGGCGGCGGCCAGCATGCGGCGTATCGGGCGGAAAAAGTTCATGGGATCACCTAAAATTTCTTGAATGAATTATAGGCGGAATATGCTGAAAATTCGCGCAATGCCGCGCCGATGCTGCCGCAATGCGACGTTGGTGTGACGCCGGCACGACGCCGGCACGACATCGACAGCGGCCGGCACGACGCGGCTACGACGCCAACATGACACGAACACAACATCAACGCGACAGCAACATCGCGCAAGCACCACGTCGCAGTCCGGCCCGGCGTCCCGGCGTGGCATCGCGGCCCCACTGGCGCGTCGCCGATCTACCGCATACCGTGCTACTCTTCCGCTTTAACCGACAGCCGCCGACTCACCGATGGACGCCCCGAACCGCGACACGCCCAATTCCGCTTCCGTGCTTCCGCCGCGCGCAGTGCCCCACCGTTCCATTGCGCTGGCCTTGTTCGGCGGCCTGATGTTGACCGCGCTGTTGTTCGCCGGCGCCCGCCAGCTGGAACAAGACAAGCAAGACCTGGCCTTCCAGCAGCGCGCCCGGCTGCGCCTGTTCGCGCTCAAGGAGGGCGTGGCCAACGCCATCGACAGCCTGCGCGCCAGCAATGCCTTGTTCAGCAGCCAGCCGCAGGTCACGCGCGAGCAGTTCCAGCGCTACACCGCGCCACTGCTGCAACGCGCGCCGTATTTGCAGGCCATGAGCCATCTGCGCTTCATCAGCCAGGACCAGCGCGCCGCCACCGAGGCCGAACTGGGCCGCGTCGTGCCCGGCCTGGTGCTCACCGAGATGCGCGCTGGCCGGCCGGTGCCGGCGTCCGTGCGGCCCGCTTATCGCGTCATCGACTACATCGAACCGCAGGCCGACAATCTGGGCGCGCTGGGCCTCGACACCGCCTACCCGGCCTTCAACGCCGAAGCGCGCCAGCGCGCCTACGACAGCGGCCAGCCGCAGGCCGGCGCGCTGACCCGCCTGGCGCAGGGCGCCGCGCCGCGCCTCGGCGTGGTGATCGCCATGCCGGTCTACCGCTACGGCGCGACGCCGGCCGACGTGGCCGCGCGGCGCGCCGCGCTGGTCGGCGAGACGGCCATCGTGCTGCGGCCGGCCGACCTGGTGCAGAAAATCTACGCCAACTCCGGCCTGCTCACGCGCGGCCACATGGACCTGCGCCTGTACGCGGCCGACAAGGAAGACCCGGCCGCGCTGGTGTTCGCCTCCGTGCTGCCGCGCGACGCGCATCCGGCGGCATGGCAGCGCTGGCTCTATCCCGAACCGTCGGCGCGCGCGGCGCGGCTGGCGCAGCGGCTCGACGTGGCCGGCCAGCCCTGGCTGCTGGTCACGTCGGGCGTTCCGGCCTGGCAGGCCGCCGACCACCTGGCCTCGCTGTGCGCGCTGGCGCTGGGCCTGATCCTGACGGCGCTGGCCACCGCGCTGACCCGCGCCATGGCCACGCGCACGCGCGACATCGTGCGCCACGTCGACCTGCGCACCGGCCAGCTCAAGGCGCTCAACCAGACCCTGCTGCTGCGCGAGCGCGCCATGGCGGCCAGCACCAACGCCATCATCATCACGCTGGCCACGCCGCACAACCCCATCGTCTACGTCAACCCGGCGTTCGAGCGCAGCACCGGCTACAGCGCCGCCGAGATGCTGGGCCAGAGCCCGCGCCTGCTGTACGGCAGCGACATCGAACAGCAGGGCGTGCACGAGATCCGCGCCGCCGTGCGCGAGCAGCGCGACGGCCACGCCGTGCTGCGCAACTACCGCAAGGACGGCACCATGTTCTGGAACGACGTCTACCTGTCGCCGGTGCGCGACGAGGACGGCACGGTGACGCACTTCGTCACCATCCAGCACGACATCACGTCGGTGAAGGCCTACGAAAACGAGTTGCAGCACCAGTCGCTGCACGACGGCCTGACCGGCCTGGCCAACCGGGTGCTGCTGCACGACCGCCTGCAACAGGCCATCACCCACGCGGCGCGGCGCGGCCACGCGGTGTGGATCGTGTCGATCGACCTGGACCGCTTCAAGTTCACCAACAGCCGGCTTGGCCACAAGGGCGGCGACCGCTTGCTGCAAGCCGTCGCCGAGCGCCTGCAAGTGAGCGTGCGCCCGACCGACACCGTGGCGCGCATCGGCGGCGACGAATTCGCGTTGCTGCTGTTGCCCGAGCACGGCGCCGGCCGGCCCGGCGCGCACCAGGTCCAGCGCCTGCTCGACGACATCGCCGCGCCGTTGACCATCGACGACCAGCAGCTGTTCCTGAGCTGCAGCGCCGGCGTGGCCGTCTATCCCGACGACGGCGCCGACCCCGACCAGCTGTCCGAGCGGGCCGACATCGCCATGTACCGCGCCAAGGAAATCGGCCGCGGCAACTTCCAGTTTTATACGGCGGCGATGAACGAGCAGCTCGGCGAGCGCGTGCTGATCGAAGGCGCGCTGCGCGGCGCCCTGGAGCGTGACGAATTCGTGCTGCACTACCAGCCGCAGATCGACAT